>Ga0187887_10000264_pt1 | contig 54260 bp, 45 predicted proteins | sample June2016WEW_7_10_FD_132977 | JGI IMG/M metagenome (GOLD analysis project Ga0187887, IMG submission 132977) | Peatland microbial communities from SPRUCE experiment site at the Marcell Experimental Forest, Minnesota, USA - June2016WEW_7_10 | ecosystem: Environmental > Terrestrial > Soil >... | reverse complement strand
TCCCGCCAGCCTGGGATCGATGCGGCCGCACGCGGTCGCCGAATTCGCCAACGCCGATCTGGACTGGCTTATCCACCGCCAGATCTACTTGCAGCGGATCGACGTGGTGCAGCTCGAATACACGCCGCTGGGTCAATACGCGCGGGGGTATCGCCGCATTCCGATGGTCCTGTTCGAGCACGATATCTATTTCCAATCCATCGCGCGCGGTCTGGCGCACATGGCCGGAACGCTGGCCCGCATCAAGGCGCGCTACGAATATCTGCGGGCGCTGCGCTACGAGCTGGGCATGCTGCCGCGCTGCGACCGGGTGCAGGTCTGTACGCTCGAAAACGGGGAATACCTGGCCGGTTTTCTGCCACGCAAGAGTCCGCTGCGGGGCCGTCTGCAGGCGGGGCTGCGGGCGGGCATCGACACCGCGCGCTATGATTTCGCGTGCAGCGGCCGGGAGCCGTTCACCATGCTTTTTCTGGGCAGTTTCCGGCACGAACCGAACATCGTGGCGCTCGATTGGTTCGTGCAAGAGGTGCTGCCGCGCATTGTGGGCCGCCGGCCGCAAGCGCGGCTGGTGGTGGTCGGATCGGATGCGCCGCCGCGGCATCCTTATGCGGAGCGCGCGCCGGCCGTCGAAATCCGCGGGTTTGTGGACGACGTGCGCGAGCCGCTGGCCCGCTATGCGGTATTTGTGTGCCCGGTGCGCAGCGGCTCGGGCGTGCGCGTCAAGCTGCTGGAGGCCTTCGCCAGCGGCATTCCGGTGGTTTCGACACGAGTTGGCGCCGAGGGTTTGGCGCGCCGGGACGGAGAGTTTTGTTTGCTTGCGGAGCAGCCGGAAGAATTTGCGGCGCAGGTTCTGCGGGTTTTCGACGACCCGCGCTTCGCCGCGGAAATGGCCGCGCGCGCGCGTGCCGAGGTAGTGGCAAACTGGGACATGGCCGCCATTACCGCGCGTTTGCTGGAGAGTTATTGGGACGCCGTGCGCGAAAAGAATCCTACTTCGTTTTCGGCGAGAGCTCCTCTTTGAGCTGCTTCACGACACGCTCGGCGGTGTGATCCAGTTCATTGGGACTGGAGTTCTTGGGGCGTTCAAAGGCCGACCACAACACCTGGCGGGACTTCACGTCCACCAGGAATACGGTTCCGCGGCCGCGGCTGGAGACACCCATGGCGCCGGCCTTTTCGGCCTTGTTGACGGTGTCCCCCAACAGGGACGGTGGGGCCTGGACCGTGGTCGACGCCGGCTTTTCGGCCTTTTCCCTGGCGGCGGCCTCTTTTGCCTTGGCCGCTTCTTTATCCTCCGGCGAGGGTGGCGGCGGATACAAGTCCTTTAACCGGTCCTCCAGCGGCGCGCCCACCTGGTCGGTGAAAACGGTGTCGGCCTTGGCTGGATCGGTGACCACTTGCAGCACATGCATGCGCGTGAGACGGTTGGCTATAAATTGGTCGAGGCCGTGGCCCATGGGCATCAGGTACACCGTGCGGCCCCCGGTGAGTTCCGCGGCGGCAGCCCCGCCCAGGCAAAAGAGTAGCGTTACGACCCACTTCATGCTTTTCACCATCATAACAATAGACGCTGGTTAGCCCGTATAAAGACGACACAACAGACCCAAGGGAATGAGGCGGGTCTGGAGGACCCGCGCGGACCTGGAGGTCTGCGCCTGGAGATTCTACATTTTGTCCGCTGTAGTGGGGCGGGCTCGCAGCCTGCGAGGGCCTCGCAGGCCCGCTCTTCGGCGAGCGAAGCTCGCCAGCCACAGGCTGAAGCCTGTGCTCCACAGGCTGAAGCCTGTGCCACCAGCGGGGCTAAAGCCCCGCGCGGGCTCAAGCCCGCCCCCCACCGCAAGTAGAAACTCCAGCGCGCGAACCTGGAGGTCTGCCCCACTTCTCACTTCGCGCGCGCCCGCACGAAGCTCAATACGGCAGCGTCGTCCGCCTGGCGAAGGCCGGGGAACTGTTCGCGAACGAACCGCAGCATCTCCTGGCGATAGCGCCGGTCTCGTTCGAGGGCGTCCACGATGAAGGCGAAGCCGGCCGGACGGCCCGCGATCGACAGTTCGCGCGCGCAATTGGTGCGCACCCACGTAAATTCCGAACGGTCCAGCATCGTCTCGAGATAGGGCAGGGCTGCTCTCCGTAGGCGCGGTGCAATGCGTAGGGCAAGCTGGCCAGCGCGTAGTCCAGGTTGTGCCCGCCGGCCGGCTGCAGTGCGAGATCCGCTAGTTTCGGAAGGTCGGCCAGCGTCTTGCGCCAGGTCAGCGCGATCGCCGCCTGCTCCCGCGCGGCATGCCGGTCCACCAAATCCCACAACAGGCCGTGTGCCCGCTCGTTCGTCACCATGCTCAGGGCAACCGCATAGCTGCCGGCGATCTCCTCATCGCCAGCGCCGGCAATATGGGCGGCGGCGTCTAACAGGGCATTTTCCGCGCGCGCCCGCACAGCCGTGCCTACTGGCGAATCCTGCGCCTGCGCAATCCGATAAATCGCGGTGACCGCGCCCAGCAGGATAACGGCTGAGTTCGACTGCAGGTAAGGGATAGCGTTCTCTACAATGGAGTCCGCCTGCGCGGCGGTAAGCTTCGCCGCGCGGTTAAGGAACTCTACGGTCACATCGCTCGGTCCCCGCGTGCGCGTCGTTTGCATCACAGCCGCGTCGGCTTGCTCAGCCGGCCAGTAGGTTAGCCCGTACATGGCGAACCGGCGCACCAACGTGTCCGGGTGGTAAAGATACTGGCACACCAACTGAAGCGACGCCTCGTCGGGGATGCCCAGAATCGAGGGCAGGAAGTCGGTCAGCAGATCGACCGGATCGGTGGGAGCCTTCGCGGCCATCTCCTTCAGCCACCGGGCGCGCTCTGCCCGGCTGCCCGGCAGAATCTCAATGGGTGTCCAGGACGATTGAAACGCCGGGGACTGCTCCGGGATCCATCCATGCCGCAAGGTATAGCGGACTTCGTAGATTCCGGGCAGATCGAAGCGGTAGACGAGGTGCAGCGGGATTCTGCCGAGGCGATGCGACGTGCCGCGCAATGCCAGGGAACCGCAGGCGGGACCGGATCCCGACATTGGGCCGATCGCCTGGGTTGCCATCGAGGCGATGCGAGGCAGCAGCTTGCCGTTGCGCCGCACCTCGATATCCGTGCACCTGAAAAATGCCGGCAGAATGTCGAACGGATAGTGAATCGCGTCGCCGCCCACCGTCCCCGATACTTTCAGCCAGACAGGCATGCCCACCGCCGCCGGGGTTTCAAGTGACAGTGCCGCGAGCCCCACCGGCAAAACGACGGGCTGGCTCGCTTGTCCCCGATAGACCACGCGCACCTCCGCAGTGCCTGCGATGGGCGTCTCCTGCGGGACCTTGAAGTTAATCTGCCCCTCCTGCACGTAAAGCAGCCCGGCAGGGATGCCGCCGACTAGCACTTGCGCGCCGCAAAGGAATTTCGGGTAGATCAGCGTGCCGGCGTGCATCTGTACGGGGAGCAGAGGGCTGGGCGTCTCGCGGTACTGGGGATCCGCGTAGCCTTGGCAGCCAACCGCGGGGCCGAGACGGGTTCCATAGATGGAAATGAGGGCCCCGGGCGCCAATGGGATGGGGCGGTCGCCATTAGAGGGCAACACCCGGCCGGCATCGAAGTCTGGCGCGTCACCCTGAGGGGCGGCCTGGAGCAGCGCCACGGCGATCAACGACAGTGCGGCGGCTCGCATGGTGGTTCCAATATTCAGTGTACGCCCAGGCCGCGACCCAAACCACCGGCGGCGAGATAGGAGCTAGGATGAATTGCTTATGGCGCTGGCGATGGACAATGTATAAAGGCGACACGATCACGGTCATCATCCCTTGTCTCAACGAGGAGCAAGGCATCGAGCGGGTGCTGCGCAGCATGCCGGATTTCGTCGACCAGGTCATCGTAGTCGATAACGCCTCCACCGATCGCACTTCGCTGGTGGCGGCGTCGCTCGGCGCGCAGGTGATCCGCGAAGATGTGCGCGGCTACGGCCGCAGTTATAAGCGCGGGTTTGCCGACGCCACCGGCGACCTGATTGTGACGTTGGATGGCGACCATAGCTATCCGGTGGACGCTATTTCCTACCTGCTGGAGGCGTTCCGGCACCATGAGGTCGATTTCCTAAATGCTTCGCGGTTTCCCGTGCGCGACCGGCAGGCCATGAGCCTGAAGCACCATTTCGGCAACCTGATGCTCTCGCTGGCCATGTCGATCTTATACTTCCGCTGGGTACGTGACTCGCAATCCGGCATGTGGGTATTCCGGCGGTCCATCCTGAAGGACATGCAGCTTGAGGCGGATGGCATGGCATTTTCCGAGGAGATCAAGATCGAAGCGTTGAAGAACCCGCGCGTGCGCTTCGGCGAGATCTCCATCATGTATACGTCGCGGATCGGGGAAAAGAAGTTGAATCCGTGGCGGGACGGATTTCACAATCTGCTGTTTCTGGTGAAGAAGCGGCTCCCGCGGCGGAAGAAACGATTGTAAGTGGGTGTGAGTGTGGGGCGGCGCCATGCGCCGCCGCGGGGCTTAAGCCGCGCTGGGGCGAGCGAAGCTCAGAAGCGCCAGAACCATCGCCGGAGGTGGCGCAAAGCTCCGAGGCGGGCGGGCTGCGAGCCTGCCCCACAAGGTGCCGCGGGCGAGAAGCTCGCCTTAGCAGGCAGATGACAACCTCCTCGCCGATGCGGGTAAGCTATCCTGAACGTTCTTAATTCGCATGGAGTCTATAAGCGGCGGCGATGTCACCATCATTGTGCCGGTCTGGAACCGGCGCGAGTTGCTGGAGCGTTCGTTGTGCGGTTTGCGCGCGCAAACGCAGGCGGCCGCGGAAATCCTGGTGGTCGACGATGGGTCGCAGGATGGATCGGCCGAACTCGCCGAGTCTCTGGGCGCCAGGACTATCCGCATGGGCGTGCATGGCGGCTTCGCCAAAGCCGTGAATCGCGGGATTCGCGAGAGCCGCACGCCGCTGGTGGCCATCGTCAACAACGATGTGGAACTGGCGGCGGATTGGCTGGAGAAGCTGTTGGCTGGGCTGGAGCCGGGAGAAGAGCGGGGCCTGGAGGACCCGCGCGGACCTGGAGGTCCGCCCCACATCTGGTTTGCGACGGGCAGGATCCTGCAGGCCGACGACCGCGGCCGCATCGACGCTACGTACGACGCGGTTTGCCGAGGCGGGACTGCGTGGCGCGTGGGGCACGCATGCCCCGACGGGCCGCCGTTTCGCGTCGCGCGTGAGATCCGCTTCGCGCCTTTTACCGCGGCGCTGTTTCGCGCCGCATTGTTCGAGAAGGCCGGGCTGCTCGATGAGCGGTTCGAATCTTACCTGGAAGATGTGGACTTCGGACTGCGCTGTGCGCTCGCCGGCTGTGCGGGGCGGTACGTCCCGGAAGCCGTCGCGTGGCACGCAGGCAGCGCCACTCTGGGCCGCTGGCATCCGGAAACCACCCGCCGCGCGGCGCGCAATCAAGTCTTCCTCATCGCCAAGCATTATCCGGCGCGCCTGCTGCTGGGTTATGCCTGGCCCATATTTGTGGCGCACGGGTTGTGGGGGCTGGTGGCTTTACGCCACGGGAGGGGCTGGCCGTGGCTGCGCGGTAAGGTGGAGGGGTTGCGCCGGTTTAGAGAGCTTCGGGATACAGCCAAGCAGGCAGGCGAAACCGCCGGCCCCACCATGGCGCAAATTCTGTGCTTGGGCGAGCGGGAAATCCGCCGCGTGCAGCGGGAATCCGGCCGGGATCTCTACTGGACTCTGTACTTTCTGCTCACCGCGGGCGGCGCAAAGTGAGGCATTGTGACACACGGTGAGACTGGCATCGTGGTCGTGACACACGAATCGGAAACCGAGATCGGCGCCTGCCTGGACTCCGTGCAACCAACTGGAGCCGAAATCGTGGTTGTGGATAATGCTTCAACCGACCGAACCTGCCAGGAGGTCAGCCGCCGCCGCGTGCGGCTCATCGCGAATCCGGAGAATCGTGGATTTGCCGCCGCCGTGAACCAGGGCATACGCGCGCTGGACGCGCCATTCGTGCTGCTATTGAACCCGGACGCGCGCCTGGAGACTTCGCTCGATCAGCTCGTGGAGTGCTGCCGCCGGCCGGGAGTAGCGGGCGCGGGCGGCAAACTGTTGGATTCCGCGGGCCGTCCGCAGACCGGTTTTGCGGTGCGCAGCCTGCCCTCCGCGGCCGCCTTGATCTGTGAAGTGCTGCTCCTGAATCGCCTTTGGCCAGGCAACCCTGTGAATTGGCATTACCGTTGCTTAGACTTTGACTTCTCTACGCCCAGTGACGTGGAACAGCCGGCGGGCGCCTTCTTGATGATCCGCCGGGACGTGTGGCAGGAGTTGAACGGATTTGACGAGCGGTTCTACCCGCTGTGGTTCGAAGATGTGGATTTCTGCTGGAGATCGCGGCAAAAAGGCTACCGGATGTGCTACACCCCAGACGCTGTAGCTAAACACACGGGCGGGCATTCCCTCGCAAAGATTTCGCTGGAGAACCGGCAACTTTATTGGTATCGTAGTCTACTGGGGTTTGCGGCCAAGCATTATCGTTCCAGTACGGCTAGAATGGTGAGTGCGGCTGTTTTCCTCGGCTGCATACCCAGGATATTTTGGGGGATGGCGGCATTTCGAAGCCTGACGCCCATCGCAGTGTACGGCAAGGTGATGGCGCTGGCCGGCAGAGCATTCATCCGGCCAGCCGGGTGAGCACTTGTTTTTGTCTAGTTCCCGCGGGCACTACTTGCAGCATGGGTGAACGGATGTACCAGTGATCGGCGTTAATTCAGGTTCGAGTTCATGTCCCATAACGACTTCGTATCCGTCACGATCGTAACTTATAATAGCGGCCGTTTTATCAAGAGATGCCTGGAATCGGTGCTCGAGCAGCGGTACCCGAATAAGGAAGTCATTGTCATCGACAACGCCTCGACCGACGGCACCATCGACATCCTGGAACAGTTCGAAGACCGCTGCCAGATCATCTACAACGAGGAAAACGCCGGGTTCGCCGCCGCGCAGAACCAGGCCATCGGGCTGTCTAGCGGGTACTGGGTTCTGACGCTGAATCCGGATGTGCTGCTGCTGCCCAATTTCATTCAGTCGCTGGTGGACGCGGGCAACTTCGATCCGAACATCGGCACGGTCTGCGGCAAGCTGTTGACCATGTCGGCCACGTTCGAGATACCCGCCAAGCCGGTGGTGGATTCAACCGGCATCTACTTCAACCCCATGCTGCGGCACCTCGACCGGGGCAGCCAGGAAGTCGACAACGGCCACTATCTGCAATATGAATTCGTGTTCGGCGCCACGGCCGCGGCGGCCCTCTACCGGCGCGAGATGATCGACGACATCTCGCTCGATGGGGAGTTCTTCGACTCCGATTTCTTCGTTTACCGGGAGGACGCGGATGTGGCCTGGCGGGCCCAGTTGCTAGGCTGGAAATGCATTTACGTGCCTTATGCCCGCGGGTATCATGTGCGCAAGGTGCTGCCGGGCAATCGCGGCGCCCTGCCGCCCGAGATCAACATGCACTCGGTGAAGAACCGGTTCCTGATGCGGATCAAGAACATCTCGCCGGACCTTTACCGGCGCAACATATTCTCGATCACGCTGCGGGACCTCACGGTGGTGATGTGCTGCCTGGTGTGGGAGCATTCGTCCCTGCGGGCGTTCTGGTTCCTGGCGCGGAACTGGCGGCGAGTGATGGCCAAGCGCGCGGAGATCCAGAGCCGGCGCCGCGTGGATCATGCCTACATCGCCAGTTGGTTCAAGTACGCCCCGGTGAGCGTACAGGCTCCCAAGAAAGCGCCGCGGCTGGTGTCGCGCTCGCAAGCGGCCAAAACCTAGTGGCTGGTGACTGGTGGCTGGTGGCTGGCGGATCGCCATCGTAGGCACGCGCGGAATTCCGGCCAACTACGGCGGATTCGAGACTTTCGCGGAAGAGCTGTCCACGCGCCTGGCGGCGCGCGGCCACACGGTGACAGTCTACTGCCGGAGTAGGTCGGCGCCATGCGCCGACTATCGAGGCGTGCACCTGCAGTATCTCCCGACCGTCCGCCACAAATACCTGGACACCATCTCGCATACGTTCATCTCCACGCTGCACTTGCTCGCGCACCGTGTAGACGTGGCGCTCTATTGCAATGGCGCCAACGCCGTCTTCACCGTCCTTCCGCGGCTGTTTGGAATGCCCGTGGCGCTGAACGTCGACGGCTTGGAGCGCCTGCGCAAGAAATGGAACGGCGCGGCCAAAGCCTGGTATCTGGTTTCGGAGTGGCTCGCCACGTTTCTGCCGAACGAAGTAGTCACCGATGCGCGCGCCATTCAGAACTATTACAGCCGGCGCTATCAAAAGCGCACCACATTCATTCCGTATGGCGCGGAGACCGGCAAGGTGGAATCCACGGCCGCGCTGGCGGAGTTGGGTTTGGAGCCGGGGCGCTACTTCCTGTATGTGAGCCGCATGGAGCCGGAGAACCATGCGCTGGAAGTGCGGCAGGCCTTCGAACGCGTGCGCACGGATATGAAGTTGGCGCTGATCGGCGATGCGCCTTACGCGCGCGATTACATCCGGCAGGTGCGCGACACGCGCGATCCGCGCATCGTGATTCCCGGCGCGATTTACGGCCGGGGATACCATGAACTGGACTCGCACTGCTTCGCCTATATCCACGCGACGGAGGTGGGCGGCACGCATCCCGCCTTAATCGAGGCCATGGGACGCGGCGCCCTGGTGCTATACCGCGATACCCCTGAGAACGCCGAAGTGGCCGGAGACGCGGGTCTTCCATTCCGCGACGATCTGGCGGAAAAAATCGCACAGGCGCTGACGATGAGCGATGCGGGCCGCGAAGCGTTGCGCCAACGCGCGCGCGAACGAGTCCGCCGGCACTACTGCTGGGACGCCGTGGCCTCAGCTTACGAAAATCTGTTCCAGTCGATAATGAAATGATGCCCCCGCCCTATCGCTCCTACGTGTTGGTCTCGCTCGATCGCATCGCGCGCAATTACCGTAATGTCCGGGCAGCCGTGGGTGCGGGCGTCGAGGTGATGGCGGTAGTGAAGGCGGACGCCTACGGGCACGGCGCGCTGGCGGTTTCGCGCGCGCTCATCCGCGAGGGCGCGAAATGGCTGGCAGTCAGCTCCGTGGACGAAGGCGTGGCTCTGCGCCTCGCGGGCATTCCGGCGCGAATCCTGGTTATGGCCGGATTCCTGCCGCAGGAGCGGGAAGCGGTAGTGGAGTACGATCTCACGCCGACGGCGCACTCGTTGGACGATATCGCGGAACTCGACCGCATGGCCGCGCGCGCCGCGCTGCCGTTGGCCTTTCATCTGAAGATCGATAGCGGCATGGGCCGCCTGGGCACGCGCGCGCAGCCGGTGGAAATCGTGGCCGCTTTACGTGCCTTGCGGCATGCGCGGCTGGAAGGCCTGATGACGCATTTCGCCTCGGCGGCGGATTTCACCTCGCCCCAAACGGAGCAGCAGTTGGTCCGGTTTCACGCTTGCATGGCGGCCTTGCACGCCTCCGGCATTGGCGTCGATTGCGTTCACACATCCAGCACCAACGCCATCGGCTATGCGCGCAAGAATGCATGGCACAACATGGTGCGGGCGGGGCACGCGTTGTACGGTTACGTCTCGCCGCCGCGCGGCGCGGGGCTGCGGCAGATCCTGGACGTGCAGCCGGCGCTTACCTGGAAGGCCAAGATTCTGGCCGTGAAAGACATTCCCGAGGGCACGCTGGTGGGATATGGCGGCACGTTCCGGGCGCCGGCCGCCATGCGCATCGCCATACTCGGCGCGGGCTATGCGGACGGCGTGTTTCACCGCCTTTCGAATCGCGGCAAGGCGATCGCGGCCGGCCAGATCGTGCCCATCGTGGGCACCGTCTCGATGGATCTGACCACCATCGACGTGAGCCATGCCCCGGAATTGAAACCTGGCGACGACGTGACTCTGCTGGGAAGCGAAGGCGACGCGCGGCTGGATGCGCAGCAGATTGCGAAGGTGGCGGGAACGATCTCCTACAACATATTGTCGAGCATCAGCGCGCGCGTGCGGCGCGTGTACGTGTAGTGCACACTCCTGCGCTCACAACCTTGAAAAAGTAGGTGGCGTTACGCCTAGCTAGGAGGGCGCGCCACAGAGCCTATTCGCCAGAACCCGATATACCGCGGGATTGAAGACCAGCCCGACGTGCGTGCCGGTCACCTCGCAATCGATCTGGGGATCTCCCGTCACGCAGTAGTGCCAGTCCACGATGCCGTCGCTCTTGGTGTAGATGGCGGTTTGCGCTACCTCGTCCGGAAACTCGCCGATTAGCGAAGAAACGAACTCGCAGGTGCAGGATTCGGTGTAGCAGCCGGGCAGAATGTGGCCGGCATGCTCGCGCAGGATGCGATTGCGAATAGCGTCGGTGGCGCGCAGCACATTGGCATGCGCGACAGGCCCCCGGAAAGGCGATCCCAAGGTGGTGACCGACGCGATCTGGTCGGGCCTCTGGGCGGCCACCGAGCGCGCAATGATACCTCCCAGGCTGTGGCCGACCAGGTGTACCTTGCGGCCGGTCGCGGTGAAGGCGCGCTTCACGGTATCGTTGAGCCGGCGGCGAATCAGCAGGTTAGGACACTCGGCGTTCCAGCCGATGCCCGAAAAATAGGACCGGTAGCCGACCGTGCGCAGCCAGGAGAACATTTCGCCGAGGTAGGTGTCGGTCCCCAGAAAGCCGGGGATCAGGATCACCGCCTCGCCGTGACCGTGGGGCACGCCGACTCCGTAGAAGATGGACGTCAGCCTTAATTGGACCAGTTCGAAGCCGACCAGAAGTTCCTGCCACATGGAGACATCGGCTTCTTGACGCTCGTGGACGGAGTACCTTTGACCCGTCATGCGTAGTCTAGTGTAACCGATTTGAAGCGCAAGCGTTAGTTATCTCACGGCGTGGGGCAGGCTCGAAGCCTGCGCGGGCCTCGCAGGCCCGCTCTTCAGCGCGCGCAGCTCGCCGATCACAGGCTAAAGCCTATGCCACCTACGCGTGAAAACCGGCCACATCGTAGGACATCAAAACCAGGTCTTCGGTGCGCCCGTCCCGATCAATCACCCAATCGGCGAGCAGGGCTTCCATGTGAAAGCCAAGGCGTTCGAACAAGCGCCGGGCGCTCGACTGCCCGGACGCCACCCGCACCACGATACGCTGCAAATCCAAATCGTGGGCGATCGAAAAAACTTCGCGGCCGAGCAGTCGGCCCACCCCACGGCCGCGCTGGTCCGGCGCCATCAGCAGGCGGATTTCGCCCAGATGGCGGGTCCAGCGCGTTTGGCCGTGGTGCAGGCTGCTATAGCCCAACAGCTTGCCGCCCTCTTCGGCGAGCACCGTGATGTTGCGCCCGTCCTGCAGGTCGCGCATCCAGTGCTCGAGGCCTTCCGGCGTGGTCACATCCACCAGAAGGAAGAAGAGGTCGTCTTCCGGTTGCGCGCGCATGAAGGCCAGAAACGCTTCGCGATCCTCCGGAGTCATCAAGCGGAGGGTAACGCTGGCGTTCCCGACACGCGTGGTGTAAGGAAAGGGCCGTTGTGCGACAGCAGATTCAGGCATCGCGCATCTCCGTCACGTCTATTTCTTGCGGCCGGCGTGTGCATGCGCCGGTGTATGTGTGTGGACCGGAGGCGGCAGGAAGGGCTTCATAGCCACATCCAGCAGCGATTTTTGCGCGTTGATGAAATTCTCAACGCCTTTGCGGGCGTAGTCGCCGAGACTCGTGGAGGGCTCGGGCGAAGGCCGCACGACTTCCTGGGCGGTCTTCATGGCGCCTTCAATCTGTTTGGTCGCCAGATCCAGCAGCTTCTTTTGCGAATCGACGAATTTGTCCATGCCTTCTTTGGCCAGTTCGGTCATCTTAACGGGCTTGGCTGCCTTGTGGCCTTTGCCGTTGGTCTCCGGGCGCGTGACGTCCATCACCAGGTCCAGGAACTTCTTTTGGGTATGAACGAAATTCTCGACACCCTCGCGGGTGATCTCCGCCAAGTCCTTGCCCTCGTAGCGCTTGCCTTCCTTGATAGCCTCCACGGCAGCCTGGCTTTGTTGATTCACCATGTCCAGGAACTTCTTCTGCATGGCCACAAATGCGTTCACTCCCTCGCGGATAGCGTCGGTCATGGCGGCCGGCAGCCCCGAGAGGCCCAATCCTTCTTTCACGCCGGATTGCATGAGGGCGTTTTCCTCCGCGGCGAGATCCAGCAGGATTTTTTGCGCCGCGACAAAGTTGGCCATGCTTTGGCCGGCCATCTCCACGATTCCGGTGAGGGGCCGCAGCGGCGAGAAGTTTACCCGCTCGCGCACGAAGCCCAGCGTGAGGGAATTCTGCTGTGCGGCCAAATCCAACAGAATTTTTTGCGTAGCGACGAAACTTTCCATACCTTGACGAGCCCAGTGGGCCAGCGTGGAAGCCGGCTCGGACACATGGGCCGCCATAGACTTTGTGTCGTTCTCCATGATATACTCCTTGGTATGCTGCATTGCAGCATCCAGATTGAGTATAGCCCCGCCGCACTGGCCTGTCAAGGATTTTAAGAATATATTATCTTTTTATGCCTGAACGCAAGGTGATCGTCAAAAAATACGAAAACCGGCGGCTTTACGACACGGCCGCCAGCCGCTATGTCAACCTGGACGATGTAGCCCGTATGGTGCGCGAAGGCGTGGAAGTCGAAGTAGTGGACGCCCGCTCCGGCGAGGACCTGACGCGCGTGATCCTGACCCAAGTGATCATGGAAGATGCCAAGGGACACGAGTCCGGTCTGCCCCTGGACTTGCTGCGCAAGCTGATCGTGGCGTCCGACCGCGCCACACACGAATTCCTCACCTGGTATCTCACCACCGTCACCGACATGTACCAAAAGGCCCAGAGCGCCTTGCCGGCGCGGCCCCTGGAGATGGTGCGGAATTTGTTCGGTGCGCAACAGCCTGCCGCGCCTCCGCCGGCCCCCGCGGAAGAGATCGCAGGGTTGCGCCGGCGCGTGCAGGAATTGGAAGATCGCCTGCATGCGGAAGAGCGGAAGGCAACGGCCGGCAAGAAGAAGCCCGCGGCAAAGAAACGCTCGCCGAAGCAAACATAAGGCAGGTAGTGAGTCGGTTTGGTTACCCAGTACTGTAAGTTGGACGCAGTGGCCGGGAAACGCCGTTACGGGTCTATAATGCCTACCAGGTGTCGGTTTAGGAGCACTTATGCGCCGATTGTATCTGGCGATTACGGCGGCTGCGCTATTAGCCGCCGCGCCACGCGCGTTCGCACAAGCGCCGGTGATTGAAACCGGCGGTGTGCAAAATGCGGCCAGCAATATCGCCCTCACTTCGATTGCTCCGCAGGTGCTGGTCACGATCAGGGGGCAGAATCTGGCAACCTCCACGGAGACCGCCAGTGGTTTCCCGCTGCCTACCAGTTTGGGCGGCGCTACGGTTACGTTTACCGGGACGGCGGGACCGCTGCGCGCGCCGTTACTCTACGCTTCGCCCACGCAGATCGATGCCCAGGCGCCGGACGGGATTGCAGGCACCAGCGTAGTCGTCAGCACGGCAGCGGGATCCAGCGCGCCATTTCAAATTCCCGTGGCGACCGGAACCAGTCCTTACCTCATTGGTGCTCTTGGCATCTTTACGCAGGACACTTCGGGTTGCGGCCAGGCAGTGGCGTACAATGTGCACCCGGATGGCAGCGTCAGCCTGAACACGCCACAGAACAGTCTCGATCCGGAGGAGGATGTGGGCTTGACCATCTACCTGACGGGCTTGGGCGCGCTGGACTTCCCGGACCGCCAGACCGGCGTCCCGTGGACCTATATCGGGAGCGACAATCTGGCCCCACGGATTGCATCGTCCGTGACTTTCGGGGCGCCCGGTTTGACCGCGGCGGCCGCGGATCCGACCCTCTCCTATCTGGGGCCGGCCCCAGGCAAAGTGGGTGTCGACCAGGCCAACGCGCTGGGTCAATGGAAGGCGGGGCCGCAGGGCTGCAAAGTGCCCTTGTCCCTGGCCCTGCTGCAACCGCAGGTTACCGATAATGTCGATGCTCCGGGCGCTCCGGCGCCGCCCAGTTTCGCGCCTTTCTCTTCCACCCAGTTAGTGGATGTCAGCATACGGCCCGGGGGCGGCGCCTGTGCCGATCCGCGGGACAGTACGTTGGGCGTCATCGTGTGGGAGAACAGCACCGTCAGCGACGTGGGAGGTACATCCGCGAGCGAAGCCGTCACCGCCCAGTTTATCCAGTCGGAAGGACTTGGTTTTGCGCAGCCGGGTCCATTTCCTCCGCCGGCGTCCAGTCCGCCGAACAACGCGGTATACGGCGCTTTCGCTGGGCCGCTGCCGGCCTGCAACGCGTCGCTGCCGAACACGCTCGACGCCGGCGCATTGACGGTTTCGGGTCCGGGCCTCAACCCGGTCGCGCTGGAGCCTTCCACCCAAGATGGACGTTTGACCTACAGCGCAGCACTGGCGCCCGGAACGTTGCAGGGCGGCACTTATCAGGTTGCCGGACAGGGCGGCAGCCAGGTGGGCGCCTTCACTGCCAACGCCAGCATCCCCGCGCCGATCATGGGGATCGCCACGATCGCGTCGAACTTCGAGACCAGCAGCCTGCAGCCGGGCACGCAACTCGAAAGCCCATGCCAGATCTTCAACGTCCACCCCATTTTCCCCTGCCAGGGGCAGTACACTTTCACATGGACAGGCGGCGACAACCGGAGCATAGTCACAGTTCAGTTCATCGTTGGGAATCGCTTCCAAGCGGTGGCTTCGTCGTATGGCGGGCCCGGGAACATCTCGGTTCCGGAGAGCTATGGCGCCTATCCTCTTCTCTGCGGCGATAACGCCCTGCTCAATTACGATTACGACCAGTGCACCTTAATGCCGGAAGGCAGCGTGGAGGCAATTATTACGCAAACGCCCTTTAACGCGCCATCCCAAGCGTTCAGCGCGCCGGGACTGGGTTTCGGCGGCGAGAGCACCTGGAAGTATGTGTGGGACTTTCGCGGGCTGACGAATTAGCCGTCCGATTGAATCGGATAGCTACCATTGCGCTGTTGGCCGCCACGCGAGGCGCATTCGCACAAGCGCCGGTGATTGGACCGGGCGGTGTGCAAAATGCCAGCAATAGGGCTCTCACTTCGATTGCCCCGCAGGTGTTGGTTGCCATCAAAGGGCAGGATCTGGCAACCTCCACCGAGACCGCCATTGATTACCAGCTTTTAGTGAATGTGAGCCTGGATACAATTTCACGTGGTCGGGCGGCGACGACCGGAGCATGGTCATGGTTCAGTTGATCGTCGGGAACACTTTCCAGGCGGTCGCGTCGGCGAGTGCCGGGGATGGACAACTTTATGTCCTGTCAAGCTATGGCGCTTACCCCGACGATTGTTCTTTACCAATACTTGCGGCGGTGTGTACGCCGATTCCCTACGGCAGCGTGGAAATCATCGTCACCCAGACCCCTAACCAGGCGCCGTCCCAGCCCTTCAGCGCGCCGGGACTGGGTCTTGGCGGAGAGGCCACCTGGAAGTACGTGTGGGATTTTCGCGGGCTGACGAACGATTAGGCGTCCCGCCCGGCCAAACAAGAGTTGACACCCGCCCCGAACTCTGACAGATTAATCAGACAAGGGGATACTGTTATGGAAACCGTCCGTTCGATGCTGCGGCACAAAGGGTCGGACATCTTTTGGCTGACGCCGGACTCTACCGTATACGAAGCTGTCGCCATGATGGCCGACAAGAGCGTGGGCGCCTTGTTGGTGCTTTCGGGCGGCAAATTGGCCGGCATCGTCTCCGAGCGGGACTACGCACGCAAGGTCATCTTGAAGGGGAAACATTCCCACGAGATGCAAGTGAAGGAGATCATGACCAGCCCCGTCTACACCGTTTCGCCGGATCACTCGGTGGAGGATTGCATGCGTGTGATCACGGCGCACCGCATCCGGCACTTGCCGGTGATGGAGGGGGATGCCCTGGTGGGAATGATCTCGATCGGCGACGTGGTGCGGTCGATTATTTCGACGCAGGCGCACGCCATCGATCAATTGAGCGGGTACATCGAAGGGCGCTATCCGGCATAGCGGCCTTCGGCCGCGGTGGCTGGTGGTTAGTGGCTGGTGGCTGGTGGTTTTGTTTGGTTACGCAGCAGGGCGCTCAGCCATCGCAAGGCTGCCTGTAACACAGGGTCCTGAGCATCCGGCAGGGCTTTGTCGCCGCCCCGGATCGCTTCGTCCGGGGCGAAGCCGTCGATGTACTGCTTCCCCGTGCGGTCTGCATCGACACCTATAGTCAGCCACATTGCCGCGCCATCGGAAAGCGCGAACACTTCGTTGACGGTGGAAGCGCCTTGCGTGTGCTCCCCGAAGAACCGCGTGTTGGGACGGCCGCGAAGTGCGATCGCCACCGCCTCTCCGGAGCTTCCTGTCCCACCGTCGATCAGCACCGCCACGTGCGGCGTACCCACCACCTTGTACGGTGAACCGGCCACCGGCGGATATGGATCTGCCTTCCCATCGTCGCCAACCTCGGAGGCCACGCCGTCCCGGTATCGCCAGACGGAGTGCCCGCCGGTGTTAAAGAACTCACCAAGCCGATCGCCTTCGCCGAGCAGCGGCCCGATTCCGGTCAGCATCGGCCACATGTTGCCGCCCACGTTGCCGCGCAGATCGACCACCCAGCCGGAGGGATGCGAGCGGTCCAGGTCCGCCACGAGCCCTTGCAGCTTCGTTTCATAGGCGACGAACTGGCGGTCGTTTTCCGGAAAGCATTTGGTTACCACCACGATGGCGAAAATCCCCCCGCCCAGCGTGGCGAGCCGTCCATCCGGTTCGTACCTCCCGATGAACGGACTGGATGGCGCGACGGTTTGTCGGGGCTGGCGCTGTGACTCGAGCCTCGCAATCGCCGGCGCCGGATGAAACGAGCTGTGGTGGTCTCCCAGGCTCGCCAGCGCGAAGCGAATCGCGTCGTAAGTGTCCGCCGCAGTGTTGGCATGCGCCGCGCGCGCGAGGGCCTCGGCTCGAACGTGGGGCCAGTCTACGGTTCCCCGGCGCAGGGCGCGCGCTTGCATCTCATCGAGCGCGCGGTTCAGGTAGGCGATCGGGTCCGGCTTCGGCGCATCGGCCGTTGGGGATTGCGCCGCGCCAGCCGCGCAAAGAGGCACGAGTGCGACAGCCAACGGGAACCGGCCGCGGAACATATGGATCACTCTACCGCCGTATAGCATCAGGCCGCAACTTCTTCGATGCGCCGGAATGCCTTGGTCCAGTCTAGTTAAAGTGAGAGATAATCGCATCTAAGGCCCATCTAAGGCAATGGGTATTGGGCCGAAGGCGGATGGCGTTTTGTGGCGCAGGGGTACCCCATCTCCGGAACGCCTCCTGCCGCGGACTAAAAGCCGTTGGCGGCGTGGCGCTCGCTGGAAAGGACAACATGTCATCTGAAATGCGCTCCAATGCCGGACCCATCGACGTCTTCATGTCATATTCCCACGCCGATGAAGTCCTCCGCGACCAGTTGGCTAAACACTTGAAGCCGCTGGAGCGCGAAGGTATCATCACACCTTGGCACGATCATCGGATCGCGGCCGGCTCGGAATTTGAAGGTGAGATCAGCGATCAATTGAACCATGCCGGCATCATTCTCCTGTTGGTGAGTCCGGATTTCATTGCGTCGGAGTATTCTTGGAGGAAGGAGATGACGCGCGCCCTCGAACGGCACCATGCCGGCGATGCCACGGTCATCCCAATTGTCCTCCGGCCAGTGGACTGGCACAACACGCCGTTCGGGAAATTGCAGGCGCTGCCAAGGGATGGGAAGCCTGTTAGCACCTGGCCCAATATGGATGAGGCCTTCCTGGATGTCGCGCGGGGAGTGCGCGCAACGGCGTCACAGTTGAAGTCACCGCCGGTCGGGTGGACCCCGCGAAGCTACTCGGCTCAGACGGATTTCGGCGCCTTAACCGGGGGGCAGGCGAGCATCCACATCCGTGCCAAGGTCGCACTTGACCAGTCCCTGCCACTGTTGGAAGGCCTCTATCCGCTGATTCCTGACGTCGGGGCCGAGGATCTAGCCGCAGTCCAAGCCATAGTGCGCACCCAATTCACTGCGCTGGTCAACGAGTTAGGGGTGGTGGGCGGTCCGCGCGTTCCGCGTGTCGACCAACTGTTCGAGTCGATCCTTGGTGCGGGAAGCCCGGCCAACGCGGAAGGTATCGCAAGAAGTGGGAGTCTGGGTCTCCTCAGGCGCAGATTTGGCCTGGAACGTAGGTATGTCACAACTGTCGAGGACGAGCAGAACCTGACTAACTATCTTATTCTTGTCGACTATTGGATCGGTCTGAAGCAGAGCTGGGACTATAACAGGAGTTTCTTCATCCGCGCCAGCGGCGGCATGACGGAAAGGCAACCGTTCTTCGGTACCCAACTGGTGTTGATCGCGCGGGCGCTGGACGCGGTAGCGCAGGGGGTTCAAGACGCCAATTACGCCATGGATTCCGTTTTTGTAGGCGCCGCGGAGCGGCAAGTCGCTCAACTCGACTTTGCCGGCCTGACGGTTTTCGTTCCCGACCCGAGGATGCAGCGCAGCGTGCCCTACACGTTCCGCCCTGATATGTCGGGCCTCTTCGTGGCCGAGCTACTGGACTGGGTGTACCGCTCCGCGTCCGGCGAATTGCGAAACCTGCTGATAGACGGCGGCAAGGATGGGCTCGCATCGTTTCTAGCGACCACAGATCGGCTCCGCATGTTTGTGCGGGCTGCGATCTCGCCCCCGCAGGATGCGAAGGGGCTGCCGGCCGGATACCACACTCCGCGCGTGATGGGCGCGATGAAGCTAGTGGCGGATGGACTGGATCAAGCATACACACTCGCCTTTCAGGTACAGCCGCCGGAGTTCCCCGCGGGCGATGGTGGCGGGGGGGCAAACGCGCCGGCCTAACTATAACTAGACTAGCCGGGCAAGTTTCTCGCTTTGCGCCGCATTACTGTGGCTAGCAGTTGCGAAGAAAAAGGTCCACCAGACCGCTCCCTCACGGTCGCGGCTCGGTAAGTCGCGGCTCGGTAAGTCGCGGCAGGCACCCGCGCACAATTCCGAGCCGCGCGCGTTAGCAAGCGGTCCTTGACGCTTTTCCGCAACCTGGTAGGCGTTCGGCGAGCATGCGGCACCCATATCTCCCGGTCTCGGAGTCGATCCTACTTCCCCGGCTTGCCGGCGCTCTCCGCCACACTCTTGGCCAGGTAATTGACCACATTCGCCTCGTTGCGCGCCACCTCGTAATAGGCATTCTTCAGCAACTGGTCTTTGCGGTTCAGCAGCGTCTCGCGAATACTCTGCTGCACGCGCGGATCGTTGAGCTCACGCTGGCCCGCCGATTCCTTCGAGATGATTTTGAAGATCCGGTAGCCCTCTTGCGTTTTGACGATGGGGCTGATCGCGCCGGGCGCCAGCGACATCACCATCTTGCGCAGTTCCACGTTGGCTTTCTCCAAAGCGGACTCCGGGATGAACCCCAAATCGCCGCCGTTGGGAGCCGAGTTAGGGTCTTCGGAGTAGCTGTGCGCCACCAGGCCGAAATCTTCTCCGCGCTGCAGCCGCTCCTGAATCTCGCGAATTTTGCGCGAGGCCTGGGCTTCGTCTTGCGCCTTGCTGTTTTTCAGGTTGCCGGCGCTCGGCTCCGGATTGGGGGTCACCAGAATCTGCGCCATGTGCACGCGCGGCTCAGCCAGGTTGAAGTTGGCCTTGTTGGCGTTATAGAAAGCAGTGACGTCGGCGTCGGTGATCACGATGTGGGAAGTGATGTCCTTGTTGATCAGCTTCTGAATGCTCAGGTCGCGGCGGATCTTGGACTTCAGATCGTCCAAGCTCATCTTGTTGTCGCGAAGCTGCTGCTCGAACTGCTCCTTGGTCCAGGGGGCTTTCAGCTCGGTCAGCTTAGCCTCCACGTCCGCATCGCCGGCCAGCAGGCCTTGTTTTTCGGCGCGCTGCAACATGATCTCGCTATCGATCAAACCGCGCAGCACTTCCAGCTTTTGCGCCATGGTCTGCTCTTCGGATTGGCCGGGCGTCGCAAGCTGCGACTGCTGATAGGTCCTCTCCATCTCCGCATAACCGATGGCGCGATTGTTCACGGTGGCGGCCACATTGGCGGGTGCGGATTTCTTGCAGGCCGGCGCGTATAGGAGAGTGAGGAGCGCCGCCACACTTCCCCATCGAACCGCGCGGGTTGGCCGGCGGCGCCACAAAGCATGCATCATGACGATCCCTCATTGTATATGGGTACAATGGCCTGCGGGAGAGATCCGTATGAGAGTCGGCATGATTGGAACCGGCGCCATCTCGCACAAGCACGCCGAGGCCTACCGGAATATCGGTTACGAATTGACCGTGTGCACGGACATCCATACCGAGTCCGGGCGGCGGTTCGCCGCGCAATACGGCGCAGAGTTCGTGGACTCCTACGAGGCAGTTTGCCGGCACCCGCGCGTGGACTACGTGGACGTCTGCACGTTTCCCGATTTCCGCATGCAGGCTCTGGAGGTTTGCGCGCAGGCGGGCAAGCATATTCAAGTGCAGAAACCCATCTCCACTAACATCGAAACCGCGCGCGCCATGGTGGAAACAGCGCGCCGCGCGGGCATCCGGTTGGGGGTGGTGAGCCAGCACCGTTTTGACGATTCAAGCCAGTTCCTGCGGCGGGCCATCGCCGCCGGGCGCCTGGGCAAGCTGCTGGAATGCGACTGTTACGTAAAGTGGTACCGGTCGCCGGAATACTACGCGCGGCCGATTAAGGGCAGTTGGCGGACCGAAGGCGGCGGCGCGCTGATCAACCAGGCCATTCACCAGGTCGATATCCTGCGGTGGCTGGCCGGCCCGGTGCGCGAGTTGTATGCCGTGTGGCAGCTTGGCGCGCTGCACAAGATCGAGTCGGAGGATGTGGTGAACGCGGTGCTGCGCTTCGCCTCGGGCGCCACTGGCGTGATCCAGGCCGCCACCGCCTTCTGGCCCGGATACACGGAGCGCACCGAATTTCACGGCACGAAGGGCACCGCCATTATCTCCGGCGACAAGCTGACGGCCTGGGATGTGCAAGACGACACCGGCGATCCGCCGCCGTTGGCGCAGGATGCCGCGTCGGGATCGTCCGACCCCATGGCTATTTCGCTGGAGCCTTTCGAGCGGCAGTTCCTGGATTTCGGCGAGGCCATCCGCACCGGGCGTCAGCCGTTGGTATCCGGCGAGGACGGCGTGCAGGCGCTTGAAATCGTGGACGCGATCTACCGCTCCTGCCGCACCGGAGAGAAGGTCACGCTCGCGTAGCCCGCGTGGCGCAGGCCCGTGGCCTGCCGGCGGCCTCTCAGGCCGCCTTTTCACGAGCCGGCAGGTACCGGATGCAGAAGCCTGTCGTCAAAGTTGTAAGCGGTTGTGCCGGAAGACGACACGGAGGGAAATGCGGGATGCTTGGCGTTGAGCAGGTAGTTCCTGGCGATGGAGACCATGGCTGACGGAACCGATAACACCGCGCATAAGCCATCGTCCACCCATCTTGCGCCAATCGTTTGCGTGGCCGGTTGATCCTGTTTCCGGTCGGCCGGTAATGAGTACAAGGCTTCCACTTCCTTGACGAGCGCGTCTTCGAAACTCAATGCGATGTAAACTTGATCGTTCGGCCGCCGGGGCATTCGAACCAACGCTTCCAAGGTCGCTAGCGGGAGGCATTCCGCCGAGTAAACGATCGCGTAACCCTTTGGATTCCAACGACCGCCATAGAGGCACGCACCTTCACCCGTGGGTTCCGCAAAACGCTTGTTGCAGAGTCGCCAGGCAGTGATCATTCAGGCAAAGATGCCGTGCTCGATCCGGCCCAACTCGTCAAGTACCGCTTGGCGGCTTTTGGGATCCGCCGCGACCCGAACCGGGGCCAAGCCCCTAAGAGCGACATTCGGCGACTGCAGCCAGTCAAGAGCCTTATCCAAGTCGCCAAAGCACTCAACGGCTCTATCCAGAAGTTCCTGGTCTTCCTGGGCAATTGGCTTACCAAAGTGTGTCATGCCGCCCACAGTAACGGCCATGGCTTTGTTAGGTTCGTCGGACACTCCGTTCGCCCTCCCGAGAAACGCTTTAAGGATACCATGTAATGGTGGTTTTGAGCCACCAGAAAGCCTCCAGGACATGCCGCTCCTTTCTCGCGTATGTCGTCCATTCGCCAATCCACGTGCAGGCACGTTTCTTGCCCAACAGTCATATCGGCAGAACTCTTCAGTGGCTTTAGGTACAAATACGCCCTTCAGCGGCTCGACGGGCTGCCGCCAAGTGCTTTCCACGCCGCCGGAGTGCGCGAGAATTGAAATATAGGAGGGATGCACATGCCAACAGGATGGCTCCGGCTGGCCCTGGCCGCCACAATTCTAGCTGCACCGATCACCGCCGGCCCGGAGGACCACACCATGACCCAGCGCCAGCCCGTGCTGGTCGAGCTGTTTACATCGGAGGGCTGCTCGAGTTGCCCGCCCGCCGACGCCCTGCTCGAAAAGCTGGACCGCGACCAACCCATCGCCGGCGCCCAGATCATCGTGCTGAGCGAGCACGTGGATTACTGGAACCATGACGGCTGGACCGATCCGTTTTCCTCTGCCTCATTCACCGCTCGTCAAGTGGACTATGTGCGGCGTCTCGGCCGCGACGAACCCTATACGCCGCAGATGGTGGTGGACGGCAGCGCTGAGTGCAACGGCAGCGATGCCCGGAAAGTACAATCGGTAATCCGGCAGGCGATCACGGAGCAGAAGGTCGGAATCCGGATTCGCGCCGCGTCGGACGGCGATGCGGCCGTGACGATCGAGGCAGATCCTCTGCCGGAGGGCAAGGTCCACAAGGCAAACGTCTACCTGGCGTACGCCGTCGACAGTGGAACCTCGGCTGTCCTGCGCGGCGAAAATCGCGGCCGCACGCTGCATCACGTTTCTATCGTTCGGGACATTCAGCGGGTGGGAAGCATCGGCGGTCACGAGATGTTCAAGAAACAGGTTCCCATCCGCGCCGCCAAAGCGCCGGGCGGCTCCCGCTTGATCGCTTTCGTCCAGGAGGGCGGTAACGGCCGGGTCTGGGGAGCCGCGATGTACCCGGTACCGGGCGGAGCGAAGCCATGAATGAGTTCGACAACCGAGTGATCCTGATCACCGGCGCCAAAGGCGGCCTCGGAACGTCCGTTACGCAGGCGTTTCTGGCAGCGGGCGCCATGGTGGCTGGTTCTTCCATGACCATCCAGGATTCCGATTTTTCCAGCCCCCGCTTCACGGCGCTACCGGCGGATCTGACGGTCGCGGAGTCGGCGCGTCAGCTTGTGCATGCCACTCTGGGCCGCTTCGGGAAGATCGACGCGCTGGTGCACGTGATGGGCGGGTTCGCCGGCGGCCAGCCCATCCCCGAAACCAGCGACGAGACCTGGGACCTGATGATGAACCTGAACCTGCGCGCGGCGTTTAACATGCTGCGAGCCGTGATTCCGCCCATGCGCCAGGCTGGCCGCGGGCGCATCGTGGCGATTTCCAGCCGCCAGGCCGTCGAGCCGGCCGCGAATCTGAGCGCCTACAATACTTCGAAGGCCGCGCTGGTGGCGCTAATCCGCACCGCGGCGCTCGAAAACAACGACGCCGGCATCACCGCGAATACGATCCTGCCCGGCACTATGAATACGGAAGCCAATCGCAAGTCTAACCCGGACGCAGATTTCTCAAAGTGGGTGCAGACGGAGCACGTGGCGCGCATTGCCGCTTTTCTGGTCTCCGACGCGGGAGCGGAAATCACGGGCGCCGCGATCCCCGTATACGGCCTGGACATTTAGAAGCAAAAGCAACCACGGATGGACACAGATGCACACGGATAAAGCGGTTTTCATCTGTGTGCATCTGTGTCTATCTGTTGTTGCTCTCTTATGACCCTCGACATCGCAATCCGCCGCGAATGGCTGGAGACCAACGGCCTCGGCGGCTACGCGTCATCCACCATCGCCGGCCTGAACACGCGCCGCTATCACGGACTGTTGATCGCAGCCACCAAGCCTCCCGTGGGACGCATGCTGCTGCTGTCCAAGTTTGAGGAGACGCTGGTTATCGAAGAGCGCGAGTACGAGCTTTCGGCGAACCGCTATCCGGGTGTGGTCCATCCCCAAGGCTATCTGTATTTGAAAGAATTCCGGCAGGTCCCCTTCCCTGTCTTCGTCTACGAAGTCGAAGGGATCGAGATCGAAAAGTCGGTCTTCATGGTGCATGGCGAAAATACGACGGTCATTCAGTACCAACTGCGCGCACGCGGGGGCGCGGTCCCCTCAAGCTGCACGCTGGAGTTGCGGCCGCTCGTCGCCTTCCGCGATCACCATGCCACGACCCACGAGAATGGCGCGTTGGACCCGCGCTTCGAAAGCGGCGCCAACTCCGTGAAGATGACCCCGTACGCCGGGCTGCCATCGCTGTACCTGTACCATTCCGGCGCGGACATTCAGCCGGCTGGATCTTGGTTCCGCAATTTTGAATACGATCGCGAGCGCGAGCGCGGCCTGGATTTCCGCGAGGACCTGTTTAACCCACTCGTTCTGGTCTTCGACCTGCATCGCGACGCTTCCGCCTCGGTGGCGGCTTCGACGGAACCGCGGCCGACCCACGTGACCGCCCCGGCGCCCTCGCGTGACGCGCCCTCGGCCCGCGCCGCCGATCAATTCGTCGTGCAGCGCGGCAGCCAGGCCAGCGTAATCGCCGGCTATCACTGGTTCGGCGATTGGGGACGCGACACCATGATCGCCCTTCCCGGCTTGACGCTGGCGACTGGACGCTACGATATCGCGAAAAGCATTCTGCTGGCGTTCGCCTCCTATGTGGATCGTGGGATGCTGCCCAACCGCTTTCCCGACGCGGGAGAAGCGCCGGAATACAACACCGTCGACGCCACGCTATGGTTCTTCGAAGCCGTGCGGGCGCTCGCGGCCTGCACCGAGGATTACGATTTCGTGCGCGCTAATCTCTATGCCGTACTCTCCGATATCGTTGCCTGGCACGAACGCGGCACGCGATACGGCATCCATACCGACACAGACGGACTGCTGCATGCGGGCGAACCAGGCGTACAGTTGACTTGGATGGATGCCAAGATCGGCGATTGGGTGGTGACGCCGCGCATCGGTAAGCCGGTCGAAATCCAGGCCCTCTGGTATCACGCGATGCGCGTGATGGAGGATCTGGCGCGGCGGTTCGGTCACGATGCGGACAGCGGCCACTACGGCGAACTTGCCGATCGCGCCCGCGACAGCTTTGCGCCGTTGTTCTGGAACGAGGCAGCGCAGTGCCTCTTCGACGTGGTCGATGGAGATATGCGCGACGCCTCCATCCGGCCCAATCAGATCTTCGCCGTAAGCCTGTTTCACAAGATGCTTCCGCCCGAGAAAGCCAAAGCCGTGGTGGACACTGTCGCGCGGCATCTATTGACCCCGTACGGTCTGCGCACGCTGGCCCCCAGCGATCCGCATTATCGCGGCCGCTACGAAGGCGATCCCGCCAGCCGCGACAGCGCCTATCACCAAGGCACCGTCTGGCCCTGGTTAATAGGGCCCTTTGTCGAGGCATACCGGCTTGTGTATGGGCAGGCCCCGGACTGCCTGGGTGAGTTGCAGCGCTACGCCACTGACGAGGGTTGCGGCCAGCTTCCCGAAGTCTTCGATGGCGACCCGCCGCACCGGCCCGGCGGCTGCATCGCGCAGGCCTGGAGCGTGGCAGAGATGTTACGTGTCGCGCGACTGGAATAAACCCACCCCAGTGAGTCTTCTATAATTGAAAGAGATGCTGGTCAAAAGAGGGGCTGATATCCGCTACTCAGAGGTTACGCCCCAGAATGCATATGTGAACCGCCGGAGATTCCTGGCTGGCATCCCGCTGGCGGGCGCGACCCTGTTCGCAACCCGCGCTAAGGCCGCCGCCAAACTGTCCGCCATTAAGGGTCCCTTCAGCACCGATGAAAAGCCGACGCCGTTCGTGGACGTTGCCAGCTACAACAATTTTTACGAATTTGGCACGGGCAAAGACGAGCCATCCAAGAACGCCGGAAGCCTGAAGACCTCGCCCTGGAACATCGCCGTGGAGGGCGCGGTTTCGAAGCCCCGGGTTTTCGATCTGGACGCCGTGATGAAAATGGCGCCTCTCGAAGAACGCATTTACCGGCATCGCTGCGTCGAGGCATGGTCCATCGTTGTCCCATGGATCGGATTTCCACTGAATGTGTTGATCAAAGCGGTCGAGCCTACCGCGAAGGCTAAATTTGTCGCTTTCCAGAGCCTCTACGACTCCAAGCACATGCTCTCCGAGCGTTCCGCCGGTATCGGCTTCCCTTACGTGGAGGGCTTGCGCATGGACGAAGCCATGCACCCTCTCGCGCTTCTATGCTTCGGCATGTATGGCCAGGTGCTGCCGAACCAGGATGGCGCTCCGGTCCGCCTGGTGGTGCCGTGGAAGTACGGTTTCAAGAGCATCAAGTCCATCGTGAAAATCAAGTTCGTCGAGAAGGAGCCGAACACTACGTGGAACCTCAGCAACGCGCGTGAGTATGGTTTCTATTCGAATGTGAACCCGACCGTCGACCATCCCCGCTGGAGCCAGGCCAGCGAACGCCGCCTGGGCGAATTCGGCAAGCGCAAGACTTTAATGTTTAACGGCTACGGCGATCAGGTTGCCAGCCTCTACACCGGGATGGATCTGCGCAAGAACTACTGAGCCGCGGCATGCCTTGGAAGCGCCTCCTCTCCCACCGCTGGCTGAAGATCCCCGTCTTCCTCCTCTGTCTGGTCCCTGCGCTGTTGCTGGGGTGGAAGGCCTTCCATCAGGACTTGGGCGCGAACCCCATCGAATTCATTACGCATGCGACCGGTGACTGGACGCTGCGCTTTCTGGCCATTACGCTGGCCGTGTCCCCGCTGCGGCGCCTGCTGGGTTTGCCGGAGTTGATTCGGTTTCGGCGCATGCTGGGGCTGTTCGCATTCTTCTACGGATGCCTGCACTTCACCACTTACCTGTGGCTGGATAAGTTTTTCGACTTCCACGAAATCGTCAAGGATGTGTGGAAGCGTCCCTTCATTACCGTGGGCTTTCTCGGCTTTATGGCGATGGCACCGCTGGCGCTGACATCCACCGCCGGTTGGATCCGGCGTTTGGGCGGCCGGCGCTGGCAGATGCTCCACAGATTGGTGTATGTCAGTGCGTGTGCGGGCGTGGTGCATTACTACTGGCTGGTGAAATCGGATGTACGAAAGCCGCTGCTCTACGGGTCGATCGTTTTGGCGCTGCTTGCGGAGCGGGCCATCCGGTGGGGTCGGCGGCTTCGCCTGCCAGGAACCGGCCGCCAGGCTTCGAGTGCTGAGGAAGCCGGGAACACCCTTCGAGCAAGCAAACGGTAAGCGGGGCGGACGCCCCCACTTCTGCTTGCCGAGCGGCGCTTCGCTCTGTACTCAGGGCGCCACGGCTATTGTGCCTATACCGCCAAGAGTGCTCCCGACTTCCACTTGGAACCAGAACGTCTGAAGGGGACTCAGCGAGGCTGGCAGGCGGAAATTTATTTGCATCACTCCGGCAACCAGTCCCGGGGCGTCACCCGCATAGTCCACTTCCAGGGAGTCAAGCCCGCCAGCGAGAATGGATACCGGTACGTTGAATCCGGCGGCCGGACCCGGCGGCACTATCTCTCCGTCGCCCAAGTACATGGGTTCTCCTCCCGTTCCGAAAACGGTCACGATGGACCCCAGCTTGGCGGGGTTCTGCTGCGAGTTCAAGGTGCCGTCCTGGTTGAGAGCGGCACTAAGACCCGTGGCACTGTTCTGGAAGATATAAGGCTGAGCCTGCCGGAGTGCCAAAGTGGGTCCATCGACAGTTCCAGTTGGCGTAAGAATCTGCAGGTGCGTGAAATCCTGTCCGCGAATCTCGGAGGGAACGATAGCATTGATTTGCGTGGGACCTAAATAGAGCAGCGGCGCCGGTATGCCATCGAAAGTCACGGTATACCCGCCCAGCGATGACGTGAAGGCGTCATTGGCGACCTCGCCGGTCAAGGGTGTTTCCGGCCCCAGCGCGGCGCCGTAAAGCGAGATCAGCTCATACGGGGCCACCAGGCCCGAAACAGGCCCGCTCGCCGCATTGCCTGTACCGAACAGCGAGGGCCCCACGCCGGGGGTTTCGATCCATACAGACCCAACCTGTCCGGCCGTCGCCATGTTTCCCGACGGCGTCACCACCAGCGCTTGCCCGGTGGCGTTGTCCGGTCCTACGTAGAGCGCCTGCAAGGCCGATCCGTCGGCCGACAACCACCCGGCGTATGTGTTACCAAAACCGGCGACACCGGGAAACGCCGGCAGCAGGCCTGGATCCGAATTACCAGTGAAGGCCACTTGACCACCGGCGTTCACCGCAATACCGGCAACTTGCGCTGTGATCCCCAATCCCGACAGGTCGCCGCCCATATAGGTGGACCAGATCAACTGCGTGCCGGAAGCGTTCAGTTTGGCTAGGAATCCGCCGTATTGCGCCCCACCCGGCAAAACCGGCTCGGGTGTGGCGGCCGTGGTTTGAAAACCCGGGGCGCCTCCGCCCACCAGCACATTGCCGGCGGCGTCCAGCGCCAGGGCCGCGATCCCCAAGGATGCCGGCGAAATCCTGGCGGACGTGGCATTCAAGAAGGTCGACCATGCCAGTTGACCGCCGCCGGGTGAAAGTTTCGCGATAAAGCCGGACCCGGCATCATACAAACATGTGCAGATTGGGCCAAGCGCTCCCGGAGTAACAGGTAGATCCACGGCGGTGGTGTTACCGGCGAACACGATGCCGCCCGCGGAATCGACCGCCACGGCGGTAGCGCTCGTATGAGCCACGACGCCGATGCAAGCGCTGCCGCCGACGCAGGTCACCGCGCTGCCGCCGAACTGGGTAGACAACAAAAGATCGTCGCCGTTCGGGGAGATTTCCACCACAAATGCGCCGGCTGCTTGCGTGTGATACGCACCCAGCGTAATTGGAAAGCTCGGTGAAGTGGTGGATCCAACCAGGTAGATGTTTCCGGTTGCGTCGAGGGTCACGGCATTGGCATTTGACTGATTGCCCAACAGGGTCGAAAACACGATCCCCTGGAGTTGTGAATCGATCTTTACGATAAAGGCCGAAGTGCCGGTCGCCGAGGGGAATAGGGGCGCTACTATGGGGAACCCGGTCGCATCGGCGGTGCCGACTATGACCAGATTTCCCTGGCCATCGGTTGCGGCGGCTATTGGCTGTTGATATCCGCTCCCGCCGAAATCGAAGGTTGCGAGTGCGTTGCCGGAGGGGTCCAGCTTGTTCACCCGGATCGAGCCGCGGCCAGCCTCATCCGTGATGTTGGAAACGACATAGAGATCGCCCGTTTTGTCCGCCGCGAGTGCGCTCACGAAGCCTTGGTCGCCGATGTCCGCATATCGCAGCAGGATCTGGTTTGCCGTTGACGGCCCGGCGGCAGACATAACGAGCAACAGTGCGGATAGTCTCTGACATGTCTTCATTCGCGATTGGGAAATAGAGCACGTGCATTGCCACCATTGGTTTCTCACTCATATGAGAAAAAAGCCGGAAGCCGCTGGACAGAAAGACACGGCTCGGCGCAAAGGCGACTCAGCGAGCGGACGGCGGCCAATCGCTTTTCGCACGACGAAGCCCGTAGCCGCCCAGTGTGACAGCCTGCCCGGCGTAACCCGGACAGTAATCGCCCGAAGCACTTCGCCGCCTGTCCGACTGTGAGAGAATCGGCATTTGATCCCTTGTCCCCTCGTTCGCGCGCGACCGATCACCGCGGGTATCTTCATCCTTTCGCTCGCCATGCGCGCTCCCGCCCAGGTGCAGGGGCGCGTGCATGGCTTGATTCGGGACGCGGACGGACTGCCGGTCGCGAGCGCTCAAGGCGTCGCCCACGGCTCGCAGGGCAGCACCGATCACGCATTCGTGAGTGCCGCGGACGGATCTTTCACGATGGACGGCCTCAGTCCGGGTCACTACCAGTTCAAAGCGGCGAAACTCGGCTTCGTTGATGCACCGGTGGCGGAAGTGGACCTGACCGCCGGCCAGGATCTGACCGTGAATCTGACGCTGGGCGCGCACCAAGGATTTCTGAAAAGACTTTCTCAAGCCTATATCCAAGACTGGAAAGGAACCGGCGGCAGCGGCCCTGAACCTCCCCGCCGCACTTTGCCCTCGCCGCTGAACTCGCCGCCTTTCCCCAACTCCGACTGGTCCTACGGCGGATCGCCCGAAATCGGCGCGCCCGACACTAATGTGCCCCCGCTCATGGAAGCTCTCTATGGCGGCTCGCATGGCCAAGCCTGGGAGCAAAGCAGAGTCAAGGTCTACGGCTGGGTTGAAGGCAGCTTCAACCTCAGCACCTCACACGATTCGAACTATCCATCCGCCTATGACATCTTCGCGAATAAGGTCGAGTTCGATCAAGCGGTGCTCTACGTCGAACGCCTTCCCGACTCGGTGCAAACCGATCACTTCGATTGGGGATTCCATCTCAGCGGATTGTTCGGGACCAGTTATCGTTTCACCACCAACCTGGGCTATTTCAGCGGACAGTTGCTCGACAACCACCGCGAATACGGGTTTGATCCGGTGCTTGAATACGTGGACTTGTATATCCCCCAGGTTGCCGAGGGACTCAATATCCGCGTGGGCCGCTTCATCTCGATTCCCGGCATCGAAGCGCAACTGGCGCCCAATAACTACATCTACACGCATTCATTGTTGTATGCGATCGACCCATTCACCGATACGGGCATCCTGGGCACCGTCAAAGTCAACGACCGCTGGCTGGTGCAGTTGGGACTCACGGCGAGCCATGACGTGGCTCCCTGGACCCCGGATGCGAGACCGTCCGCGACGGCTTGCATCAGCTACACTTTCAATCAAGGCAACGACAACGTGTATCCATGCATCAACGGCATCAATAATGGCAGGTACGCCTACAACAATCTCCAGATGTTCGATAACACCTGGTACCACAAGTTCAGCGCAACATGGCATATGGCCACCGAAGCGTGGTTCATGTATGAGCGCGATGTGCCCAGCGTCTCGGGTCCCATCTTGCCGGAGAAGGGCACCAACGGCGCGTTCTGCGCCGCGGGCGAGATCCGTTGCTTTGCGCCGGAGTGGGCCGCGGTCAACTATGTCGAAAAGCAGCTCTCCGCAAAAAACTACATTTCGATTCGCTCCGATTTCCTGGATGACATGAAAGGTCAACGAACGGGCTTCAAGACCCGCTACGCCGAGGCGACGCTGATGTGGGGACACTGGGTGGGTAGCACCATTCTGCTGCGTCCCGAAATCAGATTCGACCGCGCTATCGACCGTCCGGCATACGACAATGGAACCCGCCAGGGCCAGTTTCAATTGGCGATGGACGCCATCTTCAAGTACTAAGAAGAGCGGCGATCTCCGCGTGTCCCATCTTCTGCGCCCAAGCCAGGGGCGTGGCCCAAGGCTCGGCATCCGGCTCATCTACCGGCGCGCCGCGGGCGATCAGCAATTCGACCAATTCCTTCCGCCCCCAGCGGCACGCCCAGCCGAGCGGTGTGGAAAGCAGCAGTTCGTCCCGCAAGTCGAGCCTGGCGCCGCGGTCGAGCAACATGGCCGCGAAGCGCACGCGTTGTGCTTCCGTTGCGTCCGCTTCCGCGGCGGTGTAGTGCAAGGGGGTTTCGCCCCGGCGCGTCACATTCGGATCGATGCCATGCCTCAGTAGCAAGGCCATGCAAGTGAAGTAATCCTCGCCGTCCGGCCGGTCGCCGACGCTGCGAATCGGCTGGATCAGTATCCAGTGCCATCGCGGATCGTTGGCCCGCCACGCGAGTCGCGGCAGCGCCATTTCGACGATCGCCGGGCATCCGTTACAGGCTGCCGACCAGACCAGTTCGCGCGCCAATTCCTCGCTCGCATCCGCCGCAAGCATACGCCCGGCTGCGGCGGCATCGTGCGCCATGGCGATGGTCCAGGGCTGCGGCTTCGCTCCGCGCGCCAGCAACAACTGTTTCATGGACTCGTCGCGGCGGCGGTACGCGTGATCGATCGCCCAGCCGGAGGCGTAGACGTTGGCGTTCGGATCGGCGCCGCGGTCGAGCAGCAACTCCGCGATATCGCGCCGGCCGGCCCGCGCGGCGAACCATAACGGACTGCCCCAGCTTGGAGTCGGCTCTTCCAGCTCGTCGAGCGTGTTCCGCTCATCCACATCGGCGCCCAAGTCGAGCAGCAGCCTGACGATGTCGGTGTTCCCGTGCCGTACTGCCAGGGTGAGCAGCCCGCCGGTCCGCCAGTTTATGTCGCGCAACAACCCCGGATCGGCCAGCACCAGTTCCCGGATACGCTCCGTGTCCGCCAGCGCCACCGCCGCCCGAATGGTCATACCCGCGCCGTGCGCCAGCAGCAACCGCCCCACCGCCGCAAACCCTTCGGCCGCCAGCGCGGCGCGATCAATCGGCGTGAATCCCCTCAAATCTTCCTTGCGCGGGTTGGCTCGTTTGCCGAGCAGCCACCCCACCATCTCTTCGTTCCCAACCGCGGCGGCGGCGTGCAGGGGCGTACCACCGTCGCGATCGCACGCGCGGATCAGGGATTCGTCCGCCTCCAATAGACGGATGGCCTCGGCGTTATCGCCGTCGCGAATGGCGCGGTTGATGCGCTCCTGTGCGGGCGAAACCGTGACGTTGGGACAACTCATGGCTTCGCGGCGGTGCTGCTCCTCTTCCTCGATGGCCGCGGCGACGTCCCCATACCCGCGATCCCGCGCCAGGACGACCGCCGACGTCGCGTCGCGATGCGGGTATATCCCTTTGCGGGCGTTGGCGCCGGCCGCCATCAGCAGCCGGACCATGGCCGCATCGCGCCGTAGGACCGCGTAATGCAGCGCCTGGTGCTCGTTGTCGCCGGCCATGTCCATGGTGGCCAGTTCAGGCCTGGCGCGCAGCAGCGCCCGCGCCTGAACCGCGTCGCCGGATTGGACGGCCTCCGCCAGATTGGCGACATTCGCACCGTCCACGAAGGCTTTGAGCTTGGCCCAGCTCTGGTAGCTGTAGGCGCGCGCGAGTATCCGCTGCGCATCGTGGAGGGCGAACGCCGCGGGATCGGGATGCCGCTCGAACTGTTGCACCTCCACGGTGGCGGCAGGATCGCCCGCGCGGTAGTCGGCGAGCAGATCCTTGGCTTGTTTTCGCAACTGCTCCAGGCTAGGCTGACGCGGTAGAACACGTAAGGGACGGGGCATTGACGATCTCCTTTGGTGGTTGCCCGATGTCCGCGTGACGGGCGAAAAGAAGATTCGTCGTGAAGCTGGCGATGCTAACTGCGTCGGTGGGCTCAGCCCTTCCCGCGGACACGGCGGCGTCCGATGCGCTCAGTCCGCATCATATCACGAGCGTCGTGGCAGCGCGGTGGGGCGGCGCCATGCGCCGCCTGCCGGAGTCTGGCATTTTGCTGGGGCGGCGGTTTCGCCCCATGTCGCTTAGTTTTCCTAATCCTGGTACTCTGGGCTCGATTGGAGGGCGGCCAATCCTGGCCGCAGCCGCCTTTTGAGGCGGCTCGAGCCGGCTAAAAGCCGGCTCTGGAGATTGGCCATTTCAATCGGGTAGCCCTCGTGGCGCACGCCCCCGGCGTGCCGTGTCGGCACTCTGCCGACAGGCCTATGCCCCATAAGGCCCTGCAAGAAGCCAGGCAGAGCTTCGAGGCAGGCGGCCTACGAGGCCGCCGCAGGCTGCGAGCCTGCCCCACCAACTGGCCAATCTCCAGGGGCGAGCGCAGCTCGCCTGTGTCGGCAGGAGTGCCGACACGGCACGCACGAGTGCGTGCGCCACGAGGGCTACCCAACTGAAATGGCCAATCTCCCGAGGCGAGCATAATTGCCGGCCCTCCAGTTTATGCTGAATCGAGTCTCATTGGAAAAGCGACTCAAGTTCGGTGAGAATTCCGCCGCGCCTGGCGCACTGTTCTGGTGTGGCGCGGCAATCCATGGCCCCCTTCGTGCTACCGTAAGCCACTGAGAGCGTCACAACGGCATCACTGTGCCTATCACTTATTACAAACTGCCCAACGGTCTGCGCGTGATCCTTTCGCCCGATTCCACCGCGCCCACGGTCGTCACCGCCGTCTATTACCGCATCGGATTCCGCGTCGAGCCCCGCGATCGCACCGGCTTCGCGCACCTGTTCGAACACATGATGTTCCAAGGATCCGGGAACCTCGGCAAGATGGAATTCATCCGCCTGGTGCAGCAGAACGGAGGCGTCCTCAACGGCTCCACGCGCTTCGATTTCACCAACTACTTCGAGCTGCTCCCGTCCAACAAGCTCGAAACCGCGCTGTGGGCCGAGGCGGACCGCATGAAGGGTCTGGCCATCACCGAGGAGAACCTGAAAAACCAGCAGGACGTGGTCGTCAATGAAGTGGAGGTGAACATCCACAACCAGCCGTACGGCGGCTTCCCCTGGCTGTGGATGCCGCAATATGCCAACTCGAACTGGTACAACTCCCACAATTTCTACGGAGAGCTGAAAGACATCCAGGCTGCCACTTTGGCCGATGTGCAAGCGTTCTTCGAAACCTATTACGCGCCCAACAACGCGGCCCTGGCCATCGTGGGCGATTTCGATCCCGGGGACGCCAAGGCGATGGTCGCGAAATATTTCAGCGGAATCGCTCCGGCCAATCTGCCGCCGCCGCCCGACCTCAGCGAGCCGCGCCAGGAAGAGGAAAAGACCGCTGCCCGCCCGGATCCGCTGGCGAACCGCCCGGCGCTGGCCTTCTCATATCACATGCCGCCGCGCAATTCGCCGGAATACTTCGCCATGGGTCTCCTCGACCAGATGCTCGTGCAAGGCGACGATAGCCTCCTCTACCAGGAGTTGGTCAAGAAGCATGGGTTCACCGGCGGCGTTTCCGGCGCCATCAACGAGTTGGGCAACATGTTCGATTACGACGGTCCCATGCTGTGGACCGCTTCGCTCTTCCATGACGCCGGCGTCAAGCCCGAACAGATCCTGGCGGCGGTCGATGCGGTCGTCGACGGGCTGCAATCGAAGGCCGTCGACCCTAGCCTGCTGCAGCGCAGCGTCACCAAGATGCGGTCGGGCCTGTACGACACGCTTTCGCAATTCGGCGGCTTCGGACGCGCCGACCTGATGGCCAGCTACGCATTATTCGACGACGACCCCTTCCGGATCGATTCCCTCGAAGCGGAGTTTCGCCAAGTGACGCCGCAACTGCTGCAGCGTACCGCCCGCGAGTATCTGCGCAAAACCAACCGTACCGTGCTGCTGATCGAGCCCGGCGCCTCGGAAGAGTGACTTATGACCTCCGGTATATCCAACGAAGAATCCGCCGGCTCCAGGGAAGCCCCTCCGCTTGGGCCGCCGCCAAAACCTTTCCATCTGCCCGCCACTGCGGATTTCACCCTGCCGAACGGCATGCAGGCGACCATCGTGCCTTACGGCATCGTGCCAAAAGTCGCCGTGCGTGTTTTCGTCGCCACCGGCGCAATCGACGAATCCGCGGGGCAAGTTTGGTTGTCGAAGCTCAATGCCGATCTGATGAAGGAAGGCACTCGCACGCGCTCCGCCGAGCAGGTCGCGCGCGAAGCCGCGGATATGGGCGGCCAGCTCGAAATCGATGCGGGTTCCGATTTCACCTCCGTGGGCGGTGCGGTGCTCTCCGATTTCGGACCGCAATTCGTGGCGCTGCTGGCGGACGTGCTGACCGCTGCGTCGCTGCCTGCATCGGAATTGCCCAGGCTGAAGGCCGACCTGCTCCGGGAACTTTCGATCGCCAAATCCGAGCCCGATTCGCTGGCGCGGGAGTGTTTCCTCAAAACTCTTTTTCCCGATCATCCTTACGGCCGCATGTTTCCCTCCGAGAGCGATCTGGAAGGCTACGCCATTGCGGACGTGCAGGCGTTCCACCGGAAAAACTTCGCGGCCGGGCGCGCGCATCTGTATATCGCGGGGAAGCTGGAGGGCGATCTGCGCCGCGCGATAGAAGATGCCTTCGGCGGCTGGCCCACGGGATCGCCCGCGCCCGAACTGCCCGCGCATCCCGCGAAAACGCGCTCGTTTCAATGCATCGACCGTCCCGGCGCCGCCCAGTCGAATCTCCTGCTCGGCCTGCCGGTGGCCGAACCTTCCAGTCCGGATTACATCAAGCTGGATGTCATGGATTCGCTGCTGGGCGGCTCGTTCGCCTCCCGGATTACGAGCAATATTCGAGAAGAAAAGGGCTACACATATTCGCCGTTCAGCCAGATCGGCACCCGGCGGCATCTGGCGTATTGGCTGCAATCCGCGGACGTGACCACCGAGGCGACCGGGCCATCGCTGGACGAGATCTTCTACGAAATCGACCGGCTGCGCAACGATCCGCCGTCCACCGATGAATTGGAGGGCATTCAAAACTATCTGGCGGGGATCTTCGTACTGCGCAACACCGTCAGCCCGGATGCCATCATTGCGCAATTGCACTTCGTGGATTCGCAGGGTCTCGACCGTGTCTACCTGTCCACTTACGTGCGGAAGGTCATGGAGGTCACGCCCACCGACGTCCGACGCGTGGCGGAAGCCTACCTGGTCCCTTCAAGAATGACCATCGTCGTGGTGGGGGACAAGGACAAGATCGCGGACCAGATCGCGCCATACCAAGCAGCCACGGAATAGCAACCACAGATGGACACAGATCAACGCAGATAAAACTCACCAAAGCCGGGCTCTGTTTCGGTCCTATCCGTGTTTATCTGTGTTCATCTGTGGTTCTGGTTCCTGTTTTGTGTTATGCGAAGCTTCGCACGGCCGCGGCTTCGTCGTCATGCACGTCGAAGACCGTGTACAGCTTGGTGATCTGCAACAGATCCTTGACCCGCTTGGTCAAATTGAGCAGCTTGAGCTGGCCGCCCTGGTTGGTCACCGTGGTGAAGCCGGATACCAGCTCGCCGATCCCCGAACTGTCGATATAGGAGACGTCTCCGAGGTTCAACAGAATCTTCTTTTGGTTCTTCCCAACCATGTCGCGCAACGCGTCGCGCAGCGTGCTGGACCCCTCGCCCAACGTGATCCTTCCGGCGACATCCACCACGCTCACGTCGCCAACCTGTCTCGTGTTTAGCTTTACACTCACTGAAATGTGCCTCCTCGCTCGCAACCGAGCCTATTCCCTATCGTCTCTTACTTCGACACCAGGTGCTTCACCAAAGTTACTTCCGTGCCGGCGGGCTCCAGACGGCGCACCTGAAAGTCGTCCATGAAAGCCTTGATGAGAAAGATGCCCCGGCCGGAATGCCGCAGCAAGTTTTCCTGCGCCAGCGGATCCGGCAGGCTGTCGTAATCGAAGCCCTCGCCCTGGTCCGCGATCCGCACCACAAATTCCCCGGGAGTTTTGTAAACCGACAGGTGCACCTTCTTGTGCGCGTTATACCGGTTGCCATGCACTACGGCGTTGACCATGGATTCCCGCACGGCCATGGCGATTTTGTGCAGGTCGTCTTCGGGGACGCCGGCTTTCTCGGCTTCCTGCAACGCCAGTTCTTCCGCGTTATCCACGCTCTCCAGGGTCGAGTCCAAGAACCGCTCGACGGTATCCGTATGGCCGGCCGAGTTTTTTCGCATAGTCGAGGCGCCACGGCGCATGGTCAAAACGAATGGCTAGAATAAATGACCGGAGTGCCGAAAGTCAAGAACCACCTGCCGCGGCCTTAGCCTGCTGGTTGGCGCCGGAAAGCCGGTCCAACTCCGCCAGATCCCTCTTGGTGCGCGCGGCGTCCTGCGCATCCGGCGCCAGCAGAAGGTAGCTGCGCAAGTGCGCCGCGGCGCCCGCATAATCCTTTTTCCGCGCCAAAATCGTGGCCAGCACTTGTTCCAGCCTCGGACAGCGATGGGCCGTATCCAGCTTTTCTCCAGCCCGCGCGCTCTTCTCCGCCGCCTCGATCCGGCCCAGGTTCAGGTTGGCCGTGGCATTGCAGAAATAAGCCATCGGGTAGTCCACCGGGTCCAGTTTCAGCAGCGTGCCTGTGGTATCCGCCAGGGCCGCCCAGTTCTCGGCTTTGGCCTCCAGTTCGGCAAGCTGCAGATACGGGCTGATGAACTTGGCGTCCGCCGCCACGGCCCGCGCGAAGGATTTGCGCGCCTCCGCGGCGTCGTCATTCTCTTGAATCCGCCCCAGTTCATACCATGCCGCCGCATAATTGGGATAGATGTCCACCGCCTTGCGGAGCTCCTTGGCGGCTTCCGCCGGCTTGTTCTTGCGCAGATCTTGCAGCGCCCTATTGTAAGCCTGGCGGGCCTCCTTGGGAGCCTGCAAGCTGGTCATGCTGATGGCCGATCCTTCCACGTTGGCCAACCGGTGCAGCATGATCGTGCCTACGTTCGGATCGTCCATGAGGCGCCGTCCCCCCAGGTTGACTGTATCCGAGCGAAAACCGGACAGCACCGCGCGCAGGTCGCAGTTTACAAGCAGCCAGTCTTCGGTGCCGGGCTGCTTTGACTGCGCCGGGCCCACACCGCTGGAAAGACCAGTTGAAGCGCCCGGTGTGCCCGGCAAACCGGAGGCCTCTTCGCTGGCGTCCTGCAGCACCCCGGCCGTCTGGCCGATCTGAAAACTGAACCGCCCTTTTTGATCGGTGTAGGCTTGCGCCCGCGGCGAGCCATTGCACACCCGTTCGATGGTTACCGGATCCGGAGGCGGCGTGCCGTCGTCCAGCATCACGTTGCCGGTCAGATAAATGTTCCCGTTCAGGGTACCGGACACCGGCCCGGTCGCCTGCCCGTTCATGTTTGGAGGAAGGTGGGCCGATCCCGACCCCATTCCGCCACCCGCGGAGGGCGGTCCACCCGTCTTTTGCGCCCACGCGGATTGGAAAGAGATGGCGATCCCGATCGCCAACGCCGCGAAGCTTCGCATTCGGATGCTCACCCGCATGGCAGCACCCCCCTTTCGTTAGTCACATTATACTACCAGCGATCCGCACAAACCGTGGGGCAAAACCCCGAAGCCTTGGGGGGCGGGATTTATCCCGCGCGGGGCTTAAGCCCGGCTAGCTGCGGCTAGCTGATTTCGTTGCGGGAAGGGCGGGTCCTGGAGGACCCGCGCAGGACTAGAGTCCTGCCCCACGTGGCGGCGCGGAACCCGCTACCGCCTTGCTAGAATATGGCTTCGCAGGATGGTCCCATGAAAACGCTCACACTGTTCTCCGCCGCTGCCGCGCTCCTGTTGCTGGCCGGGTGTTCGACTGAAACACCCGCGCCGCAAAAGAAGGCCGAAGAAAAACCCGCCGAGCCCGTTACGGGCGTGCAAGCCCTCCATCAGATGTATGTCGCCGCGCGCGGCTGGGCCGCCGACATCCAGATCGTCAGACTCACCAGCATTTTGCTGCCCGAGGTCAAGGCCGAACCCGGAAAGGCCGCCGCGTGGCAAGCCATTTTCTTGTCCGCCAGTCAGAACAAGGCCAAGAGTTACACCTACTCGGTGGTGGAGTCCGAGGGCAATCTCCATAAGGGCGTGTTTGCCGGGTTCGATCAGAGCTATTCCGCGGGCGCGGCGAAGCCTTTCCTCATCGCCGCCGTCAAATTCGATTCCGATCAGGTTTATCAAACCGCGCTCAAGAAGGCCGCCGACTACGAAAAGAAGAACCCAGGCAAGCCGATCACCTTTTTGCTGGAATCCAACAGCAAATTCCCGGACGTCAGTTGGCGCGTGATTTGGGGCGAGTCGGCGGGCACCAGCAACTTCTCGATCTTCGTGGACGGCAGCACCGGCCAGTACCTGGAAACCATCCACTGAGGAACCACAGATGCACACAGATACACACAGATAAGACCTAGCGCCGTCGCGCGGGCCAGTCTTGTGTTATCCGCGTTTATCTGTGTTCATCCGTGGTTCCGTTCCTTTCGCAGCGGAACGATTCCCGGATGGCTCGCAGGTCTTTCCAGATCGTCGCGCCAGAGTCTCGCGGCGGCTGCGGCGACAGGATAAAGACGCCCGCGGTGTGATTGGCGCTCGCGCAGAACTGCAAGCTCACCTCGCCGTGCAGGGTAAGCAACTCGCCTGCCGGGTTATAGAAAGTGGCGTCGCCATGAAAAGACTGTACGCCAGCTTTCGCGTCGCCCGTTCTCCGGCTTCCCCTCCAACCACCACACGAATGCGTAGGAGTGATAGTTGGGCGACGTCTTATCGTCGAGTCCCGGCGCAAAGACGAGATCCTCCGATCCATGGTAGGACAGTTGCGGCGACCACGGCAGCGGGAATCGATCGACCTCCGGCCGCCAATTGGCCGGACTGTAGAACTGGAACGGATCGCTCGCCGGATTCCGCCGCGGCGGGTATGAAACGCGCGTGAGATCGGCCTCGAATTGCCTGCCCTCGGATTCACGCCACAACGTGAGCTTCACTTCTCCGCCAACAGGACCTGCTAGATTCGTGCGCAGCATTTCAGTGGTGGTTTTGCCGGCCACGTCGGCGCCATCGATGGCGACGATGAAATCGCCGCTTCGAATTCCCGCCTTGGCGGCCGGTGTGCCGTCGAGCACGTCGATAACCACCGCGGGACCTGCTTGTCCGGCGCATCGTCGTTATAGATTGGCACAGCGCTCATCCCCACCGTGCCGTTCTGTTGCGCCGCGAGCGGCAGCGCCACGCCTAAAAACAAAGTGCACGCTCTCATCCGACGGTTCCTCCAAGGCATACTTGAAAATTTGCACGATTTTTCAATATGCTGTAAACAGAGGGAGACGGAATGCCGCGGAAAACGTTGCGCCGAAAGCAGGAAATATCCAGTCCGCGCCAAATCCTGGTGCTGGCATCGCCGGTTCGCCAGGACATTCTGGACACCGTGGCTGCCGCCGGACCATGCTCCGTTGCCGACCTTGCCCGGCTTTTGGGCATGCCCGCGGATGGGCTCTATTACCACATCCGCAGCCTCAGCCGGGCTGGCCTGCTGAAGCTCACCAGCGCCAAAGGCAAGCGCGGCCGCGGCGAGGCTCGCCTGGAAGTCGGACGCTACCAATGGATCAAGTATCGGCCGAAGAGCGGCGCCAACCGGCGCGCAGTTGTGCGGGTGGCGGGCTGCATGCTGCGCAACGCCCACCGTCAGTTTGAACGGGCATTCCGGCCCGATACCGCCGTGGCGTCCGGCCCGCGGCGGAATCTGTGGGCCGCGCGCTCGCGGGGCTTTCTCTCGCCGCGGGATTTGGAGCGCGCCAATGTCTTGCTGAAGGAGTTGCTGGATCTCTTCGAACCGTCCAATGGATCGCCGGACAAAGGGGCCTTGCACGAGATCACGTTCGTGATCGCTCCGGTGAGCCATTAGGCAGGGCATGGCGCTGCCTCTCGCCAGGCTGAGGCTTCCGCCTGTGAACGGCGGGCCTGCGAGGCCCGCGCAGGCTGCGAGCCTGGCTGCGAGCCTGCCCCACTCCGGTGATAGAATATTGTCTGTGAGCATGCTCCGGCCATCACTGCAGCTTCGGGTCGCACAGAAGCAGATCCTGACCCCCGGCCTGGTCCAAATGGTGACCGTCCTCCAGTTGAACCGGCTGGAGCTGAAGGAGATGATCACCCAGGAGATCGTCGAAAACCCCGTCCTGGAAGAATCCCCGGAAGAAGCCGGCGAAGAGATTACGGCGGAAGAACTTCTCCCGCTGCTGGAGCCGGAGCGGGTCACCGATCCATCCGACCAGCAGCTTCTGGAAGCCGCCTTGGGCGATGCCGCGCATACCAACGGTATCGCCGGCGAAGCGCCCGCCGAACTCAGCGCGGAGTCCTTCCAGGAGTCCGTCGACAGCGGCGCCGCCGCCACCGCGGAGTCGTCCACGGCCGACCCGGTGGAGCCGGCCGCCGCCACCGACCCCTTCGACGAGATCGATTTCGGGTCGTTCTTCGACGACTACCTGGACCCCGGGTACAAAAGCCCCGCTTCGGAATCGGTCGAAAAACCCTCTTTCGAAACTTTCCTGTCCGCGCCCGTGACCCTGGGCGACTATCTGCATTCCCAATTGAGTGTCTGCCTGCTTTCGGACAACGTCCGGGACGCCGCCGAATCGATCATCGGCAACCTGGACGAGGACGGCTATCTTTCCGCATCCCTGGAAGAAATCGCCGGCATGGGGGATCACACTCCGGAAGAGATCGAGGCGGCGCTAAAAGTGGTGCAGGGGCTCGACCCGGCCGGCGTGGGCGCGCGCAACGTGCGGGAATGTCTGCTGCTGGAACTGGAGAGCATGAACGGGCGCGGCGGCGTAGCCTGGCAGCTCGTTTCCGACCACTTGCGGCTGCTGGAAATGCGCCAGTACCGCGAACTCGCCAAGATCATGGGCCGACCGATGGAGCACATCGAGATCGCGGTGAAAGCCATCCGGCGGCTGAATCCGCGGCCCGGCCTACGCTACTCGGGCGCGGGCGCGCGCACTGTGGAGCCGGACGTTTTCTTCATCAAGGACGGCGACGACTACGTGATCCAGATGAACGACGAGGATGTGCCGCAGCTCCGCCTTAACGCGCAATACCGCCGCATGCTCGACCGCGACAACGGGGCCACCAAGGAAGTGCGCGACTATGTACGCGAGCGCTACACTTCGGCCATTCAGTTGATGAAGAATATCGAGCAGCGCAAGCAGACCATCCTGAAAGTTTGCCAGGCCATCGTACGCCGCCAGACCGAGTTTCTGGCCAACGGCCTCGACTATCTGAAGCCCATGATGATCAAAGAGGTCGCCGAGGAAGTGGGCGTGCATCCTTCCACGGTGAGCCGCGCGGTAGCCAGCAAGTACGTCCACACGCCGCAAGGCGTTTACGAGCTCCGGTATTTCTTTTCCGAAGCCGTGCAGGGCCCCCTGGGGGGCAATACGCCGTTGCTGCTGCTGAAACGCAAGGTGAAGAAGATGATCGAGGAAGAGAACAGCGCGCGCCCGCTGACCGACGAGCAGATCACCGCGGCGTTACAACGCGAGGGCATCAATGTGACACGCCGTACAGTCGCCAAGTACCGCGAAGATATGAAGATTCCTTCAACACACCAAAGACGGGTTCGCCCCTGAATGGGGGGCGGGATTTATCCCGCACGGGGCTTCAGCCCCGTTTTTCGGTTTCACGGAGGGACGCATGAAGATCACATACACAGGCAGGCAAGTGGAACTGGCTCCGGGCCAACTCAAGAGAATTGAGGCGCAATTTGCCAAGGTGGGTAAGCTGCTGGATGGACGCGAGCAGAGAGAAGCGCACGTGGTCTTGTCTCTGGAACGGCATCTGCACCAAGCCGAAGTCACGGTGAATTACTATAGCCACAAGCTGGTGGGCATAGGTTCCAACGTGGAGCTTACCACGGCCATCCATTCGGCGATCGAGAAGCTGGAAAAGCAGACCATCAAGGTTCGCGCCAAGTGGCGGGACAACAAGCGCACGCCGCGCAAGGAGGAGGCCCCCGCGCCCGTCGAGCCCGCCGCCGAGCCGGAGGAACCGGACAACGAGCGCCGCGTGAACCGCATCAATCACCACGAGAGGCGTAAGCCGATGACGTTGGAGGAAGCTCTGCTCCAGATGGAGAAGGGCGCCGACTATTTGGTCTATCGCGACGCGGAGACCAGCCGGGTGGCCGTGCTGGTGCGGAGGCGCGATGGTAATTTCGATTTGATCGAGGCCTGACGCGGCGCGGCATGGCGAAGACCACCGACCCGGGCATCAGACGCCGCGCCACGGACCGGCCCGCGGAACTGGTGATCATCACCGGACTCAGCGGCTCGGGGAAGGGTTCCGTTCTCAGGGCGCTGGAAGACCTGGGTTACTATTCCGTCGATAACCTGCCGGTGGACCTGATTCCGAAGTTCGCCGAGCTGACCCAGGATTCCGCCACGGTGCGCGCGGCGGCGCTGGTGGTGGATGTGCGCGAAGGCGAGGGGTTGAAGCGCTTCCCCGCCATCTACACGCGCATTCGCAACCACGTGAAGACCCGGCTGGTGTTTCTGGAAGCCGACGACAACGCCATTCTGCGGCGGTTCAGCGAAACGCGGCGGCCGCATCCGCTAGGCACCGAAAACTCCATCCCCAAGAGCATCAAATCCGAGCGCCGCCAACTGGCCGCCATACGCGCCATGGCGGACCTGATCATCAACACTTCCAAGTTCACGGTGCACGAGCTGCGCGACTTTATCAAGGAAAGCTTTCGCGGCGAGCGCGACGAGCAAAAGATCATGGTCTACGTGACCAGCTTCGGCTATCGCCATGGCGTGCCCGCCGATAGCGACCTGGTCTTCGACGTGCGGTTCCTGCCGAACCCGAACTATATTCCGCGGTTTAAGAAACTGACCGGGCGGCATCCGATGGTGGCCAAGTATATCCGGTCGTTTCCGCAGACTGTCGAGTTCATCGACCGTATTTCGGAGCTGCTGATTTATCTGATGCCGCATTACATCCGCGAGGGTAAGAGTTATCTGACGATCGCGTTCGGCTGCACCGGCGGCCATCATCGCTCGGTAATGATAGCGGACGAAATTCGCAAGCGCCTCGCGCAAGCGGGATTTCGGGTGAAGGCGACGCATCGGGATATGGCGAAGGCGGTGTAGCCTTGTGGGGCGGGGATCCAAGACTCGGGACCATCGCGGCAGGCCGGCGAGGGCGTCGGCCGCGGTCCAGGGGGCCCGCCCCACGACTAATGTGGGCGGACTCAGGCCTCCGGCAGGACTATCGTAAACCGGGAGCCTTTGTTCAACTGGCTCTCGACGGAAACGGCGCCCTGCATCTGCTCGATCACGTGCTTGACGATCGACAGGCCCAGGCCCGTGCCGCCCACCTCGCGCGAGCGGGCCTTGTCCACACGATAGAAACGTTCGAAGATGCGCGGCAGGTCCTCGGAAGGAATCCCGATGCCGCTGTCGGCGATGCTGATGGCCACCCGGCCTTCGGACATGCGGCTGGCTTCCACCCAGACCTCCCCGCCCCCGCGGTTGAACTTGACGGCGTTGTCCAGCAGGTTGACGAACGCCTGCTCCAGCTTGATCTTGTTGCCCATCACCAGCAGGTCCTCCACGGTGCCCCAGCCCAAGTGGACCTTGCGCATGGCGGCCTCGGATTCGACCGTGCGCATAGCGGCCTCCAAGGTGGCCAGCACTGAAAGTTTGCCAGGCGCGAGCGGCGGCCGGCCGGATTCCAGTTCCGAAAGGGTCAGCAGGTCTGAAGCGATGTTGTTCAGCCTTATGGCGTGCGACTGAATAATCTCGACGAACCGGCGGCGGTGATCGGGATCGTCCAGCGCGCCATCGAGCAGCGTTTCGGCGTAGCCGCGGATGGCTGTCAGAGGGGTGCGCAGCTCGTGGGAGACATTGGCCACGAAGTCCTTGCGCACGCGCTCCAGGCGTTCCAGGTCGGTGATGTCGTGCAGAATAGCCATGGCGCCGCTGCTGGACGCGCCGGCCAGCGGAGCCGCCTGCACTTCGAAGGAACGGCCGTCGGCGCCGGTCAAATGCATGCGCCGTTTCAAGGACTCTCCCGAGGCGGACACCAGGCGCAGCATCTCCAGAAAATCCGGATCGCGCACCAGCCGCAGCACGGGCAAACCTTCCGGCACCGGGCCGTGCACGCCGAATGCGGTGGCAAAGGCGGCGTTACAAAAAGTCACGCGGAGTTCCTGGTCCACCGCCAGCACGCCTTCCACCATGCCGGTGAGGATGGCATCGCGGCGGGCGCCCTCCAGCCGGACTTTGTCCACCAAATCGTTGACCTGCGCGGCCACCCTGGCGAGCACCTCAGCCAGCGCTCCCAATTCGTCGGGCGAGCCGGGCGGCAGGATGTGCGCCGGTCCGGTGACCAAGCCCTCCGCAAAGACTTTCAGGCGTCCGATCCGGCGCACGAGGCGCCTCGAAAACCAGCCGATGCAGGCCAAAGCCGCCAGCGCCGCCGCCAGCGTGGCTCCCGCCAGGCGCCAGCGGAGGTCCGCCGCCGCCGCGCCGAGATCCAGGCCGAGCAGGGAAAAATTGAGCAGCGCCAGTTCAAGCGCGGCTACCAGCAACACCATCCACAAGAGTTTTTGAAAGAGCGAGCGACGCATGTGAAACCGTTACAATCGTAGCAGTGCAATCCGCCGAAACCCAAGACCTGCACGAAATCGTTCGGGAGCGCATCGCGCCGCGCCTACCGGCGCTGGCCGGCTGCCGGAACAGCGCCGAGCTGTGGGGGCTGGATCTGTACCGGGCGCTGGAGCCGGATATCCGCCGCGTGCTGGACACACCGGAAACAGGTGGGGCAACGCCCTGCGCGGCCTTGCTCCCCACGCGGCCGCAGTATCGCTTCGTGGCGTGGAACGTGGAACGCGGCACCCAGTTTGAGGGGTTGGTGGAAGCCCTGCGGACGCACCCGAGTTTGCGGGAAGCCGACGTCCTGCTGCTGACGGAAACCGACACCGGCATGGTGCGTTCGGGCAATCGCAACGTGGCACGGGACCTGGCGCATGCGCTGGGAATGCAGTACGCTTTCGTGCCGTGTTATTTGAACCTGACCAAAGGATCGGGCATCGAGCAGGACTTGCCGGGAGGGAACGATCTGGGCCTGCATGGCAATGCGCTGCTGAGCCGCTATCCGATGGCCAACGTGCGGCCCGTGTTTCTGGAGAATGGCGTGGACATCATGGCTTCGCGGGAGAAGCGCATCGGCCGGCAAGCGGCGGTGGCCGCCGATATACACTTTCCCAATGCTACGGTGACGGCGGTTTCGGTGCATCTGGATGCGCAATCCACACAACGGCATCGGTACTTGCAACTGCGGGACGTGCTGGATCGCCTCAGCGGGGCAGCGACGTGCGCTGCCGTAGTAATCGGTGGCGATTGGAATACCAGCACTTACAATTCATCGCGCGCGCTGCACGCCATTTTAGGCTTCTGGCTGCGGGTGGCGATGGGCGTGGATAATGTGATCCGCAACCACTATCTGCATCCTTACCGGCATTTCGAGCGCGACTTATTCCGCCTGCTGGAGGAGCGCGGTTTCGATTACCGCGAGTGCAACCGGCTGGGCGAGCACACGGTATCGTACGATGTGGAGGATCTGCGCGCGACCAAGGCGCTGCGCGATTGGGTGCCCGGCTGGTGTTTCCATTTTATTCGCTGGGCGTTGCGCAACCACGGCGGGCGATGCCCGGTAAAGCTGGATTGGTTCGCCACGCGCGGGGTGCGCTGCCGAAATCCGGTGGTGGTTCACGACGTACGGGAAGGCCGCGCCGTGGCGCTGTCCGACCATGACGCTATCGCGGTGGACGTTGCGCTGGGGTAGGGGCGGCCTGGCTTCCGGCGCCAGGCGCAGGCGGCCTACGAGGCCGCCGCAGGCTTTGCGCCTGCCCCACATCGGTTTCCGGCTAGGCGCCGGCGGCGTGCGTCAGCGTGACCGGCATGCCGCAGGGCTGCAGCCGGTATCCCAGGCCGAAAACGGTTTCGATGTGCTGCCGGCTATACGATCCCAGCTTGACCCGCAAGCGGCGGAGATGCACATCCATGGTGCGCGAGTGAATCTCCGGACCATAGCCCCAGACATTTAACATCAGCATATCGCGCGGCACAATCTCACCGGCTTTCCGGGCCAATTGGGCCAGGAGGGCGAATTCCATGCGCGTGAGGTGCACGGGCACGCCGTCCACGAGCACCCCTTGCGTGTGGAAGTCCAGCTCCAGGCGGGCATCCCTATACCGCTCTATACGATTAGATTCCATCTGAATCAATTCCATCGAGCGTATCCTCCGTTGAAGTGGGGGGCCAGGTTAGCTGTGCTGCTGCCTGAGCCGCACCGCCGCCTTCCGCAGAGCCCAACGGAACCGCCGCCGCATGTTCAAACCGAACGAATGTCTATTCCTCATCGTGTTTTTCCGCCTCCACGCCAATAGTGCCGCGTTTCAGGGTGACACTGCAATATATTCCGGCTGTAATCGAAATTCACAGATAAGAAACTGAAAACAAATGAGATACAAGACCATCTGTCCTGCCCGGCAAATGGCGGGACTTTCGTATCGGCCAACGCGAGCCCAAAAAGCAGGGGAAACCGCCCGCTCCACCGGCGGCGTGCGGTGAAATTGCGGATGTAATCCATCTGTACAGCTAAGCTATTGCAACAGGAAGAGATATTCGGTCATCTGTACCACGGCGGCTCTGGCGGTGCTAAACTCTCATGAAGGATTAACAGGAGGGAAGGATCGTCAGTGGCTCCCAAACGCCCCCTGGACATGATGCGCTTCGGCGTCTTTGAGGTCGATTTCCGCGTGGGAGAAGTGCGGAAACAGGGGAGAAGGATCAGATTGCAAGGCCTGCCGTTCCAATTCCTGACCGTGCTGCTGGAGCGCCCCGGCCAGTTGGTCACGCGGGAGGAACTGGTGCGCAGACTGTGGTCCGAATACGCGGCGATCGATGTGGACAACGGTCTGAACACCGCAGTCAAGAAACTGCGCGTGGCATTGGGAGACGATGCCGAAACGCCGCGGTTTGTCGAAACGTTGCCGCGCAGGGGGTACCGGTTCATTTCACCGGTGGAATCCGTGACGGTGGAAGAGCAAGGTACTCCGGCGGCTCCCGCGAGGCCGGATATCGCGGATCTGCCGGTGGCGGATGCGGGTCCGGCGCCCGCCATGGCCGAACCCGCGGCGCCACGTCCGTTCCGCCGCTGGGCGGTCGCTGTGGCGAGCGTGCTGGCGCTCGGCGTGGTGGCGATCCGGCTGGTTGAACCTGCGCATTCGCCCGCGGTGCTGCGGACAGTTCAGCTTACGCATACCGGGCGCGTGGAGCCGGCGTCGATCGTCTTGACGGACGGACCGCGTCTCTACTTCAACGAGCGTTCTGGGGGCGAATGGTGGTTAGCCCAAGTTTCGGTGGAAGGCGGGATTCCGTCGCCGGTCAGGACCCCGCCGGGAACGCCCGAGCCGCAGGCGATTTCACCAAACAGATCCGAGTTGCTGGCGATCGTCGTGGAACACAACGAGGACGAGGCGCCGCTTTGGGTGGTTCCCACGGTGGCCGGATCGCCCCGCCGGTTGGGCAGCGTGCTGGCGCACACGGCCACCTGGTCGCGGGACGGGCGCGGCATTGTTTACGGGTTCGGCCAAGCGTTGTACCGAATGAACAGCGACGGGACGGATCCGCGCAAGCTGGCGGACACGCCGGGCAGGCCTTATTTCGTCCGCTGGTCGCCAGCGGGGCTGCCCGACCTGCTGCGGTTTTCGGTATTGGACCCGGCAGCTTCGATCTGGGAGTGTGCGCCGGACGGCTCCGGATTGCGCCCTTTCCCGCCCACGGCGAAGCCCCGGGCGAAAACCGTGCGCGGAGAATTCGCCGCCGGCTGGACTGCCGATGGAAGGTACTATCTGTTCGAGTCTATAAACGATCGAGGCACCGGCTTTTGGGCGGTCCGCGAGGCGCGGGACTTGTTTCATCCGTTCGACCGGCGCCCCTTGCAGATCTACGCCACGGCAAGCGACGCAGGACGATTGGTTCCCAGCGCGGACGGCAAGAGAATATTCTTCGCCGCCGGGCAGGAGAGGCGGGAACTGGTAGCCTACGACGCCAAGCGGCGGATGTTCCTGCCGTTTCTCTCCGGCGCCTCCGTGCGCGCCGTCGACTTTTCGAAAGACGGACAGTGGGTGGCTTATGAAACCATTCCCGAGGGCACTCTGTGGCGCAGCCGGGCGGACGGCAGCGAGCGGCTGCAACTGACCTCTCCGCCGCTTCGCATTTTGGAGCCGCGCTGGTCGCCGGATGGGCGGCGCATTGCGTTCACAGGTTTCCACGAGGATGTCGAGGACTACAAGGCGTATGTGATACCAGCGAATGGAGGGTCCATGGAAGCAGTCTCCGCGGGACCGTACAGGCATGCGGGTAGTCCATCATGGTCGCCGGACGGACAGTCTTTGATGGTTAGTTGCTGGCGTCCGGGTGAAGTGCCGGTGGTCTGCATGGTGGACTGGAAGACGGGGCAGAGCGCGGTGCTGCCGGGATCGGTGGGACTTTTGCGGCCGGCGTGGTCGCCCGGTGGGCAGTACATCGCCGGGCTGCGTGAAGGTGGGACTCAGGTTGTTCTGTTCGACATGCAGTCCCACGGGTGGACCCAGTTGGCGGACCGCGGAAACTACGGGGTTCCGTTATGGACGCGGGACGGCCGCTACTTCTATTTCGAGGAGGTATTGGGAGCCGTGGATCAACCCATCTTCCGCGTCAACGTGGCCACGCGCGCGGTAGAGCGGATGATGAGCTCGCGGCAACTCCCGCAATCCGGCTTTAGCGGATTTACGCTGACGGGACTGACTCCCGGCGACGCGCCGATAGCCACGGTGCTGCGCGGCAACGGGGAGTTGTACGCGTTGGATGTGGATTTGCCATAGGGCAGGCGGCACCGCTCCCTGACGGTCGCGGCTCGGTAGCGTCGCGGCTCGGTAGCGTCGCGGCTCGGTAAGATACGGAGGCCGCGGCACTGATCCAAGTCCATGGTAGGGCAGCAGCGCCGATTGAGGGACGCGATCGTGGACGATTCTCAAGCCAGGTATGTCCGGTAGATTTAGAACTGCCACCGGGGAATAGATGGCCTTGCCGTTGACAGAGGCGCCGTCCTGAGAGCCGACACTGGGTACCCGGCTCTTAGAACCTTGCCGATGTAACCACAATCGTGGGATAGTCCGGAAGAGTGAGGGCCCGGAGCGAAGCTATTCGTGGTTATCGGAAGAATGTTCAAGGCCGGCGGGCGAGCGGGTGCCCGGAAACGAGTAATCCGGCTGGCCGCGACAGATCCACGTTTCGAACAACACGCAGGCTGCCATTGCCGGCGCTTATACAAACTTTGGACTTACACGGATGGGAGTGTTCCGAGCTGGAGTGAGAGCCGAGGGCCAACCTTAGACCAGGCTCCGGACCCGCTTTGCGGCGGGTCCGGAGCCGGGTGACGACTAGCAACGCGGCGCGCTCCGCGCGCCGGCGACCGCAGGAGTGCGGTCGCGGCAGGCACGAGTGCCTGCGCCACGCTTCACTGCGAGATATTAAATTGCGCGGCAAAAACAGGCACCCCGGGCGAGGACGGATACAGGATCTGATTGACAGGGTCATAAGGGCCGCCCATCGTTCCACCGTGATAGCCCGAAGGCACGGGGCCGACATACCAACCGGAGGGGTCCGAGAGGGAGTGGTCGACGTTATGCTCGACAAAGTATTGAGACTTGTCGGGGACATATCCGACCAACGGCGCCGGCGTTGTGGTGACAAAAGTCATTTGCCAGCCGGCTATAGCGCTTTCACCCGCGAAAGCTCCCGCATCGGTAGGGAAGACGGCGCCCCATGTCACGGGCCACGCCGGGTTTTGGGGCAGAGTGTTCAAGTCGAAAATCTCCCAATTGGGGGTGGATAATGCGCTAGAGGTGGTCGATGTAAAATCCACATAGTTCCAGGTTGAGCCGCTTTGGGTGCCAATGCGGACCCTGGCCGTGGTGCTTTGCAGCACCGGGTCCTGAGCACCCTGGCCTACGCCACCCGTAGTATTGCCGGGGAAGGTGGCCCAGGGGACGAAATACAGGTACTCGTTCTGGTGGGCTGAGTCCCAGGCGATGGCAGAGCCGGTGAAACCTAAGAGGCTAGCGGCGCTACCCACTCCTGCGATCGCGGGATAACCGGGCGTGTTGAGCTGGGTTGGATCGAAAGTTTTGTAAGACGACGCGTTGGTAAAGGCCGCGGAGTTGGCCGCCTGACCGCCGCCCCAAGTGTCATACCTGACAATCAGGTTTTTGTGAAATGGGATGAAATAGACAAACCTGTAGCCATCATAGGAGACGGATTGAAAACTCTCGGCGTCGGAGCTGATATTAATCCCCATGTCGAAATTGGTCCAGGAACCGATATCGCTAAATGGCAGCGTGGTATCGTAGCGGAAAATATTGCCGCTGTTGCCGACCAAGGGGTCCGACAACGGCGCGTAATAGACAAACCTGCCGTCGTTTGCCGCGGAGCACCAGCCATATTCAGCGCCCAGAGCGCCGCCCCTGGTGGGCGGGACGAAAGTTTGATAAGCGCTGGCGGAGGTCAAGGGCTGGGAAGCGTCGTAGGCGATGAAAACGGGATAGGTATGGTGGGCATTCGGCGTAGGATAAACAATGTTACCGACGACGGTGCCGCCTTGAAAACCCTCCGGCGAATTCGGCACACTGCCTTTGCCCGCCCAGTTCAGCGTGCTGAGATCGAACCACGACCAATTACTAGCGTTGCTGAAGCCGGCGACTCCATCGGTGGCATCGTAGGATATCATCACGGACTGGGGAATTGAGTCTTGAATGACCTCTACCCAGGTAGTCCCGCCATTCACAACCTGCCACGGGAAATAGATAGCCTTGCCTTCGACGAAAGCGCCGTCCTGATAGCCGACGCTGGGTAACTGGGTTTGGGATCCGTCCGGATTGTTAACCGTAATCATGGGGAGGCCCGCGAGAGTCGTCGGACTCGGAGTGAAAGTATTCGTGACCATGGGAAGGATATTAAAGGGCGTGGCGGTGGAATTGCCGACGGGAATCGTAACCGTATTAGACGTCGTGCCGGCTATAGAGATCACCACGGGAACCGCCGGCCCGGAGGCTACTCCAGCGGGCACCAACACGTTGACCTGATACAGGCCCACGTAGCCGGGAGCGAGGCCGGAGAACGATGGGGTAGCCGACACTCCGCCGATCGACACCGTGGGTACGGTGGTAGTGCTGGAAAGGGGGTCGCTCAGCGCGGGCGAACCGGTGGCAGGCGGATCGAGGACGGGCCCGAGGCCGGTGCAATAGACGAGGAGGTAAGTGGTGCCCGCGACCGCGGGATTGCTGGCATTGACTACGTGATAAGTTGAGTCGAGGATCGCTCCGGGGCCGGTGCCCCCGGCGTTCATGGAGAAGATTCCCGGCGCGAAGGGCGCCAGACTCACCGTCTGGGCGGTGCTCGACTGACCGTTCAGCACGGCGGCCAGAGTGGTGGAGGATGTGCCGGTCATTTCCCAGGGGACCTGGAAATTCACCTGCGAGCCGGAAACGTAAAACAGGGGCGCCTGCGTGTTATTGCCGAATTGCAGCGAGAGTCCCAGGAGGTTAGTGGGAAGCGGGACGCCGCCAGCCACCGACGTGGAGGACAGCGCATAAGTTCCGAAAGCCGAAGCGATGCTGCCGGGGGCCACAGGGGCGGTATAACCGGCTGCATTCACGACGCCGCCGGCGTTGATCTGCCGGGGCGAGGCAGAACTTGGCGGGGTCTGGCCAAATACGATCGAAACAACACTCATCAGAATCGATACAAACAGCAGACGCATAAGATCTCCTTTTAGCGCGCGGTTGCCGGAAGCGATCCGCCCGGCCTTACATGACAGCGCAACTTCCTGCATAGCACGCGAACAGCTACCGTTAAGATCCGTACATTGTTAGGCTTGCATCAGCCGTCCGTCGCGGGGCCGGATGTTCGCCGGAAGCGTTGCAGAATGGCGAATGGGAAGCGGATACCTAAGCGGCCGCCTCACCGGCTCATTCAAATCAAGCTCACGACTTTTGTAACCCAGGTTCGTCCGCGAAGTTCCGCGAACGAACGGAGTTTCAAGCCAATCTAACGCTAACGGGCTCAACGGTGGGAAGCGCTGACGGACTTAGCGCGGACTAGCTCGTGGGCGTAATGTCGCAAGGTCCGAGGAGGGGTGTTCGAACCGGAGGCATACGCCGCCCTAGGTTACTCCCGGCGGACTCATATTAGGTATCATGGTTCGCGGCGCCGTAGCTATGACCGGCATGCCACGAACTTACGAATAACGAGAGACGCTTGTCCGATTTGAGATATGGACTTGGTGCAACCGATGCAAACTATGCGCTGATGGCAAGCCGCCGCCGCCGGCGGGGAACCCCATGCCACTTGGTTTTCTATTTCCGGCAAACGGCGATGCCAAGTGGGGCAGGACTCCAGTCCTGTCAGGATGGGCCCGCGGCCTACGAATGGTCATTAAAACCCTGTGGGGCAGGCGTCTACGCCTGCGGCGGGTCTCCAGACCCGCCCCTGGTGGGACAGGCTTAAGCCAGGCTTAAGCCTGTTATGGGCGAGCTTCGCTCGCCGAAGAGCGGGCCTACGAGGCCCGCGCAGGCTGCGAGCCTGCCCCACGGCGGCGGACAGAATGTAGAAAAGCGGGGGGTTTTCGACCGTGCGCGGGTCCTCCAGGACCGGGCTC
>Ga0187887_10000262_pt1 | contig 54564 bp, 50 predicted proteins | sample June2016WEW_7_10_FD_132977 | JGI IMG/M metagenome (GOLD analysis project Ga0187887, IMG submission 132977) | Peatland microbial communities from SPRUCE experiment site at the Marcell Experimental Forest, Minnesota, USA - June2016WEW_7_10 | ecosystem: Environmental > Terrestrial > Soil >... | reverse complement strand
GCCAAGTTTGTCAAAAGCTATAAATAGACCCGTAATAATATTTATCCGGTAAAATATTATTGGTTGTACAGGCGACCCTGTCTATATTTGGATTTGGTTATTATCGGTCCACTTCGATGGTATGTAATACTTTCCGAAAGGACTATCTTATCATACGGGCATCTGCCGCAGGATTGGGCCTTGAACTACTCCCGGCAAGGAAATAATTCCCGTGCTTGTTTCGCTTAGGTCATGTCTCTATTGTACAAGGCCCTATTCACTTTTTGACGTGCCCGGTGTTTATTTCCATTAATTTTTGCACTAACAGAGTAGGGATGGGTGAGATATTTGTCATTGAAATCAAGTTGTGCAGGCGATATATTAAAAGTAAAAGGAGGAGAAAGATGGACGCGATAGTGTATTCGACGCCGACCTGACCGTACTGCACGATGGTGAAAGAGTTTCTTTCACAAAAAGGAGTAAGTTATCAGGAACGCGATGTTTCCGTAAACCGGGCATACGCCGAGGAAATGGTAAAAGCGACGGGCCAAATGGGAGTGCCGGTGACGATGATTGACGGCGAGACTGTAATCGGGTTCGACCGCGGACGGCTGGAACAGATACTTGCGCAAAGACAAGCTAATAAACGGCCTTCGCTGGGAATAACGATTGCGGATGCCAGTAAAATTACCGCAAAAACAGGAATGGGGATAATTATCGGGGCGTATATCGGCAGTGTCAAAGCCAACTCCAACGCCGAAAAATTAGGTTTAGCCGCCGGCGATATCATCACCGAATTGAACTTAAGACCAATCGCGACAGCAGCAGACCTGGAACAGGCGCTGGTGAAATTGAGTCCGGGCAGCCGTGTTGCTATAACAATTATCCGCGGCGATATAAAGATAACAAAAGAAGGTATGTTTTAACTGCACAGGCTGTTTATTCTTCGAACGTCTCGTAACAGAGGATCTCGTCCAAGGATTTACGCGATTTGGGACGCCCCGGTGTTTTCGGGAAACCGAGGGTGAGCAGGGATACTATCCGGTATTTATCAGGGATATTTAAAATATCCCGCGCGACTTCTTGCGAAAAAGCCCCTATCCAACAGGTGCCGAGGCCTTCATCCACGGCAGCCAGGGTCATGTGGTCAACGGCAATTGCGAGGTCAACGGCATAACCTGGAACGCCGCAGCGCATCAAGCCTTCGGGCATAGTAGCTACAGCTGCAATAACGACGGGAGCCTGGGCAACATGGTTTTGACCGCCGGATGCTTTGGCGAGTTCCTGACGTCTTTGGGGGTCCTGAACGACGACAAATTTCCAATATTGACGGTTAGCTCCGGAAGGGGCGAGCCGAGCTGCTTCCAGCACATTTAGAATCTTATTTTCAGAGACGGGTTTATTCTCGTATTCGCGGACACTGCTTCTTTTTCTGATGGCATCTTTAAGTTCCATGGTATTGTTGCTCCTATTTTTGGATTTGTAAAATAATATAGCATAATTGGGATTTGGGTGAAGAATTATGAAGATATTTGACATAACCAACAATACGGGCCTGCGGTTATGGAGATAAGGGATGCGACTTGCCCACCCTAAGGAAAGAGCTTTCAACAATCAGCGCATACCGGCCTGCGCCGGTATGTTGTAGTCTTGCTTTTGCTGCTGCCGTATTTATGCGATGCTTGCTGATTTTTTCTTTTTAGCTTTCTTCTTTTCGTTGGACTTAACGAAACGGGACAGCTTGCCGCCGCACCAGGGACAGACGCCCTGGATGGTATGGCGCATATTTTTCAAAATTACACGGCGTGGATTTTTGATCTCGCGCATACGACCACATTTAATGCAGGAAGCTTTAACCGGTGGGAATATTTCCTCGGCCGGACGCGGCACAATCTGGATGCTGACGGGTTTAGCTTCTTTATGATTGGTAACCAATTCTTCGAGGAAATGGTTCAAAGTGGCAGTAGCGACACAAACCACCATATCGGCACCGCCATAATACACAAACAGGCGGTCGTTAATAATTACAGCGCCGCAGGGATAAACCACTCCGGATTTGCAGCCTTCGTTCTCACAGAGCGCAATCGGTTCTAAAATAGGATTCCGGGTGCGGGCTAAAACCTTGGTCGGGTCTTTTAGATCAAGCAGCATAGCGCCGATTTTATAACGCGATTCGTCAGAAGCGCCGACAGCCTGATAGATAAGAAGCCAACCATCTTTAGTACGCAGGGGCGGCGGGCCGCAGCCTACTTTCAGACTATCCCAATCGGAACTCAATGCTCTGGTGGGAATTTTATACTGGCCGACCAGCCAGCGCGTTTTACCGTCAAAATCGAGGTCGTCCACAAAATCAATCAGGATATTAGGAAAAACGCGGTGGAATATAACATATTTACCGTCTATTTTCTCCGGCAGGATACAGGCATTCTTATCAACGATAAAGGGCGGAGAAATCAGGACAGACTTTTTCCAATGCCATTGATGCTTTAAAAAATCATCAAGCCCGATGGAACTTAAAGCGACGCGGGGATGACTATGACCGTCATAAGCGACATAGGTCATGTAAACCGTGCGTCCGATTTTGGTGAGGCGGGGGTCTTCACAACCGCCCATACCGCCCCCGCCGGACACGTAAATACCGGCGGGTTCAGAAATATAGGGACGATACGGGTTAACCCCTTCAAACGGCTCACGTGGAATGTAAGCCGGTTTTTCCAAACGTTCGTCAATATGAAAACCGTCCCGGCTTGAAGCATAGCCCAGGACGGAAATATCCGATTCGCCGATGGCCCGATAAAGCAGATGCACTTTATTATCCTCATAAATCGCGGCCGGATTAAAAACAGCTTTAGTTTCCCAAAAACGTCCGGTATCCGGTTTTAGAATGGGGTTACCGTCAAATCTATCGAGTTTCAGTTGAATATTTGTTACCGGTTTCATTTTTACAGATTTGTTCCCAATCATATTTCGCTCCACCTCGATTACGCGTTGCTAAAGTCCGCTAAAATAATAACAAACAATTTTAATAATCATAAATGGGAGTTTACCAGCCTGGCTGTAATTGTTGTCACATGTTTTCCCTGGAATCGGGCCATCGACAGTTCATTCTCGCTGGGCATCCGCCCGCCGGAAACACCGGAAATGCTGCCAACGCCATAGGGACTGCCGCCGGTGATTTCACTCATCGTGGTCTGACGATTCTCCGAGTACGGCAGGCCAATAATGACCATACCGAGGTGTAATAAGGTAATGTAAATATTGATAAGCGCAGTCTCCTGACCGCCATGCTGGGTAGAGGAAGTGGTGAAAGCACTGCCGACTTTTCCAACGAACGAATTTTGCGACCAAAAATTACCGGCCTGATCAAAGAAATTACGCATTTGAACACACATGTTGCCGAAGCGGGCAGGGGAGCCAAAAATTACCGCATCGGCATTGACCATGTCTGCCGGTTTTGCGAAAGGAACATGAGAAAAAACATCCCGGGTTTTTCTGGCGCCGCATTTTTCCAGGATATCACACGGCATGATTTCCGGTATTTGCAGTAATTCCACTTCCGAACCGGGAACATCCGCAGACCCTGCAGCGACTGCCTCCGCCAACCGGTAAGTATGACCATACATACTGTAAAAAATCACTTTTATTTTCATCGTCCCACCACCGCAAAACCCTGTACCTCATAAACGTTTGTCAATAGCTAACGGTCCCTCTCAGAATTTTGGAGTTGCGGGCGGACTTTATCCAGCGGCTGATAATTTTCCAGAACGACCCGGCGTAAAGTATCCGTCGGGTTGGTGTAAGGCATAACCTTACAACCGCGAGCGATGGCCATGTGCGACGAAACGGATGAACCTTTGCCCAATAATGTGTATTCTTTGGCGCGGGCGTCATTTTTACCAAAGCCGACATAAGAATAATCTCCAATGCTAACATCTTCATCCGCGATGCATGAATCAACAACGGTATGGATGCCGATATTAACATTTGACATAATAATAGAGTTCATCACTACCGCATGTTCATCTACGTAGACCCCAGGGGAGAGGACGGAGTTCTCAACACGGCCTTTGATTACACACCCTGAACTGATTATGCTGTTAAGTACGGTACCGGAAAGGGTCTGCTTGACCGGATTAACAGGTTCGCAGGTCAAAACGGGCCATGTACCTGTGAGCGAAAAACGCGGTTTCGGACCGGTGAGCTCCATACTGGTATCATAATAAGCATCAATGGTGCCGACATCACGCCAGAAACTATCGAACCTGTAAGCAAAAACACGTTCTTCCCCGACCATGGCGGGAATGATGGAATAGCCGAAATCGTGCAGGGATGATGATTCCGAAGCGTCGCGGATAAGCCTGCGGATAAGTGTTTCTTTATTGAAAATATAGATACCCATCGAAACCAGATTGCTTGTGGGAATATCCGGTTTCTCCACATATTCGTTTACATAACCGTTATCGTCAAGCGTCAGTGTGCCGAAGCGGTGAGCTTCCTCAATGGGCACAGGGACAACACCGACAGTAACATCAGCTTTGGATTTTTCGTGGAAGGCAAGCATCTTACGGTAATCCATTTTATACGCGTGGTCGCTGGGCATGATTAATATTTTATCCGCCGGATGTTTTCTTAAATACTCCAGATTCTGGTAAATAGCGTTCGCTGTTCCAGTATAGACGCCATTATTCATTGGTTCCAGCACCGCAATGCTGGTATTCACGGAGTTGCCATTTTGCCAACGATTAAGATAATCAACCAGTTCGCCACGCCGGTAGTCAACCAACACCGCGACATCAGCGACTTTTGAATGGAGACAGTTGCTGAGACAAAAATCAATAAAACGATACTTACCGGCAAACGGCAATGCGGGTTTAGGCCTGACCTGGCAAAAAATATCCATACGTGTCCCTTTTCCACCGGCCAAAATCGCAGCAATCATCTTCCCCATTTTAATACTCCTGACATTTAAAAAATTATAGATTTAAATATAAGCGGCAGGGTTCGCTGGAACCGCAATCATGGTAAATATGATTGCCGTATTGAGTAAATTTACGGGTATTATTGAGATTTCCCCGTGTAAACCATACGGTCTCGAAGGATTTGCAGGCGGGACAAAACACCATCACTTCTTTTGATAACCTTCCGTCTTCGGCGACGACAGCATGAGGAATCTGTTGATTTTCAATCCAGGACGTTGCCATATTCGTCTCTCACTTTTATATGTATTTACAACGAGTATTCTAGAGGCAAAAGAATCAAGAAGTTATAAAAAAATCGAGAAAATTATAACGAATATATGGCATTTTAGATAAACGGAGGCATCAGGCGCATGTGATGAAAAGAGAATAGAAACTATTTGGGATGGTACGGCAGGGAAAGAGACCTACGAAACGTTCTCTTTAAGAAAATAGATTCAGCAACCTGTGCATATAGGGCTGCGCTGTTACAAAATGAGAGAGACCTTCAGCTTTCATCGATGGTGTGAAAGTTAACGAGATTATAAGAATTCAGGCGAAAATGTTATAAGAATGTTAGCCGAGAGGCTTTAATGATATAACTATTTAAGAACAAATGACAGATAATGACATAAGGAAAAATTTAATACAACACAAGGAGGCAAGGATGTTGAGAATCGCGGTAAAAACAAAAATGACTCCTGAAAATGTGATAGGTGAAGCGGTAAAGTTTTTTGGGCCGGAAGGTTATAAATTGAAAATTTCCGGCCGGACCGAGACAACCGCCGGGTTTGAAGGGGGCGGAGGTTCGATAGAAATCAGCGCCTGTGCGGACGAAGGTAAAACGGAAGTGGATTTTCTTTCCCGGGAATGGGATTACCAAGTGAAGGAATTCATAAAATCAATCCGGTAATGACGACCGGAAATAAAGAAACGGAGGATAAAATGGCGGACTTTACGGAAATCGGGAAAACAAATGAAATTGCTCCGGGGATGATGAATGGAGTTAAAGTTAACGGTAAAGACATTTTAATCGCACTGGTTGACGGTAAATACTACGCGGCTGCCGGCCATTGCCCCCATATGAAAGCTTATCTGGCGAAAGGAAAACTAAACGGGACAATTGTGAGCTGCCCCCTGCACGGTTCGCAATTCGATTTGAAGAACGGAAAACCGGTGCGCTGGGTGACCGGTTTAGGGTTTATGTCTTTTATGGGAAGGTTGATGTCGTCATTAGGAATGGCCGCAAAAAAAGAACAACCGCTCGATGTTTTCGAGGTAAAAGTAGAAGGCGAACGGATCACCGCCAAAATCAGCTGAATAAGAGCTATTTATTAAAGATATAACCTGTTTTCGGGACGGTGCTGATAATTTTAGGATGAGCGGGGTCAATTTCGACTTTTTGGCGCAGGCGGCTAATCCATGTTCTTAAAATTTGTACATCGTCGCGATATTCCGGGCCCCAGACGCGGGCCAGGAGGTCGTAATAAACCATAAGGTGCCCGGCGTTAGCGGCGAGTTCATTAAGTAAGAGCCATTCGATGCGCGTGAGCTTCACTTCTTTACCGCGCACAACGATATGCCGTTCTTCGAAGTTTATATTCAACCCGTTAATCGCCAGTTCTTTAGGAATGTTCTTTCTTTCGGGTAGATTCAAGCGGCGTCGAATCGCCTCAATGCGGGCCACGAGTTCATCGGGGTTAAAGGGTTTTGGCAAATAATCATCGGCGCCCAGGCCGAGACCTTTAATGCGGTCAGCATCATCACCGCGGGCACTGAGCATAATTACCGGCACCGGAGAAAAGGCGCGCAGCTCTTTTAACGTTTGAAAACCGTCCATTTTAGGCATGACGACATCCAGCACTACTAAATCAGGCTCCTGACCCTGGATTTGCTCGAGAGCTTCAATACCGTTAGCAGCCAGAATGACCTCATAATTCAGTAATTTTAGTTTGGCTTTGAGAAAATTGAGGATGCGCTCTTCGTCATCAACCAGCAAAATTGTAAACCGTTTCATAAATACCACCTCAAATACTTATTACTGCGTCCGAAAAGAACCCATCTCCGCCATCGGCAAAGTAAATTGAAAAGTGGAACCGACCCCGGGCTGTGATTCTACCCACATCCGCCCACCGTGAGCTTCGACAAGACGACGGCAAACAACAAGGCCAAGGCCGATACCGGATACAGTGCTGTTTTCGGGCACAAGGCGCTGGAACGATTCGAAGAGCATACCCTGTTTTTCCAGGGGAATGCCGATGCCTTTATCCCGGACCCCGATAAGGACTTCGCCTTCCCGACGTGTGGCGAAAATCTCAATTTTTGTTTTCGGTGCGGAATATTTGACAGCATTGTCCAGAAGGTTATGCAGGATGCGCCGCAGACGCACACGGTCGGCATTAACGACGATAGACTCATCGCAATCAATTAAAATGGGATGTCCGGTGGTAAGCTGCTTCATATTTCGGATAACGGCAACAATGGTTTCCCTGATATTTACCGGTTCTTCATTAATCCGGAGGCGATTGGCCTGAGCACGGGCCAATTCCAGCAGATTAGCCAAAATATCGGAAAGCATCTCGGCTTCGGAGTAAGCATCACTGACAAGCTGTTTGGTTTCTTTGGCGGATAATTTGTCGCCTTCGGTGATAACGGTGCTGAGCGCGCCCAGAATGACCGTAAGCGGCGTACGCAGCTCATGGGAAACCAGGCCGATGAATTCGTCCTTGAGCTTGTCAACCTGTTTTAGAACACGCAGTTCGGCTTCCCGTTCTTTCAGCGCCTGATAAGATTTTTCGCTCTCCCGGCGAATGCTGGTTTCCTGCAGCTCGCGTTCGATAGCCGGACCGAGACGAGTGAGGTTGTCCTTCATGATATAATCGGCGGCGCCGGCTTTCATCGACAGGACGGCGGTATCTTCGCTGATTTTGCCGGATGTAATAATAAACGGAATGTCGAGGCCCTTGTTTTTAATGAGTTTTAACGCTTCCAGCCCGCTGAATTGCGGCATCACAAAATCGGAGATAACAACATCCCACGGCTTTGTTTCGAGAGCGGCGTTTAAAGCGTCAGCCGTATACACCCGTTCGTGAAGTGGTTCGTAGCCGCTGTGCCGCAGTTCTCGAAGCAGCAGTAAAGCGTCGTTTTCGGAGTCTTCGACAATCAGCACTTTAAGTGGTTTACTCATTTATTTTCCTGGTATCCTGAGGCGGGGCTTCGTTCAGGACGAGCCAATAAAGCCCCAACTGGCGGATGGCTTCAGCAAACTGATTAAAATTAACGGGTTTACGGATATAACTGTTAGCGCCCAGCGAATAACCGTTAATGAGGTCATTCTCTTCTTTGGAAGAAGTGAGAATTACGACAGGGAGCAGTTTAGTACGCATATCGGCGCGGATTTTTTTGAGTACTTCCAGCCCGTCTATTTTCGGGAGCTTTAAGTCCAGCAAAATTACCTCGGGCATCTTGCTCATATCCCGACCCGAATAATTTCCAGTACCGAAAATATATTCAAGCGCTTCGGCGCCATCACGCGCCACCACCAGCTTATTGAGAATGTGTGTTTTTTTCAGAGCACGCTCAGTCAAAACGACGTCATCAGGGTTGTCTTCCACCAGAAAAATAATTTTCTCTTGCAAGGTCTGCTCCTTTTTTATTTAAAAGTTAACTGTTGCGAGTTACAAATTCAAATTACGGATTACTTGCAGCCGCTGAAATTATTTTAGATATTAAATTATAGTACCACTGTTACCGCCTAACGTAAAATAAAAAACGGCACCCTGACCGACTTTAGCTTCGGCCCAGACGCGACCGCCGTGACGTTCGATTATACGCTGGACTGAAGCCAGCCCGATGCCGGTGCCGGGGAATTCCGCGATGGTATGCAGCCGTTGAAAAGGTTTAAAAAGTTTATTAACATAAGTCATGTCAAAACCAACGCCATTATCACTGATAAAATAGACCTGTTGTCCACCCTTTTGCGTAACGCCAAATTCGATAATTGCCGCCGGGACGTTACCGGTAAATTTGACAGCATTTTCAAATAGATTTTCCAGGGCCAGAGAAAGGAGTTTTCCATCACCAACGGCGGTTAATCCGGGTGCTATTTTAAACACAATTTTACGTTGCGTCGCTTGGTTTTTCAAATTAGCACAAATTACGCGCGCCAATTCAGACAGGTCAACTTTCTGAAAAGCCATTTCGGTGCGTGTGATGCGGGAGAGGCGCAGCATATCATCAATTAACTGTGCCATCAATTCTGACGCATGTTGAATACGGTTCAAGTAATCCTTGCATTCATCGTTCAACGAATCATAACAGTCTTCAAGCAACACCTGGCTGAAACCCTGCATACTGCGTAAAGGCGCCCGCAGATCGTGGGAGACCGAATAAGAAAAAGCCTCCAGTTCTTTATTAGAAACTTCCAGTTCGGCCGCACGGTTTCTTAAAATATCATTTAGTTTTTTGACCTCGTCTTCGGCCAGTTTCCGCTCGGTGATGTCTTGTCCCTGGGCGATAGTGGCAATTATTTGCTTGCCGTCGTTATCGTAAACATTGGCGGAATTCCAGAGGACAGTGCGAATTTCACCGTCGACACGAAGGATGGGAATTTCCACCGCTTCCCAGCGTTCACCGGAGAGCGTACGCCGAATCTGATGGAGCGATTCGGCTTTTTTATCTTCCGGAAACAAAATCTCCAGTCCCAAACCAAGAACATCCCGGGAACTACGGCCGGTTAACCTCTCAAATGCCGGATTAAAACGTGAAATCCGGAATTGAGCATCCCAGACAATGATGGGGGCGTTCGCATAATCAAGCAGGCTGTTAAGGTAACTGCTGGTTTCCCGCAGCAGAACTTCGGCATGCTTATGTTCGGACACGTCATGCCCGTAAATCCGAATATCTTTGCGTTCGCCGAAAACATAAATCACCTGTTCATAATACTTGCCGTTAACCTCAACCTGCCGGGACAAATATCCTGATTTCAGCGGTGGCGCGGTTTGTATCAACTCTAATATCCCGGAGAGGTAAGGATGCTGAGTTCCTTTTAACGTCAGGTCAGGAAATAATTTATCGGTGGAGTGATTGCTGTACCGGACTTTCCCCATCACATCGACTTCAATAACCTGCATCGGGTTTAAGGCCGGGAAACTTGCGAGATAAACCAGTTTTTCCCGGCTTTCGATTAAAGCTTCACGAATATCCTTGCTGCGGGAATGTTCCAGAATATCCCATTTGCCTGCTTTTTTTACCAGTGCAAATTCATGGTTTCCGATAACATCTATAATTTCAGACGTGTTGCAACCGGAAAGAGCATAATTACAGAGTGCAATAATCTTAAAATTACCGATAACGTTATTAAACGCCGCGCCATAATCGGTAACGGCGCACCAGTCATTTTTTTTCCCCCAGATATTATTGGTGGCAAAGCGTAAGCCGGCATATCCCTTTTGCAGTGCCTGATTCAGTTTCTGTTCCCAAGCTTGAAGCACACGGGCACTATCAAATGAACCTGTTTTTAGATACCATTCTCGATAAGGGACGAGTTCAAACTGACCTTTTTGCAGATAATCCGGGAAACCTTTTACGGATTTCGATAATACTTTGAGCGTATCATCTGCAAGCAAATTATCAGTGGTGATACATATACAGAATTCGTTGTTTTCCAACCCGGCACGAAAATAGGGGACGAGTGTATCAACCAGCTCTTTTTTAGTACGGTAAAACTGACAGAAATGAGTGCCCCAGGGGATGTTGCCGATAACTTCGATACCGCTTTTGCGGGTTTCTACCTGCATATAACCTCGACCATCAAAATCGGATGTTGTTTCCGACAGAGTTTACACCTTTTGCAAAATATATATCTAAGTCTAAAATATATAACCGATTAAGCCCACAGTCAAGCACCGTAAATGGAAAAATCATACAAATGATATAACAAATCTATAACATTTTTCATCTTGATTAATCACAGATATTGCGAAGGAATTACAAAGAATACAGCAATTTTACAATTTTGTAATTAATTTAAGTATTATTTTATAACTTCTACACAATCGTAAGACTATTATTAAACGTATGAAATTGAATTGATGCGCGATTGGAGACAGCATGAATATAGAAACGGAGCTACGAAATGGGTGAGATGTTTTGTTTTCAATGCGAGCAGACCGCCGGGGGCACCGGGTGCACCAGGGCCGGAGTATGCGGGAAAAGACCGGAAGTAGCAATCAAACAGGACCAGTTAATAGGGGCGCTGGTGGGATTAGCGCGCGCGGCGGAAGGAAAAAATCCCGGCAAATATACAGATGAAATAATCATGCAGGGCCTGTTCGCAACCGTCACCAACGTAAACTTCGACCCGGCCAGAATCGATGAGTTGAAGAAAATGGCCGAAACGATGACCTTGAAACTGGGTGGTGCCAAAGAATACAACGGCAGTTCTATTTTTCAGGGCGACCCGGATATTGTTTCATTACGGTCAATGCTACTATTCGGACTGCGGGGAATGGCGGCCTATGCCTGGCACGCGCGCGTGCTGGGAAAAGAGAACACAGAAGTCAATACATGGCTCTACAAAGGACTGCGGTCCATCGGGGTAGAGCACACGGGAAACGAATGGCTGGCACTGCTGATGGAATTCGGGCAAGTCAATCTGAAATGCATGGCGTTGCTGGACGAAGCTAACACATCTAACTACGGCCAACCGGTGCCGACTAAAGTTAGTATGAAAATAGAAAAAGGGCCCTTTATTGTCGTTACCGGCCATGATTTGTCCGATTTAAAACAGCTGCTGGAACAAACCGAAGGGAAAGGGATAAATATATATACCCACGGGGAAATGCTGCCGGCACACGGCTATCCTGAATTAAAAAAATATTCCCAGCTAAAAGGTAATTTCGGGACGGCATGGCAGAACCAGCAAAAAGAATTCTCCGAATTACCGGCTCCGATTCTGTTTACGACGAATTGCCTGATGCCGCCAAAAGCCGCCTACATGGACAACGTATTTACCACTGCTGTAGTTGGATACCCAGGAGTGAAGCATATCCATGATAAAAATGGTAAAAAGGACTTCGCCCCGATTATCATGAAGGCGATCGAACTGGGCGGTTGGAAAGAAGGTAAACAATTTACGGGCATCAATGGTGGCACCCAGTTAACTACCGGCTTTGCCCGGAATGCGTTGTTGGGCGCTGCGGATACGATTACGGCGGCGGTGAAATCAGGAATGATTAAGCATTTCTTCTTAGTGGGAGGCTGCGACGGAGCTAAACCGGGCCGCAATTACTACACGGAGTTTGTAAAAAGAACGCCGAAAGACAGCGTAATTCTGACTTTGGCCTGTGGCAAATACCGCTTTAACGATTTGGATTTAGGAGAAATCGGCGGATTGCCGCGAATCCTGGACATGGGACAATGCAACGATGCATACTCGGCGATTCAAGTAGCGCTGGCGCTGGCAGACGCTTTCAATGTCGGGGTAAACGAACTGCCGCTAACACTGGTACTTTCCTGGTACGAACAGAAAGCTGTGGCCATACTACTGACACTGCTATCGCTCGGCATTAAAAATATATATTTGGGGCCGACGCTGCCAGCATTCATTTCGCCGAACGTGGCGAAAATACTGGTCGAAAAATTCAATTTGAAACCGATAACGACGCCGGAAGAAGATTTAAAAGCGATTATCGGTTAAAACACACAAAATATATTTGCGAGGTGAAATATGATGGAGCAGGAAAGGGTACATAAATTCCGCAAACAGGATGGAGAAACGCCGAGTTTCAGAGCGCTACACGAGGTGCACATCACAAAAAAATTCAATTCGATTAGAAATCAGGATATCCACAAATTCGCGAATGGGCACATCGGGCAGTTTAACGGACAAATCGAGGAAAAAACCGGAATGCCTATGATGCTTTTTGAACACAGCAAAGACGCAGAGGCATTTGCCGATGAGTTGAGTGCAAAACTAAAAATACCCAGAGAGCATATTGAAATTAAGGCACAAAAGTAAAATTGTCGGTCCGATGAACCGTAAGTTGTTGGTTCAAACGTAAAAATAAATAGACGAAAGTATATTTGTTGTTTCGGCAAATCCGGCGGGTTGAGGAGATGAACAACCCGCCGGATTTTATCCTGGCATCCTGGTGATGTTAATTTTCTTTATGTTTGCTCCAATCTTCACGGGGAGTATGCCGGATATGAACGGGCACTAATTGCTTGGTAAAACCAAAAATATCCCGGCGGTAACTGCACTGCAAGCACTGTTCGAACCAACCGTCGGCGTCGCGGTCAATAAAAATGTCACCCCCACAGCGTTTACAGGATTTGAGTTCCCAATTTAACATTTTATCCAACCCCCTTTGGTCACCAGCCCCACCTCGATTCGAGCTGTTCCGGTATTTGTGTAGCCTAAAGTTTTCGTTTTTGTTCGACTTACTAAAATCAGTTTAGCATGTGAACATGAAATGACCGTTAACCTAAGATGAACTGAAGATGAATAAAAACTACCAGGTGAAACCTGGTAGTTTTTTCAATGAATCAATACATACGGAGAGAGCGTAATAAAGCTATTTGGTTTTGAATTTACCGGTAATTTCGGCCAGTTGTTCATCGCTGATGCCCTGAGGTGTATAGCCGGAGCCTTTGCACAGGAAGAAGATCGTGGCAGACTTTTCCATGATATCAATATAATCGAAAGCATCGGCGATACTGGCTGCGACGGCGGCACAGCCGTGTTTTTCCCAGAGAATAACATGGTGTTTTTCCAGCGCGGATACGGTGACATCAGCGAGGGCTTCGCTGCCGGGCAGACGATAAGGCGCGATACCAACACCGTCCGGGATAACGATTTCCACTTCCGGGTGCATGGCGATAAGCAAGTGGTCGATAATCTCTTCCTTGAGATATTTTTCAATTTGAGAAAGCGCAATCAAATGCGGCGGATGCGTGTGCAGGAAGGTGGTTACCGGTAAATTATGGCGGCGGATATACTGATGAATTTTAAGGTGAGAAATGAATTCCGAGGTCGGTTTACTGTTGATGCCTTCACCGCCCCAGAGGACCTGGTAGCCTTTAAGGTCTTCGGAAATAGTAATCAGCAGTAAATGTTTTTTAGGATTGCGGGCGACGTTGCGCATGGCCGCGCCAGCGACTTTGACGATAAAACTGCGGCCGGCAAGTTCAGACTGCGCAAAAGCCATGGGGATGGTCAAAAACTGGTTGCCGTTCTTCATATCGCGGGGTAACAAAGTGGTAACATCAACAGTGAAATTACCGGCATTGCGTTCCGCCCAGCCCCTTTCCCACATGTAGCCGGATACTTCGGCAATTTCGTCAACAACATCCTGTAATTCCTGGTTCAATAAAATTTCGAGCACATTCATCCCCAATAATCCCTGGAATAAGCAAAACGCAATTCCAAATATATTTATCGAGATTTAAAAGCGTGGTTTAGCAACCAAAGATATTATAGCAGATGAGATAAAGAACGGGATATTAAGAATCTTATTTTCCGGCAAAGCAAAGGCAGCGGTAAAATGGAGCGGCATCAGAGGACACATTATTCCGTATTGACAGGCATAGACTATCAGACAAAATTAGAGATTGCTGCGTCATCCGCCTGAGGCGGATTTCTCGCAAAGGAAGCGTGGAAGGCTGGAAACCCCTGTATAAAACCTTAAATTTCACTTTGCCTGACCCGAAATTATAGACTGATAAGCTTTACCGACCGGGGATAGTTGATTATTGGACATCGCGAGTTTGGCGGATTGATTCTGGGACGTGGTTATCTGGCTGTCAACCGCTGTGTTCTGAGTATCGGTTAACGGCGGGTACACAGGCACCGATTTTAAAGAATTATAATCCACCAGAGAAAACCAATTATAAAATCCGAAAGCACTGACATAATCGAAATGCTTAAAGTTGGCCAGGTCGGATAATATCTGTAAGGCCTGGACGTCGAGGGGCGACCAAAAACTAAACATATCGCGGACCCGCATATCGGTAATTGAATCACCGTTTTCTGTCAGACCGACCAGTGTCGCAGACTTATCAAACCAAAATTCGGACATCGTGACGCCTTTGCCGGCGGCATGAGCCATATCGGCGATTTGTTCCGCAATGGCAACTTCGCCCAACTGGTTAACCCCCGGTTGGAAATTATAAAGATGCGTATCGATTTTATCCAGGCCGGGAATAGCAACGAGCCCCGTAAAATACGATTTCCAATCAGGCTGCCAGGTGCCTGCCCCGGAACCGATAAGTATTGAGGTATGCAGCCCGGATATATTGGCGTTGTTCAGGTCGTTGACGAACTGGTTAATCATAACAACATCCTGTGAGGCATTATTCAGTTCGGGACGGTAATCGTTTATCGCATCCGTCTGGGGTTCGGCCTGTAAAATCAGGTAATCAGGTTTGATTTGCTGCGCGATGATGATATTATTCTGGCTGCGCATCTGCTCATAAGCAGTAAAACTCAAAGTTTTATAGTAAGGACCGGGATTGAAAGAGGAATCGCTGCTGATGTAATAAGTGAGCAGCGGATTAGCTTCGACAATCATTTTCAGACCGTACTGATGAATCGCCTGCACGAGAGACTGATAATAGTTGAGCCAGGATTGCACGGTTTGCTGGGCCTGAACTGCTGTTTGACCGGAAAAGATATAGAAGTTGGGGTCAAAGACGGGGCAGCCGATTTCGACGGTGACTGCTTTTACCCCCATCGCAGCTTCGCCATTCAATTCGTTCAGCATCGCCTGCTGTTCGCTGCTTTGCAGGATACCGGGGCCGGCATTGGTATCGGCGGTAACCAGCTCGGCGGCATAATTTACCGGATAGGAACTACCGTTCCACTGCGAGGTAATCTGGCTGAAATTGGAGGTGACATAACTTTGCAACTGGCTGTAAAGGGATTGATAAAGGGTGGGAACCGGCGCATTAGATATGGCAGTGCCTGTGGTTGACGGGAGAATCGTTGTGGGAGCGGGGGTAGAGGAAAAAATCGTGCCGGTAATTGTTGTAGTTGAAGATAGCGTAACAGCAGCCTTGGTTAAGGTGGTAGAAGGGGAGGATAGAGAAACTGTGGTAGTTATTGTCGAAGAAGGAGAAATTGAAGTTCCGGACGGAGTCGTTGGTGTTGTAACCGTTGATGAAGTCGTGGCAGTCGCAGTTTGACAACCGGCGAACAAAATACAGCAGATTAAAGACGAAACCAGTAATAGTTTGAAATATTTATCCATAGGATTCACCTCGACACTTAAGTTATAATACATCTTTAAGTAATTGATACATAATGAAAGAATAACAGGGAATTGTTAAAACGACGCCGGAAATTTGTAAATTCGCGGTAAAATAATAAATTCTTTCTAATAATATTTCGGACTTACTAAGAAATGATTTTCTACAACCATTGCGATGGGAAATAACAAAAGAGAGTTAACTTTACAAGATAATTGGCTTGGTATAACATTGTTGGCAAGAACGTAGAAACACACGTCAATGCATCAAGCAAAACAATATTCAGGAAGGAAGTGCGATGGCAAAAGCAAGCGGAAACTGGTGGGAAAAACTGGGAAAGCCACAATACGGCGGTGAACTGACATACCGGTTAAACAGGAAAATCGTAAACCTTGACCCGTATAACGGCGTACACCTCACGCAGATACACACGGCGTGGATGGAAAAACTCTTTGTGGACGATTGGACGCTGGACCCGAAAATCTTTGATTATGTGCGAAATTTGCGTCCGAACGAATATGTCAAGGGCCATCTGGCGGAAAGTTATGAATTTACCGACCCGAAAACTTTCACAGTGCACCTGCGTAAAGGGATTCACTGGCAAAATATTCCGCCGGCGAACGGACGGGAACTGACAGCGGACGACATTGCATTTCATTTTCATCGAATGTACGGCCTGGGGAGCGGATATAACAAGCCAAGTCCGGCCCGGGCGGATGTGGCGGCTTTTAAAAAGCTGTTATCGGTGGTATGCCCGGATAAATACACCGTGGTTTTTAATTGGGGGACCACGAACCGCGAATTGATTATTGACGCGCTGCAGGAAGTGGGGACGACGTTGTGCATCGAGTGCCCGGACGTGGTGAAAAAATACGGCGATACCCAGGATTGGCACCATGCCGAAGGTACCGGCCCCTGGATTTTGAAGGATTTCGTCGCGGATAATCACGCTTATCTGGAGCGGAACCCGAATTACTGGGGTCACGACGAGCGGTATCCGCAGAATAAACTGCCGTATGCGGACAAATTGACATTAAGAATTATTCCCGACCCGAAAGAAGCGCTGGCGGAGATGCGCGCCGGCAGAATTGACGCCGTAGACCAGATATCACCGTTACTGGCGATGGAAATGAAGAAATCCAATCCGGAAATCATCCAGATATCGATGCCGCAAACCGCAGTAACAATCGATCCCAGGCATGACAAACCGCCGTTTAACGATGTGCGAGTGAGAGCGGCTATGCAGATGGCAATTGACCTGCAGGCAATTTCAAAAGATTATTACAAAGGAACGGTCGAACCGATCCCTTCGACGCTGACGGGACGGGAATTAAAGGGATGGGGTTTTCCCTATGAAATTTGGCCGCAGGAATTGAAAGACGAATACGCCTATAATCCGCAGAAAGCGAAAAATCTGCTGGCAGCAGCGGGATATCCCAACGGATTTAAGACCAACATCGTGGCCAATACTTCGGCAGACATGCAGTTGCTGAACATCGTGAAGGGTTATTTCGCTGTAGTGGGTATCGATATGGAAATCCGGCCGATGGAATCCACGGATTGGACAGCATTTGTGGTGACCAACCGCAAACACGACCAGTTGGCTTACGCGGCTGTAAATCCCTACGGTCACAGTTACGAACCGATCCGGCAACTGAACCGGCTGCATACCGGCTATTCGTCCAACCACATGATGATCAGCGACCCGGTTTTCGACGCCTACCTGCCAAAAGCGGCGGCAGCCGCCAGCGAGGACGAGCTGAAGCAAATATTAAAGGACGCAAACGAACGGGTGGCCCGGCAGCATTTCGCGATTTCTTTGCTGAAACCGATGCAATATTCGCTGCACCAGCCGTGGTTTAAGGGGTATCACGGACAATTCGGCTCGGTATGTTCCCCGGCGGGCAGCCCGCAGTTGCTGTTCTTCTACCCGGCGCGGTTTTGGATTGACCATGATTTGAAAAAGAAGATGGGGCATTAATCCAATTTTCCGAAAAAGACAACGTATCGCGGGGGCTGGCATAAAACCAGCCCCTGTCTGTGTGATAATGACGTCCCAAGATTCGGGTAATTTTCTCATCATACGTTCGAGTCGCTCCGTACTGCAGCCATCTGATGACGAGCAGACTTAGAGCGTCAAAAAATATAGTTATCATAAAAAATAATTGTATTTGTAACCAATTATGGGCGGTCGGGTTTTTAGCCCGACCGTATCGTGAGCACCATTTTTCAATAAATATGTTGAATTATTGTAACGCAGTAATTTTATCAGGCACCGGTTAAGTAATTTCTATAATAAATGTGCTAACAAATTTTGGGAAACAGGTTATATATGTAACAAAAGAGAAGGCCTCGGTAAAGGAGGCCTTCTCTTATTGATATTGGGTTTATAACAGAATAAGTTTAGTGAGAGGTAACCCAATAGCGAGCCATGTAGAAACCGGATTGCCATGCGCCGTTTTGTCCGTTGTAGCCCTTAAGCCACGGTTGCACAAAAGAGTAGAAGTTGGGTGAAACAAGAGATACTCCAAAGTGCTGCTGGGCAACATAGAGGTTAGCCTGAGCCACAATATTCTTAATGGTGGGAACATCGGTGGCGGCAATGGCCGCGGGGTAGAAGGCGTCAAACGTCGGGTCGCTGACAAGACTGTAGTCGCCGCCGTACCCGGTGCGGAACAACTGCAGCTGCCGGACCGGGGAATAAGCGTTCCCGAACGGGCGTCCGTCGCAGAAGCTCATGGCAGTAGATTTCTTGTTGCTGATGCAATATGTCCCCCATGAAGCATTATCCATCAGTGTGACGTTGACGGTAATGCCAATCGCTGCAAAATTGCTGACCATAATTTGCATCAGGCTAAGGTCGGAAGTATTGTTTGCCACGCAGGTGGTTGTAAACCCGTTGGGGTAACCGGCCTGTGTCAGAAGCTGTTTAGCCAGCGTCGGATTATAGGCAAACTGCGCCTGTAAATCGGCCGGCCAACTGGTATACGGGTCGCCCCAACCGCCGCCCATGGTACTCAAGGTTAAAGATTGAGGAATGGCAGAAACGGTGCCGTTGTAGTAAGTCTGGGCAATTAACGGCAGGTTCTGGGCTAATTGACAGGCCTCGCGGACCTGGAGGTTGTTAAAAGGTGCCTGAGCGTTGCAGAGGGCCATACCTTCGGCAGCCTGCGGGATAGCGACCTGCACGATGGAAGGATTGGTAGTCGTCATGGCAGTAGCTGCCTGGATGGAGTTGCCTTCTACCAGGTCGATTTTACCGGTACGAAGTGCGGCCAACGCAGTTGGGACGTTAGAAATAATCAGAACATGGACGCCATTAGCATAAGGCAGTTGATTCGCAGGATGACGTTCATCGAATCCCCAATAAGTGGGATTGCGGACAACAGTCGCGGAACTGCTATCTACAAAGTCGGTTAAGATAAAGGGCCCTGTGCCGATGGCATGGTGCCAATCGTTAAGGTTACCCCACAGAGATACAGCTTCCTGAGCGACGTAATCCTGAGAGGCGGTGCCTTCATCCAATTGGGTTTCCAAAATGTTTTCAACATTGCCGTTGGTCCAGTGGAAATCCACTGTCCAGGGAGCGGTAATCGTAACCGAGTTCATTGCTGCGCGGGATATGACATCGGAACTGGCATAGGGGCTGGGGGTGGTGAAACCGCCGCCCAGACCATACATGCGGTCCATGTCATAAACGACATCGGCAGCAGTGAACTGACGTCCGTTGACCGGGGCGATATTCTGCCAATAAACATTTTGCCGCAGGACAACGACGAAATCGTTGACATCAGGCATTGACCAGCTTTGAGCAAGACTGCCAACCAAATCTTCCGGTGGGCGGAAAATAAACTGGAAGGCGAATGATGATGGATTGATTGTCCAGTTGTCGGCATCCATCTGTTGTAAATACATAGTAAGAATGTTCGTGCCGCCCGTGTAATACGGGTCCCATTGAACTAGGTCCCCGGTTTGTGAAACAGTGATTGTCCCGCCGTATTGCGGTGTTCCCAGGCTGTCCCACCAGTTGCCGGTGGAAGTGGTAGTGACATTGGATGTTGCCGGGGTGGAAGTAGTAGTCGATACGGGGATTGTTGCAACGGACGTGGAAGTGGTGGTCGTTGGTGTTACGACCGTGGATGTGGTTGTGGTTGTAGTTGTGGCGTTTGTGGTCGTTGTTGCCGAACTGCATGATGCCAGCAAAATCGCTGCAACTAACATCAAGGATAAACCAAACCAGATAAATTTGCGTTTCACCTCAATTTACCTCCCTTTTTATTTTTTTGTGACGATTTAGAGAACACTTTATCATTAGCTCTACAATTTGTCAAGGTAAAATATTGAATAAATAAGTATCAAAATAATATAATCAATTACACTCAAATAGTTGTACAATATTAGATATCAAATAATAAAATATTTTTAGTGTAAACCATGCAGGAGTTTTAAAATATTAAAAATATTTCAGTTTACCGGCGAAAAAATGTGATATATTAGTTGCAATAAAGTTGGCAGGGAGGCAAATTAAATTGAAAGGCAAAATAATTAAGTTCGCTGCTTATTGTCTTACGATTGGATTATTGGCCGTCCTGATTACCGGTTTGACGGCATGTGCCGCTAAAACAACGGTACCGACGACAACGGCGAAAGCTGAAATCGTTTCCATTGCAATCACGCCCAGTGATCCCCCTGACTTAACTGTTCATAACAACCTGCAGTTAACTGCTACTGCGACTTATGCCGACGGTTCAACCGGAGATATCACCAATTCCGCAACCTGGACAGGTTTTAACAATACGGTGCTAACCGTTTCGGTGAGGGGTTCGGTGTACGGTGTATCCGCCGGCAGCGCGAAGGTCAACGCGGCCTTGAGTGGAATTACCAGCTCACCGGTGCTGGTAACGGTGGTTGCACCTTAATTTAAAACGAATATATGTTAAATATTTGTTTATTATTTAGCGCTTTGACCAAGAATTCGGCAATGCGAAATAACAGTAACAAGATACCAAACTGCAAAAGACATAGAGCGCGATTTTTCAAATATACCGATTTCGGTTTATTGGATGCAGAACTTTAGTTAATGTAAAATGTTTAAAATATTATGTGAGGAGGCAATTAGTTGAAACGAGGCTACGCGGATACCCCGGAAGGGCAGGTGCATTACCGCACGGAGGGCAGCGGTGAACCATTACTGCTGTTGCACAAAGCCGGGTTATCATCCGATGAATTTACCGAAATGCTGCCGTTCCTGGGTAAAAGCTACCGGGCGATCGCGATGGATGTGCTGGGCTACGGCAACACCGATTTGCCGAAGCAGGAACCGGAATTTGATGATTATGTCCGGAACATCATGCATTTTATTGACGCGATGAAGCTCAAAAAGGTTAATATTACGGGACATCTGCTGGGCGGGTCGTTCGCAATGGAAATCGCTGCAACCCATCCCGAACGGGTTAATAAACTGATTTTGTGGGACGGTATTTTCCTGGACGAAACTGAACGGAAGGCGACACAGGACGAATATGCCAACGAACACGTGGTATTAAAAGACGACGGCACACACATGCTGGAGGTTTGGAAATCACGCGGGGGAAAACCGGGGGCCAATTTACCGTCGGTGAACCGGTCTACGATTGAGTATTTGAAATCCGGTTTGGGTGAAGGCACGGGCGCGTCTCACCGGGCGCTTTTCTCATATAACCCCGAATCGCAGCTTCCGAAAATCAAAGCCCCGACATTACTGCTGTACAGCAGCCCGAAAAGCCCGATGTTGGTGCGGGTTGACGCCATGAAAGCGGCGATTAAAAACAGCGAAGTCAAGATTTTAAACGGTGTTAATCCCTGGGAAAAACCGGGAGAATTAGCGCAGGTTATGATTGACTTCCTGAAAAAGTAATTTCAACTTACGTCTTTGTTTACAAAATTAAATAAATTAAAGGGGCTGGGTTAAAAACCCAGCCCCTTTTTGTTAAGGATAACTAAACGGAAGCGATTTTATTGAGCGTTTTTCACCGCCGCATTAATCCAAAAACGGGCAGCATATGTATTTACCAGGTTACCGAAAGCGGCATTTTGTCCGTTGTAACCTACGAGCCAAGGCTGGCAAAGGCAATACCCTGTGGGCGTTACCAGACTAATTAAAATGTGCTGCTGGGTAACGTACTGGCAAGCCTGCTGAACGTACCCTTTGATACTGGTAATATCGGTGGCGGCCATCGCATTGTTATAAATGGCGGTGTATACCGGGTCGTTCCAGCCTTCAAAGTTAACCGAGTTGCCCGGAGTGAATTCAGGCAAGACACGAAGCGGCGCAAGGATACGCCCGATTAAGCCGACGCCCCGCTGAGCGAGACCGTTCCAGGCCGGGGTGGTAACAAAAGAGTTAATAGTAGCGGAAACCATCGAGTTCAGTGTGATGTTAATCCCGACAGCGGCTTCTTCCGACTGCACGATACTCAACAAATCCGCGTCGTTATTGGAATCGAAATACAAAGTCGTGCTGAAGCCATTGGGGAAACCGGCAGCGGCAAGCAGTGCTTTGGCATTAGTCGGGTTGTAGGCGTATTCAGCCTGCTGAGCGGCCGGCCATTGCGCATATGGCCAACCCCAACCGGCGATGTAATAAGAGACCAGGGTTTGGGGATTAGGGTTAGCGGTGCCCTGATAGTAACTACTGGCGATTAAAGGCAAATTCAAGGCTTGCTGCATGGCGATACGCACATTGATATTATTAAAAGGAGCTACCGAACTCTTGGGCAGGATATCCAAAGCGGCGGCCGGGAGTTTAATAATATTAATGCTGGGATTGGTCTGCTGTAAACCGGCCATGACTGTCGGGGTAAACTGGGCGTTACTGCCCATATAATCAATTTTACCAACGCGCATCGCGGCCAATGCGGTGGAGGTATTGGGGATAATAAGAACGGTCATGCCGCTTATATAAGGGAGCCGGTTCTGGGGGAATCGTTCGTCGTATCCCCAATAGGTAGGGCTGGCGGTTAATTGCATAGCGGTGGCGTCAACCCAGTCAGACAAAATGAAAGGGCCCGTACCGGACTGATTATGCCAGGTATTGGTACCGTTACTGGCGACAACGTCTTCGGATGGGATAATAACGTTGACGATACTGGCCTGTTGCATATTTTCGGCAATGGACTCCGGGTTCGTGTTTACCCAGGTGAAAGATACGGTATATTTGTCAATGGCGGTAACAGATTTGATGGAAGCCTGCGGCGAAGTTGCCCAGATGGGAGCGGGGGCTGTGAAGCCATCCCCTAAGCCGAGGTTGCGGTCGTAACTGTAAACAACATCAGCCGAAGTAAGCTGACGGCCGTTAACCGGCGCTATATTCTGGAAATAGACATTTTGTTTCAGTGTAATAATAAAGGTGTTGATATCCGTCGGGGAAAATTGCCAGGTAGCGGCGAGGCAGCCGGCAGCATAATCAGGAGGACGGAAGCTGATGTTATAGGCAAAAACAGATGGGTTCAACGTCCAATTATCGGTAAAAGGCTGTTCCTGCCAGGCGAAATTCCAGGAAGTGTTGGTAGTCCCCAGGATCGGGTCGAAAGTGAGGATGTTGCTGTTGGAGGCGATTGTGATATGACCGCCGTACTGCGGTGTGCCGAGGTTATCCCACCAGTTGCCGGTGGAAGTGGCGGAAACGCTGGTGGTAACTGTTGATGTAGGTCCCCCGGTGGAAGAAGTTGTCGTGTTTACCGGTGCTGAAGTGGTGGTGGTCATAACAGTTGTGGTTGTTACCTGAGTTGCAGTAGTGGCGGTGGTAGTGGTTGACTGCGAACAGGAAGCCAATACCAGCGAGATTACCAGGAAAAACGCAAGGGCAAATAATATTGGCCGTCTTTTCATATGAACCTCCTTTTTTATTTGAGACGCCAGACAAATCAAAGACAGATTATGAGTGTTATTCGGTACTGAATCTGCCCCAGATTGCAAAAAGTTTATCATAAGGTATCACTGTTGTCAACAGGAAAATGAATGTACCATTGAGTGTTCCCGGACGAAGAAAAGGGGTTAATCATTAGGTTGCCGCGTGAATAATAACAACTATGAAACAAATATAATATTTTGAGATTATTTCCTGTTGCTTTTTATCTTTTGTTTCACTATGATATGGGTACAAGCAAAAGGGTCCACTTCAATATCTCATCTTTGCCGGAAAGTCAGAACAGCGCAACTCGGCATTTTACCTCGGATTACGGGAAATAATCAGGAGGTGTAATATGACACAGAAAGCCCTTTCTGACAGGCTGATGGATTTATGCAGCCAGCACGCCGATGAAATTGCGGAACAATGGCTGCAATCCATCCTTAAAAACTCGCATACATCTACTTTTGTCTGCAACCCGCGTGAAAGCTGCCTGCGGCACGCATCTTTTATTTACAAGAATCTGAGGCGGATGTATTTTGCTGAGAATCCTTACAAAGAAGTACTGAGCATAATGGATGCGACCGGCTACGCGGAGGAGCAATACAGCCGGCGCGTACCGTTGTCCCAAGCGGTATATGCATTAATCATGATGCGTCGGTATGTCTGGCTTTATGCCGAAACTTCTGACCTGTTTAACACGACCTCCGATATGTATCTGGTTTTACAGAGTTCAAACCGCATTTTACTGCTATTTGATTATGCAGTTTATATCCTGATTGAAAAATACGAAAAAATGGCGAAAAAGTAAAACGGGAAGAAAGTAAAAATGTATAAGAAAATTATCGTGCCGCTGGACGGCTCGGAACTGGCGGAATGTGTAATCCCTCATGTAGAAGGTATATTTAAAGGGATGGGAACAGAAGAAGTGATCCTGATAACGGTGATGGAAAGAGTGGTGAATTTAACCCCGAAAAACAGCAATGGGGAAAAAGCCGCAGAACAGGATTATTTTGCACCGGATATCGCTTTCAGCGACCGGCCGTATACCGGGCGCAAGTTTGAATTCGATGCTTCGCTGAAAGTACCGTTAGTCACCGGCAAAATGCTGAAACAGGGCCAGCGCTACCTGGCGGAAGTGGCCGAAGGCCTGGAAAAAAAAGACGTCAAGGCCGGAATTACGGTACTAATGGGAGAAGCTGCCGAACAGATTGTGGATTTTGCCCGCAGTGAAAACGCGGAACTGATAATCATGGCCAGCCATGGGCGTTCCGGGTTCAGCCGGTGGGCAATGGGCAGCGTGGCCGAGAAGGTATTCCACGGCAGCAGCGTTCCGATATTGCTGGTAAAGGCAAAAGCGGAAGAGAAAGAATAACGTAGGATTTTAAATTAAAGCGAGTATTTAACCGAAGGGAACAGCTTTAAATCGGTGTGGGGCAGGAACAAAGCGGCGATAAATTCATTCATGAAAGGCGTGTAGTTGGATAGCTCGACGTTGGTCATGCGGCGGGCAATTTTAAGCGAATCTTCAAATGCGGTAATTGATGTTAACGTCAACCGCGCCCCGGTGAGCGAACTGTTGCCGATAAACTGAATCCGTTTCACATCAATGTCCGGAATCAATCCGATAGCGATGGCTTTAGGGATATTCAAAGAACTGCCGAACCCGCCGGCGACATAAATATTTTCCAGTTGGTCGAAGCTGAGCCCGACGTAGTCTACCAGCGACTTAATCGCGGCAAAGATGGCCCCTTTTGATTTTATCAGATTGGCGATTTCGGATTCTGATAAAGATATCGTTTCGCCGGTTTCCGTTTCATCCTCGAAAGCAAAGATAAAGCGTAATTCCCCGTCCGTTTTTATCAAACGTTTGGATTTGACCGCGTCGCTGAACTTGCCGTGCGGTTCGATGATGTGATTCCGGACCAGTTCGTAAACGGCATCAATCAAACCGGAACCGCAGATGCCGCGTGGTTTGGCTTTACCGATGGTTTGATAAGAGACATCGCCATCATTAATTTCTATTTTTTCAATTGCTCCTTTCACAGCCCGCATGCCGTTACGCGCTCCGCCCCCTTCAAAAGCGGGCCCGGCAGAGGCGGAACAGCAGACCAGCCACTCGTTGTTGCCGATAACGATTTCCCCGTTAGTTCCAACATCAATTAAACAGCGGATTTCCGGTTTGTCAGCCATACCGCAGGCGAGGACGCCGACCACAATATCGCCGCCGACATAACTGGCGATGCTGGGGGCGACTTCAAGGATGCCTTCGGGATTTATTTCAATACCCACTTCCCGCGCGAATATTTGGGGGTAAACCGTGGTTGTGGGAACATATGGTTCCAGGCGGATCGAACATGGAGTCATGTTCAGCAAGAAATGGCTCATCACAGTATTCCCCGCCGCAACAACAGCAGTAATATCGTGAATCTTAACATCGTTTTCCACAGCCAACGCCTGCGCCAGACTGTTGATATTGGTAATTACGGCCTGATGGACCGGCGCGAGGGAACCGCGGACACAGGCGAAAATCATACGGGAAATCACATCTTCCCCGAACCGGGCCTGCAGATTGTGACTGCCTTTAACTGCGACCACCTTACCTGTTTTGAGATTGACCAGCTGTACAACCACGGTGGTGGTGCCGACGTCTACGGCCATGCCAAAATGATTGGCGGTGGTATCGCCGCTTTCAATTTGCAATATGCGGCCTATGCCGTTATGGCGGGCAAATGTTACCGTGACTTTCCAGTGATGGGCGCGTAGTTTTTCGGTCAGGTTTTGCAGGCAGAGCAGCGAAATCTCAAATTTTTCGTAGCTGCTGATTTTTTGCAATTCGCGGGTAATGCGGTCAATATCGGACACGTTATCTTCCAAAGTTGGAATGGGCAATTCCAGATAGACTTTTTTCACCAGCGGGTCAAAATGAAAAACCGTATGCTGCAGGTTTTTTTGCAGCACGATATCTTCCGGTCCACTGTACGCCAAGGAGGTACCTTCCAGTTGTATTTTTTCCTGCTCCACAGCAGATTTCGGCGGGATGAGTACCACCAGATTATCTGTTATTCTTGTGCGGCAGGCCAATACATACCCATGCTCGATTTCATCTTTGGTAAAGAACGAAATGGCATTTTTATCCGCCATGGCTATGCCATGGATTACCTGGAGCCGGCACTCGCCGCACAGGCCGTCGCCGCCGCATAGGCTGTCAATTATAATTCCGGCTTCAGCTGCGGCGAACAGCAGCGTAACGCCGTCCGCAACTTTTATCTTTTTGTTATCCGGTAAAAAAGTAACCGAATATTCCGCCATAATTCCTTCCTGATGCGTCGTTAAACCGGCTGTATCATGCAGGGTGTTTTAACAATCAGTAGCAGTATGATACAATCAAAACTACCTGTTTGGCAAATATGATTACCATCTTCCTGACGATTCAGTTAATTGGGAGGGGAAAATATGAACTGGGTTGATATCATCATCATCGTTTATCTCGCCATTTCGGTGTTGACCGGATTAATGGAAGGGTTGATACGTACTGTGCTGTCCATAATCGGCTTGATTGTAGGGATTATCCTGGCAGCGCATTTTTATATCCAACTGGGGAACGTGCTCACTTTTATTTCCAACAAAAATGCGGCGAACATCGCTGCGTTCGTGATTATTTTAGTGGCGGTAATGATTGTTGCTGCCATTATCGGTACGATATTACACTCGATAGTCAAGAGTATCATGCTGGGCTGGGTGGATAAGCTGGGCGGAGCTGTAATCGGATTTATCCTGGGGGTGCTCTCTATCAGCGCGATACTGGCCGTAATTGTGAAATACGATAGCATCAGCGTGATTACCAATTCCAAGTTATCCGGATTTTTTCTGAACCAATTTCCGGTAGTGCTGAAATTAATGCCGAGCAGTTTCAGTAGTATCAAGAACTACTTTAAATGATACTACTTTACATAATCCATAAGTTTGTTTTCGATCAGGCGTTCCCGCAGATGGAAAAGGGCACTGACGGCCGCGCGCTCCACTGAATCGGACCGGTTAATCATGAATTGCTGCGTCCAGCTTTTCGTACCGAAAGCATCGGCCACGCCGACATAGACAACATCGGACTGGTTGGACAGGGCGCGTTGACAATCTACCCCGGTAATGCTTAAACCGATATCGGCGGAGAAGCGGTCTTTGATTGCTTGTGCCATGGCTTCTGCTACCGGACCGCTTACGGGATCGGTAACGGGAAACCCCAACCCTATGTCAGCTAAATCTGATTTAACGATGATGCCGCCGCGATAGAAACGCAGGCTGAGAGTGGAATTGCTGATAATATGTCCCAGTAAACCGCCGGTGAACTGCTCAATAGTAGCCAAAGTCAGGCCTTGATGACTCAACGCCTGCCCGTCATTCCCTTCGAGGGTATCTTCACCGGTACCCCAAACGTAAGGCGCCAGTTTTTCCTTAATACCTTTTTCGGCGACATCCAGTAAATGCGAGGCATTACTGCCCTTAGCGATTAAACGTAACTGGATGCCGTCCGGTTTGGCGTATATCCCAAGCGTTAGATTATCGGTTTCGAAATATGGCTGTGCCAGTTCGCCGACTTTAGCTTCCTGCATGGAAAAAGTTTTTATCGTCCTTGCCTGGATGACATCAACCGGGAAACGGGTTTTAAGCCGTGGAAGGACTTCATTCTGCCACATCGGCAGCATTTCGCGTGGAGGACCGGGCATCACGGCGATAACTTTGCCGTTTTTTTCGACCCACCAGCCGGGCGCGGTGCCCCTGGGGTTGGGCAAAGACGCCGCCGAAGGAATGCGCATCGCCTGCTGGAGATTTGACAGCGGCATTTCCCGACCCATGCGGATGAATTGTGCTTTGAGTTCGTTAACCAGGTCCTGGTCGGTGAACAGTTCTTCGTCGAGCACTAATGCAATCGCTTCACGGGTGAGGTCATCCTGGGTAGGGCCCAGCCCGCCGGTAGTAATAATGACCGAAGAACGGCTCAGGGACTGACGGATTATTTGCGCCAGTTTCTTGATGTCGTCGCCGGAAGTGGTGATGCGCTGCAGTTCGATGCCGATGAGCGGCAGCTGTGAAGCGATATATACGGCGTTGGTATCGGTGATTTCACCGCGGAGCAGTTCCGTGCCGATGGAAATAATTTCTGCTTTTACGTTTTTATTCATGATAAATGCCTCGCTATTATGTGATGCCTTCAAATTATTCTAGCTGTTTTGTACGCAAGTTGCACTTTATTTCTTTAATATGGGTTACAGCAAAGAATATAATGAAAAGAGATAAATAAGAAACAGGAAGATAATTTGCGCACCGACGATTTTGATTATGAGCTGCCCCAGGAGTTGATTGCCCAAAAACCCATCGAACCGCGGGATACGTCCCGGCTGCTGGTGCTGAACCGGCAAACCGGTATAATTGAGCACCGACATTTTCAGGATACACTGAATTTTTTGCAGGCCGGGGATGTGATGGTATTTAACGATAGCCGCGTAATACCGGCGCGTTTATCGGCAAAGAAAACCGGCACCGGCGGCATCGTGGAAATACTTTTATTAAAACGGCTGGAACCAAACCGCTGGGAAACGCTGGTAAAACCAGGACGGCGTGTTAAAAAAGGGGCTTTGTTAGAACTCTCAAACGAAAACAGAAACATTGTAGTGAATGCTGAAGTGACTGAAGAAGGGGAAAACGGCATCCGCGTCATTAAATTTTCCGATGAGACGCTGCTGGCGGAATTGGGACAGGTGGCGTTGCCGCCCTATATCCACGAACCGTTAATCAACCAGAACAGATATCAAACCGTATATGCCGACCGGCAGGGGAGCGTAGCAGCACCGACGGCAGGACTGCATTTTACCGAAGATTTACTGGGAAAGATAAGAGCGAAAGGCGTGCAATGCTGCTTTGTTACTTTGCATGTCGGGCTGGATACCTTCCGGCCTGTTCAGGAAGATAATCCGTTGGAACATCGCATCCATCAGGAATTCGGAGTGGTGCCGGCAACAACGGCAGAGAGCATTAATCTGGCCAAGCAATCAGGCAAGCGCGTGATATGCGTGGGTACAACCAGCGTGCGGCTGGTGGAAGCAGCCGCGCAAAAAAGCAGTGGCGATGTACAACCCTTTGAGGGCTGGGTGGATTTGTTTATTTTGCCGGGATATCAGTTCCGGGTTGTGGACTCAATGATTACGAATTTTCACCTGCCGAAATCGACGCTGCTGATGCTGGTCTCGGCGTTTGCCGGCAAGGAACTGATTGATAAAGCTTATCAAACCGCAATCTCTGAAAAATACCGCTTTTACAGTTTCGGCGACGCGATGCTGATTCAATAATCAAACCATTTTATTATCATTTATTTTCTAATCAATCAGCTCAAGGTATTTTGAGTTAAACACAAGCGTGCTTGCGTATTGACATCAACTCATAACAGTACTATCATGATTACAAAATACACAGGAGGTTTACTCATGCCAAAAATCGTACTCATCGGAGTGGGAAGTTATGTCTTCGGGAGGGACATAATTTCGGATATCATGCTCTATCCCGCACTTAAAGGCAGCACACTCAGTTTGATGGACATTGACAAAGAAAGACTGGACCTGTTTACTGCTTACGCTAAAAAACTGGTGCAGCAGCAAAAAGCTGATCTGAAAATCGAGTCTACGATGGACCGGCGGGAAGCCGTAGACGGCGCCGATTATGTGATTATTTCAATCCGGTCCGGCGGCTGGCCGGTGCATAATAAAGACCGTGAGATTACGATGAAACGCGGCCTTGAAATCCAGTCGGATGCGATGGGTGTCGGCGGAGTCTTTTCAGGTTTACGGCACATCCCCGATGTACTGGATATCTGCCATGACATGGAAGAGGTTTGTCCCGAAGCATGGCTCTTAAATTATTCCAACCCGATGGCCATGATCTGCTGGGCGATTAACGATTATTCCAAAGTTAAAAATGTCGGGCTGTGCCCGAATCCGACCGGACAATCGGAACGGTTCGGGACCATGGCCGGGGTGCCGGCGAAAGATGTCTGGTATACGGTCGGCGGACTGAACCATCAATCCTGGCTGCTGGAAATAAAATATAAGGGCGAAGATCTTTATCCCCGGCTGCGTGAGATGGTGGATAAAATCAAGATTTCCGACGAGCATGAAAGCTCCCCCGGGAAAGAAAGCGCCGTGGAAGTGGAAATGTTCAAAACTTTCGGTTATTTCAGCACCGGTTTCGGCCACCTGACGATATCGTTACCATACTTCCGCAGAAAACCGGAACTGCTGGAAAAATATACACTCGGCGACCAGAGCCGGGAGTATGTCATTCCATTAATCGAAAAACAGGCTGAAGACTTGAGAAACGACCTGAAGAGCGGAAAAATTTTCGACCTTGGCGAACACAGATATACCGTAATTGCGGTCAGCGCCATCAACGCCATGGAAACCGGCAACCAGATACGGATTTTCGGGAACGTGAAAAATAACGGCCTCATCCCCAACTTGCCGGAAGGCTGCGTAGTGGAAGTGCCGTGCATGGTAGACAGGGGCGGGGTGCATCCGACTTATGTCGGGAACCTGCCGGAGCAGTGTGCCGCTCTGAACCGGCTGAACGTTAACGTCCAGGAACTGGCAGTCAGAGGGATTGTCGAAAAGAGCAAGCAGAAAGTACTGCAGTCGCTGCTTCTTGATCCGTTAACTTTCTCGATGCTGTCCATCGATGAAATTAAAGAAATGGTGGACGAACTGTTTAAAGTGGAAATTAAGCAATTCATCAAGGGTTATAAATAACCTTCTTTTCGCTGTAAAACAGGGATTGGGGCTGAGAAAACTCAGCCCCTTTTCTTTTTGTCCGCATATGATAAAATATTAAAAAATCAAATTGACGGGCGGACCAAATAATGATGATTTTGCTGATAATTGTAATCGTGTTTATGTTCCTGGCTTTAGCGTACCTGGGATTATCCTATTTCATCGCGTATTCAGCCATGCACCAGAACCGCCAGACCGTGCCGAAGAATCCGGGCGATTACGGGCTCAAATACGAGAATATGGAATTCAAATCCGCCGATGGCGTCATGATTAAAGGGTGGCTGGTACCGGGCGAAATGAATAAAGTAATCGTGATGACGCATGTCGCCGGGCTGACGAAATACGGCTCTACTACCGGGTATAAAAATATTACGAAAATGTACAACCGGGAAATCGAGTTTATAAAAACAGCGCAGCACTTGCATCGGGCCGGTTACTGGGTATTAATGTTCGATTTCCGCAACCACGGCGAGAGCGGTCCGGCCCCGAACAAAGGGATGGCGAGTATCGGGTTAAAAGAATATCAGGATGTGACCGCTGCACTGAAATATATCGGCGGCAGGGATGAGCTCAAGAATGCCGATATCGGATTTGCTAGTTTCTGCATGGGAGCAAATTCGACAATAATCGCGATGAGTAAGAATCCGGAAGCATTTAAAAATGTGAAATGTTTTTTCCTGGTGCAGCCGATTTCAATGGAAGTGTTTCTAAGGACCTACCTGGGCACGTTTATCACACCGCGGGGGGCCCGGCTGTTCATGCCGATGGTGAAGAAATTTGTCGTTCTGCTGGGCGCTTTACCGCTGGACAAAATGTCGCCGCTTGATTACGCCAAAGACATAACAGTGCCGGCGATGTACGTTCAGGCACGGAACGACCCCTGGACAGAATTAAGCGATGTTCAAAGTTTTTATGCGAACACACCGGACAATCCAAAGGAATTTATCTGGATTGAGAACACAAAACACCGCTATGAAACCTACAGCTATTTTCAGGATAACCCTGACATAATGCTGGCGTGGCTTAAAAGATGGATGTAGCGGCGAGACGTAATTACAGGGTTTGCCCGGCGATATACCCGGACGCCCAGGCCCAACCCAGATTGTAACCTCCGCGTTTGCCGTTGACATCCAGCACCTCGCCGGCAAAATAGACATTTTTACGGAGTTTTGATGCCAGCGTGCCGGGTTTGACTTCATTGACATTAATACCGCCGATAGTGAATTCGGCTTCGTTCCAGCCGCGGGTGCCGCTGACACGGAACCGGAAATCTTTTAACCTAGCCGACGCTGAATTAATATTGTCAGTTTCAAACAATCCCTTTAAAGATACACCCAGTTTGTTCGGTAAGATACCAACCAGCATTTCCTCGGAAAGGAGTTTTTGACTTTTACGATGTGCCAGTTTTTCCTGTAATTGCGCTTTATCCAGAAACGGCACCATGTCCACGGCAACAAAAACATCTTTTTTATGGTAACGGTTAATAGCGATAGAGATTTCCGCGCTAACATCAAGTATACTGGTGCCGGAGAGACCGTACTTAGTGAACAACAGTTCGCCTTTTACCGGTGCTAATTTTATACCGTCAATAACGGCACAGGCGCCCGCGGTAATGCGCTGTCCCTGGAGAAAGTGGCACATCGTGTCTTTGACGACCAACGGCACCACGCCGGGCACAGGTTCGACGATGCTATGTCCCAACTGCTGAGCTATTTCAAAAGTACTGCCGTCGGAGCCGAGTACGGGATATGTTTTGCCGCCGCCGGTAACGATTAGTTTTTGGCAGTTGAGTTTATTGCCGTTTCTTGCAGAAATGGCAATATTACCGGCGGGAAAGGAGATGCCGTTACAGTCGAAATCATATTCTACCGGCACGGATAACCTACGGAGTTCCATTTCCAGGACTTTCAGGACGGAAGCAGCTTGATTGGTGACGGGGAAAATGCGGCCGTCTTGCGACCATGTTTCCAATCCCAATTCACTGAAAAATGCCAGTATTTCAGTTTTGCCGAACCTGGAAAGAATGGATTTCACGAGTTCTCTGGCCGCGGGATTGTAAAATGTTTCGTTAAAATTATCATTCAGCAGGTTGCAGCGGCCGTTGCCGGAAGCCAGAATTTTTTTCCCCGGTTGCGGCATCTTTTCACAGATAACAACGTGGTGCCCAGAACGCGCCGCGCTTATGGCCGCGCAAATCCCGGCAGCCCCTCCGCCGATGACAATTGTGTTGTATTTGTTCATAGTTTTTATCCGCTAGACCCCAAAGTTATTACCTCAGATTCTAACACATACATATTGATTGCGGGTAACTGATAAACAGTCGGCTTTATTGGACGCACAACGCCGTGTCTGGTATCATTCTAATCAGAAACAGGAATATTTTCGAATTAAGATAAGGCTGCAACAAATTGGATAAAAACAATAAGATTTTAGTACAGTGCGATTTTGACGGCACCGTAACGACAGAAGATGTCAGTTTCATGCTGCTGGACGCTTTCGCCAACGGCGACTGGCGAGTACTTGATGCGGAATACGGCGCGGGAAAAATCACCGTCGGGCAATTTAACGAACGTGCGTTTGCGCTTGTCCGGGCCGGAAAAAAGGAGATGCTGGATTACCTCAAGGGCAAAGTTGTCAACCGGCGCGGTTTCAAGAGTTTTGTGCAGTTGTGCCGTAAAAAAGGTTTCCGGCTCGTGATTGTGAGCAACGGCCTCGATTTTTACATCCGTCAAATTCTGACGGATATCGGTCTCGAAAATCTGGAATTTTATGCTTCGAAAACACGGTTTCATGCTAACAGGTTGAAGGTGCGCTATGTCGGGCCGGACGGCCAGGACGTTGACGCTGAATTTAAAGACAAATATGTTAGTCACTTTATCGGCGAAGGGTACAAGGTGGTCTATATCGGGAACGGAACGTCGGATTTGTCCGCGGCGAAAGCGGCACAGCATGTTTTCGCCACTGAAAGCCTGTTGAAACACTGCCGGCGCACCGGTTTAACCTGTGTACCATTCACTTCTTTTCACGAAATAAGCGAAGTTATCGCGGATTGGTAAGCTGAAATGAAAATACTGCTGCATGTCTGCTGCGGGGTTTGCCTGGCCGGTACGGCGGAAACGTTACTGGCCGAAGGCCATAATATTACCGGGTATTATTTTAACCCGAATACGGCGCCGCTGGCAGAGTATGAAAAGAGGCTGGCAGCGGCCAGGACAATTGCCGAGATAATGAATTTCCCGGTAATTACCGCGCCTTACATCCCGGGACCATGGCTAGCGGCAACTGCCGGTATGACTGACGAACCGGAGGGCGGAAGAAGGTGTGAGATCTGCTTCCGTTTACGGCTGCAGGCCGCCTTTGATTATTTCCGGGAAAGTGATTTCGATGTTTTTAGCACGACGCTGACAACCGGGCCGAGGAAATCGGCGGAAGTTATCAACCGCATCGGCAGGGAAATCGGCGGCGACAAATTTCTGGCCCGGGATTTTAAAAAGAACGGCGGCGCACAAAGGGCTATTCAATTGGCTAAAAAGTACGATATTTACCGGCAAAACTACTGCGGCTGCATGTACAGCGTGAGGAAAAGCAAATAGTTTTAAAGGATTACGGATGTTCGCGAATAATTTTAGCTGCCGTCACCGCTAATTTCTCGAGGTAGCCGCCGCTGCCATGATAAGCGTTAACATCAGCCGCCAGGGGATGAATCGTCTCATCTTTCTTCAACAGTTTTTTGATAATTTCCTCAATTTTCACTTCTTTCCCGGTGGTTTTCAGCAAGGCATAAGCACCCGCCGCGGCCGCGCCCAGGGCAGCGCCGGCATCTTCGATACGGATAACCGGTTTGTTCCAGATGGCAGCCACCCGGCGTAGAATCTCGGCACTCTTATTCACGCCGCCGGTAACATAAAGCGGGTCGGTTGATTCTTTAGCGAACGTTCTAGAGTAGAGATAAACCATGCCGAGAGTGGATTCAATGAGACCGGAATAATCCGGCCCCAGCTCCGGTACAGCATGAGTCGTACGGACGATATCGTAACTGCCGGAAACCGGGAAAGATTCCAGGCGCGGCTGCCAGAACACCATGTATTTGCCGACAGGTGTTTCCTTGAGAGCTTTTTCGGCGGGTTGATAATCCACTTTTTTCAGGCCGTGTTCGGCCCGTAATTGGTCCCAGACCAGTGCGCCGTTGGTGCGGCAACTGAAGATAAACGGCCGCCCGATGCCGTCGTACATGGAATTGGAAGCGCCGCTCATATCAAAATGTTTACCGTCGGTAGAGACCATGTTGACCAGACTGGAACCCAGACTAAGCAGATTGCCGGTGACCAAAACTTTCGACTGGGGATTGTCACCGGAGCCGGCGATAATCCGGCAATCGGGGCTGAAGCCGTATTTTTCAATGAAATAAGTGGCGATGCGTCCGACAATCGTGTAAGGGGGAACGATGGGTAAAAGCTTGTTGCGCAACGTACTTTCGCCGCCCGGCAGACCATCCGCCACGGCTTTTACAAGTTTGATGGACCAGTCTTTGCTCAGATAATCCATCATCGACATACCGCAGGCGTTACCGAAGTCCAGCGGCACACGGGAATTACCGGACAAAACCGCCGGGATCAGGCTGCTAAGTAAATGAATATGCTCCGTTTTCTGGTAGTCTTCCGGGTACTGCGAAGCGATTTTCCGGATGACCGCACCGGTGAAACGGGCCGGGGAATCGGAACCGGACATCTGTATCATTTTTTCCTGTCCGCCGACAAAAGTGCGGATAAAGTCGCCTTCTTTAACAGTATCAGATGTCATCCAGGTAGGGACTAGATTTAAAGCGAAACAACCTTCGAGAATTGTCACCAGATTGGATTTGGTGGCATCCGGGACGTTCAACCGCCCGAAAAGAATCCGTGCCTGATGACTGATGTAAGCGTGACCGTGCTGCTGCGCGGAAACGTTGCAAACCAGGATATCCCGCATCGGCAGACCTGAGGATTTCATATCGGCAAAGATGGCATCCAGCGCCGCTAGGAACATTTTAGGCGGCTGATTGGCTTCGCCTTCATGCTTCGGCGGCAGAATGTAGTTTTGACCTTGAATACCATATTTTTTTAGGCGCGCATCTTTCTGGTAATCCAGAGAGAGCTGTTTAACAATTTCGCGTGAATCTATATCGATTAAGACGGCCGATAAACTTTGAGTGCTCAGGTCAAGTCCGAGCGATAATCTTTTATTCGCCATTTGTGTATTCCTCACAAGACGCTAGAATTTTATAAGATTTTGGAATTAGTAAAATTATGCCATTAGCTGAAAGATTGTGCAACACCCGATATAAAAAGATACAAAGACATCGGGATACTGGCGGCGTATACTGTTGTGTTTCTGTTGCTGGCAGGAATGAGTTTAAGATGAGGAAGTTATACATAATTGATATAAAAACGATATGTAATCGTGCTTGTTTGACGAAATACATTGTGCTAGTATTTGAGTGCAATACACGAACAAACCACGCGGTGCGTTGGCTCAATCCCGCGGAGTTCAACAGAAACGATTAGATTGACATAATAATAGTATACTTGTTCAGAATATCGTGAGGAGGATGTGGTTCCCATGACTGAAATGAGACGTTCCGAAGAAAATCCAATTCTAATACCGATGAGTGAAAACGCCTGGGAAGCTGATGGTGCCTTTAACGGTTGCCCGGTACAAGACGGCAGTAAGATGCATTTTGTATATAGGGCGGTATCGAACCCCCAAGAAATTGCAGGCTTCGAACTGCCGGTCTCAACTATCGGATACGCCGTGAGCCTGGATGGAGTGCATTTTAAAAACCGGCACCAGTTTATAAAACCGGAATACGACTGGGAGAAGTTCGGCTGCGAGGACCCGCGAGTGTCCAAACTGAACGGTAAATTTTACATCTTTTACACGGCGCTTTCGACTTTTCCATTTTGTGCGCCATGTATTAAAGTGGGGGTAGCGATTACCAAAGACTTCAAGAAAATACAGGAAAAACACCTGGTAACACCCTTTAACTCGAAGGCAATGTCGCTATTCCCTGATAAAGTAGACGGCAGATACGCGGTGGTATTGAGCGTGAATACAGACCTGCCGCCGACTCGGATTGCGGTGGCTTACTTCGACCGCGAGGAGCAAATGTGGTCGCCGACATACTGGGAAGGATGGTACTCGCTGTTAAATGAAAACATCATACCGCTGGAACGTTCATCGAAAGACCATATCGAAGCAGGGGCCCCACCGATAAAGACAAAATATGGCTGGCTGCTGATATATTCTTACATCCAAAACTACTTTGCACCGCCGGCGACATTCGGCATTGAAGCAGCGCTGCTGGACATTAATAATCCGCAGAGAATTATTGCGCGTACAGAAAAACCGCTGCTGGTACCGCAGGAAGAATATGAAAAATACGGAAAAGTACCGAATATAGTTTTCCCCACCGGCGCATTAGTGAAGGAAGGCATGCTGCATATTTATTACGGAGCGGCGGATACTACCTGCGCCGTGGCGACCTGCAAACTCGAAACGCTGCTGGAAGACATGCTGGAATCCAGGATAAAGCAGATACGGCTGAACCGATATGAAGGCAACCCCATCATCAAACCGGACCTGAATTTGGAATGGCAAAAACGGGCAGTGTTCAATCCGACAGCGCTGTATGAATATGGGCGGGTGCATCTGGCATACCGGGCGATGTCCGAAGACAACACTTCGGTGATTGGGTTTGCCTCAAGCGGCGACGGGTATCATTTTGATGACCGGCCACCGGAGCCGATTTATACACCCCGGGAGAATTTCGAGGCGAAACTGGTGCCGGGCGGGAATTCGGGATGCGAAGACCCAAGGCTGACACGGATCGGGGATACGATTTATATGTTGTATACCGCATTTAACGGACGGAGCGAACCGAGAGTGGCATTATCTTACATCAAAGTAGACGATTTCATCGCGCGCTGTTGGAACTGGTCGCGGCCGATATTAATTTCACCACCGAACCAGCCAGACAAAGACGCTGCGATTTTCCCCAAAATGATAAAAGGGAAATACGCGATACTACACAGAATAGGGGTCAGTATATGGCTGGATTACGTAACCGATTTAAATTTCGGGGATAACAAATGGCTGAAGGGCAACATTATCATGAGTCCCAAAGACGAGCTGCCGGATACAGAAAAGCTGGGGATTTCCGGGCCACCGATTGAAACCAAGGAAGGCTGGCTGCTGTTGTACCATTGCGTATCGCGAAAAACGCAGCCGATGACTTATTATGTGGCAGCAGCGTTATTGGACTTGAAAGACCCATCAAAGGTGCTGGCGCGGAGAAAAGTGCCGATACTGCAGCCGGAAACACCTTACGAATTATTCGGGCAGGTGAATAACGTGGTATTCCCGTGCGGAGCAGTAATTATCGGAGAAGAACTGTTTGTTTATTACGGCGGGGCTGACAGCGTAATCTGCGTTGCGACGATGAAATTAGCCGAGTTAATGAACAGTCTGATAACCTGGGCGGGACTGGAAACCGAACTCACCAACCTGGTAAAGAAGAAGTAAAGATTAAGTAACATGTATTGCTAAGGTCCGTCTTGATATGTTATATTTTTTTGAAAGGAGTCAAGTTGTTAACGGACTATACTTACGTTGCTTATTATCTGATTGCAGCTTTCGTTTTTGCCGGCGGCGCAATCGGTTTGCCGATTTTACTACGATATTTCCATGTCGTCCCGCGAAACCCGAACGCGGAAAAATATAATATTTATGAATGCGGGATGGAGACCACCGGAAAGACATGGATTCAGTTTAACTTCCGTTACTATTTTTATGCGCTGATTTTTGTAACTCTGGACGTGATGGTTGTTTTTCTCTATCCCTGGGCCGTACAGTTGAAACAACTCGGGGCGACCGCCCTGGTAACGATACTGGTATTCATCTTCATCATTGCTATCGGTTACATATACGCATGGAAGAAAAAGGCTCTTGAATGGAACTAAACAATCAGCCGCAGCCTGAAGTCTATTCCGACAAAATACTGGATAAGACCGAAGGCGAAGGCGTTGAGTTTGTCAAACAGCAGCACCAAATTCAAATCGAAGACCCGGACAGCTGGCAAAACGAAGAATCAAACCATAATTTTATTCTTGCTTCTGCCGATGCTTTAATCAACTGGTCGCGATCATCTTCCGTCTGGCCGGTAAACGCCGGTCTAGCCTGCTGCGCATTTGAAATGATTTCCACGGCATCCTCCAGATTCGATATCTCACGTTTCGGCATGGAAATTTTCCGGCCGTCTCCGCGCCAGGCCGACCTGTTAATCGTTAACGGGACGTTGACCTGGAAAATGGCACCGCAGTTAAAAAGAATCTACGAACAGATGGCCGAGCCAAAATATGTAATCGCGATGGGTTCGTGCGCAATCAGCGGAGGGTTGTTCCGCAACTCTTACGCGGTAGTGCCGGGCGTGAATAAGATAATCCCGGTGGATGTTTACATTCCCGGCTGCCCGCCGCGGCCGGAAGCGCTGCTATACGGCATCCAAATGCTACATAAGAAAATCAAGAAGCAGAGAAACTTCGAGAAAAGGAAATCGGCATGACGGTCGAACTGCAGGCGACTGAAGTAGCGGCCAAACTGGAAGCCGCGTTCCCGGGATGTACTATCGAATCCAGCGGCAATACCATAGTGATTAAAGACGAATTTGCGCTGAAAGCAGCAACGTTTTTAAAGAATGCTGCCGGACTGGATTTTAATTATCTTAATTTCCTCACGGCTACCGACTATCAAACCTATTTCGAGGTGATTTACGATTTAGTTTCGCTGGAACATAACCATAAACTGGTATTAAAAATAAAATTAAACAACCGCGAAAAACCGGAACTGGCTTCAGTGACCGGCGTTTGGAAAGGCGCAGATTTCCAGGAAAGGGAAATTTTCGATCTGTTCGGGATTAATTTTACCGGGCATCCGAATTTGAAACGTATTTTCCTCTGGGAAGGGTTCCAGGGATATCCTTTAAGAAAGGACTTTAAACAATAATGGCCCTCAAGACTGAAACATTTTTAGTCAACGCCGGACCGCAGCACCCCAGTACACACGGGGTGTTCCGGATGCGTTTTATCCTGGACGGGGAAGTGATTCAGGACGTAGAACCAGTCTTCGGCTACCTGCACCGGGGGATTGAAAAACTGGCAGAAGGGCTGACATATTCCCAGGATATGGTTTTTACCGACAGGCTCGATTACCTGGCCTCGATGACGAACAACCAGGCGTACGCGGTGGCGGTAGAAAAACTGGCAGGGATTCAGGTGCCGGAACGGGCTGAATACCTGCGTGTTATCATGGCCGAACTGATGAGGATTTCCAGCCACCTGATGGGCGTAGGATTTTTAACAAATGATATCGGGGCTTTTCTGACGCCGCTACTGTACATGTACCGGGAAAGGGAAAAAATCCTGGACCTGTTCGATATGGTATGCGGACAAAGACTGACATATAACTACATGCGCATCGGCGGAGTAAGCCAGGATATCCCGGAAGAATTCCTGCCGGCACTGAAGAAATTCACTGACACGTTACCACGATTTATCGAGGAATACGAACAGTTACTGGCGACAAACGAGATTTTACTCGTCAGAACAAAAAATGTGGGCATCCTGACGAAAGAAGCGGCGATTAATTATTCCACTGCCGGACCGGTGCTGCGTGCCAGCGGCGTGAAATGGGACATCCGCAAAGCCGAACCATATTCGGTTTACAACCGTTTCAACTTTGAAATTCCGACGGCTACAAAAGGCGACGTGTACGACCGTTACCGGATAAAAATTGAAGAAATGAAACAAAGTATCATCATTATCAAACAGGCAATGGAACAATTGCCGCAAGGTGAAATCCAGGCAAAAGTGCCGAAAGTTTTACGGCCGCCGAAGGGTGAAGCTTACGGACGCATCGAAGGGCCCAAAGGCGAACTAGGTTTTTATCTGGTATCTGACGGCGCAACCAACCCGTACCGGCTTCACATCCGTCCGCCGTCCCTGCTGAACTTAACGCCGCTGCGCGAGCTGGTCATCGGCGTAAAAATTGCCGACGCGATGGCGATATTCGGCAGCATCGATATTTGCATGGGGGAGGTGGATAGATAATGCCCACTTTCACCCACAATATTTTGCCGACCGTGTTAAATACGGGTATTTTAGCGCCGGATTGGCCGGCGGGATTCTGGAGCCACATGATAATTTTTGTGGTGATCCTGTTCCTGTTTGTAATATTCATGGCCATGGGCTTCATCTATTTTGAAAGACGGGTCATCAGCCGATTCCAGATACGTATCGGGCCGAACCGGGTGGGGCCTTTCGGGTTGTTCCAGCCCGTAGCAGACGTGATTAAAATCCTGATAAAAGAAGATATCGTCCCGCTGAATGCGGATAAGTTAATACACCTGCTGGCACCGGTAGCAGCAATCGTTCCGGCAATCATGGTTTTTGCGGTAATCCCTTTCCAGAACGGAGCAGCCCTGGCAAATCTGAACATTGGTATTCTGTATATTGTGGCAATCAGTTCTGTCAGCGTCGTGGGAATGGTGATGGCCGGTTGGGGTTCGAACAACAAATACGCCTTAGTCAGTGCGATGCGCGTGATCGCGCAGGTGGTCAGCTACGAAATACCGCTGGCGCTGGCAATCATCGGGGTAGTATTGTTTGCCGGAACATTATCGATGAACGGGATCGTGCTGGCGCAAAAAATTCCTTACATACTGCTGCAGCCGCTGGGATTCCTGATTTATTTCCTGGGCAGCATGGCAGAAATCAACCGCACGCCTTTCGACCTGTTAGAAGCGGAAGGGGAAATCGTCGCCGGTTACAACATCGAATATTCCGGTTTCAAATTCGCACTGTTCTACCTGACGGAATACACAGAAGCGATTGCGGTATCGACGATTATCACAACTTTGTACCTGAGCGGCTGGAGAGGCCCGTTTGATTCGCTGCCGGTATTACCGGTAATCTGGTTCCTGATAAAAGTTTTCGCAGTATTCGCAGTGATTATATGGGTACGGGCGACACTGCCGCGTTTGCGCATCGACCAGGTAATGGGATTCGCCTGGAAATGCCTGCTGCCGCTGGCTTTAATTAACCTGTTGATTACAGGCGCGCAGGTGGTCTTCTGGCCCAATGTTTCCCAATGGGTTTTTGTGGGCGTGAACATCGTGCTGGCCGGAGTTTTGATAATATTGTTCTCGAGATTTTTCCGTACCACGGGGGACAAAATTGAAGCTTAAGAATTACGGCGAGGGGATAGCGAAAGGCATGGCGGTGACCATGAAAAATGCCATCCGCACGCCGATAACGACACAATATCCGGAAAAGAAACTGCATATTTCCCGGCGCACACGGGGAAACCAGCTGGTTTGGGATAAGGATAAATGCATCGCCTGCAGTATGTGCGCCAGGGCGTGTCCGGTGCAATGCATCAGCATGGCAACTTCCCGCGACGAAAACAAGAAGTTAAAAGTCGACAAAATGGATTACGACGCAGGAGTATGCATTTTCTGCGGATTATGCGTTGAGGCTTGCCCGCAAAAATGTTTATATATGGATACCGACTACGAAAAAGCGGTGTATTCAAGGAAAAAACTTAATTTCACCAAAGAAGATATCCTTATGACGGAGAAATCAAAACCAAGCGGGTATTACAACCCGGAAAACGAGACGAAATTGCCGAAACAGACTCTATTAGTTGACGGGAAGTTATGGGACAAGTAATCGCATTCTGGATTTTCGCCGTGGCAATTGTCGGTGCGGCGTTAGGCGTGGTGCTGCTGGAAAACGTTTTTCGCGCGGCAATACTGCTGATTACCTGTTTCCTGGGCGTGGCGGGAATATTCATCCTGCTGAGCGCGGACTTTCTGGCGGCGATGCAAATCCTGATTTATGTCGGCGCGATCGCCATCCTTGTAATTCTCGCAATAATGCTGACCAGGGAATTGTCTATCGGAAGTCCGTCCAACAAGTTTAAAATACCGGCTTTAATTATCGCCGGGTTATTCGGCTTGGGAATCATTTTAACGGTAATCAACACGAAATGGCTGATTAATACAACTACCCCGGCGCCAACAACAACATCGGGATTAGCGGTGAAACTTTTCAGCAAAGACGGATTTATCCTGCCGGTGGAAATCATCCCGACAGTTTTACTCGCTACGATTCTTGGCGCCATCGTTTTGATTAAGGATAAGAAGAAATGACGATCGGATTAAACAATTATTTAATACTTTCAGCGATTCTATTCTCCATCGGGCTTTACGGCGCGCTGGCGAAACATAACGCGATTGTAATTTTAATGTCCATCGAAATAATGCTGAGCGCGACGAACATCGCGTTCGTGGCGTTTTCGAGATTTATCACACCGACAGACCTGACGGGACAGGTATTCGCACTGTTTGCGATGGCCATAGCAGCGGCGGAGACCGCGGTGGGCCTGGCAATCATTATTGCCATCTACCGGAACAAAGAAACAATTGACGCAAATAAAATCGATCTGATGAAATGGTAAGGTAATGAACAATTATATCTGGTTAATATTCCTGGTACCTTTCCTATCGTTCTTAATCGTTTCGCTGATATTAAGACCGATGTTCAGGAAGCAGCCGAAAATCGCGGGGTACGTGACGATTGCTGCGGTAGGGACTTCGTTTATCCTTTCAATTATTACGTTATGCAAATTGATAGCGGCGCCGGACCACATACTAAAAGTATCCGAAATCAACTGGATGTTCATTCAAAACGGTATTAACATCCACTTCGGATTGATGGTGAACGCCTTGACCGGCATCATGCTGATGGTGGTTACTACGGTCAGCCTGATGGTGCAAATCTATTCCCAGGGCTACATGAAAGATGACGCCGGTTACCACCGGTATTACGCCTGGATGTCTTTGTTTACAACGGCAATGCTGGGCCTGGTAATGGCCAACAACTTACTGCTGGCGTTCATGTTCTGGGAAATGGTAGGGTTATGTTCCTACCTGCTGATCGGGTTCTGGTTCCACAAACCTTCGGCGGCGAACGCGGCGAAAAAAGCATTCATCGTCACACGCATCGGGGACTTCGGGTTCCTAGCGGCGATTATCCTGCTGTACACGCATACGGGAACTTTCGATATTGCGACATTACAAAACATGGCTATATCAGGAGCGCTGGCAGGGAGTGTTTTAACCTGGGCAGCCATCGGTATTTTTGCGGGAGCAGTCGGTAAATCGGCGCAATTCCCGCTGCATGTCTGGCTGCCGGACGCGATGGAAGGCCCGACCCCGGTGAGCGCTTTAATCCATGCGGCGACGATGGCCGCAGCCGGTGTATTCCTGGTAGCCAGGACATATCCGCTATTTGAAAATTCGGCAACGGCGTTGACTACGGTCGGAATTGTCGGCGGATTTACGGCGATTTTTGCTGCTTCGATCGCGTTGGTACAGAACGACATCAAACGGGTGCTGGCCTATTCTACAATAAGTCAATTAGGTTACATGATGCTGGGGTTAGCTACCGGCGGAGTGGCCGTGGGCATATTCCACCTGCTTAACCACGCTTTCTTCAAAGCGCTGTTGTTCCTGGGCGCCGGCAGCATCAACCATGCCACCGGGACATTTGACATGCGGGAAATGGGCGGACTGCGTAAGGCAATGCCTAAGACGTTTGCAACATTCCTGATTGGGGCGGCCAGCCTGGCCGGTTTGTGGCCGCTTTCCGGGTTTTGGAGCAAGGATGCCATTTTATCGAACGCATTGGACAAACAACCGATATTATTCGTACTGGTGATAATCACGGTATTCATGACAGCGTTCTACATGTTCCGGGTTATATTCCTGACTTTTGGCGGGGAATACCGCGGCAAAGAACACCACCTGCATGAATCTTCTTCCGTGATGACGATACCGTTATTTATTTTGGCAGCACTGGCAATCGGGTCCGGCTGGGTGAACCTGAACGGTGGTTTCAGCGTATTTTTCGGTGCGGGGACAACGCACAGCGTCATCGAAGGACTTTTCGGTATCTTCAAAGAACCGCTGCCGTGGATATCGCTGATACTGGCCTGCGCCGGCATCTTCTTGGCTTATGCGATTTACAGCAAAAAATGGATATCGGCAACAGCACTGGGAAAAACCTTCGCGTTCCCGTACAAAGTTTTATACAATAAATATTTTGTGGACGAGTTATACGAAGGAATCATCGTGAAAAAACTGCTGATGGGCGGGCTTTTTGCCGCAGCCCGTTGGTTTGACACGAAAGTGATTGACGGCGGCGTGAACACTTTTATCATTCAAAAAGTGATTGTAAAGAATTTCTTCGCCGGGCTGTTTGCATTCGACCGAAAGGGTGTGGACGGCGCGGTGAACGGCGTGGCCGGAACAACGCTGGCCGCCGGAAAAACAGTACGGAAAGCACAAACCGGACAATTACAGTTCTACGGGCTGGTCATCGGACTGGGTCTAATCACTTTAATTGCCGGTGTGTTTATATTCAGCAAAGTGTAATTACTGAGAGGGGGTAGCAGATTGAATTTTAATATTCTTTCGTTAATCATATTTCTCCCTGCCCTGGGAGCATTAATAATCGCTTGTATTTCCAATTCACGGGCAAAGCTGATTAAATACATCGCGGCGTTCTTTACCCTGGTACCGTTAATCCTGGGTGTTATCTTATTCTTTAATTTTAATAAATCCGCCCCCCTCGGGACGATGCAATTCCAGGAAAAAGCATCCTGGATTCCATTAATCAATGCATATTATCATGTCGGTCTGGACGGCATCAGCCTGCCTTTGTTCCTGCTGATGGATTTTCTGGGCTTTCTGGTGGTACTTATTTCATGGAAAATTGATTTGCGGCCGCGGGAATATTTTGCCTGGCTGCTGCTGCTGGAAACCAGTATTTTAGGCGTGTTTGCGTCGCTCGACATGTTACTCTTCTTCATCTTCTGGGAAATTGAAGTCATCCCGATGTTCTTCCTGATTTCCATCTGGGGTGCCGGCAGAAAAGAATATTCAGCACTTAAATATGTACTTTATACATTGTTCGGCAGCGCAATGATGCTGGCCGGCATCCTGTGCCTCTATTTCACAACGCACAGTCTGGACATGACTTATTTGATTCAAAATGGAATAGGAGTCAACCCCGCAGTCCCGGCGACACTGGTATTTTTCCTGCTGCTGGGTGGATTTGCGGTGAAGTTGCCGGTCTTCCCGTTACATACCTGGTTACCGGACGCGCATACGGACGCCCCGACGGCAGTAAGCGTGGTGCTGGCGGGTGCGCTGTTGAAGATGGGCGGCTATGGAATGATACGTATCTGCGTCTCATTCTTCCCGACGGTGGCACGGCAATATGCGCCATGGCTGATTGCTTTCGCTGTGGTGAACATTATTTACGGCGCGGCGGTGACATTGAAACAGACCGATATTAAGCGGTTGATTGCATACAGCAGCGTCAGCCACATGGGTTTCGTACTACTCGGTATATTTACGCTGACGCAGGTAAGCATGGTAGGCGCGACGATGCAAATGGTAAGCCACGGTCTGATTACCGGGCTGCTGTTTGCCACAGCCGGCCTGGTGATGCATAATGCCCATGAACGCGACATCAACAAGCTGGGCGGGCTGGCACGACAAATCCCGATTATTACGGTAATTTTCACGATTGCCGGGCTGGGCGCAATGGGCGTGCCGGGCACCAGCGGTTTCATCTCCGAATTCATGGTATTTTTAGGCAGTTTCGGCAGCAGCGTGCTGCACGCCAAGATTTTTGTAGTAATTGCCATCCTGGGAATCCTGATGGGCGCCGGTTACATTTTATGGCTCTTACAGCGCGTTTTCTACGGACCGCCGCAGGATAAATTCAACGGGACGAAAGACGCGGACAAGCTGGAAATATTCTACTCAGCGCTTTTTATTGTCGCGATTTTCGGCATCGGGTTAGCACCATCGGTTTTAGCCAATATTATCAAGACGGGTGTGGCGGCAATAATACATTAGTTACGGGTAATATTTATATTTAAGGGAAGCATCTTAGAGGAGTAAGCTCTTGGACCTAGCTTTAATCACGCCGGAAATAAGTTTGCTGGCAACAGTAGTCATAGTAATACTGCTGGACCTGTTCGTGCAGCAAAAAAAGATACTGGCCATGGTCAGCCTGGCCGGTCTGGCGGTTGCTTTCGGTTTCAGCGTGCATTTGTGGGGTGGGAGCGCACAGTCAGTTTTCAATAACATGATGGTGATGGACAAGTTCGCGATGTTCTTCAACCTGCTGTTCTGCGTTACGGCCGCGCTGGTAGTACTTGCTTCATCCGATTACATCCTGAAATTCGATAGTTTCCAGGGCGAATATTACGCGCTGATACTTTTAGCCACCACCGGCATGATGCTGATTGCAGCGGCGACCGACCTGATGACGATTTTCGCAGCGCTGGAACTGATCAGTATTTCGCTGTACGCACTGGTAGGTTTCCTCAAAGACGCCAAATCAACGGAATCAGCATTAAAATACATGCTGCTGGGAGCGATCGCTTCGGCGATTTTACTTTACGGCATGGCTTTTGTCTTCGGGTTTACCGGCAACACGCAACTAGCGAACATTGGGAACACGATTTTCAATATGTCTTTGAGCGGTGTTTCGGCAGCGCCCGGCCTGATGCTGGGAATCATTTTTATCATTGTCGGGCTTGGATTTAAAATCGCGGCTTTTCCATTCCAGATGTGGGTGCCCGATGTATACGAGGGTGCGCCGACAACGATTACTGCTTTCCTCTCAGTGGCCAGCAAAGCTGCCGGATTTGCGATTATCCTGCGCATTTTCTACACCGCATTTAACTTCCCCACCTGGATGAGCCACGACTGGGGAATGATTTTTGCCATACTGGCAGCCATCGGCATGACCGTCGGGAATATCGTGGCAATCCCACAGACCAACATCAAAAGGATGCTGGCCTATTCCAGCATCGCACAAGCCGGTTACCTGATTATCGGCATCGCGGTAATGGGATTCTCACCGGCATTGACCTATTTAGGACAAAGCGGGGTGCTTTTCTTCCTGGCCGGTTATGCAGTAACTAACCTTGGTGCATTTATCGCCGTGATTGCGATTTCCGACAAGGTCGGCAGCGACCGCATCAGCGATTACGACGGGATGTTGAAGACCTCACCGATGACGGCGTTGGCCTTATCGCTCTGTTTGATTTCTTTGACCGGCATCCCGCTAACGGCCGGTTTTATGGCCAAGTTCTATATCTTCAGCAGCGCCGTGCAAAACCATCTTTTATGGCTGGTAATTATCGCGGTATTGAACAGCGTGGTGTCAGCCTATTACTACCTGCGGGTGGTTAAAGTGATGTGGCTGAACGAGCCGAAGTTCGAGGGGAAAGTGGAAACGTCCTTCGGATTAAAATTGGCGCTGGGACTTTCCTGCCTGGGGATACTGCTGCTGGGTATTTTACCGAATTACGCAATGCACCTCGCTACGCTGGCGGCTAAAATGTTCGGCTCTTAGCATTAGGACAATAATTTACAATCAGTTCAAAGCGCAAGTATGGAAAGTGAAGAAGATTACGTTCACTATTCACGGCAGGCTCCGTCAATTGTAAATTTGTTTTCATTTTGTTATTCTTTAACTAATCCCCTAAATCTGAATGCAGGATGAAAAATGGCCAAACCGAGCTATATTCTGGCGATTGATGAAGGCACTACCGGTACAACTTCCCTGCTGATTAATGCCGACGGGCAGGTCGTGGCTAAAGCATACCTGGAAGTGCACCCGATTTATCCACAACCCGGCTGGGTAGAAGAAGACCCTCAGGAACTTTTTCAAAAAGCGATTGCGGCGGCGCATGAAGCCGTACAGAAGACGGGCGTTGATATTTCACTGGTGAAAGGCATCGGTATCACCAACCAGCGCGAGACCACAGTGGTCTGGGACAGGCATACGGGCAAACCGGTGTGCAACGCGATTGTCTGGCAATGCCGGCGCACTGCAGCGTTATGCGAAGAATTAAAACAAAAAGGCTTCGAACAAACGGTGCGGGAAAAAACCGGCCTGGTCATTGACGCTTATTTTTCCGCCACAAAAATACGCTGGATTTTAGACCACATCACTAACGGGCAAAAACGGGCGGAAAGAGGCGAGCTTTTATTCGGCACGGTAGACAGCTGGATAATCTGGAACCTGACCGGCGGCAAAGTCCATGTTACCGATTACAGCAACGCCGCGCGGACAATGCTATTCAATATCCATACACTGCAATGGGATAAAGATTTACTGGCGATGCTAAATATTCCGGCGGCGATACTACCGGAAGTGCTGCCTTCGAGCTACGTTTACGGCGAGACGATAACAAATATTTTCGGCAGTACTCTACCGATATGCGGAATAGCCGGCGACCAACAGGCAGCACTGTTCGGGCAGGCGTGCTACGAAGTGGGCAACGCGAAGAATACGTACGGTACGGGCTGTTTTATTTTAATGAATACGGGCAGCCAGCCGGTGATTTCACAGAAAGGGCTGCTGACAACAATCGCCTGGGGAATTGAGAGCAAAATCACTTATGCATTGGAAGGCAGCGTCTTTGTCAGCGGAGCAGCCATCCAGTGGTTAAGAGACGAATTGAATCTGATTCCGTCGGCGGCTGATAGCGAGGCCATTGCAAAAACCGTGCCGGACAACGGCGGAATTTACCTGGTGCCGGCATTCGTCGGGCTGGGGGCGCCGTACTGGGACATGTATGCCAGAGGAATGATTATCGGGATTACCCGCGGCACGAATAAAGGTCATATCGTGCGCGCCACACTGGAAGCGATTGCCTACCAGGTCAGGGATGTAGTGGACGTGATGAGTACCGAGGCAAAAATCACGGTGCCGCACTTGCGTGTTGACGGCGGAGGCACGGCCAATTCTTTATTGATGCAATTCCAGTCCGACATCCTGGGAATCCCCATTGAACTGACGGCGATACCGGATACTACGGCATTGGGCGCAGGATATCTGGCAGGATTAGCCGCCGGTGTTTGGGACAATACCGGAGACATCGCAAAACGGCGGTATGCTTCCCGGACATTTGAACCGAAAATGCCGGCAGAACGAAAAGAAAGGCTTTACCATGATTGGAAACGGGCGGTTGAACGCTCGCGAAACTGGATAATAAATTAGAACCGCAGGGAAACAAATGAAACGAGACTTTACGCAAATCACCGGAAAATCATTCGATGTAATAGTGGTGGGGGGTGGAATTATCGGGGCGACAATTGCCAGGGATGCGGCGATGCGGGGATTATCAACATTAATCCTGGAAAAAGACGATTTTGCTACCGGCACGACATCACGTTCAACACGCTTGATTCACGGCGGATTCCGGTACCTGCAGCATTTTGAATTCGGACTGGTGCGCGAGGATTTGCGTGAACGGGAGATTTTACTGAAGATTGCGCCGCACCTGGTCTATCCGCTGCCCTTTCTGATACCGGTGACTACGCCCATGGACCATTTGATAATGGCAGCAGGAACTTTTGTTTACGATATCCTCTCCTACGATAAAAGCGTGCCGGGGCGCAAACATTTCAACCGGAAAACGACGATGAAAATGGAACCCAATATGAAGCTGGAAAGACTGCGCGGCGCCGACCAGTATTACGACTGCCAGATATGGTTTACCGAACGGCTGTGCCTGGAAAACGTAGTCTCTGCCGTTGATAACAAAGCGGTGGCGTTGAATCACGCTAAAGTTAACGGCATCCTGAAAGACGGGAATACCGTTAAAGGCGTCACTGTCCAGGATACATTTACCGGCAAAGAATATGACGTGCAATCAAGAATGGTGGTGAACGCGGCCGGGCACTGGATGGACGCAATTTGCGGTATGATGTACGGTAAACCAAAACAGATGGTCCGGCGCACTAAAGGCGTGCACCTGCTGACACCGCGGCTTTCCAATAACGCACTGGTGCTGTACGCCAAAAGTGACGGCAGGCTGTGGTTCGTGATTCCGGCCGGGAAATATTCACTGGTGGGGACAACCGATACCGATTACAAAGGGGATTTAGAAGCGGTTTACGCCGAAAAAGCGGACGTCGATTACCTGATGGCAGAAGTTCAGCGGGTTTTCCCGAACCTGCAAACCAAAGATATTTATTACACTTATGCCGGTTTACGTTCGCTGCCGGATTCCGGAGACGAGAAACCGGGGAATGTTTCGCGGGCGCACAAAACCATCGACCACGAGAAACTGGATGGGATGAAGGGTTTTATTTCCGTGCTCGGCGGGAAAATTACCGGCGCACGCGGCATCAGCGAAGAAATCACCGACCTGGTGTGCAAGAAACTGGAAGTAAAAGTGAAATGCAAAACCGCAACTGCGCCGCTACCGGGAGCGCCAAATATGACCCGAGAACAATTAACAAAGTATTGTACAGAAACCAAGTCCGACTTTGAACTGTTGTCCTATTTAGCTTCGATTTACGGTTCTAAATTCAGCAAGGTATTGGAATATGCCGAAAGGGGAGCACGGGGGCGGCAACCGCTGTGCCCGCATGCCGGGGATATCACAGCACAAATCTGGTATGCAGTGGCGGAAGAAAGCACCTATACCGTCAGCGATTTTATCATGCGGCGTAGCGGGTTAGGGCTGGCGGAATGCCAGGGGCTGGACGCGGTGGAAATTGTGGGGCGGGAAATGAGCAAACTGCTGGGCTGGAATCCCGAAGAACAGCAGCGGCAGGTTAACGAATATAAAAAGACAGCGGCATTGTCACAAAAATACCGATATTGAATTTGTATTTGGGCTTTAATTTCCCATATAATTATTTCAATGTCAGACATCATCGAAGGTAGAAATCCGGTACTGGAACTGCTGCGGGCGGGACGTTCCATCAACAAAATTTTACTAGCCGATAACGTGCAGCGGCACAGCGTCATCGCGGAAATTTTAAACATGGCGAAAGCCAAAAATGTGCCGATAGAGTTTGTGGACGAAACTGTTATCAGACGGTTGAGTTTTACCGCGGCCAGCCAGGGAATCATCGCCTATGTTGCCCCGAAAGAATACGTGACCTTAGACGAACTGCTGGCAATTTCCAAAAGTAAAAACGAAGCACCGCTGTATTGTATACTGGACGGTATCGAGGACCCGCAGAACCTGGGAGCAATTCTGAGAACGGCCGACGCGACAGGGTTTCACGGTATCATCATCAGGGAAAGAAGGGCAGTGGGACTGACGCCAATCGTGGCGAAATCTTCCGCCGGGGCGATCGAGTATGTGCCGGTGGCCCGTGTCGTAAATATCTCGCAGGCCATCGAGTTTTTAAAGAAAGACAACGTGTGGGTAATCGGCATCGATATGGCCGGAGATACAGAATACGGTAAAATTGACTATAGAGCGCCAACGGCGATTGTCATCGGGAATGAAGGGGCGGGACTTTCCGATTTGGTAAGGAAGCGCTGCGACACCATCGCTGCTATCCCTATGAAAGGGAACATCAGTTCACTGAACGCTTCAGTGGCCGCGGCAATTGTGATGTACGAGGCATTTAGACAAAGGAGGTAACAGGCCTTTGTCCGAGATTAATCCATTCCGGTATACTGCCGGGGCGCCTGATTTCAATCTTAAGCTCAACAAGCAAAACAAATATTGGCGCCGTTATCTGGTTGATTTTCCGGTGATATCGTCAAGTCATTTTCCCAATGGCGAAACCGCACACGGCGAATATTTTGAACCCATTGGTAAAGAGAAAGCGCCGCTGGTGATTATGATTCACGGCTGGGGCGACCACTCTGTTTTACCTTTAAAATGGATGGTCGCCGGACTGGTTAAAAAAGGCTTTGCCTGCTTTATTCTTTACCTGCCTTTCCATGCGAATAGCCTAACGCCGGAATTGAAACGGCGGTTATCTCATTTGACGCAGGATGAATGGTTTACCGGCTACCAAATGGCCGTGACCGATGTGATGCGAATCATCGACTGGGCAGAGCAAAACAGCCGTATTAACAAAGCTCAAATCAGCGTGATTGCGCTGAGTTTGGGCGCAATTGTCGGCTCAATCGCGATGGGATTGGATAAAAGGATAAAAGCCGGAGTATTCATGGTGCAGGGCGGAAATACCGGCAAAATCATGCAAACCAACAGTGTGTCCAGATTCGGGAAACAATTCCGTCAATCACCGGATATTTATATGGAAAACCAGAAGAAATATCTGGAGTATCTGAACGAAATTACATTAAATGGGTTTAACAATGTATTACCGGAGCAAAAGACTTACCTGATCGACCCGTTGACATATGCTGCGATGTTGAAAGACAGGCCCGTATTAATGATAAACGCACGGTGGGACGAAATATTTCCGTTAGAATCCTCAACAGATTTCCAAAGAGCCTGCGGCGGCTGCGAAAGGGTGGTTTTACCGTCATCGCACGCCAGTATCTGGATATGGTATCCTATTATTGTGCATCGTATCAATAAGTTCATGGAATTGGCTTATCACAGCTGATACTTATTGGGAACGGAGGTAAGACGGCCATGTCGACGCTGATGCTGAATAAAAGAGACGTGCGCAATTTATTAACAATCAACGAGGTTGTTAGCGTTGTAGAGAAGGCTTTTCAAGATTATACCGAGGGCAAAGGAGAAATGCCTGCCAAAGTATATTTAACGG
>Ga0187887_10000258_pt1 | contig 55000 bp, 53 predicted proteins | sample June2016WEW_7_10_FD_132977 | JGI IMG/M metagenome (GOLD analysis project Ga0187887, IMG submission 132977) | Peatland microbial communities from SPRUCE experiment site at the Marcell Experimental Forest, Minnesota, USA - June2016WEW_7_10 | ecosystem: Environmental > Terrestrial > Soil >... | reverse complement strand
CACGGTCTGCAGCCTTTGCGCGATGACGAATGTCGTGCGTCCTTTCATTAATTCCCGCAGTGCCTGCTGAATCAGATATTCGGTCTCCGTATCGACGCTGGAAGTTGAATCGTCCAGAATCAGGATACGCGGGTTAATCAACAATGTTCGTGCGATGGACAGCCGTTGTTTCTGTCCGCCGGAAAGGGTAACGCCGCGCTCCCCAACCCAGGTATCGTATCCGTTCGGCAGCGATTTAATGTAATCGTGGAGTTGCGCGCTCTTGGTTGCGTTTATGATATCTTCTTCGGTCGCATTCACTGCACCGTAAGCGATATTATCACGGATTGTACCGGTAAAAAGGAAAACATCCTGCTGGACGATACCGACATTCTTGCGCAAAGAATCCAATGTCACGTCCCGGATATCGATGCCGTCAATCGTGATGCTGCCGGCTGTTACGTCGTAGAACCGCGGGATGAGGTTGACCAGCGTTGTTTTGCCGCTGCCGGTGGCGCCCAGTAATGCGACCATTTCGCCGGATTTAGTTTCTAAATTGATATCTTCCAGGATATTGCCCGGAGTTTCGCGGGAGCCTATCCGTTGGTATTTGAAATTCACGCCGGTGAATTTAACGTCACCGTTGATATTCGCCAGGACCTGCGCGTTGGGCTTTTCCTGTACTGCGGATTGCGTGTCTAGAATTTCAAAAATACGCTGTCCCGAGGCGATGCCGCGGCTGGTCAGGTCCACAATTGGCCCGAGCATTCTGATTGGCGGAATCAGTAGCCCGAGGTAAATGTAAAAAGTGGTCAATTGGCCTGCGGTCAAATGGCCCTGGATGACCTGCATCCCGCCGTACCAGAGCACCAGCGAACTGGCGATGGTAGTGAGAAAAGTCATGAACGGCCCGCCGAATGCCTGAATCCGGGCGACGCGAATCTGGTCGTCGTACAATATATGTGCTTCTTTTTCGAATTTTTGCCGCTCATATTGTTGGCGCGAAAAAGCCTTAACCACTCTGATACCGGACAGGTTTTCCTGTAAAACCGTCCCCATCGAAGCCATTTGCTGCTGGATTCTGGTCCACAAAGGACGTAGTTTGGTGACCAGCACAATCGCGACGTAGCCAATGAAAGGCAGACAGGCAAAACTGACCAGTGTCAGTCGCCAGTTGATCGTGAACATGATGATGGAAATGCTGGTGAAGAGTGTTACGATATAAATCATGCGGACCATGCCGCCGGAAAGGGAGAACCGGACACCTTCCACGTCCTGCGTGGCGCGGGACATTAGTTGCCCCGTTTGAGCGGTATCATGAAATGAAAAACTGAGGTGCTGGATACGGTCGTATAAGCTGTTTCGCAGGTCGTAAGCGACATTCTGCCCGATAAACTCGCTGTAGTAGTTTTGCCCGAAAGTGAATAAACCGCGCAGCAGACTGAGCACCAGGATACCGATGCCGTACATTACGAGCAAGTGCATATTACCGGTGACTTTCAGCGTCGTTGCGTCTGTGTGCAGCGCATTATTGACCGCGTCACCGATCAATATCGGCACAATCAAACTGGCGGCGGTGGCTAAGATAAGGCAGGTGAAAGCCACAATAAGCCACTTCCAGTATTTTCTGGTAAGTCCGATTAAACGAGAGACAATCCGCATACCCGAATGTTCACCTTATCCGCTGACTTATTAATTAAAAGTTTATTAAAAGAACCGAAAGCTTATAAATCTAGGATTTTTCACCCAGCAGAATCATAATTATTTGTTTCGAACGTCTGAGCCTGTCTCCGGCATATTTCAGGTATTGCAGCCCTTCTTCGGTAATGTGATATATTCGCCTGGCAGGGCCGCTTTCTGGGATATCCCAACTGGAGACTAATAAACCGTCTCCTTCCATTTTCCGGAGGACACTGTAAATTATCGCCCGGGGGGTATCAATCTGGAATTTTTCTTTCAGCGACTGATAGATTTCGCCGCCGTGAATGGACTTGTCTTTAATCAGGTCGATAATCGCAATGCTTAAAATACCTTTGAGCAGCGGTTCGACCGGTAAACCTGAATCCTGGTGCCGTAAATCTTCGGAAGACATTCCCCCAAACCTTTCAAAATGGACTTGTTATTTGCATAATATAACATACTATGGTATTTTGGCAAGTTCGCGTCTCTCCTGCACAATTGTTGTTAATTCCTATGAATTATCATACAGATATGTACGGCAACTGGTAAGTAGTTATCATATAAGATGAAAACGGCTGCGCTGCGGTGATATAATTAGTTTTATGCACCGGAAAAATCTGCGAACTGCTCTGGCCTGTTTAACTATTATTCTGCTGCTCTTTTTAAACGCGGGGATATCAGGTTGCTCCGCGGCAACTACGTCGGTTAACACCCCGGTGGTGCAGTCCGCCGTTGAACCCATCGTTACTAATATCCTGACTTCTCTCAATAATAATGATTACGTCGGTTTCTCCCAAAATTTCAGCCAGACAATGAAAAATGCGATAAATCAATCCGCTTTCGCCAAACTTTACAGTCAAATGCAATCGGATGTGGGAGATTATCAGACCGTTATATTCTACAGTGCGGCCAACAAAGCCGGTTTGATGAATCTGGTTTATTTCGCGCAATTTTCCAAAGAACCGGCTGGTGTTTCGGTATCTTTGTCTGTGCAATCGGTCAACGGCGCCTATCAGGTGCAGGGGTTAGTCTTTACTTCGCCGAACCTGGCAGGAAAGCCGATTGACGTCAGTCAGTTACGCGCTTATGCCGATGCGAAAATCGGGAATGCGCTGGTTTCCCTACAAAACAATGATTATGCCGGTTTTACCGAAGATTTCAACCAGGAAATGAAAAACGCCATGGCGCAATCGGCTTTCACTAAGCTGTATAACCTGATATCGTCCACCGTCGGGGATTACCAGTCGAAAGAATTCGAAATCGCCGCTACTGCCAATAATATTTTCACCATTCAATATTATGCCCGATATAGTCAGGAACCGGCCGGGGTATGGGTTTCCATTTCTTTCGATAGCAATCAGAAAATCTCAGGGTTGTATTTTAACTCTCAAAAACTTGCGCACTCCCCGGTACAATAAACCGTTTTTCCCCGGATGTCTTGAGTTTGAAGGCTGTGCTTCAGAAATTTTGTGTGTTTGTCCTCTCTTGAAGTTGGGTATATAATATTCCGTAACTAAACCGCCGGTTTTCCGGCAGCTTGCCCGATTTTTCGGGATATAGAGGAGCCGACATGACCGAAACCACCCCTTATGTCATCACCATCAGCCGATTATTAGGCAGCGGTGGAGCTTTCCTGGGGCAGCGTTTAGCCTATCGTTTGAACGCCTTGTATCTGGACCATGAAATCGTGCGTCAGGCCGCTCAGGAGCTCAAGATTCCGGAAGAGAACCTGGCGGTGCGCGATGAGAAAGTTACGTCCCGCTGGCAGGCGATAATGCAATCATTTGTAGATACGACTTCGTGGGCTTATGACCCGCCTCCAATCGATACACTTAACGACAAAAACCTCTATAAAGTCGAATCGGATATTATTACCCGGATCGCCAACCAGCGTAGCGCAGTCATCGTCGGGCGCGGCGGTTATTATGTCCTGCGGCAGCATCCTCGCTGTTTGACCGTGTTCTTGCATGCCGATATCAGTTTTCGCCGGCAGCGGGTGCAGGAGCTGTATAAAGTTTCGGCCAATGACGCTTTGAAGTTAATCAATTCCATCGACCAGGACCGGCGAAATTACCTCAAAGCACTGACCGGAAAGGATCCTCTTGATGCCAGCAACTATCAACTTTCGCTTGATACCGGGGTATTTGGTTTGGATCAATCCGAAGACATAATCATTCATACTTTACAAGCCCGGTTTAGTGATGTTAACCTAGATGCCAGACATTAACCGTCAGATATACAGTTAACAAAATAACGTTTAAAAAACTTAATTTAACGATTTCGGTTGCACCCGGTTCATGACTTGGTTCGTTGTAAACAGAATTATTATCGTATCAGATTTTATCCACATAAATTAATTTATCATCGGTGTGAAATTTTAGATACAGGAAGGGAGGTAGCTGCAATTGGGAAAAACCATTATTGAAAAGATTTTAGCGAAGGCTGTCGGAAAATCTGAAGTTACGCCCGGCGAATACGTTCAGTTTTCGGCATCGAGAATCGACCATCCTTTCATTTTAACCGGCACCGATATGTCGGAACGTTTCGGGAAATGGAAGAGTCAGGACTGGACGCTGTTTGACCCGGGCAAGATTATCTTCGCGCCGGAACACTGCGGCTCTTATACCCGGGTCGGTTCTACCACCACCAACCGGGAAAACCACCGGCGCAACAGTAACTGGTTGAAACAGCTGGGCGTGGCGGACGAGAATATCCTTGAACTTGGCCGCATCGGCAATTGCCACCACCTCGCCGTCGAGAAAGCGCTGGCCCTCCCGGGTAGCGTCTACTTCTCCGCAATGACCGACGGTCATGCCATCACTGTCGGCGGTGTCGGCTGTTTCGGTAGCTGCATGTCCGCCTCGGCGCCCGCCTTTTTACGCACCGGCTGGACCTGGTTCCGCGTGCCGGAAAGCATCAAATTCAACATTACCGGGAAACTGCAGGACGGCGTCATGGGCCGCGATGTCTATGAATACATCCTGGGTCAAATCGGGCCCACCGGCGCGATTTACCAGGTAATGGAATTTACCGGTCCGGTCATGGACGCCATGAGCATGGATGGCCGCCAATCAATGTGCTGCCTGGCGATGTTTACCGGTGCCAAGACCGGCATCGTTAATCCCAGCCAGGAAATTCTCGACTTTTTCAAGGCGCGGACTAAAGTGCATTTTGAACCGCAATACAGTGATAAAGACGCCAAATATATTAAGACCTATCAATACGACGGCTCCAAAATTGAGCCGCAGGTCGTCGTGCCGCCGGACCGGCACCTTGTGCATAATATCAAAGACGTCGAAGGCACGCCGGTGACCAACGCCTTCCTCGGTTCCTGCGCCAGCGGCCGCGACGAAGACCTGAGAATTGCAGCCCGAATATTGAAAGGACACAAAGTCCATCCTAAAGTCCTCTTCAATATCACCCCCGGTTCCACCGATTCCATGTCCCGTGTCGATAAAGAAGGCGTCATTTCCACTTTGCTGGATGCCGGCTGCTTTATTTGCGCCCCGGGTTGCGGCATGTGCCCAGGTTTCTACACTCCGTTGGCGAAAAACGAAGTTTGCATCACTTCCAGCACCACCAACTTGCCGGGCCGTATGGGTGACGAAAGCGCGCAGGTCTATCTGGGCAGTGCTGCTACCGTCGCAGCCTCCGCCATTGAAGGAAAAATAACCGACCCGCGCAAATATTTATAGGGAGATGAAAAATGGCGTTAAAGTTTAAAGGTAATGTCTGGGTTTTCGGCGATAACCTGGATGTTGACTATGAAATTGTTCCGTTCCGGAAATTCGACGCCGGTTTAATCAAACTGGAAGATGTCGGCAACTGGTGCATGGCTAATGTTGACCCTGATTTTGCTAAAAAAGTAAAGAAGGGCGATATTATGGTTGCCGGCACCAATATGGGCTGCGGCCACGACCATTTCCAGGCCAATCTGGCCATCAAACAGTGCGGTATAGCCTGCGTTATCGCGGAATCCTTCGACCGTAATTTCTTCCGGAATTCCATTGCGGTTGGTCTTCCCATCGTGGAATTGAAAGGCATCAATCAGTTTGCCAAAGCCGGGGATGAACTGGAAGTGGACTTGCATACCGGCACCCTTAACAACTTGACATCCGGCAAAACGATGAAATTCACTCATTACCCGGATTTCCTGCTGGATATCCTCGAAGTCGGCGGCATGGACCCATACGCGGATAAACTGGTCGCTGCCGGGAAAATCAAGAAATAGTGAATTCGAGAAATCAGAATAACACATAGAGGGAAATTAAATGAAAAAAACGACGATGCTGCGTAACCTGCTGAATGAACCGGGCCTGCTGTTAGTGCCGGGTGCCTATGATTGCATTACGGCCCGATGCGCCGAACTGGTTGGCTTTAAAGCTGTTTTTCAAAGCGGCGCGGGTGTCCGCGATTCGCAATTGGGTATGCCGGATGTCGGTATCGCTACCGCCAGCGAAATTGTTAACTGCGCTAAATATATCGTAAATTCGATAAAAGTTCCGCTCATCGTTGACGCTGATGACGGTTACGGCGGGGCACTGGCGGCTTATCGCACTACCACAGAACTCATCCGGGTCGGCGCTGCCGGGATGTTCCTCGACGATCAGAAACACCCGACCAAATGCCCGTTCCTGGCGGTTCAGGAAGTCCTGCCGCGGGAGGAATTTTACGGTAAAATCGGCGCGGTGCTGGAAGCGCGTGACAAAGAGGATAAAGACTTCGTCATTGTCGCCAGGATTGATGCTGCCGCCACACTGGGTGACGAAGAATTACTGGTCAGGGCTCAAGGCTGCATCAAATTGGGTGTGGATGTTATTCTGCCCCACGCCATTCCTCCTACTTCGAAATTTAAAGTCCGGAACAAAGAAACTTTGCAGGAACTTTTCAAGAAAATCGGTGCGCCGGAAGTTAAAATCTGGGCGATGGGCCCGCATGATTTCTCCGCCAAAGACTACGAAGAAATCGGTGCGAAAATGTGGGTTCCGGGGCCGCCTAACAGCGCCGTCGCCAAATATGTCATTGAATTGTACAAAGGCCTTTTTGAGAAGGGCACGCTTGAGGGTTATCCCGCTCCCGGCGGTCCTTACTGGCAGTATTTGAACACCCTGCGCGGGATTGATTTATATACCGAACTGGAAAGAAAATATGTCCTGATGGAGCCCGAAAAAAAGGCTTAGAGCTGAAGGGAGAGTAACCTGAAATGAATTTGCCCGTATTTGACCTGACAGGAAGAACCGCCATCGTAACGGGCGGCGGGCGTGGCATCGGTAAAGGAATCTGCCTGGCGCTGGCGCAGGCCGGTGCGAATATCGTCGTGGCCAACCGGGATACCGCCACTGCTGCGGAAACGGTCCGGGAAGTTGAAGCGTTGGGTAGAAAATCCATCGCCGTCCAGACCGATGTCTGTCAAAGCGCCCAGGTCGAAAATCTGGTCAAGAAGACGGTTGAAACTTTCGGCACGCTGGATATCCTGGTCAATAATGCCGGTGGGACTACCCGTGAGATGCGGGTTCCCCCGCTGCAGGTAACCGAAGAAATCTGGGACGCTGCCATTGACCTCAACCTGAAAAGTATTTTTCTGTGCAGTCAGATTGCCGCCAAAGTCATGATCCGGCAGCAGAAAGGCAATATTATCAATATTTCTTCCTGGTATGCGTACATGCCGTCGCTGGTCAGTATGCCCTACGGCGCGGCTAAAGCCGGCGTCAATAACCTGACCCAAACGATGGCGCATGTGCTGGGGCCATATAATATTCGCGTCAATGCGGTTGCGCCCGGCGCGGTACCCACCGGTCCCGGCGATCCGGAAATGCGGGAACGCCGCCGCAAGTCCTGTCCGCTGGGGCGGCTCGGCGTGCCCGAAGATATTGCCTGGGCGGTGGTCTTCTTTGCTTCCGACGCGTCTTCCTACGTCACCGGCCAGGTACTGTCTGTTGACGGCGCCATCCCGAAAATAGTTTAACTGTACCGCCGAAATTTATACCTGTAAAGGTATTCATTTAGTTTATTAATAGAATGGAGAAAGAGAAGCGATGGCTATTGATGCAACCGAAATTACCCAGGAAATGATTGATGAATTAAAAAAGAGGATGAATATCGTCTGGAAACCGCGGCGTCCGTACTTTAATACCTCGGCCACCAGGGATACCATCGCCCATTATTGCGACGGTATCGGTGATGTCAATCCCCTATTTACCGACCCCGATTATGCCAAGAAATCCAAGTTTGGCAAGCTGGTAGCCCCGCCGACTTTTCTCTACAGCGTTTACTGGGCGGCGCAGGGCCGGGGTATGCCCGGCGTCCATGCCTGGCATTCCGGCGACCAGTGGGAGTTCTACAAACCTATCCTGGAAGGCGATACCTTTACCTATACCAATGAGCTGGTAGACGTTCAAGTAAAAGACAGCCAGATGGCTGGAAAAACGGTAATCCAATACCATGACATCAAATATTACAACCAGAGAGAAGAACTGGTCGCGAAGGCACATGACTGGTGTGTGCGCGCTGCGCGTAAAGCGGCCGAAGATAAAGGCAAGTATGCGGATATCAAAGCGGCGGAATACACCAAAGAAGAACTGGATAAAATTTATAAATATTACGAATCCGAAATTGTCCGGGGTGCGACCCCCCGTTACTGGGAAGATGTTGTTGTCGGCGATGCATTGCAACCGGTTATCAAAGGCCCGTTGTCCCGGCGCGATATCTATGCCTGGCTGATTGGCGCCGGCAGTCCTTTCATCAAGGCACACGGTTTAGCTATGGGCTTCTTCCAGCGGCACCAGGGCGCTGATATGGTTGATTCCCGCACCGGTTTGGCCGATGTTCCGGAACTGGTCCACATGGAAGATTCCCGTGCCCAGACTATCGGAATTCCCGGCGCTTATGATTACGGCTGCCAGAGAATATCGTGGCTTGATAATGTGGTTACGAATTGGATGGGTGACGACGGTTTTATTAAAAATCTCAACGGTACGCTGAAACGTTTCAATATTGTCGGCGATACCCATTGGATGAAAGGCAAAGTCATTAAAAAATATATCGTTAACGACGAACACCTTGTTGATATCGAATGCTGGGGCGAAAACCAGCGCGGCGAAATTACGCTGCCCGGTTCGGCCACCGTCCGGTTGCCTTCCAAAAACGCAGCGAAAAAATAGCTTCGAAAATGAGGCGTTAAACTCCAGAGGGGATGAATGGCTGGCGACTGGAAAGAAGAATTTCGGCGAAAAACAGTTTCCGCTGAAGAAGCGGTTCGCGTCATAAAATCCGGCGACCGTGTCTCGTTTACCCACGGGCGGGAACCGCCGACTGTGACGCGTGCCATGGTCGCCCGCAAAAATGAACTGAAAAACGTCAAAGTTTTCATGCGCACACCGTCGCTGGATTTTCCCTGGTACCATGAAGACTGGAATGACAGTTTCCCGCTGGAAATCAGCTATGTCCGGCCGATCGCCAGAAATATCATGGCGGAGCGCCGCGTTGATTTTGTTCCGGGAAGCCTCATCGGTATTACCCCGCAAAACCCTCAGGTCGGCGATGCTGATGTGCTTTTAATTGAGCTCTCTCCGCCGGACGGGCAGGGCTTTTGCAGTTTCGGCGCTTCAGTCTGGGGTAAGAAAAAAGCCGTGCAGTGCGCCAAAATCGTCATTGCCGAGATTAATCAGAGTTTTATCCATACCTTTGGCGACAACGCGATTCATGTCTCCGAAATTGATTATTTTGTAGAGCAGACAACGGGACGTTCGTCCGGCGTTTCCGAACAGCTGGGCCGAAAAGCGCCGGAAATAGGGCCGGAAGAGCAAAGCATTGCCGGCTATGCCGGCAGCTTGATTCAGGACGGCGATACGTTGCAAATCGGCGTGGGCAGCGCCGCAGAATGCCTTGCCCAGAATGGGAATCTGAATAACAAAACCGATTTGGGTTGGCATTCCGAAACCACGCCGCGCGGCATCATCCCGCTGGTGCGGAATGGGGTCATTACCGGCAAACGCAAGACCATCAATACCGGTAAACTCGTAGCCATCGCCCTCGGCGGCAGTGAAGAAGACATGAAATTTGTGGACCGCAATCCGTTATTCGAGTTATACGATTCAGATTACGTCCTTGACCCCCGTGTTGTTAGCGCCAATGACCGGTTCGTGGGGATAAACGCCGCCGTTGCGGTGGATTTAACCGGACAAATTGCGGCGGAATCAGTTGGCCCTGCGATACTAAGCGGCCCCGGCGGACAGCTTACCTTCGCCATCGGTGCTCAGTTATCGAAAGGGGGGCGGTTTATCACTACGCTGCAGTCTACGGCCCGCGGTGGTAAGTTCTCTCGCATCGTGCCGATGTTACAGGAAGGTTCCATGATTACCGTGCCCCGGACTTTGGCGGATATCGTGGTTACCGAGTTCGGCATCGCCCGCCTGCGCGGCAAAACCCACCGGGAAAGAGCGCTGGAATTAATTGCCGTTGCGCACCCGGATTTCCGGGCGGAATTAAAGCGCCAAGCCGGGGATATGTTCTGGCCTTAGGATTTTTTTAACAAACATCATGCCATGACAAGATTAATTGTGACGACCAGCTGGGACGACGGTAGTAGTTCCGACCTCAAACTCGGGGAACTGCTCACTAAATATGGCATTAAGGGTACTTTTTATATTCCCCGGTTTTCAAAGCGCCTGGCGCTGTTGCAAAAGGCTGATTTGCAGGCGCTGGCAGCGCAACACGAAATTGGCGCCCATACCGTTAACCATGCCCATCTCACTTTAGTTCCCCCTGCTGCAGCAAAAGCGGAGATTGAAGGTTCTAAATTATACCTGGAAGATATTTTAGCTGCTAAAATCAGCATGTTTTGTTATCCCTACGGGGAATATAACGCAGAAATAAAGCATCTGGTCCGGAGCTGCGGATTTTCTGGCGCCAGGACCGTGAAGTTTAACGGCCTGAAAAATATTTCCGACCCGTACGAATTCGGGGTGACAGTGACTGCCTCAAACCATCAGCCGGACGAAACAGATGAAATCGCCCAATATTCACATGCAATCTCGATAAAATCTCTTTCGGATTGGGAATTGAAAGCCAAAATATTATTTGACCTGGCGTTCGCGGCAGGCGGCATCTGGCACCTCTGGGGGCACTCCTGGGAAATAGACGAACATCATGACTGGCAAAAGCTCAAAAGGGTGCTCAAATACGTTTCAAACCGGCCGGACGTACAGTACCTTACCAATGGCGAAACTCTATCCGCCTTGGGCTGGACTTGATAATTATCCCCAGTAATTCATTTCAAAATAAAAAAATTCTTCGTCGGTGCCGTCTTTAATTCTTCGGTAATTCTGTTTTCACTTTACCGCTTTTATTATCGCTTCCGATATAGGCCGGAATAATCGCCACCAGGGTAATTATGCCCAATATCAAGCAGGCATAATTTATGGATTTAAGAAAAACAGGCGCTTCGGCGGGGTTTATCAGTTGGGTGCCGTTTACCACCTGCGACAGTTTGTTGTAGGGGATTACCAGTGTCATCAACAGTAAGCAGTACTATTCTGTAAGTTCGCTACGCTTATATTACCCTTGAACTCAATTTTATCCGGATAAATAACAAATAATTGAAAAGCATCACCGACCATCTTCAAAACTGGATCGGCTTTTTCGATTGTAGTCTCGCCTTTCAGTACCTTAAAAGATTCTTTGACGGCTTCATGCCATCGAGGCAAATCGGCTGCTATCCTGACATGTTGCGCTAAATCCCATGATGATACTCGAGTGTCTCCCACAATTTTTGGCCAGCCTTCCAAAAAAGACTTGGAAGCATCCAACCATGTGGTATTTCTTTCGATTTCTCTGACTAACATAGGGTCAAGGTTTGACGTTCTGCTCTCAATACCGGTGAGCTTGGATTTCAATGTTGCCATACGCGATTTATAGTCCTCAACAGATATTCTTTTTAGTTCCAGTTTTGCGTCAATGATGTTCATATCCTCGCGGACTGCATCTGCCTCTTTTTGAAGTGGTTTTAATTGCGCTTTGAGTGCGACCTGTTCTTTTTCCACGTTCTTGGTGTATTGGGTGAGATAATCAAACAACAATGACGGGTCTTTACATAGTTTTTCAATTTTGTTTGCAATTTGTTTGTCCATGGTGTCAGTATCGAAACGCGGCAAAGTGCATTTTGGTGACCCATCGGCATGAGCAAGGTGAGCGCGTCCCGGACAAGTATAAACTCTATGATGGCCGCCATTATAACCAATCGATAATCGACGGCCACAGAGACCGCAGACAAGGCGCCCTTGATATTTGGTTTTCCCCTGGTCGGATGGCCGGAAATGAAAATTATTGTTGCGGCGATCTTGTGCCTGTTGCCATAGCTCCGGTGTAATAATGGCCGGTGTTGCGTAGGCCCACTCGGCAGATGGCCCACCCTTATAAGCTGGATGTTTGAGAATATGAAGTATTCCTCCTTGAGTCCAAAAATCCCTTTGCTGGTGTTTGCGGACACGGGGGGGAGGCAGAGTCGTTTTATTCAGCTCTATCGCAAGTTTAGCTAGGCCAATTTTTTGAGTAGTATATTTGGTAAAAATAAATCGGACAGCTTCAGCTTCACTCTCAACAATTTCAAGCGTCTTTGTGGCTTTGTTATAGTGGTAACCAAAAAGGGTCCGGCCACTAGACCATTGGGCAAGCGATTTATGAAAGGCCCGTGCCTTGATTTGTCTTTCTGCAATGCATTCACGTTCGTATTGTGCCATGCTCCCCATCATTGCCAAATAGACTCTGGTCATGCCTGGTATGCGAGTGTCTATCGATTCACTTTGCGATATAAACCCAATATGCAGTTCGTCAAATTCATGGATGCAGTTAGCGAGTAATCGTTGTTCACGATAGAAGCGGTCAAGTTTCAGGACCGCAACAAGGTTAAAACGTCCGGCACGTGCATCTTTCATTAGCCGTTGAAGTTCTGGACGTTCTGAAATTCCTCCGGTAATACCCTGGTCGATGTAGAGGTCAAATACTTCCCAACTCATTGATTGCGCCCAGTGCGTTAAGGTATCACGCTGGGCAGCAAGACTGTCACCGTGTTGCACTTGCTGCTCGGTTGAGACGCGGCCATAGAGAGCTACGATGGTTTTAGTTTTGGTGTCAGACATTATTCTGGCCCTGCTTTAAGAGAATCGGGTTGCCGCCGAGTTTACCAAGTCGATGAAAATAGTCTTTCCCATAATGCAATTTTAGAGCTTTAGCTGCTTTCTTTCCGCCTGCAGTTGTTCCGGCCATATTCACACCTCACTTAAATTCAAGTCAATTAACTAATAATAACAGCACTTAAAAGGTATTGTCTAGTTTTATATTGATAACTAAATAAATGTTTAGCTTCTATTTGTGTATTGACATAAGGCGTTTACGCGGCTAAAATAGAGGCAGTTTTCATATGAATAAAAATAGGAAAGGAAATTGGATATGAGAAAATTATGGCTTTCAATGGTTGTATTACTGGTAGTGATTTCGGTGCCAGTTTGCGGATGTGCACAGACCACGACAGTCACGACACCCGTGACTACTACCGTCACTACACCCGTGACTACCACCGTCACTATGCCTGTGTACTCTACTGTGACCACACCTGTGACCACCACTCTGACGAACACAGTCATCAATACTGTAACTCAACCACCTTTGACAACCACTCTGACGAATATAGTGACTAATACAGTAACTCAAGCGCCTATAACCACAACAGTGACCAATACAGTGACTACTACGATCACTCCCAGCACAACCATATTGGTTGCAGCCGGAGCAACTGGTAGTTTTATATTTCCTTCAACTGGTACCGGTCACACATTTGCATTTCAATTCTCTGTTACTGGGGCATCAGTATCTTATTCTGTTCTTGATCCAAATAATAATATTATTCTTATTGGTAATGGTGGTTCTTACGGTATGTCGGGTTCGGGTTCTTTCACTACATCGACCACAGGCTCATATTCGCTTTCATTCAAATCAAGTGGTTTAGTTACCCCATCGGTAGTGACTATAAGTTTTACCACTAATTAGTATTTTGAGTTGGAGATTAAAATGAAAATACGTATGCTCGTTGCTTCAATCGGCACACTGTTGTTAGCTTTTACATTGATGGCCGGATGTTCAGCCATAAGTTCAGCCGTAAATCATCAACAAACTTTCGGTCCCACAGGTTTCACTCTTAATCCCCAACAAGACTATAATTATACACTTCCTGGAATTAACAAAGGCAATACTGTCAATTTCAATTTTTCGTCTTCTGGCGCACTCGTTTATTACACTGTTTATGACCCAAACAATAATACGATACTAACTGGCGATGGGGGTAATAAAGTTGCATCTGGCGCGGGTTCTTTTGTTGCAGCAAGCTCGGGAAATTATACAATCCAATTTCACTGTTCGGGAGTATTGAGTTCGTCATCAATAACAATTAGCGGCACGATAAATTGAGGCACGACAAAGTCTGTTTGATGCAGTAAAGCAGGCTGTTAGTCAGATTTCGGCAAGTCTGCCATAATCTGACTGACTATCTCGCTTACCGTTTCTTCGGTTGTTACAGCAACTTCGGATGCTCAATATCGTTACTCTTGGCTGTCATGGACTTTGGTATTGGTGCGATCCATGGAGGTATGTCCGGTCTCTTTCCCTGAAGTATTTGAGCTATGGTCAATATCTGTATTTTGGGATAATCTCTACCAAGAGGCGAATGATAAAAACCCTTCATGGCGGCCTCTTCAGTCATTGGCCTTGTGGGTTCGTCAATAGAGATAAAGACGCCGATATCTGCCTTTTCCCGGTCAATAACGTGGCTTAAATCATATATCATATTGACACCAACATTGTGGCCGCCTTTGACTGAGATAATTACTTTCTTGATTTTGTCTTTCTCGTCCATGTAGTAAAGATAGCCATCAATACCGGTATCTGCGCCTTTCTTTTTCTCGCCGTATGGTTGGCCGCCGACTTCTGCAACGGCCCACCATTGGAATTGGTACTTATCCTGTTTGGCTAATTCTTCAGCACCAGTAAGGTCTTTTGGCTCACCAACAACTGTGAATTGCGCCGGCGGTGTAAGATTCTTCAGACGCCATTTCATTAGGCCAATGGCCAGATGGGTAATATCGATGCCAATCCATTTGCGATTTAGCTTTTGAGCGACCACAACAGCAGTGCCGCATCCGCAGAATGGGTCTAAGACAATGTCCCCTTCATTACTACTCGCTTTGATAATACGTTCTAATAAGGCCTCTGGTTTCTGTGTGGCGTACCCTAGTCTTTCATTAGCTTGTGAACTGATGGCTTTCATGTCAATCCAAATATCTTGTATTTTTAGGCCTGACATTTCATCCAGGTATTGTTTGAATCTTGGTGTGCCGGTTGAACTATAAATAATCCTTTCTTCAGATTCAAATTTTTTCATAGTATCTTCTGTTTGCGCCCAGTGCCTTCCCTTGGGAGGAAATCTTCCTTTCCATTCGTAATGCGCTCTCGTTCCCGTCCTATCTCCTGGCGCTGAAAGGTCAATCAACTGATATTTCCGCCCATCCGCATCAGCATACCGATAGAAATTTTTTTCATATTCTAAATCATAAGCTGTATAAGCGATGTTCCATTTATAATCGGATGTTTTAGTATAGAAAAGCAGTATATCGTGAACTGGTCCGTAGCGTTTTGCAGAACTGTGTGCGCTGGTTCTTTTCCATATAATCTCATTCAGAAAATTCTCCGACCCAAAAATAGTATCCATCATTAGTTTTAGATAATGGCTGGCCGTTGGGTCACAGTGAAGATAGATGGATCCGGTAGCTTTCAGTACTCGCCTTAGTTCGATCAGGCGTACACACATCATGGTAAGGTAAGCTGACATATCGGTACGCTTTCCTACAAGGCTAGGAAGCACTGCCATAAAATCTTTAGTCGCTGCCGGTGCAATCGGCGAAGCGGCTATTTCCTGTAATGCTCTTTCAGATTCCATTCCCCAGTGCCATGTATCCTCGAATGCTGATATTTGAGCTTGTGATGACTTTCCGCTTGGTTCCTTAAACAGTACGTTATAGCTAGCGTTACTGTTAAACGGCGGGTCCAAGTAGATAAGGTCAACCGATTCATCAGGTATATGTTTACGCATAATCTCTAAATTATCACCGTAGTAAAGAACATTCGTATCCATTCAATCACTCCTATGGGTAAACAAAGTTGCTTTATTATACAATGATTCACACATCAGTCGCTGTGAACTTCCAGAATTTCCTCCCGGATTGCCCTGGGCCATGCCACAAAGTCCGGATAATCCGGTGATATTAAGTTCCTTGCCAGGCGATTCGCAGCTCGAGCCTTCAGTTCTGCCAGTTCCTTCTTGTCCTTGGCACTCATTTTCCGATACTTTTTGCTCTCGTTGAGAAACGTCATTGCCTTGGTTTCCAACCCTGCTAGGGTGTACGTTACTGGCTGTCAATAATCTACTTCTACCAATGGTTTACTTTCTAAATCCAGTTCCATTTGTATTGCCATCTTAATAAACCCCCTACTTTGCATAACATAATAACACTATCAAGCAGGTTGTCAAGTTTGCTTACAACGCTGTAAAGTTGAAAGTTAAGCGTTTTTCCTTGACATACATGGGTTTGAAATAATATAGTGGTATAAATCTATTCAGGTGATAAAGAAGAACAAAGGGGGGAAAATTATGTCAGAACTATTTGATGAGTACGTTGATCAGTTTAACACATCTATCAATACGTATGGGGTGGCGTTGAATTTTCAAAAGACAAGTGCCAAACCTACAGTGCCGGGCAGCAATCCTAACATCGCGGATGTCGGTACAATTCGCATGAGTCTTGAGCATTTCAAACTCATGGCATATCTTTTGAAAAAGCAAGTTGATAATACGGAATCACAGCTAGGCATAGATATCCCTCTTCCTATGCAGCTTATGAATATGCTAAAAATAGCTCCTGAAGATTGGGGAAAATTCTGGAAGAGAGAATAACAGTGAATGATTTAGCCAATTCGATCCCGCTGATTCAGAGAGCAAAACATGGAGGGAACCTTCGATTCGGTACCCATGCTTTGCTAAGAATGTTTGAAAGAAGAGTTAGCGTAGAGAGAATTGAACAAGTTTTGGATTGCGCATCCGTTGAAGTACTTGAAAATTATCCCAAGATTGGACTAGAACAGTCAAAATGTCTTATACTTGGTGTAGACGACCAAGGGATTCAGATGCATGTTTCAGTTACCTATCCCCATGTGGAGGTAATTACCATGTACGAACCAACCCCACCTTACTGGATAACGCCACGTCAAAGGGGAAAATAAGGAATGGATTGTATTCACTGCGGTCAGGTAATGATTGATAGTACCACGACATTCACTGTTGTGAGAAATCACCAAGTTTATGTAACAGAAAAAGTGCCATGCTTAGAATGTTCAGTTTGTGGGCATATTTCTTTTAGCCAAGATACCGCAAAAAGACTAGAAGAGTATTCTTCAGGGAAGGTTATCCCATTTAATACTTCTTATAGGGCCTTCGTATTCAAGTGGAATGATCCAGTGATCAAAGTTGAAAAAACTGTCTTAACTGAAGGGATTTTCTTTCCCAAACCAAATATCGAAGGTACTCTTGTGTTTTCGCCTCCAATGCCTGTGGCTTTGCCAGCCCAATTCTATGTGTCAGAAACTGGGTGACGTTATTAGACCGCTGTCTGCTTTGATCCGTTAAAGGGGCAACCCCCGGATCATTGCCGATGGCTGCCTGTCTTCTCGGGTCCCGGAATGTTTACGCCACTTCTAACTTTGCACCGGCTATAAAGCCTGCTCGGAATCCGATAGATTCACGCACAATGTCGTCATCCTCGTCCTTCATGGTATTGACGATAAACTCTCTCATAGCTGCCTTGAGTCTCTCGCGGTTCTGGCATACCCTGGCAAAGTCTTCACCGCAAAGGTATTCTACCAGTTCATCTACTGTCCGGTCCTGAGTTGCTTCCATATATGTGGCCTCCATATTTTTAATACTGTTGAGATTATATACAGCATTTTATTAACTTGTCAAGTATGACTAATAGTACATTTATTTCGACTGTTAAGCTAAAAGGCGGCCATGTGAAGCTGAAAAATGGACAGTTAGTACAAACATTTGGACAAATAGGCGATTTATTGATTGAGCCTCAAAAAATGACACGCTGGAATCGAAAAAGAAGCCCCTCAAAACGAAAGTCCATAGTTTAAGATAGGCACAAGTCAGGCACGAAATGAGACTGGGGGAAAATATTATTGTTACGTTTTGGGACTGTCATTTCTAACACCTTCCTCATGAGAAATTTGTTGTATAGTCTTTCCCATCTCTTCAAGTGAAGTAGCGAAAATATATCTGGCTAAAACGATGCCTTTAGTTACATTCAAACATTCATCATTGAAAAAACTGGCATTCAATTCATCATAAAGGGGCACCCAACTAAAAACTCTAATATTTCTCCCTGAAGGAAAAGGCACTACTGTGAAATATACATTGGCACGAGCTGTTTCTAAGCCAATTCGGCGGCTTATCTTTTCGAGCTGTGATTCAGATAATTCAGCTTCTTTGGTTGAGGCAACAGTTATTGAGCCCTGAATTGCTATATACTGCTTCTCTCGGTCTGATTTAAGCCGACTTACGACAATTTTAGTTTTGTTATCAGTGTATTCTACCAAAAATGCAAAGTGAGCCTTTTCGTTATCGGGGAGTCGAGTTACAGCCATCCCGGGATTATCTAACCACTTACGAACAGTGGCCTCCAGTTCTATATCTGAAAGTTTTGTTAATCTCTTCTGATGCAATTCACGCCATATGGCAATTTGGTTTGTTATCCATAATCCACATCCAATCGCAAATACGATTGCTAACCATATCTCCCATACGGGTAGTTTTGCCATGTGCGTTACAAACCAAGTAATCACAGCAATGATTCCTGATCCACCCAGAAGTTGAATGATGGGATGATTAAGAAAATCTGTAAATTTGTTTGATTGTTCCATATTCCACTCCTTATCCGTTGTAATGTTGATGATATTCTACCACCTCCGAATAGGGAGAGACACTCCGTTATATGAGTACCGAAAAATTTTAATCGATAAACTAGAGGGTTTGAAAAAGAAAGGGGAAAGAGTTGCAACGCTATCAACCTATTTTAAACGTTGCAACTTGGAACGTCAGACACACTCCAGAGCCAATGCAATTTTATAAAGGGACTAACTATTGGTTAAACCGGCTGACAACCTCCACCTGGCCATACTCGATAGGTGGAAAATCGATAAAACCTTTGACGAAATAATACTTTGAACCTTGCAAATACCAGTAATTTGTCAGCTCGGGATAGCCGCTGACGGTACTCAATTTCTCGCCCAGGTAAATGCGGCTGCTTGTTTCAACAAGGTAAGGCGCTAATGTGCTGCTGGGTGGCGCATCGGCGTATTTTTTGACTACACCAAGCGAAACAAGAACAAGTATCACTAATGCGACAACTCCAACAACCACCAATCTAATAATTTTTGTGGCCCTTCTGACAACTCTCATATCTTCATGGCCTCCTGCCGAAATTTGAAGTTATTAAAAATATCAGTTGAATCAATGCGGTCGTCAACTGATTTCTCTGCAAGTGCATCATACCGCCACTCACACTCTTTGCAGATGGGTAAACGTCCAGATTCATCCCCATGTTTCCGGCAGCAGCTTTCAAGTGTATAGCTAATACGTTCCAAGGCGGGACTGGGGTAATCTTCTTTCCGGCGCTCTGTATGGTGAATCTCTTCGCAATCATCCGGTCGGATGTGTGCGAAAAACATTACTCTGAATGATGTATGGTGAAAGCCTGGGTCGAACAAAGTATAGCCGCAACTTATGCAGTGAATGTAACCATCGGCCTCACGAATTAACCAACCTGGGAAGCCAGGATTAGTGCAACGTGGACAAACCCGCGCATGATTACTTAACATTGTCATTGGGTTTCTCCTCCTTCTGAGTCAAAAGTAATTTGTGTGCAGAGATTAAAACCTGAACATACTCGGCCAATTTTTGCCGTGGGATTATATTTTCAACCATATTTCTACCGCGCTCGTCGATGGTATATAAATAAATCAACTTGTGCGTTCCAGGATTGATTGACGGCTCGCGTTTCAGGAAGCCCCACTCTACCCAACGAATTAGTCGATTTTCAACATAGTTAGCGCTAACCGTAGGCCCCAATAATGGGGGAAGTTCTTCAAAAGGTAACCCCGAATAAAGGTGTTTTGTGTACTTGCGCTGATATAAAACTATTAGTGTGAGATTTTTGCTTCTGTCATTCTTGCCCTTCAAGGACGCGCGGTGTGCGAATGCCAAGTGCCATTTACCATCCTTATGGGAAAATCTTTTTTTGGGCTGCCATTCTTTTAATGCCGGCATATTTTTCTTCCTTTTGGCGCGAAAAAGAGACGACGTATCGAAGTCACGCCCAACTGATATTTTTACTAGATAATAAAGTCTTGACCAAGTCTTCTTCTATTGCAATTAAAAAATGAAAAATTATATCGGAAATTCTAAGTGATCGCCCTTCTGGATGATGGTCGGTTTGTCCGGGACAGGCGGTGTTTTAGAATATTTGATTGTATCTTCTAAACAACCGATACCCACCTTGGCCATATCGGCAGGTGTTTTCACCTTGGAATCGTTTGCCGAAAGAAAGAGAATATCAGGTAGAATCCTCGTGGCCAAATCCATTTTGTCTACCGGCACCGAAAGATTGCCTTCATCATTAACAAAACCGCCGCTCAAGGAACTAGAATCAGCAGGTAGAAGCCCCTGGGTTAATAAAGAGCAAAAGTCTGTGACACTAAATGGTTCGCAGCCATTCTTGAGAACATTGCAAAACATTGTTAATTTTTTTACAAGATGTGCAGCCACTTCCGGATTTTGAACTGTTAGTTGCTGGATGCGGAACCTTGTAATTCTCGTTAGCAGCAAATAGAACAAAAAGAAGGTAGGGAACTCAGGGTCCGAAGGCATTAACTGAGGGGAGATACTTGTTCCTTTCTCATCGAACTCCGCTAGACGCGCTACGTTGTTCTGTAGCATGTCCCCATCGATAGAATCCACCATCCGGACCGCCAGTTGGGTTAGAAACTCGTACTTGCTATTATTATCCATTTATATTCCTCCTATTTTTTCTTTTTGGATTAAACTCAAAAAATAGATAGCCGTGGCTCTCACTGCGGTAAAACCTGCCGGCAGGTAGCACGGAGTCCAGTGCGGTCGGTGGATCGGCTTTCACCTTCTGCATGGGAAGAAACTCCAACCCCATGGCTGCCAGAATTGCAATCAGTGACATTAACTTTTTCATTTAGACCTCCTACTTGTTCTTTTCGATTCGATACTCGAATCTGAGCTTGATTAGAAGATTTTGAATGCGCCAGAAAGCATACCAAGATTTTGTAAGCGGTGTAAATCGCCGGGCCTGAAACGACTTTCTGTGGCTTGGATGTTTTGCGGTCCCATATTTTTTTGCCATCAAATTTCCTCAAACACATTTATTTTTTGTTGGTTCTTCAATCCCTCAATCGCTGTCAAAGTTTTCTGATATCTGAGCGTCATTAAACTTGATTTGTGGCGCAACTGGATTTGAACCTCGCGCGGTGATCCTGAAAGTGCCAGGCGGGCCAAACAGCCGGAATGTCTTAGAATGTGGACGCATCCGCATCTATCCCGTTCAATGCTAGGTAACCGTAAATCCGCTTTGAGATATGCGGCTTGAATGTTTCTGAATGCCGTTGACCGGGATATCGGGAAGAGTAAATCAGCTTTGGTAATGCCGTAATCGTAAGCATACCGACCAAGTACATTGACCGTTTCAACGCTCACGGCTACCAATCCGACCTTGCGGCCTTTCCCAAGGATTGCGATTAGCCAGCCGGAGGGCGTTTCACTAATATCAATCATTCTGACTTGTAATGCTTCGCTAACCCTCAAACAACCGTCGAAGATTAACCGTATAAGCGCTGCCGTCCGTTCGCCGTCCTGCTTGGCCTTCCCGTCCTGCTTTTCAGTTTGTGCCGCGACTATGCACATAAGTTTTACATCGGCCGGGGTAATGTGGGGTACAAAGTCGCTATTGTTGCCCTGATTTTCGATGGATTTGAGCATTTTAATTTTTTTGTTGCATAAATCGGTACTTCTCACCGTTATTGCTGTTGAAGTTTCATTCTGCGTCATTTTTTTAATCTCCCTGTTTTTGCAAACTTCTTGTATAGATTGGTGCGTTCTTTTTTATGAAAAAACTCTTTCATGCCATTAGCCTCGCAACCTGGGAGTACAGTTGACCACCCCAAAGGGTCAAAGGCCGTAGAATTTGATTACAGCGAGCCGCCCCCTGAGTTTTTGACAATTTACTTGCCTGGGAAGGATGAGCGGCCTTCCCAGGCATTAAAAAGGAGATTATATCGCTCGGCGCAGAAAAAACGCCGGTGATACCGTTGAAAAATAATTCAGTCATCGTGCAACCTCGGCCAATTCTTTCTTTTCTATCTGGTTCCCATACACATCCCAACCCTCATGTTCCTGGCGTGCGAATAACTCAATGCGTGTCCCATATGGGTAGAGTGTTTGAATGATATTGCGAAACTCTTCTGGCTTTGCGGAATGTTCAGTGCGTTCGATAGTTTGAACACTGTCGAATAGTTGATTTTCATCAGGCTGACAAGAACCTCTGACGCAAATTAAAAGAAACTCATGCCGGACACTATTGTAATGTCCCATATTGTGTTTGACTTTATCCCACACAAAGATAGCCTTGTATTTGAACCCCCAGGCTTTGATTACTTCAAATGATTCTTCCAGTATGGGTGAAGTTACCCAAAGAAACAGGACAGCGTTATCGAGTGCTATTTCTGCAACTTTGCGATTCCCAATCTCAAGGTCACAAATTTCTTTTGCGGCCATTGTGGGATAGTGGTCATCTTGAACTTCGTGGTAGTCTGGTTGTGTGTTGCCATATCGCCATGGGGGATCGGCATAAATCACTCGGTACATGCCGGTGGGAATAACGGCAATCTTTACTTGTTCTTTAACTCCATCGCGCCGGACGGCAACGAACACTTGATTGATTGTTTTGGTTCCATTTACCAGTGCCTCTTTCTGCTCGTCCGTGGCTTTGGCTTCGATTACCTTTACTTTATACAGCGTCCCATGGGAAACATCAGCGGCTTTGGCCACTTCTTCCCGCGTATCAATCGGCGTCAATGGTTCTGCCAATGTTGGCAAAACCATATCTTTTGATTGAACACCCCGACTGACTAATTGGGTTGCTTCTTGATTCTCTTTAGCCCTGATTTTGAATATTTCTTCCAGTTTCAAAGCTAAAACCGAGCGTGAATATACAGATAAGTTTCGTCTGCCAAACTGATTTCTGATAATCCACACTATGGCGGCATTGCGGTCCGTGAAGGATAATTCGAGTGCAGGTTTTAGGGGTATGCCGGCAGCGGTACAAAAGTCATACCGATTGTGGCCATCGAGCAAGGTGTTTGTTTCTTTCCAAATAATTATTGGGTCTCGATTGCCTTCAGACTTCAGACTTGACTCGAGCTGCGCCAGTTCTTCCGGCTGTAATGCCGGGATTAAATTACGAAATTGATTGTCAATATTTATGCTCATTTCAATTCTTTCCTTCTACTTTATTGTTTAGTTCTTCGACCGAGAACGGTTGCAGTGATTTTCTCGCTTGGCAGTACTGCCTTTGTATCCTCGCGCTCCGATTTAATCACCAGAAAACATTGCTGACAATATTTTTTATTTTTCGTACTTCTGTTTTCTACCGGAACGGCCCGAAGATGGCCGCAACAAAAGAAGTGTGAACCTTGAGTTATCAATGCATTGTCTCGCTCTTCATCGAAGATTTTGTTTACCTGGGGAGTTTCTATTATGGTCATGTTTTTACCTCACTTTATTAGACATAATTTATCATTTACGCACGAAATGCACGGCGATTCACTAGGATTAAACAAGAGGCTGTCATTCGTAGGAGACCTATCCTCTATGTGTCGGATGTATTTTCTCTTCGTAGAAGGCCGTCCCACATTTGCCTTTTTAATATATGGCTCCAATTCGTTGGACCGGAAGAGCCGAGTTTCCGTAGGTACTCCGGATGCATTGTTAGTGCCGAGTGAATAATAAGAATGACCATACAATGGGGTAATACCAGTGACAGTGCGACATCTGCTTAACCTCAATTCTCTGCACAAAGATTTTGGAGTGTATTTATTTCCCCTAATAATTCTTACCTTATCGCCTATCTCAAATTTAGGTGCCCCTAAACAGCCTTTGCGATGGCTTTCGACACTACCTTCAACTATCAGACCCTCAGGCAATCGCCCAGAATGGCGTGCTCTGAAGATTTGACTGCTCAAGATTCGATGTCCCTTAATGTTATTGGGAAGAATGCCTTTAACTGCTAATGTTTTGAGTATTTCTTTTGTCGTCAATTTTATGGGTGAAGATGCTGTTATTTGATATATTTCTTCCCACAACAATTTACTCTTGTCAGAGACATGGCCTTTGTTCCAAGGCGTGTTACCCAACCTATACAGCATTGTTCTGCCCCCCTCGTTTGGCCTTACAGCAACCGACACAACGAACCTTAATCAGGCCATTGTCTTTTTGGGCGAGCTCGCTATGGTCATATCGAAGGCGAAGCTGATACCGAGCGCCGCAGTCCGGGCATTCACCCTGGACTGTGGAATATTGCCTTAAATCGACTGCAAACTTACTGTCCATTGCTACGATCCTTTATAGCCATTGTGGCCGATAAACAACTGCAATAACCTTTTGGCGTCCCGTGGTGAGTTTCCTGCCATCGCATTAAGGTTGTTTTTACCGCGCTCCATTTTGTTTTTTCTTCTGCCACTGCTTTGTCGATGGCCTCCGAAACCATGTCAGGACCGTAAATGTTTACAGCGTCCGCAATGTTATGGCTTAACAGTGGTGACACTAAACCTACCCGCTTTTCGTAATCCGTAATAATTAAAGAAGTAAAATCTAAAGCAGCAGCCTGGTTTTCGTTGTTGATTATCATTACTGGTTCTCGTTCTTGATTTTCGTTACTATGGTTTTCGTTAGGGTGCGTGTCATGGTATCCATCCGATGCACTAGGTGGTTTACTACATGTACCACCTAGTGCATCGGATGGACTACCCGGTGCATATGGCACACCACTTGAAGGTTGTAGCGTTACATTATTAAATTCTTGATTGGTCTCTGTGGTGGACTGGTTATTATGCTGCACTAGTCCATGTGGTGCACTCGTCTTAATAAGTTCATTCAGTTTCTTTTTATCGATAGTGTAGGTATTTGCCTTAAAAGGTAAGTGCTCAATTTTGATTATTCCTTTTTTCTCAATACCCTTGACACTTTGAATTGCACGGTTCCGGCACATAATACCCATAGTCAAATCTCTGTAGCTTGGAAAACTCGCGCCGGTGACATCATTTGCCCGGTCAAGCAATCGAGCTAAAACAACAAATTCGTAAATATTACCTACTACTTTTTCCATTCCCCTGGGTATTTGGTAAAAATCCCCTTTTTCGTACTTCATTTCAAGTCACCACCTTGGCCAATGGTGACTTGGTGTTGGCGCCTGGTCTGTCGGCATTCGGGACAGCGTTTAGGCATTGCAAGGCCTTTTCGGTACATGGCTTGTTGTTCCATATCCGTTAGTTGCCAGTCACAGCCGCAGTCCTTACAAACCAAAATCATTGTTCGGAAGCGAGGGGGTGTCTCTGTGTTCGATTCCATTTCTTTTCCCTTTCCTTTCCCTTTTTATTTCTTTGTTTTGTGCCCATGTATTTGTTTTTGAAAATAAAAAAGCAAATGTTCCGAAAAATCGGCGTATATCTTACGCACGCTTGGGATTCATTTGCTTTTGGACTATTTTTGTTGCAACCGTGGTATCGTCTAAACTTGCATAGACCACACTTGTGTTAGGATGGAGGATATCAGATAGTTCAAATGAAATATTAAGTGGAAGTAGCAGATTAGTATTGCAACGAAAATGGTACGCTTAACACTCCGGCTGTCTGGCTGATTGTATTCCGGATGCCGCTGGCTACTCCGCGCTTTTCCGGCGGGACTGAACCCATGATCATGCTGGAATTCGCGGGCGCAAACAATGCCAATCCAAAACCGAACAACATCAGACTTATCAGTAGCGTAAGATACGAAGATTTTTCGTTCAGGGTGGAAAACCATAACAGGGCTGCGGCATTGGACGCTAAACCTAAAGTAACAAATGTCCGGCTGCCGTACCTGTCGGCCAATCTGCCGCTTATTGGATTTAAAACCAGCACCAGGATATCCATCGGAATCAGCAAAACGCCCGTTTTTAAAGCGCTGTAACCGAGTATTAGCTGCAGGTAAAGAGACCTCAGAAACGGACCGCAGCCGAATGTGAGGTTATTCATGAAACTGGCTAAATTTCCGGTGGCAAATTGTTTGATTTTGAAAAGTTTTAAGTCGAGGGTCGGATATTTTTGTCTTAACTCGACAAATATCACGGCAACGAAAAATGCCAGCCCGCCTACCAGAATCGCGATATTGCGGAACGAAGTGGGGTCGCCCAGCGTCAGCGCCAATAGAATCGTAGATAGCCCGATGCAGTATAATATCGAACCGGCATAATCGAATTTTTGCCCGACAGTCTTTATGCCGATCTCCTTTAACTGGAAGTAGCCCCAGAGAGTGCCGAAAATTCCGATGGGCACGTTAATCAGGAACATTGAGCGCCAGCCAAAAAAGGTAATCATTACCCCGCTCAGGGTATAACCCGCAATCGCCCCGACATTCGCGGCCATCATATTGGTTCCCAGCCCCGTTGCCAGTTGCTCCTTCGGAAACGCATCGGTAATGATGGCGGAGCTGTTGGATATCAGCAAAGCTGCCCCTGCGCCCTGCAGAAAACGGAAGACAATCAACTGTTCGCCGGTTTGCGACAAAGCGCAAAGCAGCGAGCCGACCGTAAAGATGACAAATCCCAGATTGTAAAGTTTGACCCGGCCGTATAAATCCGCCAGCCGCCCGAACATCACCAGCAGGATGGTAATCATCAGTTTGTAGCCGGCGATAATCCAGACGCCTTCTTCGATATTGGCATGCAGGCTCTGTAAAATCGTGGGCAGTCCGATGACGACGATGCTGGAATCCAGCGCGGCCATAAAACTGCCGACGTTGGTTACGGACAGTGCCACCCACTTGTAATCCATTTTTAACTTCATGCAAGGCTCGCAGTTTCAGTGTGAATGAGCCGTTGCACAAAGAAAAAATAGTCCGTCCGTGAGCCGGACAAATCAATAATTGAAGTTTTAGTGAAATGGCGGCGCCAGAGGGAAATATTTTTTAAACCAACACCTGTATATTCATACGCTTTTTGTATATGAACAATGGAAAGAGAAAACATGTTTTAAGTATAATTATTTTCTTTGGTAATTTCAAATTTTTAACCTGAACTAAATCCGGATAAAATTTCTATTAATATTTCTATTTCAGAATTCATCCTCATTGATAAATTGCCGGGAGACAGCATATAATCAATTGAAACCATCCCTCGAAAAGTGAGAGAATCCGGAACCATGAAGTCTGTTTCAGTCCCGGTTTCCGGGGAATAAGGACATTAACTCGTCAGAGGGGGGTAGATAATTGAAAAACCGGAGCATGGTAGTCATTATGATTACCCTTAAGATATTCCAGTTATGTTTGTATTAATCATTTTATTTCTGGGTGACGAAGAAGCAGCGCTGTGAATCTGTTAACTCGCACCCGGCAGTATCTGACCGTCAATTCGGCTCTTTTAAAACAGGGCTGGCCGGTCTGGCTGGTCAGTTTTATCACGTTTCTGAACGGTCTCTGGAGCATTGCTAACGTATTGCTTGCCAGCGTGCCCCGGCGCGTCCAGTATTTTCTGCCGTTCGGGGTGTTTCACTGGACTCGTCTGCTGACCTTGGTGCTGGGTTTTATCCTGATCTATTTATCCCTGCATTTATTTCAGCGCCGCCGGGCTGCCTGGTGGGTGGCTGTCTTTGCGGCCGGTCTGGAAACCTGTGCTCATATTATCCATTTACACACCTGGTTCACCGCCTTGCCGCCCGCCGCAACCTTTGCCGTGCTGATTGTCTTCCGCAACCGCTTTTCCGTGCGCAGTGAATCCCGCAACATCCGTTTGGGCTTCGTGCTGCTGTTCGGCAGTCTTCTGGTGGCCCTGTTATACGGCACTTTCGGTTTCTGGGTCTTGGGTTCAAAGGATTTCGGTGGCCCTATTTCTTTCCCAAACGGGCTGATTCGGAGTTTGCGGCAATTCCTTTTACTGGGTAATTCTGACATTATCGGCAAAAGTCGGGAGGCCAGATGGTTCTTGCAGTCACTGGATGTGCTGGGGATTGTAGCTGCCAGTTTTGCGACCTACAGTTTGTTCCGCCCGATTGTCTTCCGCTTTATTCAGCTTCCCCAGGAACGTGCCCGCGCCTCTGCTATTATCGAAAAGTACGGCAAATCTACCTTCGATTATTTTAAAGTCTGGCCGGACAAATCCTTTTTCTTTTCCCCGGGCCGCGAATCTTTTATCTCTTACCGGATGGTGGGCGGAGTAGCTTTTTGTCTGGCGGACCCCGTCGGCCCGGATACAGACAGGGACACGGTAATAAAATCATTTCTGAAATTCTGTGAAGAGAACGGCTGGCAGGCTGCGATGATGATGCCGGACGAACCTCAAATCTATAACCAGTATGGACTGGCGCTTTTCAGAGTCGGGGAAGAAGCAATAATCGACCTGGAACATTTTGCCGCACATACCATTAATACCCGCCAACTGCGCCGGATTTGTAAGGTATTTCAGGGTGAAGGGTTCCAGGTTGTACGGTATAAGTCGCCCGTGCCGCTCGCGGTGCTGAATGAAGCTCAGCAGATATCCCGCCAGTGGCTGGCTTTGCCCCATCACCGGGAGTACGGTTTCTTCCAGGGTAAATTTGACCGGGGCTACATGGAGAAGTGTACGTTATGTGTTTTACGGGATAAAGACGGGAAGATGGTTGCTTTTATTAATGAAGTCCCCTCATATCGCCCCGGTGAAGCCGCCTTCGACCTGATGCGTTATGTCCCCGGTTCGCATTGGGGGGCGATGGACTACCTCTTTGCCCAGATGATGCTCATTCAGAAAAATGAGGGTTTCCGCACGTTTAACTTCGCGGTGGCGCCGTTTGTCGGCATCGGTGACCGGCCTAACGCCACGTTAACGGAAAAGGCCGTAAACCAGATATTTGAACGGCTTGATTGGTTTTTACACTCAAAAGGAATCAAACAGTACAAGCTTAAGTTTGAGCCGCAATGGCGGGATGTTTACGTTGCCTATCAGGGCGGACCTATCGGCCTGCTGCGGCTGGCACTGAACGTCAACAGCATTCTTTAATTATCGCCGCATTAAGGAGTTGAGTTTGACGCTGTCTTAATCAATGCGCCGAAATTGTGACGTCGTTAAAATCCATGATTCCCAGCGCGTTCACCGTTAACCCCTTCACCCAGGGTTGAATCAGTAGATAGTTTTGTCCGAAAGTCAACGGCAGACAGGCGCCGTCGTTTATCATCAGTTGTTCTGCCTGCTGGTAGATCGTAAATGCTTTGGTCTGGTCGCTTTCGCCGTTCGCCTGTTGAATTAACGCGTCAAACTGCGGATTGGAATAACCGCCGTAATTATAAGTGGACCCGGAACTGAATAAAATGTCGAGGAAATCCTGCGGATAGGGATAATCGGCAATCCAGCCGGTTGAATACATCTGGTCTACTTCTTGAGACAAATCTGAGTAGTAAACTTCGGGGTCCAGTTCCCGCACCTGGACGTTAACTCCCAGATTCTGCTGCCATTGGTAAACCAGTGATTGAATTACCTGGTCGGTATTTCCCCCTTCTCCTGCAACGGTAATTGTGATTGGCGGCAGGTTGGCCGCGCTGCCGTAGGTTGATGCTTTAATCAATGCCTGAGCCTGGCTGACGTCGAAATCCAACCCTGTCACATTAGCGTTGTATCCCGGTATCCCGGGCGGTAAAATACCTTCTGCTTTTTGCGCCATGTTCCGGTAAGTTAAGTCAACAATTTTATCTTTGTCAATTGCCAGGCAGAATGCCTGCCTGATATCCGGGTCGTTGAATGGCGCTTCGTTACAGTTGAAACCGATATAATCGACGCTTAAAGATGGTGAAACGGACAGGTCCTGATAAAACGGCCCTGCGGGGTCCATTATCTGGTCGTAGTATTCTGCCGGCGGGCTGGTGAAATCGACGTCACCGGTTTCGAATAAATCCATGTCGCTGGTGGTGCTGTTCAGCGTCATATCAATTTCGGCGATTTTAGGCAGGTCGCCGTAATACAAATCGTTTCTCGCCAGGATAAATTCGGTCTCCGGCGTCCATTCCTTCACTTTGAACGGGCCGGTGCCGATGGGCGTTTTCCACCAGTTGTCGCCGCTGTTGACATTGCTCTTCTCCACCACGAAAGATGCCGGGAAGGTCAATTTATATAAGAAATATGATTCGGGTGAGTTTATCGTGACCTGTAATGTATAATTATCGATTACTTTTACCCCGCTGATCTGGGTTGCTTTGCCGGAAAGCACATCATTGACGCCCGCAATATCCCCGAGGTATTCCGGCGCAGTCGGGGAATTGGTCGCCGGATTGGCCGCGCGGTTCCAGGAATATTGAAAATCATTGGCTGTTACCGGCGTCCCGTCCGAGAATTTAACATCTGTGCGCAAATGAAATGTGTAAGTTAAACCGTCGGCGCTCACCGTCGGCATACTGGCCGCGATATCCGGCACCGGTTCCAGATTATTATCCAGTTTCATTAGTCCGCTGTATATTTGCATGATATAAGAAGTGGATAGCGCTTCGTTGGAAGCTGCCGGGTCCAGTGTATAAGGGTCGGTATTGGTAAAAGTCAATGTCCCGCTTCCGGCCGTGACCGCTGTTGTTGTGCTGCTGGAATTATTGTTTACCGCAGTGGTGCTTGATGCGGCACCGCAGCTGGTTAAGAGACTGGCGCTGATTAGTAATATTGCGATTGCTAAATATGTTATTTTTTTCAAAGCGAACCTTCCCTTTTCGTGCTGATCTGTAGCTAATCGATGTTTTATTTTGAACCTATCCCGCGCTCTGAATAAAGTTGCCTTTCGGAATTAATGAATTTGGTAATTTCCGGTGCTCGAGCTAAGCCATGCTTTCCACTGTGTAAATAACCCGTCCATATTGAAGCCGTAGACTGTTTGTAAGGCTCCGTCGTAGCTGGACCCCTGGGCGAAAGTGTCAAGTAGCTGACTCATCTTTGCCGCACCGTATTGGTTGATCAGGTATGCGACGATGCTGACGCTCTCGGCATAAGAGAGGTTGGCTTTGTCCGGGAAAGCAGAAAATGGGTCGCTTAGACTTCTGACCGTAATCAGGCTGTTACCCGTAACCGCCGCGGCTAACGGCGTTGTAAACTGTGACGGTAAGGATGTGTTGAAAAATTGAATATGGACTGCCAGACCTTCATTCAACCAGAAGGGGATTCCGTTGTAGGGGTTGAAAATAATCTGGTTCACCACAACATGGGTTAGTTCGTGGGCGACGGCCGGCAGCTCGGCGGTTATGTTATCCGGCTCAATAATCACATAAACCGCATTATATTGTGCGACTTCTTCGCCGCCCGACCATTCCGGTACGCCCAGCACCGATGCCTGGTAATCCTGGGCGCTGGTATAAACGGAGATGTTTACTGTTTTATTTGGCGATGCCCCGGTGTTGCTGGCGATTAGTTTCAAAGCGTTCTGTGCCTCCGTCATTATCGCTGACCCGAACGCCTGGTTCTGCCCGTACCAGTACACATTAATTTTACCTTGGCTTAATGTATTCCAGGTGTGATTGTTGTCAAAAACAGTATATTGAATCGGATTGGTTTGCGACGTATTCCCTGCGGCATCTTTTACTTTCCACCAGTAAGTGATATTGACGCCGGGTGGGATTTGGCCGTATTGCTGCATGTTCAGTTCATAGGAAGCATCAACCGATGTGGCCGGGTTAAACGTTACCTGAGCTTCGCTCGTGACCTGTGCAAAACTCATCTGGTCTACTTGATACTCCAGGCGGATATCGGTGATTTTGGCGTTATCCTGCGCGTGGCAGGTAAATGTCAGGCTGTTGGGATAATCAACTTGAATCGTGCTGTTGCTCACTGCAATCGGGCTGGTTCCCGATGCTGACGCCGGGGCAACCGCCGGGCCGCAAACGGCAAACAATAAACACAAAGAAACGACAAATAATACTGTTTTTTTAATCATATCCCCTCCCCGTTACGGGCTAAAATCTCTCATCAATCCGGGCGGTTGCAATGAATTTCATCAACATTGCGTTTCACCAGTAAACGACGGTGTTGATAACGTATTTAAGTAATATTATAATATTCTTTTGCAAAATTCACAGAAACCCTGGCATAATGTTGTTTCAGTGACGCTATGCAATAACAAAAAAGCGCCGGATAAAACATAACATCACCGCTGAAAGTAACCGCCTGCAGACGCCTGTCTCTAACCGGGCGTCTTTTGTATTTCAAGCACGCTTCGGTTTCGCATGATAAAATTAACGGTAGTATAACAGCCGTATTGGAGAATTTCATTGGATATTAAAACCAATCCCTGGGACGATATCTTTAAACAAAAAGGCCGGTTCTTTCACGAACCTCATGCCGATATGCCCTCCGTCGTACAATTGATGAAAGACCGCGGCGTAAAAACCGTCCTCGACCTGGGCAACGGTACCGGCCGGCACGCTGTTTTTCTGTCCAAAAACGGCTTGACGGTTTACGGCATGGACAATTCCCCGCAGGCTATTCAGTCGGCGCAGGAATGGCTCCAGGCGGAAGGATTAACCGCCGACCTGAAATACGGCGATATCACCGAACCGTTTCCTTATCCGGATGCTTTTTTCGATGCCTTAATCTCCGTCCAGGTCATTAATCACGGCGATAACGCCACCGTCAAAAGGATTGCCGATGAAATCACCCGCGTCATCAAGCCCGGCGGGGTGCTTTTCATCACTGTGGCCACTTTGAAAAACCAGGCTAAAACCTGGGAGCAAATCGAACCGAACACCTTCATGCCGCTGGACGGACGGGAAAAAGGCCTGCTGCACCACTTCTTTACCCCCGAAGAATTGCAGGAATTGTTCCGCGGTTTTAATATCACGGACACTCATTTGGACCGTGGTGGGCATTATTGCCTCACTGCCGTGAAAAAGTAATCACCGCGGCTGATTTTACTTCTTTACACACCGCTTTTTTTAGCATTTCCCCATTTGTAATTAATTTGTTACGACGCGCCACAAAAATTTATGACTTTGTCATCGTGTTTACACTAAACTATTCTCATTCCAGAGTTTATCCCGGGTTGCAATAAATTGAGGAGGGCACGATGACCGAACCGAACAATAAAGACACTGGCAGCAAAGATCCGGGTGCTAAAACCAATTCGGGGATTGAGCCGAATCTGGCGGGCTTGTTATGCTACGCTGTGTGGTGGATTACGGGAATCATCTTCCTGTTAATCGAAAAAGAGAATAAATTTATCCGTTTCCACGCGATTCAATCTATTTTTACGTTTGGGGCCATTAGTATTATCCAGATTATTCTGGGTTTTATCCCGGTTGTCGGCTGGATACTGGGCGTAATCGTTTGGGTGGCAGCCTTTATTCTTTGGATATTATTGATGTACCAGGCCTATCAGGGCAAGATGTTTAAGCTGCCCATCGTCGGCGATATTGCCGAAAAACAATCAGGGCCCACGACACCGAAATAATTGATAATTGTTTAATTGGTTGTTCTGGTGAATAGCAATGAGTTATTTCCGGTACAACTAATTGTTAATTCGTCACCCGTTATTTCAAAATTCTGAGCGCGCTGCAGCAGGGTAAAATAAGTCTTGTATTCGTTAGCAAAGCCCGGTGGGGTATCTTGAACTTCAAAACCGGCGAAAGTTGTGACGCCGAAAGTGATGTTGTTCCCCTCGGCTTTGTATGCAGCTCCGTAACTGCCGTCGTTCCCGTCACTGCCATGATAATTGCCGGCATCGTTAAATGACAATGTGATGTTCGTGCCCGATATCGCAGGGGTCATGTTGTTCGTTTCTCCGAAGGATTTAAGCGTCCAATTCGTGTTTATCAATTTTTGTGCGTTATCGTCGTTGGCTGTTGGGAGAGATGTTGCAGGGTTGGACACGGTGGCAGCTGTTATGGTGGTTATTGCAGGCGTTTTTTGATTGACACAAGCTAATGGCATGATGCACACAACAATGACTAAAAAAATAATTAGGAGGAAAGTTTTTTTATTCACATCTCCAATTTACAACCGATGAATTATTAATTCAAGACCAATTACAAGAATTTGCCAATAACAATTGATTGTATATATTCAGTAATTGGGATATATTTATCATATGAAGAAATATTTATTTGTAATCATTTATGTTTCTCTCAATTTACTGGTTTTTACGGCCTGTAATTCTGGAAAAGTTACGCCGAATGCCACAAGTGCAGGGGCGGTGGATTCAACAACTCTTATAACGTCACCTAACGATACTCAGTCAGAATCAACCATTGCAGCCCTTCCATTCTCTGATGGAGAACCCACTACCGTTAAATATGATAGTAATGGGAAAGAAATTTGGATTGCTAGCTACAGTGTATCCGTACGTTCTTATTTGACAGCAAATGCAATTGATAAAGATGGGAACATCTACATAACAGCTGATATTGCCACGATAAAATATGACGAAAACGGTAAGCAGCTATGGATGGCTAATGATGATAGTGATTCGCCCCGGGCAATAGCCGTTGATAATTTAGGGAATGTCTTCGTAACCGGAGATAAAACCACAGAAAAATATAATAATAAAGGGATTGCACAATGGGCAGCCACTGATTTGAGTGAAACACAGGCAATAGCTGTAGATAATTCCGGTAATGTCTATGTAACCGGAACCGTAAATGGCAGTGATATTCCTGCTGTTAGTAAGTATGATACAAACGGCAATAGAATATGGATATGGTCGGCTCCGGTTGCAGAGAGCGGTGGTCCATCTGCAATCGCTTTAGACCAATCGGGAAATGCCTATATTACCGGGTATGGTCAAACTGATGCTGGGAACAAACACTATCTAACTATCAAATTGGATGCTAATGGAAATCAGGTTTGGGCTGAGACCTATAGTGGTCCAATGAATGCCGGCGATATTTCGGATGATATTGCGGTGGATAATCAGGGGAATGTGTTCGTAACGGGAAAGAGTCTCGGAATTGATACCTCTTATGATTACGCTACGATTAAATATGACAGTGATGGTAATCAACTCTGGGCTGTACGTTACAACGATTCCGTTAATGGTGACGATGAATCCGGCCTATTATCGCTTGATTCCAAAGGCAATGTTTACGTAACCGGGTCCAGCACCAACGGCAGCCGTAATTCCGATTACGCTACGGTAAAATATGATACCAATGGAAATCAACTCTGGTTAGTACGCTATTCCGGATTAGATAATAGTAATAACGGGCCAACTGCATTAACTGTAGATTCCTCAGGAAATGTATATGTGACTGGAGTGAGTTCTCCTGTCCCGGGTACCATGACTTATACTCAGGGTGATTACGATAGAACCGTTCATGATTACGCTACGGTTAAGTACGATACCAACGGCCGCCAACTTTGGGCAGAAATTTATGATAACACAGAAGGAAGTTCCTGGGCATTTGGAATTGCTGTAGACAAATCCGGAAATGTTTTTGTTACAGGATTGAGCGGCATACGTATTCCAGTTACAATACCTTAAGTTCTTTAATTTGAAAATGAAAAATCATTCTCTTTATCTGGTATAAAATGTATTGAATAAACACCAGTATGGCCGGACAAAAATTGGGACGGGTGCCCGCCGGCAAATGTGATTATTCAATGTTATCATCACATCATTCGTTCTTAATTCAATTTGCTTTTCCAAATTTCGTCTCCTATTTTGCCTCTTTCACTTCGGTGCGGGAATAGCCGTGCCACAACAGAAACCCCACCGCCGCCGCGAAAACCGGCACCGCAATCGGCCCCCATACCAGCAGCGGCCGATTCGGGAACCGGTCTAGCAAAAAGCCCCCCAGCAGCGGCCCGCAGGAACTGCCCAGCGTCGCGCATAAATTCAGGATTCCCATATTTTTCCCGATGTCTTCCGGTTTGGACATTCTTGCGATTGCCGAATTCGATGTCGGCACGAACAGCATCTCCCCGGCCACCAGAATCGTAATCGAACCCACCGCCGGTAAAAACGCTTTCACCCACGTCAGCGACAAAAATCCTAGCCCGTACAGCACACTCCCCAAAAACAGGGATATGCGGGAACCCAGCCGCCCGATTTGCCGTGATATCGGGTATTGGAAAACGATAATCATTATCCCGCTGACGGACATCAGCAGGCCGTACTGCTCCGGCTTGAAGCCGATGTAGTCCACCGAAAACACTGAAAGTGTGCTGCCCCACTGCGACATCTCGAAAAAGAACAGCATGCACAAGAGGCAAAAAGAAATCATCGTGGAGTCAGCCAGGAATGCCTTCAGCGTGCTTTTGGATATCAGCGCGGTATGTTTGCCCGTGCTGCCGCGCGGCAGGTACGGTGTGCCGAACAAGGACAATGCCGTCACGACAGCACCCGCCCCGAAAACCCATGCATAAGAAAAATGCGCCAGCAGCAGTCCGCCGGTTAATGGCCCGATTGCCCAGCCCAGGTTCCCCCCGATAGCCATCATGCCATAGGACTCCGCCAGATTCTTATTTTGCGCGGCGTCCGTCACCAGCGCCGAAATCGCCGGGGCCGCCATCCCGCCGGCCATCGAAACCAGCAGCGACGTGCCGCAAATCACCAGTACCGGCGCGTCTATCCCCATCAGTAACGCCATTAGCGCGAACATCGCTGTTTCCGTAATCTGGAAAATGATGAAAATCCGCCGGTGCCCGAATCTGTCCGCCAGCGCGCCCCCAACCAGGCTGAATCCTCCGGAGATTAACCCGGAAATCAGGATAATCAGCCCCACCAGAGTCATTTCAAGATGGCGCTGCCGGTGCAGATAAAGCGATAAATAGGAAAAAGAGATTGACATCCCGGTGATGCGGATGGCCTGTATGCCCATCGCCGCCCAGATGCCGGCGCTGAACCGCTTCAGGTTCAACCTGTTCATTATTTTATTTAATATCTTCACTTTTCATCTCGTATCGTTTTATTATTTAGTCGGGAAAAAGAAAGAGCCCGGGATTTTCGTTCCGGGCTCAGTGTGCGCTTCCTTTTTGAAACTGATGCTAGAGTATTGCTATCTCCGGAAAACAGGCACACCAAGCCCCATGCGGGAATCCCGTAACCCCCGCGGTGCGAATGATGCTAACAATGCCTGCTGTCCTCATTTTGATTTTTACTTCCTTACACGAATGCCCTACTATACAACGGATAAATAATTATTGTCAAGTATGTGCATTATTTCACTGGAGTCTATTCTCCCTATCCATCCCATTGAAAACCGGGACACATCAGCTAATCATAGTTGTACAGGCGTCCCTGCTGTACGCTTCGTCATTCCATCCCCCTCACTGTCATTCCCAATCCGGCAGTTGTGTGAACCGTATCCCCGGGTCTTTGCCAGCAACCTCCGCAAAGTCTATAATTGATTCTATTAAACGGGAGATATTACTAATCAATGGAAACAAATACGGAACTATTAACTGTGGTCGGTATACTCTCCGATGAAGAAAAATTCAAAATCCTGGCCGCTGTTGCCCTTGGCGCCAACACCCCGGATAAAATCAGCCGTCTCACCGGCTTTGACAGCTCTAAAATCATCAAAGCGATGGTCAGATTGGAACAAGTTGGATTGGTGGAAAATCAGGCAGATGTCGGCTATCTTTACTGCGTTAAAAAACTCAAAGATTTAAATTATCATCTCAATAAAAGTCTGGCGCACAAACCGACGCCAACCGGCATCGACCGTTTCATTCGCAACGGGCGCCTGCAGGTTTTCCCCAAATCCCGCGGCGACCGCCTGCTGGTGCTCCAACACCTGGCCAACCTGTTCGAATTTGATAAACAGTACCCGGAAATTGAAATCAATATCAAACTAACGGCCCTGCACCCGGATTTTGCCGCTTTACGCCGTTATTTGATCGATTATGGCTTTTTCGAGCGTAATAATGTCACTGTTGACGGCCGCACCATCGTCTTCTACCGCCGCATACCCTGCAGTTCCGTAAAATAAAGAATTATTACTAATAGCTGATTTTATCCGAAAATAGGTCTGCAATAAAGATGGCTGAAGGGTATAGAATGAGCATCAAAGGCTGGGTGAGTAATGTCGTTCAAAGAATACCGACAATCCCAGATGATGCTCATGCCTACCCAGTCTTGACGACAAAATACCGCAAGACCATCTTGCCGGGTATATCGGTAAAGTAGTAGACCGGTTGGATATTGGGGACATCGAAGACAGCTGCTCTGAACTTGGGTGCCATGCCTTATCACCCGCAAATGCTCATCAAAGTGATTTTGTATGGTTATAGCATAGGCATCAGGAGCTCAAGATGTGTACGGCGGGAAATCCGTGATGACATGGTATTTATATGGCTGGCCGGGAAGTAAGAACCGGACTTCCGCACTATTAGTGACTTCAGGAAAGACCGTATCAAAGATATCGGGAAGCTCTTTAGTCAGGTATTAGAGATTTGTTATAAGTTGGGGATGGTGCAAGCGGGGGTATTATGAGGTCTAACCGTTGCGTTTGAAAGACCGGCGGATAGAGTCTGATTTGGTTGAACTTGAAGTATCGGTAGCCGGTGTATGGGAGCCCATGTTCTAAAAGCATGATCTCCCCGTTTACACCCTCAACCGATCGCCATAATTCTTAGTCGTCTTTAAACCAGAGAATAAATAGCACAAACAGCGCGATTACCGCGATAATCAGCAGTATCGTTACAACCCTGCTTTTGGTTTGTTTATCCATTCTTATATTACGCGGGGGACAATTTGGTAAAACGCTGCTGCAGATATATCCATAACCGCACTGCGAGATAGGTTAGAAAAGCCAGCGTCGTGATGAAAAAACTGACCGGATATGGTAGATAAAACGAAACAAAAAGTCCCACCCAGGTAAAAAACAGAGCGAGCAATACGGAGAGGGCAATGGCCGTGCCCGGACGCGCCGTAAGCCGCTCGGCAATCGCCGGCGGTGTGACCAGCAGAGCGAAAATCAGTAATACCCCTACCACCTGCACCGCTTCTGAAACCGAAATTGCCAGCACCACCATAAAAATAATGGAGAGGAGCCGCACCGGCACCCCTCTTGCTTCGGCTACGTCGCTGTCTACCGAGGCGAACAATAACGGACGGAACATGATCGCCATCGCCGCCAGCGTCACCACTCCGGCGACCAGCGTGACCGCCACATCCGTCTGACTGATACCCAGGATCTCTCCGAAAAGCAGGGCATAAGCTTCCGTTGCATAACCGGAATAAAGCGACAGGAACAGCACTCCCAGCCCCAGCATCCATGCCAGCACAATCCCGATTACTACATCCCGGCCGTATATGCGTTTCCCCAGCGCGCCCATCCCCACAGCTCCCCCCACCGTAAAAACGAGCAGCCCGTAAATGGGATTGACGCCGAGCGCCACCGCTCCGGTTGCCCCTGCAAACCCGATGTGGGAGAGCGCATGACCGGCAAAAGACAGGCTGCGCAGAACTACAAAATAACCCACTACGCCTGCCACGATCGCCACGGTCGCTCCCGCGGTGTAAGCATGCTGCATAAATGCATACTGGAATTGTGCCTGAATATCCCTGATTAAATTCCAGCCGAAGCCGGTTGCTAAATAATGTGCTCCCATATTCTCTAAAGGTCTCCTGCCGGGTAACTTTTCTTAGTGGTATCCCGGTTAATGCTCATCATGCTCGTGCGGATGTGCCGTTTCCTGCTCCAGCCCCACTACAAAAAGGTGTCCGTTAATATCTTTCACTACCTGTACTGGCGTATCGTAAAGGCGGCTGAGTGTTTTTGCCCTTATCACCTCTTCCGGTTTTCCGATGACCATCTTTCCCTTGGCGATATATATCACCCGGTCAATCGTCGGCAGTAAAGGGTTAATATCGTGAGTAACCAGCAGTACGGTCGTTTCATTGGCACGAGCCAGCTTCGCGACCAGCTGCGGGATGGCAATCTGGTTACGCAGGTCGAGATTCGCCAGGGGTTCGTCTAAAAGGAGCAGTCGGGGTTTACTGACCAATGCCTGTGCGAGTACCAGCCGCTGCTGCTCCCCGCCGGAAAGTCTGCCGATGGGCCGGTCCGCATACGCTGTCGCCTCGACGCTTGACAACGTTTGTTCCACCAGCTGCTGACGGCGGCGATGGACCGTTCCCGGTAAAGCGAATCCCCAATTTACTCCCTCCAGTCCCATCATCACCAGGTCGCGCCCGCGAATCGGCACGTCCGGGTCGAACGACCTTCTTTGCGGCACATAACTGATTGCATGGTTCCCCCGGTGCGGAAGTTTCCCTAACACCCGGACATCCCCATTACTTAACGGCTGTAACCCCAGCAGGACGCGTAACAGCGTGCTCTTCCCGGAACCGTTCGGCCCGACCACCGCGATAAATTCACCCTGCTCCACATTGATATCGGCATTACCCCATATCTTGTGACTTTCCATTTGTACAGCGGCATCCTGCAAGCTCACTGTTATTTCACGAGTTTGTTTCGCCTGCACTCCCGTATTTATCTGCGTTGCTAACTCATTATCAATCATCTTTACCTTCTGTCATTTGCTCGCAGCGCCGGTACTCAATGCGTTTTGCAGAGCCGTTAATTGGGCATACTGCCAAGCCTGGAAAGTGGTATCCGGCGGCTCCATTGTTTCCGAAATGCCCACCACCGGAATACCCTGTGCAGCTGCCAGCTGTTTTAAATTCGTGGTCATTGACGTGACGGTCTGGTTGTTAAATATTAACACGGAGATTTGTTTCTGGTTAATTTGCTGTTCGAACGCTGCCACCGATTGCGTCGGCGGGTCGTTGCCTTCGGAGACCGCGTTCATAAAATCAGGTGGCGAAATTAAGTTTAGCCCCAGCGCGTCAGCCATGTATACAACAATACTCTCCGTACCCCCGACCGGCGTTCCTCCATAGGTCTGCTTAATTGCCTGGATCATCTGCTGGTACGGCGCAAGCGCGCTCTCTAAAGCCGTTTGCTGCTGGTTGAAATAAGCCGCATCTGCCGGGTCCAGAGACTGATAATCAACGGTAATCTGATTTATCACCTGCTGTACGTAGTCCGGGTCATACCAGAAGTGGGGATTATCTCCGGCGGCCTTTCCCAATAAATCAGCTACGTCTAACACTTTGCGTCCGTTTGCCGGATTGGCGTCAAGCAGTTTCTGCCCCCAGTTATCGTAACCGGCGCCGTTTAAAATAACATAATCGGCATGGGCGAAATCCAGCGCATCGGCGGTATTCGTTTCGAATTCATGCGGGTCGGCGTTGGGGTCCGTGACGATACTGATGACGTTAACATGTGTCCCGCCCAGTTGCGCGGCGATGCTGCCCCAGAAATTTTCTGCCGCCACCACCTGAATCACGCCGTTCGAAACCTGGCTGGTTTTACTTGTCTTTGGTTGGCAGGCAGTTGTGCCTATCAGTACCAGGCTCAGAAAAGCTGCGATTAAATATTTGCCCATTTACCGCCCCTTATAAATCAAACGGGACGCTGTTTTATCTTGATAATGATAATGATAATGCGTTATCATTAAATAGTCAAGCGGGTTTTGGTAAAAATTTTCTTTTAATGACAAAAAACGGAAAACGGTGTTACAATAACGATAATAAATTATCTTCTTCAGGAAGCAGGTTGATGGTCAGAAATACGCTGCAGGGAAACGCCATCCGCCAGGCTTTGAAAAAAGCCGGCCGGCCTTTATCGGCGCTGGAAATCTTAAACCTGGCGCAAAAAAAAGTCCCCGGCTTGGGGATCGCCACCGTTTACCGCAACCTGAAATCGCTGCGTGAGGAAGGTTCCGTCGCCGCCGTGGAATTGCCTGGCCAGCCGCCGCGCTGGGAATTAGCCCCGGAAAAACACCACCATCATTTTCTCTGTAATACTTGCGACAAATTGTACGAGATTAATGCCTGTCCGGAAGACCTCCGGCATCTCTTGCCCCCGGGTTACACCTTGGAGGAACATGATATCCTGCTCCGTGGACTTTGTGATAATTGTTCTGGTAAGAAAAAACAATCTGAGTAACTTTGATTCAATCTGCCGCTAGGCGTTTTTTAAACTCTTGATAATCTCCGCCGGTTTCGGTCTCTTCCCGAACATCAGCAGGTACGTCCGCAGCAGTTTCGCGGCTAATAACAGCCCCCCGAAAATCGTCAATGCCATCACCGCTAGGCTGGTGATTATCTGCCAGACCGGCACGCCGTACATCCCGAATCTTAACATCATCGTCACCGGCGCGGAAAACGGGAAAATACTGAAAACGACCCACACCGGACTGCTTGGGAATAATATCAGCAGGCTTAAGAACCAGAACGGGGCAACGGAAAACAGCGTAAAAATGCTGGCCAGTCCCTGGGCTTCCCGTATGGTACCGGTGACCGCGGCGATACAGGAACAAAGCACCGCAAATAACAGGTAACCCAGGATAAAATACACAATCCCCAGTATCAGGAAATTGGCCGGGATATGAACCGAACTTATAAATCCGCCGATTGACGATGAAGCCAGATTCAGCAGCAGCGGCAACAAAATTGCCCACAGCAGTACCTGTAACAGGCCGGCCAGCCCGATTCCCAGGACTTTGGCGGTAATCAATTGCCGCGGCGAAACCGAAGACAATAAAATCTCCATGATGCGGTTCTCTTTTTCCTCACCCAGGCTCTGCAGCACATAGGTGGACGAAAAAATGAGGGACAATACCAGCAGCAAACTGAATATCCCCGGAATCACCAGGTCCGATACCCCGCCCTGGTCCTGAGCCGCCGCGCCCGTCTCGGTCAGTCTGGTGGAAACCAGGTTCAACGGTGATTCGATGACCTGAACCGTCGCAGCCGGAAATTTACCGGCCAAAAGGTTATCGGAAAGGAAATTTTCTATCGCGCCCTGGATATCCGTAGGGACCGAAAGCTGTTTTTCCAGTGTATAATTTTGAATGATTCCTTTGGTCGTGTAATCGTTGGGAATCACAAAATAATCTTTGATGTCGCCCTTCACCATCGCCTGCAGCGCCCCGTCTGTCGTAGTGTACGGCACCAGTCTGATGTCACCTTCGGTCGTAAACTGATTGAAACCGCCGGCTTCATCTACATATCCCACTGACGTCGTCTGGACTGTTGTGGCCGGTTTCACGATTCCGGAAACCAGCTGCGACACACCGATTGACAGCAGCGCAGATACCGGTAACGCCAGCGTCAGAATGATAAAACCTACGCGCCTGATGGTGGCGAAAAACTCGTGCCGGAAAATCAATATTGTTTTGTTCACGTTATGCCGTCGCTTTTATGAACGATTTTTATTTGACTTTACCCCGTTGCTCAAGCATTGTCAATGTGCCCCGAACAGGACTTATGACACCACTCCCGATTATCCCCACGAAAATTGTATTTCATCCGTTGAGCCCAATAGTTACAGATTTGGTACTTTAGTACTAAGTACTCGTAGCCCAAACGGGGGATAGGCGCATAGGACTTTCGATGGTTTAATAGTCTCAATGTGGGTCAAGGTGTATCACTTCTTGCCTTTTTAGTACCCAACTAAATAGCAAAATTCAGTGCCCGTCCCGAATAAAACGGGCCTGGCAATAAACCCGGGTATCTGTTTCTCACCGGTGTTTTCAATGTTTTCCGGATAGGGCCGGTATTCCGGCTGCTGGCGCAGGTAATTAAAATAGGGCGGAACCTAAAATATTATTTGAGTTTTATTCGCGGAGGATTAAATGAGCGGAACTGATATCGGTGCGGAAAAGTCCGTACGACGCCGTCGTGAGATAAAACTTGCTTCTAAAAAAGAGACCGCTTCCAATGAGCAGCTCGATAATAATCTGCGTTCTCTTTTAAACAACGACGCCTTCCGCACCGTTTTCGAATCTGCCAATGACCCTATGATGGTTATCGATAATAAAGGGAAAATTATCGAGGTTAATGAAAGACTGTCAGCAATCAGCGGTTATGCCAAAGAGGAACTTAACGGTAAAAAGCTGAAAGCCTTGGCTGGTATATTTGCCAGGCAAAGTGCCTCGAAGGCAGCGGGTAATTTCCTCCGGCGTATGGCCGGTGTTGATGTCCCCCCTTATGAAATCGAGCTTATCCGGAAAGACGGCGCCACCCTCACCTTTGAAATCAACGCCAGACCGCTGCAGCAGGACGGTATAATCTACGGGGAACTGGGTATTTTATGGGATATTACCGGCCGTAAGCAGGCCGATAATGAAATCCTGCAGCAGTCGCGCGGTATCAACCTCATCAATACCATTAACGAAGCCGCGAATCAGGGCAAAGACTTTGAAGAAATCTTCCGTCTGGTTTCACAGGAGACCCAGAAATTATTCGGTGCGAATGTCGCCATTATCTATCTTGTCAGTGAGGATAAACAATACCTGGTAATGCAAAATTTCCAATTGCCCTCGAAAATGGCGCACAGCCTCGAAAACATTATTGCCGATAAGGTCTCCGGCGTTAAAATCAAGTTGGCAGCCGGCGGGATTTACACCGCTATCCTGAACGAAGGTCATGCCGTCCTGACGAACGACTATGGTGCTATCGTCAGCATGGGCCGGGAATGCAGCGAAAACGAAGCTCTGAAGAAACTTGTTCCGGCGATTATTAAAAGCCTGGGAGTTTGCTCTGCCGTCAGTATTCCGCTGAAAAATGAACGCGAGGCCTTCGGTTTGCTCGATATCGGCCGGCACGAGCGATTTACCGCCGCGGATATGAAACGCATTGAAACAATCGCAGGACAATTGGCTTATATTATCCGGCACAAACAGGCGGAAGAAGCTTTACAAGCATCGGAGCAAAACTTCCGTACTTTTTTAGATCATTCGTCGCTCGGTGTCCGCATCCGGAATACCGTTGACGGTATTACCTATGCCAATCAGGCCTTTTTGGACATCTTCGGTTACCAGAACATCGAGGAATCCCGGTTACATCCGCCGCAGGAATTTTACGCGCAGGCAGAATACGCCGATTATCTCGAGCGCAAGCAGAAAATTGAGCGCGGGGAGACGGTTGCTCGCAAACTGGAAGTCGATATCGTGCGTAAAGACGGCACGGTCCGTCACGTCCAGATTTTCGGCCATATCGTCCACCGAAACGGTTGGACTCAAGCTAATACTTTTTACAACGATATTACCGACCTGAAAAATTCGAAACAGCAAATCGCGGAGCAGCAGGCCCTCACCGACCGCATTCTGGAGAGCACCCCGAATCCAGTGGTGGTCATCGGGCAGGACAAGCGGATTATCATGGTCAATAAAGCCTTCCGGCACATGTTCGAAATGACCAGGAGCAAATCGGAAGGCCGTGACATCGCGGATATTATCCCTGTTCCCCATCTCATCGAAAAAATTACGCAGGTGCTGTCCGGTGGTAAATCGCACCTGCAGGTAGAGTTTAAAATCAAACGCGGCCTGAAAGAAATGGTTTTTGTCGCCAAGTGCACCGGGATGCAGAAAAATGAAGTCCTGGTCATCCTGTATGACATTACTGAAGAGCGTGAAATGCAGGAAAGACTCTATCAAACCGACCGTTTGGCCTCGTTGGGTGAAATGGCGGCGGGTATTGCCCACGAACTCAATAATCCGCTAACCGGCGTTGTCGCCCTATCGCAATTGATGTTGGAAACCGGCGCCCCGCCGGAAATCCAGGCCGACCTGGAAGCTATCAGCAACGAAGGGCAGCGTGCGGCCAGTGTCGTGAAAAATCTGCTCGCATTTGCCCGCAGTCATTCTCTATCTACCCAGCCGGTGGAAATTAATCCCGTTATCACCGAGGTCCTGAATCTGCGCGCTTATGAACACCGGGTAAATAATATCGAGGTCGTCACCCGTTTTGCCCCCGGCATCCCGCCAATTATTGCCGACCGCTTTCAATTGCAGCAGGTGTTCCTTAACATCGTCTTGAACGCCGAGCAGGCCATGAACGAAGCACACAGTCGGGGGAATTTCACCGTTACCACCGAACTGCTCAACAGCAGTATTAAAATTTCCTTCGCTGATGACGGCCCCGGCATTCCGCCGGAAATCATTAACCGCATCTTCGACCCGTTTTTCACCACTAAAGATATCGGCAAGGGCACTGGCTTGGGGCTGAGCATCAGCTACGGCATCATCACTAAAATGGGCGGTCGCATCTGGGCTGAAAGTCAGTTCGGTCACGGCGCAACTTTCATCGTCGAATTCCCGTTGAAGCAGGATAATCTAATCGGCGATAACGCGCCGGCCATACCGCCTAACGGCTGATAAGAAACCGTCTTTTTTAAAAAAATAGCTGGTAGAGAACAACAACTCTACCAGCTATCTCTGATTTCGAAAAACTAAAATTTATTTTGTGCCGGTATACCCGCCGTCTTTCGCGGCCGCTTTTGGCCGTGCCAGTCCGGGCAGCAGTTTGGCCATCCCTTCGCTGTTCTGGTTGCACCAGCTGTAAATAATGCTGACATCCCAGCCGATGCAGAAATGCTTTACACCCATATCCACGAACGGTTTCGCCAGTTCGAAAGAGCCGACTTCCACCCTGGGAGCGACGCCCTTTTTCAGGGCCATTTCAATCATCCGCTTCTGGATATCCATGATTTCTGGGGAACGTGCCTGTGCCGGTTTGCCGTAACTGATGGAGAAATCGCTGGGGCCGAACTGCACCATATCCACACCCGGCACCGAAAGGATTTTCTCCAGGTTATCCATCGCGCCGGTCTTTTCAATCATCAGGGCGATGACCACGTCGTCCATTGCCTTGGCCCAGGCCTCGGGGCCGTCCGCCACATAACCGACACTGCGTCGCATGCCGTATCCGTGCACGCCGCCGGCGTCCGGTCTTTCCGAACGCACTGCGCTAATGCAGTCTTTAACATCATCCACCGTGCGGATATCGGTAAAAAGCACGCTCTGGAATCCGGAATCGATTGCCCGGGGAGTGATAAAGCCGCGTCCGTTTTCCTCCACCTTCATCATCCCGCCCAGGTTCGGGAATAATTCAATTGCGCGGCAGAAATTATCCATCACTTCCAGGCTGAACGGCGAATATTCGCCGACATACTCGATATAATCAAAACCGCCGGATTGCCCCACCACTTCCGCCATTCCCGGCCACGGCCCGATTAAATGCATCCCCAGCGTGGGTTTCCCGGCTTTCAATAGCTCTCGCAGTCTGTTCGGTCTCACTTTTATCTCCTTGCTTCTTATATTGTACTGATTCACTCGTCAATATCAATATTATGCTGTCACTCGCTGAAATATTGCAAGTTAACTATTCTTAAAACTCTTTTGCTTATTCGTCCTAAGCAAGGTTTGAGCAAGAAATAACGGGTTTTGTTCTTCGTAACAATGGACGTAACAAAGTAAAACGGGGCAAACGGTCATTGTAATGTAGTATAATTCACGGCAAGAACATCAATTATAGGTGCGAAAAATGAATAATGACGTTGTCATCAACACCGCCAGACTCACCAAATACTACGGCAAACAGCTCGGTATCGCCGAAGTTGACCTTACAGTTAATCGCGGCGAGGTCTTCGGCTACCTCGGCCCCAACGGCGCCGGCAAGACCACTACTATCCGCACTTTGCTGGACTTCATCCGTCCCACCGGCGGCTCGGCGGCGATTTTCGGCCTCGATGCCCGGCAGGGCAGTGTCGCCATCCATCGCCGCGTCGGCTACCTAAACGGCGAACTGTCTCTCTACGACGATATGACCGGCGAACAATTACTGCGGTATCTGGGCAACCTGCGCGGCGGACTGGACTGGCAATATGTTAAAGAACTGGCGGCCAGGTTCCAGTGCGACCTGCCGCGGCGTATCCAGGGGCTGTCGTTGGGTAACAAGCAGAAACTCGGCCTGCTTCAGGCTTTTATGCACAAACCGGAACTGCTCATCCTTGACGAACCGACCAACGGCCTCGATCCGCTGATGCAGCACGAATTTTATGATTTATTAGCGGAAACGAAAAAAGAAGGCCGCACCATTTTTCTTTCCTCGCATATCCTTCCGGAAGTGGAAAAAGTCTGCGACCGCGTCGGCATCATCCGGCAGGGTAAACTGATTACCGTCGAGACCATCGAATCCCTGAAATCGCACTCCATCCGCCAATTGGAAATCCATTTTGCCGCGCCAGTACCCGCAAACAAGTTTACGAATATTCCGGGTGTGCGCGATATTGTTATCCGGGATAATTTACTCACCTGTACCGTCGTGGGTTCGCTGGATGCCTTGGTGAAAACCGCCGCCCGCTTTGAGGTGGCCAATATCATCAGTCATGAGCCGAGCCTGGAAGATATCTTCATGACCTACTATAACGGGGGTAAAAACGATGCTGAATAACATCTTTCTGAAAACCCTGCGCGACCAGCGGCGTTCTTTCCTCATGTGGGGTGGTTATCTGGTCGCCATCGGTGTACTCATGGCGCTTTTTTATCCGACTATCAGCAGCATGACCTCTTTTAATCAGTACCTGAACCAGCTCCCTGAGGGGTTGAAAGAAATGTTCGGCACAGGGTTAGTCGATTACACTTCGCCGGTCGGCTATTTCAGTACGGAACTGTTTTCCTTGATGGTGCCCTTGCTGCTGCTGGTTTTCGGCATCGGCTTCGGCGCCAATGCAATCGCCGGTGAAGAGGAAAAAGGCACATTAGGATTTTTACTGACCAACCCCGTGCCGCGCTGGCGGGTGGTCGCGGACAAGTTTGCCGTGTTAGTGGTGAGCATGGCGTTACTCGGGTTTTTCTTCTGGGCCGGACTGGCAATAACTGTCTCGGCGATGAATATTGATGTCAACTTATTGAAATTAGCGGAAGCCACCTTGGGGGCCTGCGCTCTGGCGCTCGTTTTTGCCGCCGTGGCGTTTTTAACCGGGTGCGTGAAAGGCAGCAAAGGCGTCAGCATGGGCGTCGCCAGCGGGCTGGCGGTTTTAACCTATCTGCTGAACACACTCGGCGGCGTCGTCACCGGGCTGAAAAATTACCGTTTCATCTCGCCTTTTTATCACTACATGGAACCGGATACACTTAAAAATGGCCTGTCTCCGGTGCATGTCCTGATATTGTTGGGTCTGGTCATCGTGTTCTTTGCTTTCTCCATTCCCGCCTTCATCCGCCGCGATATCGCCAGATAAAACATTTACGACGAAAGAAAAGGCCGGGGACTGTAGGGGCAGGTTTGTAACCTGCCCGCCCCCGTAATCTCCCTACTTCACTGCGAGTCCTTCCCTGAACCTAATGAAAACCGGGATGGGAGGATAACGGATACCTCTGGGTAAGCGAGGGCGTTTGCACTCGCGCCGCCTTAAAAAGAAAGTTAGGCTGTTCGCAATCTCTGGATTGTCGGGTCAAGCCCGACAATGACAATGAAAAGAAACCGGCCTCAAGCTTTGCGCGAAGCTGGTTTCCCGGCTGGTCGTTCCCGCGAACGCGGGAATCCATCAAACCAACTTCCGCTTGTTGTCAATGTAAGCACTATAGTACTGAGAATTGTTCCTTTCGTTGATTAAAAAATCTAATTTCTTATTTTGGTATTATTTCGGATTTCGACATTCGTGTTTAGAATTTAATTGTTGATTTTTTGTTGCTTAAATCGTCTTTGCTCTTGGCGAACACCCGGATATAGTTCCCGGTCATGCCGGTCCAGTCGCCGTCGTCGGTCTGTTTCTCCCAGAGCACGTCCAGTGCTTCCCCTGCGATACTCTCCCGGAACTTTTGCGCGCTTTCTGTCGCCAGGGCCAGCATTTTTTTTGAGCGTTCCTTTTTTATCTTGTCCGCCACCTGCCCGGCCATCTGAGCGGCGGCCGTCCCGGAGCGCGGCGAATACGAAAAAACATGGATCCGGGCAAAACCGATTTGTTTGCAGAATTCCAGACTTTCCTCGAACTCCGCGTCCGTTTCCCCCGGGAACCCGGCAATAACGTCCGTCGTAATTGCCACCGCCGGTACTTCCTGCCGGATCAGTTGCACCGCTTTCCGGTATTCGTCAGGGGAATAACGCCGGTTCATCCGTTTCAGTACCGCGGCGCTGCCGCTCTGCAGCGACAGGTGGAAATGCGGGCATAGCCGGGGGTTCCGCCACAATTTAATCAGTTCCCCGGAAATCTCCTGCGGCTGTACGGAAGACAGGCGGATTCTGGGGATTTCAGTCTCGTTTAGAATACTTTGCAGCAAACCCTTTAAATTAGCATAGGCATCTGCATAGGCATAACCGCCCACCCGTGTGCCGGTCAGGACTACTTCCTGGTAGCCTTCCGTTGTCCTTTTGTTGATTTCTTCGATTATCGTCCCGGGCGGTACGCTGGTTTCAACACTACGTACGAACGGCACGATGCAGTAACTGCAGAAATTCTGGCAGCCGTCCTGTATTTTCAAAAAAGAACGGGTGCGGAATGGGGTAGATGTGGCGAATGGTTCTTTGACGCTCAGCGCTTTTTGGGGGATATTTTTTACTATCTCCGGCAGGTTCCCTTTTTCGCTGTTATCCACGACCCGGTTGACCCCCTCGATGGCGGCCAGTTCGGCCGCCGACCGCTGTGCATAGCACCCGGTCACGATGATGAAAATATCCGGATTCTGCCGGTGCGCCATCCGCAGCAGGTGCCTGGCTTTGGCGTCGGCGTTATGCGTGACGGTGCAGGTGTTCAGAATGTACACGTCCGCTTCCGCGGGTTGCTGCACCAGCTCGTAGCCGGCCTCCACAAACTGATGCTGCAGCGCTTCCGTTTCCGCCTGATTTAATTTACATCCCAGGGTTTCAATCGCAATTTTCATCTGATGGTAATAACCGCCTTTGTGGACTTGGAATTTCAAGAGGAGGTACGTGTGACAAATTGACTGCAAACCGGCTAATCCATTATACTAACGATATTAAATAGACAGCAAATCCGCTACGCAGCACTGTCTTTTACATTGGAGGAAATTACATTGGTTACAAGCAACGGAACTCATCGCGTCGTGATTACCGGGGTCGGCATTATCAGTCCGGTTGGCCTGGATGCCGTTTCTACCTGGGATTCTTTAATCAACGGCCGCGGCGGCGTGGATAATATCACGCTTTTTGATGCCACGAATCATGCCACTAAATTCGCTGCCGAAGTGAAAAACTTCGACCCTAACAAATATATCGACCGCAAACTTGTCCGCCGCATGGACCGGTTTACCCAGTTCGCGGTGGCCGCCAGCCAGGAAGCCCTGCGCGATTCTCATCTGGTGATTGACGACAGCAACCGCAACGATATCAGTGTCATGGTCGGCAGCGGCATCGGCGGCCTGGGCACGCTCTCCGAACAGTTGAAAATCCTGAACGAGAAAGGCCCGGACCGGGTCAGCCCATTCCTTATCCCGATGATGATTTCCGACATGGCCGGCGCCCAGATTTCTATCGATATCGGCGCCAAAGGGGCCAATGTTTGCTCGACCTCTGCCTGTTCCAGTGGCACCGACGCCATCGGCAATGCCTATGAAATCCTTAAACGCGGCGACGGTGTGGCAATTATCACCGGCGGCGCGGAAGCGGTTGTCACACCTATCGGTGTAGCCGGCTTCAATGCTGCCCGCACCCTGTCCACCCGCAACGATGACCCCAAACATGCCTCGCGGCCGTTCGACAAAACACGCGACGGTTTTGTCATCGGTGAAGGCGCGGCCATTCTCGTCCTCGAAACTCTGGATTTTGCTAAAAAACGCGGCGCGCACATCCTCGCGGAAATTATCGGCTACGGCGCCAGCAGCGACGCCTATCATATTACTTCCCCGCCGGAAACCGGTGAAGGCGCTGTGCGTGCAATGAAAATGGCCATCAGCAAAGCGGAAATCGCCCCGACCGAAATTGATTATATCAATGCTCACGGCACATCCACTGAAATTAACGATAAAACGGAAACCAAAGCTATCAAGGGTGCCCTGGGTGATTATGCCTATAAAGTGCCCATCAGCTCCACCAAGTCCATGACCGGACATATGATCGGCGCCGCCGGCGCCATCGAAGCCGCGATTTGCGTCCTGACCATTCAGAACGGCGTGATTCCGCCTACCATCAATTACACTACTCCGGACCCGGAATGCGACCTGGACTATGTTCCTAACGTCGCCCGCAAGGCGGATGTTAAAATCGCCCTGTCCAACACCTTCGGCTTCGGCGGACATAACTCAGCGCTGATTATCCGAAAATACAGCGAGGCTTAGTTTTGAATCATAAACGCTGGCACATTTTGCCTCCGGTGCCGCGTGGCCATCCGCTGGATAAGTGCGGTTTATCGCCGTTAATTACCCAGGTGCTTTTTAACCGGGGGCTGGCCGATGCGTCGCAGGTCGAGCCGTTTCTTGCTGTGGATAAACGGTTGTCGCCGGACCCGTTTCTCCTGCCGGATATGGAACAGGCCGTCACCCGTATCTACCGCGCCGTGCTCAGCGGTGAAAAAATCGCGATTTACGGCGATTTCGACGCCGACGGAATCACCTCCACCGCCGTCCTGGTGCAGGGTTTACGCGCTTTCAATGTTGAAGCTATTCCTTATATTCCGCACCGCATCAATGAAGGGCACGGTCTCAAAATCGCGGCCGTAGAAGCACTGCATAAGCAGGGCGTAAGTTTGATTATTTCCACCGATTGCGGCGTTACCGGCGTTATTCCCGTCAAAAAAGCTAACCGCCTGGGCATGGATGTTATTATCACCGACCACCATACCCCCACCGAAGAACTGCCGCCTGCGCTGGCGGTCGTTAATCCTAAAGTTGCAGCTTCACATTATCCTTTCAGCGAACTGGCCGGCGTCGGCGTCGCTTACAAACTACTGCAGGCCCTGCTCATTGGAATGAATAAAGAGCCCCGGCTGGAGCAGGTGGTGGACTTGGTGGCCATCGGCACCGTGGCGGATATGACGCCCTTGCTCGGGGAAAACCGCTATCTCGTCAACGAAGGTTTAAAGCGGATGAACGCCTGCCCGCGCCTCGGTCTCGTGGAATTATTAACTAAAGCCGGTACAACATCGGGCTCCCTTACTTCCGAAAATATCACCTGGACGATTGCGCCCCGGTTGAATACCGCCAGCCGCATGGACCATGCTCTGCCCAGTTATGAATTGCTGATGACTGATTCGCCGTCACGGGCCGGGGAGTTGACCACCTGGCTGGAACAAAAGAACACGGAACGCCAGCAGGTTACCGCTAAAGCTACCGCCGTCGCCCGGGAACAGGTGGTGTCGCGTCAGCTCGAACCCCTGATTCTGGTCCGGGTGGACGATTTTTCATCGGGTATTTCCGGGCTGGTGGCGAATAAGCTTTCGGATGAATTTTACCGTCCCTCGGTGGTCATCCGCACCGGCAAAAAAGTCAGCACTGGCAGCTGCCGCAGTATCCCGGAGTTCAACTTAATCGAATCCCTGACAGAATGCCGTGAACTTTTTGTGGAATTCGGCGGCCATAAAGGTGCCGCCGGTTTTATGATTCTGACGCATAACATCCCCTTGCTTTACGAAAAATTGGTAAAAATCGCCGGTACTAAACTGGCAGACGTGGATCTCCGTCCCAAAATTGATATTGACGCCGAAGTGGCTCTGAAAGACCTGGCGGGCAGCGCCTACCGCACCCTGCAGCAATTGTCGCCGTTCGGACAGGCCAATCCTCAGCCGGTTTTCCTCACGCGCAATGTCAAAGTGGCTGCCTGCCGCACCATGGGCAGTGACGGCGGGCATCTCAGGATGAAACTGGAACAGGGCGGCATGGTTTGGGATTGCGTGGCTTTCGGTTTCGGCACGCACCAGGCCGAAATGTCCGCCCTCATCGATATCGTCTATAACCTCGAACTCGACCAGTGGAACGGCAAATCCACGTTACGGCTCAACCTTCTTGACTTCGCCAAAGCAAAATAACTCATTCCTCTTTGAGTCGCAACGAAATACTTGAGGCATTAGGCCGAAATGTACGCTCCTTATGGGAGAGATCCAGAGAGAGGGGGTTAGGATGTGGGGTTTTGAGTTACAAAGTCACAGAACGAAGTGAATGGGGGGAGCAGTCCCTCTAAATAACCTCCTGCTTCGCCTTGAGCCCGAAGCCGAAATACTTTTAACTTTAGGGCAAAATGTACACGGAAGAGAAAGAGATGGGGCGTTGTGGTAGCATTAACAATGTGCTCGTGTTAATACCATGCTTTTGGCGGGTGAATTTGCAAGGCCAATTACAAACATATCGGCATAAAAACTGAAAGAGCCTATTTCGCAAGTGGCCAAATAATTAATCAGGAACAACCATGAAAATACTAAATCCCGGTCCGGAAGACTACCATATCCACTCCATCACCTTCTCCGACGGCTGGAACTCCGTCGACGAAATTGTAAAATACGCCGGCGATATCGGCATGACAAAAATTGCTATCTGCGACCATTCTGCCGCGTTGCTCAAAGCCGACGGACTTTTAAAAAAAACCTATCGGTCGCCATGCAAACGCTGGCAGAATGTTTATAACGACGTCGAAGTGATTTTCGGTGTCGAAGCCGATTTATTGAACGAAGCCGGGGATGTCTGTATGGAGATTGACGGCATCGCAGGCGATTTTATCATTCTGTCCTGGCATGAAGAAGTTTTTAAAAGCAACTCAAAAAAAATCGCCGATGGTTTTATTAATGCCATCAAAAGATACTACGATAAAATTGACTGCATCGGCCATGTCTGCATCGGGTTGGAAGAGGGGGACGCGCTCAACGTCATTCAAACCGCTAACGAATACAAAGTCCCGCTGGAGCTCAATGCCAAATACTTCGTCAAAAATCCGGAAAATTGGCGGGTTTTACTTGATAACGCAGCCCGTCTCTATGTCAACAGTGACGCCCACCTTCTCTCCGACCTGCGTGATGCCAGAAATGAAGCCTTCAAACTCCTCAAACAAATGAAATACATCAAGTGATAACAATGCTGGGATAGGCCTGCTATTATGTTGATCTTTGGCCGGACTGTATTGGTTGGGACTAAGTACAAACTCCAGAAGAAGGAGGGCGATAGCACTCCTTCTT
>Ga0187887_10000255_pt1 | contig 55313 bp, 52 predicted proteins | sample June2016WEW_7_10_FD_132977 | JGI IMG/M metagenome (GOLD analysis project Ga0187887, IMG submission 132977) | Peatland microbial communities from SPRUCE experiment site at the Marcell Experimental Forest, Minnesota, USA - June2016WEW_7_10 | ecosystem: Environmental > Terrestrial > Soil >... | reverse complement strand
TAATTACTTCTTAAACCAATCCAAAAATATGGTTCAGGAAATGGAAAACTTTGCCGCTGAATTCTTAAACATTGTCGAACGGTATATGGTTCGTAAATAAGGGTAGGGAAATTTAACGACTATGCGCGGCTTACGCAGAAAAACTCATCCCAGTAAACCTATGGCAGAAATTAACGTTACGCCTTTAGTTGACGTTATGCTGGTGTTGCTTATTATCTTCATGGTTACAGCACCCATGCTCTCCATGGGCATTGATGTCAATCTGCCGCGGGTCAAATCTAAAAGCGTGGATGTCACCGAAGAAAAACTTGTCCTGACTATCAGCGAAGCAAAAGAAATTTTCCTGAACAAAACAAAGCTGCCGCTGGGAGAATTAAATGCCAAACTGGAAGCGATATTTTCCAACAGAATAGATCGTGAAATATTTCTGCGCGCCGATAAGAACGTCCCCTATGGATTTGTTGTTGAAGTCATGTCGGAAGTACGCAAAGCCGGTGTTGATAAACTCGGAATGATTACGGAACCGCCCGAGGCAACAAAATGACACCCCGGACGCTTCTTAGCAACGGCTACCGCGGCAATAACGGCAACATCTACAGCTTGATTTTCCTCTCTGCGATAATCCATTTGATTGTTATTACCATCATACTTGTTTCGATCCCGACAGCGTCTCGGCATTTAACTTTTGGAACCGCATACTCCGTCTCGCTTGTAGGCTCAGAGGCCGTCGGGACGGCCAATGATTCGTCGGGGCTGAATGATATGCTGCAGTCAAACGAAGCAACACGATCCATAATTATAAAAAGGAAGATCACCAGCATTTATACCACCCTCGTAAAAAATCAGGAAACACATAATTTTAATATTGAAAAAGCTGTCAGCGCCATCCGGAAAAAAGAATTTGCCCAATTGAAAACACCGGAACCTGCATCTGCTTCAGGCAGGCCGGCAATATCAAATGCTGAAATCAACGCGCAAACAAATGATTATATTGCAGCTGTCTGGTCGAGAGTTAAGCAAAACTGGACAATGCCCCAAACTTTAATGCCGGAGAAAAATATTACAACTATTATTGATGTTAAAATTTCGCGCAGCGGCGCACTGGAATATGCAGATTTTGAAAAACGGTCCGGTAACCGCTATTTTGATGAATCAGCTCTCCGGGCTGTTAAAAAATCCAATCCTTTTATGCAATTGCCGCACTGGGTCATGGAAAACAGCATTGAACTCGGCATCCGTTTTAATTCTACGGAACTGCGCTGATATAAAATATTGTTAATAGAATATTTAGAAGAAAGGCGTCCCCGGCTCTAATGAAAAAAAAATATTTAGTCCCTGTTTTGATCTTGTTTTTTTGCTCCTTGCCGATTTTCAGCAATAGAGCAGGAGCGAAGGTTTACATTGATATAGATTCCCCAACATTCAAACAAATTCCTATCGCGATTTGCGACTTCAACAACAAAGTAACAAGCGCCAATAAAACTGTAGATGTTGGCATTACGGTTTCGGACGATATCAGAAAAGATCTTTCCTTGACGGGAATATTCAATATCTTAAATAAGAAGAGCTTTTTAGAGGATAAAGATTCCAGCACGGCTATGACTGCCGAAAAAATTCGTTTCCCCGATTGGACAATAATCGGCGCGGATTATTTATTACGAGGCAACATAACCCGAAATGATAAAGAAATAATAGCGGACAGTTCCCTTTTTGATGTTACCCGCGGAGAACTCATTTTTAATAAAAGATATCATGCTGAAGCGGACAAATTAGAAGAAATTTCCCGGGCCATAGCTTCCGATATTATGCTGGCGCTGGTGAACGATGAAGGCGACTTTAACACTAAAATCGCTTTTGTGTCCAAGAAAGGCCCCAAATCCGATATTCAAACTATCAACTATGATGGCTCGGAGTTAAAAAGCGTCACAAACCATCAATCCATTATAATTGCGCCACGCTGGTCGCCCGATGGAAAATTTCTTGCTTTCACCTCTTTTAAAGGCGGCCGCCCGGAAATTTATATCAGGAATTTAATCAATGGAACGGAAAAAAAAGTGGCTTCTTTCGAAGGACTTAATCTATGCGGATCGTTTTCTCCTGATGGAAAGAAACTATTATTGACCCTTAGCAAGGAAGGCAACGAAGAAATATATATCCTGGAAATTGACACCTTGACACTCAAGCGTCTGACAAAGAACTATTTTATAGATGTTTCTCCGTCCTGGTCGCCCGATGGAAAAAGGATAATTTTTGTTTCTAACCGAGCAGGATCGCCGCAAATTTATATCATGGATTCCGATGGTAATAATGTAAAAAGGATAACGTATGAAGGAACTTATAACACATCTCCTTCATGGTCGCCGCATGGTGACCGTGTAGCATACGAGGGATTAACAAATGATAAATATCAAATATTTATCATTGATTCAGACGGCAATACTCCACCCATCCAATTAACTTTCGATGCCGCTAATAACAAATCACCATCCTGGTCACCATCAGGCAGACAAATTGTCTATGCTTCCCAAAAAAACTCTAAAAGTAAAATTTTTATTATGAATTCTAACGGCTCCAATCCGAGAATACTCACTGAATATAGTACTAATTTAGTAATGCCGACGTGGTCGCCCCGATTTAAATAATTGCATCGTAAAAGTTTAGGGGTTGTTATTTTCTAGCCTTTGCCGTATAAGACGTTAATAATAATTGAATTTGACAGCAATATGGAACATAAAATGCGTATAGGGTTTCTTCTAAAAAACTGTCCTTGTTTCTGTTATAATTTTGTTGATGACAATATTTGTCATTGTGTTGACATTTTTTATTTCTGATAAACTTATTTTAGTGAGGAAAGAGAGGAAGAATAATGAAAAATAATCTGACCTTGACGGGAATTTTTGTTGTTATGATATTTAGTCTGATAATTTTTACCGGCTGTGCCGAAAAAAAATCAGTCATCACAAGCAGCAACGCGCAGGAACAAGTAACCGCACCCGTGCAAACACCGGTGCAAACAACTGATAATACAAATCAAAACAACAACATTGCCCCCACCGATACCGCTAATAAAAAAGGTTCCGTTCATGAACAGTCTTCTCTTATGGAAGCAACGGCAACATCTCCTGTTAGTGACATCAACTTTGATTTCGACAGTTCCAGCATTCGTCCTGACGCCCGTGAAATTCTTCAGGTCAATGCCAATTATTTACGGAAACATAGAGTATCTTCCGTCATGATTGAAGGACATTGCGATGAAAGAGGAACCGCCGAATACAACATGGCTCTGGGGGAGCGTCGCGCTCAGGAAACAAAGAAATATCTTGTTAATTTAGGCATTAAAGAATCAATGATGAAAACTATTAGTTATGGCTCTGAGCGTCCTCTGTTTCCGGACTCTAACGAAGAAGCATGGGCAAAAAATAGGCGTGCTCATTTTGTTGTTACTCCATAATATAATCTAATGAGGTGAAAAAATTGAGAAAGTTTATTTATCTTCTTTTATTTTTGGCGATATTTTCCGTTGCCGGTTGCGCTTCTACAGGAGATTTAAGGGTGCTTCGTTCGGAATTAAACCAGAACATGGAAGAAAAACTTGCCGCAATAGATGCTGATTTGAGCACATTGAAAAAGAACACCGCAGGTCTGGATGCTATACGTAACGGGCAGGCCAACACTTCGGCAGATATTTCCGATTTGAGGGAAGCTCTCCAGCAATTGCGTGGTCAAGTGGAAACCCTGAAAAAAGATTTTAGTGCCAACACAAAGAAGGATGATCAGCGTTTTGATAATGTTCTTCTGAAAATCAACTTTATTGAAAATTTTCTGGAAATCGGAAATAAACATAGTGTGAATGAAACTCCAGATAAGAACAGCAAATCAACAGGCAGTAATGTTACAAAAGATTTGGCAAAGATACAAGACAAGGAAAAAGCGTATTCGGACGCTTATCAAATATTTAAAGAAGGCAATTACGATAAAGCCCGATCCGAATTTCAAAATTTCTTATCTGTTTATCCTGATAGCGAGTATTCAGATAATGCCCAGTTTTGGGTCGGTGAATGTTATTTTTTCGAAAAAAAATATGAAGCGGCAATATTAGAGTACGAAAAAGTAACTAAAAATTATCCCAACGGAAATAAAGTTCCATATGCCTTGCTTAAGCAAGGCCTTTCTTTTCTCAAGCTGGGAGACAAAACCAGCGCCAAATTACTTTTACAGGAAGTAATCAAAACTTATCCGAACACCAATCAGGCGCGCATCGCCCGGTCCAGCCTGCAGGAAATCAAATAAATCCCTCTGAAATTAAAGTAATCATCTGAATTATTTCAATAAAATAACATTTACATTAGCGGGAATTGGAAGATCAAAAATTGATAAATCTGTTGCCTTTTCAATTCTGATGTCCGAAAATTTTACTGATAGTAACGTTATTCCATCTGCCATGCTAATGGTAATTTTTTCTGGAAGAGTGGGGGGGGCTTCATCATAGAAATATCTAACCGTATATATTTCTTTGCCGTTTTCATCATTGCGAACTATTTTAAACAATCTATTGTTTTCTCCTACCCAGAAAATTTGCGAGCATCCTGACGGCGCTTTCATTTCCGTACGCAGAAAATTTTTTTCACGATAGCTTTGGTAAGAAATATCCTTCCCTTTCAAAGAAGGATATGTTCCGGCAAAAATCATTACTATATCTTCAATATTAAATTGCCAGTGAATAAATTTTCTTAAGTTAGCGCCCGTCGGTTGTCCGTAATAAAAATTTTCCTTCGAAGGAATAAAAATACTCATTTTTTCAGGCGAAGCAGCGAGAAGAAAATCGGGTGTTCCGATGACAGGAAGCATTTCCAGCCGTAAATATGAAGGCTTTTTTATAATCAAGGCCGCCTTGGTTGGATAATAACCTTCGGGTGAAGTCAAATTTATGTCAACTATAGCGCTTACAACATCATCTTCAGCAATAGGGCCGGAGAAGATTGTCGTAGGAATTTTTTCGGATGGAGAATCGGGATAAACAATTGCTTGCCCAGCGCAACCATAAACAAAAAAAAACAGCCATAATAATTTTATGGCAAGGAAAGAGGATTTTTTTGTGATGCGCATAAAAAATCTCTGGGGATATAATGATACCATGTTGTTCCTATTGTTTCTGCTTGATCAAATCTTCAAGCTTTTTTTGCACGGAACTGTTTTCAGGTTCAATCTTAAGGGCACGGTCATACATTTCTCTGGCTTCCTTAACTTTCTTTAGTTTGACGTAAACATCTCCCATGTGTTCAAGAATATCAACTTCATCAGGTAATAGTTCCAGAGCCTGCTTTAAATATTTCTCGGCACTGCCAAATTTATTTTTTTTGAAATTTACCCAACCAAGACTGTCCAACAAATAACCATTGTCCGGTTTAATGTCCAGAGCTTTTATAATCATTTTTTCTGCTTCATCAAGATTTATACCGCGATCAGCATAACTGTAGCCTATAAAATTGAGCGCCTCGGCATTTTTGGGATCAATTTCCAAAACCTTTTCCATTTCATTGATGCTTTCGGAAAGACGATTTGTTTTTTCATAAAGTACAGCTAAAGCATAATGTAAATCTATATCCTTGGGAACGATTTTGATTCCCTCTTCCAAAATGTTTTCTGCCTCGACGGCATTCTTAGCTTCCTCGTAAAGTGAAGATAAATAAATGTAAAAAGGCACCTGATCGTTTTTTTTCTTAATAGATCCTTTAATTAAAGTAATAGCCTCTGTGATTTTGTTGTCTTTTTTTAAGATCATTCCCGCGCGAATTTGAGCATTGACATATAATTCGGAGGAAATAGAAATGTTGCGATATTCTTCAAAGGCCTGTTTGTTATCGCCTTTTTCCTCATAAGTAGTCGCTAATAAATAATGAACCTTGTCATCCATAATATTTTTCTGTAGAATTGCAGAAAATTCAGCTGCAGCCAAATCAAACTTTTTCATATCATAATATAAAAGACCCAGCGCCACCCTTATATCCCGATTATCGGGATCAACTTTCAAAACTTCCTGGAATTCTTTTTGAGCTTCCTCATATTTTTTTCCCTTAATTAAAAGCTCTGCTATTCTTACCCGCAAATTTATTCGCGCTGGATTGTTTTCCAAATAATTGCGATAAACTTCAATTGCATTATCCAGTTTGTCTTGCTTTTCATAAAGCGCGGCCAGATCAAATAAAGCCATTTCAAAGTATGGACTTAAAGATATGGCTTTTTTAAACATTTTCTCCGCGTCTTCAAAGCGTTTATTTTTCTCCAGCATTTTACCATAGTAATAGATGCCCATGATATTGTCAGGATCTATTTTTAACATTTTCTTAAATGTTTCCTCAGATTTATCAAATCTTTTTTCTTCAGCAAAAATGATCCCCAAATAAAGATGGGCAATAAGATTGTCAGGATCCAGTTCAATTACTTTTTTATGTTCTGCAATCGCCTTTGTGTATTCGCGAATATTAAGATACAAACCACCCATAATTAAATGTATTTCTATGCTATCAGGATTCTTAGAAAGCGTTTCTTGTCCCAGAGCAATGGCGTTATTGAGATCGCCCTGTTCTGTATAAAGAGAAATAAGTTCCGTCGCAAGATATGCTGAACCGGGATCGGCAGCAACAGCCTGTTTAAATTCTTCAGTCGCTTCTTCAAGTTTTCCATCCAGACGTAAAAGAACGCCCAGAGAATAATGATAAGACGCATCAGTTAGTTTGTTTTCAGAAGATACGGAATGAATCTGACCTTTTTGCAAATGACTGCACCCGTATAAATTTATTAAAACCAGAATTAATATAAATATAAAAAGTGTTTTGTTTTTTTGCATATTTAAATATCCGCTTCGCTCAGTGCTTATTCTGATTATCGAATAAAAATTATAAACACTTAAGAGAAGATTTTCACTTGTTAACTATCTCAGACACAGGAACAATTGATACCCCTTTGTCTTGTAAAACTTTCGTCGCTTCTTTAAGCGCTCGAATAGTTTCAGGATAAGGATGACCGATAATGATCCGGGGCGAAACATCATTATCTTTGGTTATATTAATCAAATTAGCATAAATTTTATTGTAGTCACGATTATTATCAATGAATATTTTTCGTTCGGCTATCTGTAAACCGGTTTTTTTAGCAGCCGCGTAAGCCTTGGTATCATTTGACGTGCGCGAATCCACAAAAAACAATTTCTTTTTCTTGAGCTCATTAAAAATTAAAATAAGTTTTTTTTCATCGGTCATGAATTTTGACCCCATATGATTATTGACTCCGGATATGTAAGGCACATCAGCAATATTCTTTTTTAATTGCAACAAAAGCTCCTCATCACTCATATCCGTAAACAGGGCTCCTTCCCCCGGTTTTTCGCGCGGATAAGAAACCGGTTCCATCGGCAGGTGCAAAAGAGTTTCTTTGTTAGCTTTATGAAACATTTCCGCCGCTTCGCGTGTATGAGCCTGAAAAGGTAAAAGAGCAAATGTTAAATCGGCGTTAATTTTCAGTAATTCCTTTACCGCGTTTAAATTACAACCCATGTCATCAATAATAATTGCTACTTTACGTAATGGTGCCGATGTAATAGGCAGGAGTTTTTCCTTTGAACCCGGGGTCGCCTTCCTAGTTTTTATTTGTTTTGTTTCTTTTTTCGGTTCTTTTATTACAGATGGCTCTTCTTGAAATTGCAGCACATAAATAATGCCTGCAATTGATATAACGATCAAGAATATGACTGTCGCCGTAAAAATCCTTTTAAATAATTTCATTGCTGATTATAATTTTATAATTCACGTCTTAATTAATTTAAATTCTTTTTCATGATACTCCAGCTTTTCAATATATCCACTGCTGTTTTTAGTTGATTATCATTAGCTAAATTAGAAGAATCTTTTTTCTCTTTACTCTGAGTTTCATCAACCTTAGTGCCATCTTCTTTTGCCGGTTTTATATGTCCTTCAAGATCTTTTTCTCTAATTTGTTCTTCCATCCCGGCAACTGCTTCCACATCTTCCGACGGCTTAATATATTTAACAATAATGTCCGGTGTAATACCTTCCGCCTGAATCGAGCGTCCTTTCGGCGTGTAATAACGCGCGGTCGTCAACTTAAGAGCGGAGCCGTCTTCCAGCGGAATAACGGTCTGTACAGATGCTTTGCCAAAAGTCTGCGTTCCAACAACCAAAGCCCTGCCGTTGTCCTGCAATGCTCCGGCAACAATTTCCGCGGCGCTGGCGGTGCCTTCGTTGACCAACACAATTATCGGACAGGTTATTTTATCACCATCATTTTTCGCCATTGATTTTGTTTCCATGCTTTTTACGCGTCCACGAGTGGAAACAATCACACCTGATTTGAGGAATATATCAGAGACTTCAATTGCCTGGGTCAACAATCCACCGGGATCATTTCTCAAATCCAGTATTAAGCCTTTCATCGGATTAAGCTTTTGGCTGATTTCCCGCAGTTCTTTGCGTAAATCATCTGACGTCTTCTCTTGAAAAGCAGCTATGCGAATGTATCCAATGTTATCTTCGAGCTTTTTAACCTTGATACTTTTGATCTGAATAATGGCACGTGTCAACGTAAAATCTTTTGGTGCGGCCATATTCTCCCTCATGATTGTAATTGTAACCTTAGTATCCTTGGGACCACGTAGTTTCTTTACGGCTTCCGTAATTTCTATATTTTTAGTAGACTTGCCATCAATTTTTATAATTTGATCGCCCGGTTTTAGCCCGGCATTGAACGCGGGAGTATCTTCTATGGGGGAAATTACGGTCAAAACATCTTTTATGATCATAATTTCAATACCAATTCCCCCGAAATGTCCCTGTGTTTCCACCTCTAACTCTTTATATAAATCAGGCGTCATATATGAACTGTGTGGGTCAAGAGATTTGACCATGCCATTAATCGCACCCTGCATTAATGTTGTGGGATCAATTTCATCAACATAATTTTTCTTTATTATGTCGAAAACTTCGTTGAATGTTTTAATGTCTTTATAGACATTTTTATCATTTGCGGAAGAGCTACTATCGTTGTGAAGCCCTAAAAGGAAAAAAGATCCTAAAAAAATAACGATCAGCAAACAAAATATTGGTGATATTTTTTTCATATATTCCTCACAATATTATATATATAAAGAGTATTATTATACCACTTTCTCTGATATTTTCCATTTATTTTCAGAGATTACTTAAAAATATTAAACGTTTTTTCAAATATAGACCGGAAAATGGTACAGTTAATTATTCAATCATCCAACTAGTGCTATTGGCAGAATCTTTAAGAACAATATGAAGCTGGCCGAGTTCTTTTCTTATAGCATCTGCCCTGACCCAATCCTTCTGGTGGCGGGCAATATGCCTTTGCTTAATTAAATTCTCAATTTCCTCAATGTTTAAGCCTCTTTTACGTAACTCGGTTTCCTTATCTGAAATAAAAAAATAGTCGGCATCACTTTGAAAAATTCCTAAAACTGAACCAAAATGATCAAATACATTCTTTGCCTGGGCCAGAATTTTCGCTTTATTAGAAGCGAGCATATTCTTATCATCAACAATAAAATTATTGATTAACCTTACCATTTCAAAGACATGACCCAAAGCTTGAGCAGTATTAAAATCATCATCCATTGCTGCATCAAATTTATCAGTCAATTTTTTAAACTGACTGATATAATTTTCCGCTTGTTCCGATTGTTCCGAAGCGTTTTTTACTACCGGCGTTATATCAGCGTCTAATTTGCGCTGCATCTCTTTCAGGAGTTGCAAAGCTCTATAACATCGAAGCAAACCTGATCTGGCTTCGTTAAGCGAACTATCCGAATAATCAACAGGACTGCGGTAATGACTCTGCAACATGAACAAACGCAATGCTTCCGGATGATACTTTCTTAAGATTTCTCTGATGGGAAATATATTGCCTAAAGATTTGGACATCTTTTCCGAATTTATTTTTACAAAACCATTGTGCATCCAGTAATTGGCCAGAGGTTTTCCTGTTGCCGCCCGCGATTGAGCGATTTCATTTTCGTGATGCGGAAAAATTAAATCTTCACCACCTCCGTGAATATCGAAAGTTTCTCCCAGGTAACGTCGGCTCATGGCGGAGCATTCAATATGCCAGCCGGGCCGTCCTTTCCCCCAGGGGCTTTCCCAAAAAGGCTCACCTTCTTTACTTTTCTTCCAAAGCGCAAAATCCAGGGGATTCTTTTTTTTATCATTGACATCAACACGCGCTCCTGCAATCATTTCTTCCACATTGCGTCCGGATAAACTTCCATATTGGCCATACTCATTTATCGCAAAATATACATCTCCATCCACACAATAAGCGTAGCCTTTTTCTTCAAGACTGATGATGAGAGCGATCATATCTTCCATGTGTTGGGTGGCCCTCGGGGTTATCGTAGGAGTTTCGACTCCGAGCGCCGCCATGTCTTCGTCGTGCAATTTAATGTAACGTTCCGATATTTCAGCAATACTGACACCTTCTTTTTGGGCGCGGTCAATAATCTTGTCATCAATATCGGTAAAATTTTTAACATAAGTCACATGATATCCTCTTGCCCGTAAGTATCTGACCACAACATCAAAAACAACCGCCGCACGGGCATGTCCTATATGACAAACATCATAAGCGGTGATACCGCAAACATAAATACCAACTGCCCCTTCTTGTATGGACTGAAAAATTTCCTTTTTTCTCGTCGCCGTATTGAATATTTTCTGAGACATATTTCCTCTTCCATTCCTAAATCAAAGCGTTATCTTTGTTGGCTTCATTGTCGGCTCCCTCAACGTATGCATAAATAGGCATCGTCGCCTGGAGTCTAGCCGCCTTAATATCATCTTTGATTTCGGAATGGTATTCATTTCATTATGGATAGAGCGGCGCGTTTTGCAAACCGGTGTCTTCCGCAATATTACAGATTATATTCATATTTTGCACAGCCTGTCCCGCTGCGCCTTTAATTAAATTATCAATCGCCGCCATTATAATAACATTTTTTGTTCGCGGATCAATCGCCAATCCGATATCGCAATAATTCGATCCACACACAGAAGAAATATTAGGATAAAGACCTTCAGGATAAATCCTTACAAATTTTTCTGGCGCGTAAAACGAGCAATAAAGTGAATGTAGTTCCCGCAAGGTAACATCGTTCTTCAGTTTCGCATAAATTGTGCTCAAAATGCCCCGCTTCACCGGCAACAAATGCGGCGTAAAGGAAATGGCAAATTTTTTATCCGCCAGAGCGTTCAATTCCTGCTCAATTTCAGGAAGATGCCTGTGTTTCCCAACTTTGTATGCTTTAAAACCACCGTCAACTTCACAAAAAAGAGATCCTGTCAGTGGTTCCCGTCCCGCTCCACTTACGCCGGAGGCTGAATCTGCAATAATGGTGGATACGTCTAAAAGTTTCTTTTTAAGCGCAGGAGCAAGACCCAGGATAATGCTGGTTGGATAGCAACCGGGATTGGCAATGAATCCATATTTCTTGATTTTTTGCCGGTAAAGTTCGGGTATTCCATAAACAGCATCCTTTAGAAATTTGGGACTGCTATGTTTTCCGTACCAGGTTTCATAGGTTTTTAAATCCCGTAAACGATAATCAGCGCTTAAATCAATTACTTTCTTGCCTGCCCTGATAAATTCCGGAGCAATCCCCATAGAAACACCATGGGGAAGAGCCAGAAAAACAATATCGCAGACATTGCTTATCTGGGCCGGTGTTGAGTTTTGATATTTTAACGAAGTCAAACCATATAACGACGGAAACACTTCCGTTACCGGTTGTCCGGCAAAACGCCGGGATGTAACCGCAACTAATTTAACCTTCGGATGACCCAACAAAATTCTTGTCAGTTCCTGACCGGTATATCCGCTGGCTCCAAATATTGCTGCCTTGATCATAAAAATCCTCCAAAAAAAAGGGAGGCCGGAAGCCCCCCTGTTGGAATTTAACGCTTGGAGAATTGGAATCTTTTCCTTGCTCCGGGCTGCCCGTATTTCTTTCTTTCTTTGACGCGGGCATCTCTGGTTAAAAAGCCCGCCTTTTTCAGGACTGAACGCAATTCCGGATCATATTCCAGAAGAGCCTTGGAAATCCCGTGTTTTACCGCGCCTGCCTGACCTGCCACTCCACCACCGCATACATTCACATACAAATCAAATTGATCTTTCTTGCCTGTAATATCAAACGGTTGTTTGACAAGCATATTAAGGCTGGGACGAGCAAAATATTCATCATAGTTTCTTTTATTGACTATAATATTGCCACTGCCTGCCCTCATATAAACGCGGGCAATAGCGCTTTTTCTCTTACCTGTTGCATAATACCGTTGTTGCGTCATGATTTCTCCTGAATACTTGAAATAATCTAATTTATAATTTTATATCCATTAAATGGATAAAATTTCCGGACACTGAGCTTCGTGAATATGGGCATTGCCGGAATAAACTTTCAGTTTTTTCAGCATTTTTCGTCCCAGATTAGTTTTGGGCAACATTCCCTGCACAGCTATACGAATCAAATTTTCAGGTTTTTCCGCCAGCATCTTACCTGCGGTTGTTTCCCTTAATCCTCCGGGATAACCTGAATAAGAATAATATACTTTATCGGTCAACTTTTTCCCGGTAAGTAAAATCTTCTCGGCATTAACTACAATAATAAAATCGCCGGTATCTACATGAGGCGTATAAGAAGCTTTGTGCTTGCCCCTCAAGCGGAGTGCTATTTCACTGGCCAGTCTTCCCAATACCTTACCGGAAGCATCTGCAACATACCACTTCCTGTCAATTGTTTCGGCTTTCGCCATATATGTCTTCATAACAAAACCACCATTTTAATAAAAAATTTAAAAGCGAAGTTTATGCAATCTCAATTTGATTGTCAAGAAAAATATTCCTTTATTCATTGATTTAAGAGCTATTTTTTACGTCGAGATAGCATTTCCCAACATGATCCGACGATAAATCCAATAAATACAATTATATACCTAAAAACTTTTAGTATAGTGTCATTGGAATTAGATAGTATCAAATAACTGATAGTTGCGCTAATTAATAAAGGAATCCAAAATTGATAGTCAATGTCAATTAAAATTCAAATAATATCCATCATAGGAATACTCTTAATAACTTATTATCAACACTCTAATAAACTTGATATCCGAAGTAGAACGCGGCAAATTTGAAAACTGATGATTCCTGCTGGTTCAATCTGCAAGATTGAACCAGCAGGAAGTTATACGAAGGAGATCGAGTTTATGCAACTTCTAAATCAAAGACGATATTGAGGCGGCTAGTTGGAGGCGACAAGGCGTATTATACATACGTCTGAGGAAGCCGACAACGAAGCGAACGAAAATAGCGCTTTGAGTTAGAAATGGCATTAGATGTTTTTAGCGGCCTGCTCGATCCCTTTTCTAATCCCGTCCAATTTTTCCTGACTCATCCGTACAGATATGCCCATAACCAGTGTGCGTCCCAAAATATCTTCGGCCTGAGGAATGCTTTCTTTCGTGTAGTTTACTTTGCCCTTATAAGATGGGTCTGTAAACGGATATTTTTTTGAACTAGCCGTTGATTTCGCCAGAAAATGTTCCCAGTTCGGAACATAATGCCATAAATTTCTTTTATAGCAAACAGTATCCACACCTTCGGCACAGAGTAGATTCTGAAACTTTTGCGCCCGATTTTCATCCGGTAAATTAAACGCTAAAAACGTGGCGGAGTCTCCTTCGAGATCTGGTTTGGCACGAAATCCTACACCGGGAATCTGAGCCAGCACATCCATAATAAATTTCTTGTTTTTTTTCTGCTCTCCGATAAGGTAATCCAGCTTGCGCAACTGCGCCAATCCTAACGCGCCCTGCAGTTCATTCATTCGGTAGTTGAAACCAAGAATGGTCCGGCCTTCCAAAGCGCGGCTTACTTTAGGATTATGATCATGGCCATGATCGTGATACCATTCCGACCGGTTGTACAAATCCTTATTGTTGGTAATCACCATGCCGCCTTCGCCTGTGGTGACCGTTTTCACATAATCAAAGCTGAAGGTTCCCATATCGCCAAAACCGCCGAGCTTTTTTCCTTTAAAACCGGCACCGCAGCCCTGAGCATTATCTTCCAGAACCAGCATTTTATTTTTATGGGCGATTTCCACTATTTTATCGATATTCGCTGCCGACCCGCACATATGTACGGGAATGACCGCCTTGGTATACGGAGTTTTTTTCTTTTCGATCTCTAATGGGTCAAGATTCAGAGTATCGTCAATATCTACCATTACGGGAATAGCGCCCACTTCCATTACCGCTTCATAAGTTGCCAAAAAAGTAAATGCGGGCACAAGAACTTCGTCTCCGGGCCCTACATCCATTGCGGTGAGTGCTATTTTCAAAGCCGACGAGCCGGAAGTAACTCCGAGGGCATAGTCAACACCGCAATATTTTGCAAATGCCTGTTCAAACTCCCGAACCTTATAAATTCCTTTTCTTTCTTTATCAAAACCATAACGCATCAAAATGCCTGTTTCCAGGACATCCATTACTTCCTTGATTTCTTCTTTTCCGATCAATTCAGCTCCAGCCATTTATACCTCCTTATTCCATTTCTAAATCAAAATGTTATCTTTGATTTAGAAATTATCTTCATTTATCAAAAAGCCTGCGCGTAAATCGCGATCATATCTTCTTTGGTGATTTTGCGGGGATTGTTCTCCAAAGGTCTGGCAACAGTTAAGGCCACATCAGCCAATGCCGGAAAGTCTTTCTCTTTGATGCCAAACTGAGCAAGAGACGTATATACACCGCAGTCTTCAATTAACGCCTCAACCGCCTCAATCGCCAAATATGCGGATTCTCGGGCGGGAAGACCATCCATACACTCTCCCATTGCCTCGGCGACATCGGCAAATTTTTCCAATGCCGCCGGAAGATTGAAAGCCATCACCGCTGGCAACATCATCGTATTGGCAAGTCCATGTCCAACACCATATTTGCCGCCCAGTGGATAAGATAATGAATGAACCGCCGTCACACCGGCATTAGCCAGACCGATCCCTGCATATAAGCTGCCCAACAACATTCTTTCTCGAGCAACGATATTTTTACCATCATGAACACAAGTACGTAAATTTTCGGCAATGAGAGCGATAGCTTCCAGAGAAAACATTTCGCTAACGGGAGATGAATTAACAGATGTGTAGGATTCAATGGCGTGACACAAAGCATCAAGGCCTGTCTGAGCGGTGGGCGCTGGCGGCAGGCTCAACGTTAATTCCGGATCAAGCAGCGCCAGTTCCGGATAAAGATACGGGCTGTTCATACCTTCCTTCTTTTTTAAATTCTTCCTTACAAAGACTGCGGTGAAAGTTACTTCGCTACCCGTTCCGGCCGTTGTCGGTATCATGATTTTGGGAAGACCGTTTTTAGGAACTTTATTGAGACCCAGATAATCGACCGCGCTGCCTTTATTGGTCGCAAGCACTGCTACGGCTTTGGCCACATCCATAGCGCTGCCGCCGCCGATGCCTATCACGATGTCGCATTTGTTTTTTACGGCAATTTTCGCTCCTTCATCAGCAAGTGCTATATCCGGTTCAGGATTGACCTTATCATAGACAGTAAATTTAATACCTTCGGGGATCAGTATGCTTGCTATTTTTTCCTGCAATCCGGTTTTGGCCAGATTTTTATCAATGACGATGAGCGGATTTTGTGCATGATGTTCTTTTATATGGCTGGCAAGCGTTAAAATGGATCCGTTGCCGAAAATAATTTTTTTCGCGCCGGTAAAAGAAAATGTTTTTCTCATAATTTATAAAACCTCCATATATATTCACTGAAATTATAATAAGGAAATCCTTGCAGTATGTGCAATTCCTATGGGAACTGTTATGTAAAGTCAAGTTTTTTTATGATGGGAGTACCATTGAAGTTGACGGCAGATACCCCGAATAATCTTTACCTCGCGCGATAACAGCGAGGCACGCGTAAAAAATCGGCGCAGGTGCATCATCCAGTAATCAGGATTTTCAGGATTTAAAAATTCAATATCGGCCAGCAATGTTTTGATTTGTCCATACATGCCTTCCAGTTCCTGCGATCGCGCTAATTTTGGCGTTACTTCTGTTGTTTTCGTCGACGGAGAAGAGGCGATAAATATTTCATAACACAGAATCATTACGGCATGAGAAAGATTGAGTGATGTGAAATCCTGAGACGTCGGAATGGTAACCACCGTCTGGCAAAGGCGCAACTCTTCATTGGCAAGCCCGGTATCTTCGGGACCGAAAAGAAGGGCCACTCTGTTTTTCTGGGAAATATCGGCGATGTCTTGAGCAACCGCGCGTGGAGAGAAAAAAGGGCCACGAGCCTTGCCAAGACGGGCAGTTGTTCCCACAATATAACGGAAGCCTCCGAGCGCTTCGTCAAGGCGTTCACAATATTGGATATGATCTAAAACATCGGCAGCCAGATGTGTTGATCTCTGTTGCATTTCCTCCCGATCATAACCTGCCCTTCCCACAACCATTATGTCACGGATTCCCATGTTTTTTGCCGCGCGGGCAACAGAACCGATATTTCCCGCGTATTTTGGTTTATATAATACAATGCTGATATTTTTTGTTTTGGTCTTCAACATCATTTTCTTTCCCTTCTAGGAACGTAACTTTCTGAAAAAGCTTTGAATGCTGTACCTCATCAAAGTTCCCATATAGTGTGGAGCGCGCGCAAGCCAGGCGCCAATAACAAAGACAATACAAGAAAGTCCGTAAGTCATCGGGCAACCGATAACAGCGATCAGCGGTTTTTGAAACCAAACTGCCATAAAGCTCAAAGCGAATATTGCCGGCCAACCTAAAATGTAACTTAACACCATCAGGATCAAACCGGTAATTAATCGCGGTGTCGGACGCTCCTTGAATTCACTAAGGTCCGCCGGATTCTCTAACATTGTTTTAATACATTTCTTTGAGGCAAGATATTGGGCTATTTTCTTTCTAATCATAAAACCTTACTTTGTAAAACCATCCGGTTGCTCTTGAACCGGACACCCGGTAATTTAATTTGTCGGCTAATATTAATTTCAACAGTCATTTCTTGACACCGTATAATACTAATATTATAAAACAGTCCTGTAAAGAAAAATGCGATTTATAGAGGATATCGTGGAAAACCAAAACGATGGCTGGGATTTTTTTGATCGTATCTACTGCATTTCTCTGGAAGGGCGTCAAGACCGGCGGCAGGCAGCCGCGAAATCGTTTGCTGAAGTAGGACTCAACGGAAAAGTCGAATTCGTCATTGTCAAACCTCACCCTTTGAATATCGAACAGGGAATGTATGAATCTCACATGACCTGTCTGCGCAAGGGCGTGGAGATCGGAGCGGACAATATTGTGGTTTTTGAAGACGATGTCATTTTTGACAGATTTGACGCTGAGCGCTTCAAGCAATGCACTCAATTTTTAAGAGCAAATCCGGATTGGAAAGTTCTGCTTCTGGGAGCATTAATACGCGAAAGCCGTAAAACGGCTAATCCGTTCATACAAAAAGTGCACTATCAGAGTCTGGCCCATGCGTATGTTTTAAACAGACCTTACGCGGAAGCCCTTGCTTATCAACCATGGCAGGGGATCGTCATTGATACTCTGTTTCGTCCTCTGACCGATCACATCTACGCAGTTTATCCCATGTTTGCGTTTCAAAACGATTTTTCTTCTGACAACGACAAAAAATATGAAGGGTTGGAACGTTTCCGGAAATTATGCGGCGGATTGGAGAGAATTCAAAAGGCAAATGAATTTTATCTCAGGCATAAATTCAGCATCATCACCATTCATGTTGTGATTATTTTATCCGTTATGATTTTTCTTATAGCTCGATGATCCCGCCGTAGAAGCTTTTCCAAACAATGATTTCAGTTTATTTTATCATCATGAATTGCTTTGCTTTTCAATTAAAGAAAACTTTTTAGACATGTATGCTGAGGAAACATTATCATTCGGTATTTACATGCTTACCCCAAAGAAGGCTATGGGAAATGCGCTTGCTGCCGAATTTAGCAAAAAAGTTTTTTGAATTGATTTCTGGATTAACTTACTATAATGTTCACTTCAAAATAATTTTCTCTGCCTATTTAAGTTCACATTGAGGAACGGTATAAATGTAGGCGATTCCATTAAACGAATAAGCCAAAGATATAAGAACCGGATCATCAAAATAATAACGAAGGGATTAAACACCTATTTACCGTATAGCCGTCAGTAAAAAAAAATTGTGCAATCAGATATCGAAACGTAAAAAAATCTTTTTGTCATGGTGTCTTTTTTCCGGATTGTTGTTCTTTCTGTTTTTACCTTCCCGGGTATTTGCTTACGATTCTTCTTCAAATGATTTTAAGGAATACATTAGCCTATTGGAAAAATCTAACGCCCTTTATGGATGGACAGACATAAATCCCGGAGAAATACCATGGCAATATTACCGGACAACAAAAAACAAGCACCCGCTTATGTTCGTTAATTACGGTAATAGCATCGGAAACTGCATTTTATTTTTAGGTTGCGTTCACGGTGATGAGTTGCCGTCTGCCTATCTTATGTTCAAACTTGCTCATTACGTTAAAGACAATCCCGCATTGTTTAAAGACAAGTGTATTGTCATTGCGCCACTGCTCAATCCCGATGGTTTCTTGTCCATACCACCAACACGCGTCAATGCCAATGGCATTGATATTAATAGAAATTTCCCCACAAAAGACTGGCAGGCAAACGCAATGCGTCAATGGATATTAAAGACAAAAAGAAAGAGGCGTTACTATCCGGGAGCAAAACCATCATCAGAGCAGGAAACACAGTTTCAAATTGCCTTGATAAAGAAATTCAAACCGCAAAAGATATTGTCGGTACATTCACCGCTTAACTTCTTTGATTATGACGGGCCATCATCAAATTTATATTCTTTTGAAAAATGGATGGAACAAGCATATAAAGACATAAATTATCCTTATAAAAAATTTGGCTTTTATCCAGGATCGCTCGGTAACTATGCTGGTCATGAACGCAATATCTTTACACTCACTCTCGAGTTGCCTTCCTCCGATCCTAAACGTGGCCTTGAATATTTCCAAGAATTTCAACCATTAATTTTAAAATTCATTCATGTGCCTGTTGCCAGTTCACCGCCAAGTGTTAAAATTCTCAATAATTGCAAGAAAATCAGCGATGAATTATAATCGACTTGATGCAGAGTGGCCTTTGCAATTCTTTTTCCTTAAACGGCCGGTAAGCCAGTGCAATATATCTTTGTCCCTTTAATTTTCATGCTGAATTGCAGGCCGGACTAATTTACGCTTTGCGTCAGAAGATTTTTTTTGCTATTTTCTTGTCCATGGATCAAGAAATTCTATTACTGAGTAAAAACTCGCCGCAATTAGGCATTAAACTCAACAAGCAACAACTGGCTTTGTTTGATGTTTATAAAAATGAGCTTTTACAGTGGAATGCTAAAACAAATTTAATTTCCGAAAATTCTTCCCGGGAAATTATCAAGCGTCACTTTTTGGATTCACTCTCAGCATTGCAATTTATTCAAAAGCCGGCCGCAAGACTAATTGATGTCGGATGCGGCGCGGGTTTTCCTGGTCTTCCCTTAAAAATAGCGCTGCCTTCATTACAGGTTTATCTTTTGGAAACCAATAGAAAAAAAGTTTCTTTTTTAAAACATATTATCCGTCTTTTGAATCTTTCCCAGACCTTTGTTTTTCATGACCGCGTCGAAAATATTATCAAGAAAGATTCATGGAGAGAAAAATTTGATATTGTAATTTCCCGTGCCGCTTTTAAAATATCTGAACTTCTGCCATATGGCGAATATTTTCTTGTCCCGGGAGGAAAACTAATTGCCTTGAAAGGCCCTAATGTTGATGAGGAATTTACACAATGCTCACCTGTTAAAGATCAATACAAAATATCTCAATTTATTCAATATGATATAAACGTCCCCTGCTTAGAGGCACAGCGTAAAATTATTATCGGAGAAAAGACAAAATAAAGTAAAAAAAACTTCTAAAAAGAATTTTTTTATGCTACTGCTAACTTCAGTTCTTGCAAAAGAATTTATTTTTTTACGCTCAATAAAATAATGAATAAAATTATATGTATAGCGAACCAAAAGGGTGGTGTCGGTAAAACCACCACCGCGATAAATTTATCTGCTTCCCTGGCGGCGGCGGAAAAAAAAACTTTGCTCATTGATGGCGATTCTCAGGGTAATTCAACAAGCGGTATCGGAGCGGATAGAAATTCATTTCAGACGGCTAATTTATATCACGCGATGATCGGTCAGGTGCCTCTGGAACAAGTAATTATCAACACGGCAATACCGCATCTTGATGTTGTGCCGTCTAACCAGGATCTGATTGGCATTGAAGTTGAGTTTGTTGGTCTGGAAGATAAAGAAAAGCGGTTGCGTAATTTATTGAGTTCTCTGGACAGGCATTATGATTTTATAGTAATTGATTGTCCGCCATCGCTGGGTGTTATGACCGTAAATGCCCTGGTCGCATCCGATTATTTGATTGTTCCTTTGCAGTGCGAGTATTTTGCTATGGAAGGTTTGGGATATTTGCTCAATACTGTCAAACTGGTAAAAGCGCAATTAAATCCAAAACTGGTTTTAGGCGGTATTTTGCTAACGATGTTTGATCAGCGCAATTTATTATCTCATCGGGTATCCGATGATGTGCGGAAACATTTTGGCGATAAGGTTTTTAAAACGGTGATCCCGCGTAATGTGCGGCTTTCGGAAAGCCCCAGTCACGGATTGCCTATTATTCTTTACGACATTAAATCGCGCGGCGCTTTGGCTTATATGGAAATGGCTGGGGAAATAATTCAGGGGGGAATGTAAATGGCACAAAAAAATGTGCTTGGTAAAGGGCTTGGCGCAATTTTTCCGGATTTATTAAATGACTTCGATAAGAAAAAGAATGTTTTTTCCTGCGGCATTGAAGAGTTGCGGCCAAACCGTTATCAACCCCGTAAAACTTTTAACGATCAAAACCAAAAGCAGCTTATTGATTCCATTAAAAACAGCGGTATTATTCAGCCGATTATTGTCCGCAGGGCTGAAAAGGGATATGAAATTATTGCCGGAGAGCGGCGATGGAGAGCGGCTCAGTCCATAGGTTTAAAAGATGTACCTATTGCCATTCGTGAAGCAACAGACATGCAGGCGGCCGAAATGTCGCTGATTGAGAATATTCAGCGTGAAGAATTAAATCCTCTGGAAGAAGCCGATGCCTACGTAACATTAATTGAAAATTTCAAACTTTCTCAGGATGAAATTTCTTCGCGCGTGGGCAAAGATCGTTCGACCATTGCCAATACCATTCGTCTTTTGAAATTGCCGGATCAAGCCAAAAAAGCTCTTACGGAAAAGAAAATTTCTTCAGGCCATGCCCGCTGTTTACTGGCATGCAGTTCAACAGAAAAACAACTTGCGGCGCTGGCTTTAATCTTACAAAAAGATTTAAATGTCCGAGAAACTGAACGTTTAATACAAAACGCAAAAAAGATTCACATTGATAAAAAACAAGATGTCAAAAAAGACCACTTTCTAACTGACCTGGAAAAATCAATAGCCGCAAAATTTATGGCAAAGGTGCAAATTAAGGGTTCGGCTAAAAAGGGATTTGTCGAAATTCGCTATACGTCTATGGATGAATTGAACCGGTTAGCGGATTTAATTCTTGATAATTTAAAATAATATATGTATTCCACACTTATCCACAATTGTTGATAAGTGTGTTTATAAAGGTTGTTAAATGGAAGATTTTTGGGGAAAAACAACTAAATTTATTCAAGAAAAAATAAGTAAGCAAAATTTTGATACATGGATAAAACCTATCAAAATAATTGCCATGGAAGACCAGCATGTGCAATTGGCTGTGCCCAATAAATTTTTTAAAGATTGGCTTTTAGATAATTATACATCTACCATTAAACAATCTTTAAAAGCTGCCGCAGGTATAGATGTTGATATTGATTTTGTTCTATTAAAAAATCAGGAAAATATCTCCGACCCGTCGTTCAAGCAGACGACGCATTCTAAACATACGTCAACGGCTATTACCAGTAAAAGCAAAAACTTTTCTTTTCTCAACGATAATTACAACTTCGACAGGTTTGTGGTTGGCTCGTGTAATCAATTTGCCCACGCCGCTTCAATTGCCGTAGCCAAACAACCGGCGAAAAATTACAATCCTTTATTTATTTATGGAGGATCAGGTTTAGGAAAAACTCACTTACTTAATGCTATCGGTCTTCTCTCGTCTTCTATCCACCCAACGCTAAATATTATGTATGTTTCGGCAGAAGAATTTATGAATGAAATGATTAATTCCATTCGTTATGACCGCATGCCAAAATTTAGAGAAAAATATCGTAACATCAGTTGTTTATTAATTGATGATATTCATTTTCTAGCAGGCAAAGAACGAACGCAGGAAGAATTTTTCCATACTTTCAACACATTACATGATTCCGGAAAACAAATAGTGGTCACCAGTGATAAGTTTCCAAAAGATATTCCTAATCTGGAAAGTAGGCTTCGTTCCCGTTTTGAATGGGGACTAATTGCCGATATTCAACCACCGGAAATAGAAACTAAAATTGCTATTATCGAAAGAAAAATTCAGGAAAATAAAATTGATTTACCGCATAATGTTATTCATTATATCGCATCCCATGTGGAATCAAATATTCGTGAACTGGAAGGTTTTTTAGTTAGAATAGGCGCTTATTCATCTTTAACAGGCAGAGAAATTGATTTAGATTTAGTAAAAGAAGTATTAAGCAGCTTAGTTAAGCATAATAAACAGGGTGACGTAAGCATTGAAGAAATCATTAAAGTTATATCTGGAAAATTAAATATAAAAATATCTGACATTAAAGCTCATAATAAAAATAAAAATATTGTCTTCGCAAGGCAAATTGTCATGTATTTAGCAAGAAAATTAACAAATCATTCTTTTCCTGATATCGGTCAAAAAATTGGTGGTCGTGATCATTCCACGGTAATTTATGCTAATAATAAAATATTAAATAGCATAAAAACAGACCCTAAGTTAAAAGGTTTGATTCAGGAATTGGAGGATATTTTAATGAACAAATCATAAACTTTTTTATATTCATTTATAAACAAGTTAAATGTGTTTAAAGTAATTATAATTATTTAAAAAAAAGCATTAATCAACATATCCACAGGCATTACTATTAATACTAATTATATATAAGAAACTAAATTATAATATTAAGATAAAAAACAAGGAGGAAATATGGAATTTAAAATTAACAGAGAAACCTTTCTTGATGGTATTCAAAAAACATTAGGCATTGTCGAAAAAAAAACAACAATACCTATTTTAAATAATATTCTTGTAAAAGCTGAAAATAATAAGCTGAAAATAATTGCTACTGATAGAGAAATAATTTTAATTTCTGATTATGATGCGGAAATATCGGAAAATGGTGAAATCACTGTTTCCGCAAAAAAGATATATGAAATGATAAGAGAAATTCAAGGTGAAGTTATTATTTTCACTCAGAAAAATAATATTGTAAAAATATCATCTCAGCGGGCGTTTTATAAAATACCGGGACTACCGGCCGAAGATTTTCCAAGTATTACAGATGATAAGGATATTCCTCTTTATAAAATAAAGGGAATGGTCATAAAAGATTTAATTAATAAAACAGCGTTCGCTATGGCAACTGATGAAAGCAGAAAAAATCTAAATGGTGTTTTATTGGAAGAAGGAGTGGATGGGGTAGATCATTTATTAAGAATGGTGGCTACTGACGGTCATCGTTTAGCGTTGGCTAAAGGTTTAATATCCGGTCCTTTTTTAAAGACTGGAAAAGGAATTATTATTCCCCGCAAGGGATTGATGGAAATCAAAAAAATTATTGATGAAAATGAAGAGGTTAAAATAGGTTTACATAAAAATATGTTTGTCGTGAAAACAGAAAACACTCTTTTAAAAGTCAGTTTGGTTGATGCGGATTATCCTGATTATAAAAAAGTTATTTCCACTGAAAAAGGAATTCGAGTTATTTTAGAAAAAGAATATTTTCTACATGCCTTAAAAAGAATGAGTGTTGTGTCGTCAGAAAGATATGGTGGAGTTATTCTTTCTTTTTCTAAAGGTAAGTTAACACTCAATTCCACAAATTTGGACGTAGGTGAAGCAACGGAAGAGATAGATATAGATTATGATGGAGAAAATATTGATAGTGGATTTAATGTAAATTATTTAATTGATGCCATATCTGTGATTAATAAAGAAAATATTCTGTTGGAAGTTGGGGTGGGATTAAAACCATCACTGATCAAACAGGCTGAAGATGACGGTTATTTATGCATAATTATGCCGTTAAAAATATAGTAGCAGAGAGGAAATTTAAAAATATTTATGACACATAAGTATGATGCGGATAGTATTAAAGTATTAGAAGGCTTGGAGGCGGTTCGTATAAGACCTGCCATGTATATAGGTTCCACCGGAAAGGAAGGTCTTCATCACCTGGTTTATGAAGTTGTTGATAATAGTATCGATGAAGCGGCTGGTGGATATTGCGACACAATCACAGTAAAAATAAGAGTGGATAATAGTATTGTTGTTGATGATAACGGCCGCGGTATTCCTGTAGATATTCATAAAACAGAAGGTGTGTCGGCAGCGGAAGTGGTTATGACAAAACTTCATGCCGGTGGTAAGTTTTCCAATGATTCTTATAAAATATCCGGCGGTTTGCATGGCGTTGGTGTTTCAGTTGTGAATGCCCTTTCTAAAACCTGTGAACTGGAAGTACGACGCGACGGCAATGTTTATATGCAGTCTTATAAACGCGGCATTCCAGACGGTCCTCTGGAAATGGTGGGCAAAACCCGCGGCAAAGGAACTAAAGTAACCTTTTTACCGGATGACGAAATATTTGAAGAGAGTGAATTCAGTTTTGATATTATCGCGAATCGTTTGCGCGAACTGGCTTTTTTAAATTCCGGCGTCAGAATTAATTTAATGGACGAACGCACCGGTAAGCAAAATGAATTCTTTTATAAAGGCGGTATAGTTTCATTTGTTGAATATATTAACCGCAATAAAAAAGTTTTGCATAAAAATCCAATTTTTGTTTCCGGCTCCAAGGAAGATTGTTCGGTAGAAGTTGCTCTTCAGTATAACGAAACTTATCTGGATAATATTTTTGCCTTTGCCAACAGCATCAATACGACTGAAGGCGGCACCCATATGATCGGTTTCCGATCGGCTCTGACCCGTGTTTTTAACAATTACGCCACCGCCAATAAAATAATCAAAGACGGTAAAGAATCTCTGCGCGGAGAGGATTTAAGAGAAGGATTGGCGTGTGTCATTAGTGTTAAAGTAAAGAATCCTCAGTTTGAAGGTCAGACAAAAACAAAACTGGGAAATTCTGAGGTGCGCGGCCTGGTGGAGGGCATTGTTTACGAAAAGATCGGCAGTTACCTTGAGGAGAATCCGTCTGTTGCAAAACAAATATTGAATAAATGCATGGAGGCGGCTCGCGCTAGAGAAGCGGCGAGGCGCGCGCGGGAATTGACCAGGCGTAAAAGCGCGCTGGAAGTGGGAGCCCTGCCGGGAAAACTGGCAGATTGTCAGGAAAAAGATCCGGCATTGAGTGAAATCTATCTGGTGGAAGGAGATTCCGCCGGCGGTTCGGCCAAACAGGGGCGTGACCGGAAAAATCAGGCCATTCTGCCGTTGCGCGGGAAAGTACTAAACGTGGAGAAAGCCCGTTTTGATAAAATGCTGCAAAATGAAGAAATCAAAACGATGGTTACGGCTTTTGGAGCAGGCATTGGAACTGACGATTATGATATTAGCAAACTGCGGTATCATAAAGTTATTATCATGACGGATGCGGATGTGGACGGCGCTCATATTCGCACGCTGCTTTTAACATTCTTTTTCCGGCAGATGCGTGAACTGATCGAAAGAGGATATTTGTTTATCGCTCAGCCGCCGTTGTTTAAAGTTGTGGAGAAAAAACAGGAATTCTATATCCAGAATGAGGAGCAGATGAAAAACTACATTTTGGAAAACGGTGTGGAAAAAGTAAAACTGGTCATGGGCGACGGTTCTCCGTTTCCGGTAACAGGCAATAAATTATTGATGATGATTAAGAAGGTGATGCGGATTGAAGATCTGCTGGATAGATTTGAAAAGGAAGGACGCGATAGAAATTTAATACGCATATTGGCCGGTGACCCCACTTTGACTGACGATAGCTTTAAAAATGAAAAGACGCTTTCGTCCATCGCGAAAAGAACAGGCGTTGCCTTAGGCAAGAGTTTTGCCGATTTTAAGATTGAAACAGACGAAGATCACGGCGGGCTAAAAATAGTTTTTAATCTGACAAAGAACGGGCAAATCTTTCCATCCTGTTTGAACCGTGAAGTTTTTCGCACGCCGCAGTTCGCGGATATCCGGTCATTGCTGGATCAGGTTTCCATTATGGGCGAAGCTCCTTACAGCGATAGGGGCGAAGAATCTTCAACGACTATTATTTTGGAAAGCGCCAAGGCGCTTGTGGATCATATTGTCAACTTAGGCAAGAAAGGACTGGCCGTCCAGCGCTATAAGGGCCTAGGTGAAATGAACCCCGAGCAGTTGTGGGACACCACGATGAATCCGGAAAAACGCACACTTCTGCAGGTTGGGGTCGAAGACGCGGTTCTGGCTGACGAGATATTTACAACGCTCATGGGTGATCAGGTCGAACCGCGGCGTGATTTCATATATCAAAATGCCTTGTATGTTTCCAATCTGGACATTTAATAAACACTGTTAGATTAATGATTGTGCCGGCTGAAAATCAGTCAGTTTATTATTGAGAGAGGATTAAACAAAATGGAACGTGATATCCACCACAAGCAAACACTGGTGAATATAGAAGATGAAATGAAAAAATCCTACATGGATTACGCCATGAGTGTCATCATCGGCCGGGCAATTCCCGATGTACGCGACGGCCTCAAACCGGTGCACCGCCGGATTTTATATGCCATGTATGAAATGGGCAACCGCCATAATAAACCCTACAAAAAATCCGCCCGTATCGTCGGCGAGATCATGGGTAAATATCATCCGCACGGCGATGCGGCCATTTATGACACAATGGTGCGTATGGCACAGGAGTTTTCTCTGCGCTACATGCTGGTGGACGGACAGGGCAACTTCGGTTCGATTGACGGCGATCCGCCCGCGGCCATGCGTTATACGGAAAGTCGTCTGGCGCGCATTTCTGATGAAGTGCTGGCCGATCTGGAAAAAGACACGGTCGATTATGTGCCGAACTATGATGAATCCCTGCAGGAGCCGTCGCTTCTGGCAACACGCATTCCGCTGTTACTGCTCAATGGAACATCAGGTATTGCTGTTGGTATGGCGACCAATATTCCGCCGCATAATCTGAAAGAAATTATAAACGGCACCATCGCCTGCATTAAGAATCCGGACATTACCATCGAACAGCTCATACGTCATATTCCCGGTCCTGATTTTCCAACTGCCGGATTTATTAATGGCCGGGAAGGAATTCTTTCCGCCTATAAAACCGGACGCGGGATCATCCGCATCCGCGCTCGCTCTCTTATTGAAAAGAACGCCCGTAATGATAGGGAAACCATTGTTCTTACAGAACTGCCTTATCAGGTCAACAAGGCTACGCTGATCGAAAAAATAGCGGAACTGGTGCGCGATAAAAAGATATCAGGCATTTCCGATTTGCGGGACGAATCCGACCGAGAAGGCATCCGCGTGGTGATCGAACTCAAGCGGGATGAAAATTCGGCAATCATCCTCAATCAGCTCTATAAATTCACGCAAATGGAAGTTTCCTTGGGCGTCATCATGCTGGCGATCTCCGAAAACATGCCACAGGTTTTCAATCTCAAACAAGTACTCGAAAAATTCATCAGTTTCCGCAGGGATGTTGTTATACGCCGCACCAGGTTTGAATTGGCAAGAGCGCAGGAACGAGCGCATATTTTAGAAGGTTACATTATTGCCTTAAACAACATTGACGCAGTTATTAAAGTCATTAAAGCATCGAAGACACCAGCGGAAGCTTCGATGCAGTTATGCGCGAAATTCAGTTTGTCGGAAATTCAGGCCAAAGCCATTCTGGAGATGAGACTCCAGCGTCTGACCGGTTTGGAGCGAGCCAAGATCGACGAGGAATACGCGGAAGTGAACGCCTTGATCGCCCATTTGAACGCTATTTTAGCCGATCCGCAAAAAGTTTTGCAGGTTATTATTGACGAGCTCAATGAAATTAAGGAACGGTACGGCGATGAACGGCGTACGGAAATCGTCGCGAGCTCCGAAGATATCAATATTGAAGATATGATCGTGGAAGAAGATGTGGTTGTAACGATATCCCATAGCGGCTATATCAAACGCAACGCGGTCAGCCTTTACAAAAGTCAGCACCGCGGCGGACGCGGCAAAATGGGTATGGGAACGAAAGAGGAAGATTTTGTGGAAAAAATCTTTATCGCCTCCACACATCATTACCTGCTTGTTTTTACCAGTGCAGGAAAAGTGCACTGGTTGAAGGTTTATCAGATACCTCAGGCGGGACGCGCGGCCAAAGGCAAAGCCATGGTCAATCTGGTCAATCTTGCGCCGGGTGAAAGTGTTCGTGCAACATTGCCGGTCAAGGAATTTGTTGACGATAAGTATATTGTGATGATCACTAAAAAGGGCACTATCAAGAAAACTGAACTAACCGCTTATGCCAATCCGCGATCCGGCGGCATCATTGCCATTTCCATTGACGAAGGGGATGAGTTGGTGGATGTTCAATTGACGATGGGGAATCAGGATATCTTTATAGCGACAAGACAGGGTATGGCCATTCGTTTCAAAGAAGACGATGTTCGGGATATGGGCAGAACAGCCCGCGGTGTGCGCGGCATTAATCTGGATGAAGGTGATGATGTTATCGGTATGGATATTCCCGCGCAGAACACTTTCATGCTTACCGTTTCGGAAAACGGATTCGGCAAATGCACGCCGATTGATGAATACCGTGTCCAAACCCGTGGCGGCAAAGGAACGATCAATTTAAAAACGGTGGAAAAAGTAGGCAATGTTTCCGGCGTTCTGCAGGTTATCGGTGAAGATAACGTTATGTTGATCAGCAATGCCGGCAAAGTTATCCGGTTGAAGGTGCAGGAAATACCGGTAAATCATCGGGTAACGCAGGGAGTGAAACTTATTGAACTGGATCCTGAAGAAAAACTTGTTGGCGTTGCGCGCACGACATCGGAAGCCGAAGGCAAGGATGATGATATCAACAGCAATGGTGACGATGAAACTGATCTGACGCAGGAAGAAAATAGTACAACGGAAGAAGATTAAGGCTTCAATTAAAGTCTATGAGCAAAAAGGGCGCTGCGAGGCGCCCTTTTTTATTGAAGGCAGGAACTTGTTGAATGAGCCATCTTAGGTTATAATCTGCACATGTCCAAATACAACTTTTTTGACCATACGGCCGATATAGGTATTGAAATATCAGGACGGACTAAGAAGGAACTGTTTGCCAACGCCGCCTGTGCTTTGTTTGGTGTCCTGATCGAAAACGTCAAAAATAATGGCAGGACTACCCGGGAGAGAAAAGGGCGGTATAAAATAATAACTATTGACGGCGCGGATGCAGCGGATTTACTGATTAATTTTTTACGGGAGATGCTTTACTTATTTAATGGCGGGCACTGGGTAGTAGACAAGTGCGAAATTATAAAATGCGGCAATAAAAAGCTGGTAGCGCAATTGATGGGTGAGCCATACAATAACAGGAAGCATTTGATTAAAACCGAGATTAAGGCAGTAACCTATTGTGGCTTGAGTGTTACAAAGCGAAAGTCAGGATGGGGGGCAAGGGTGATATTCGATGTCTGACGGCTTCGTACAAAGTCCATAAGCTACGTTGCGGCGTACGAATAGTACGCCTCATTCCTCGGGATTTGCGTGCTTGCCTCTGGAACTTTTTACGATGCCGTGGAAGAGCTTTAATATTTGAACTTTTTTGAGCATTAAAATGCCTGAAATTAGATTGGAAAAAATAGATGATAACCGCTGGTTTCTGCCGCAGACAGGCTCTATGCGCGTACCGGGAATTATCTATGCCAATGATAAGATTTATGATCTGCTGAAAAAAGATGAAAGCGTGAAACAAGTGGCTAACGTCGCACATTTGCCCGGTATTGTGAATTATTCTCTGGCCATGCCCGATGTTCACTGGGGATATGGCTTTCCTATCGGCGGCGTAGCGGCCTTTGATCTTGAGAGCGGCATTATTTCGCCTGGCGGTGTTGGCTATGACATCAACTGTGGCTGCCGCCTGATGACCACAGAACTGTTCATTTCGGATATCAAAGACAAGATCAAAGATTTAACTACTGCATTGTATCATCGTATTCCGTCGGGTGTCGGTTCCACAGGCTATATTAAACTATCCGGTAAAGATCAGAAAAAAGTGCTCGAAGAAGGCGCAAGGTGGGCGGTCAAGGCCGGTTTTGGGACGGCTCTGGATTTGGAAACAACTGAAGACGGCGGATGCATGAGCGGCGCGGACCCGGAGCAGGTATCAGCGCGGGCTATCGAACGGGGCAAGCAACAGTTAGGCACGCTGGGTTCCGGCAATCACTTTCTGGAAATTGAAGTGGTGCAGGAGATATTTGATGAGAAAACCGCGCAGGCGTTTGGTTTACGTAAAAATCAGATCGTCATCATGATTCATACCGGTTCGCGCGGATTGGGTTATCAGATTTGCGATGATTATCTGGCCTTAATGGTCAAGCACGCGCATGAAACAGGCATTGAGCTGCCGGATAGACAGCTGGCTTGTGCATATCTCAATTCAGCACGGGGGGAAAATTATCTGGCTGCCATGGCCTGCGGAGCCAATTACGCATGGGCCAACCGGCAAATCCTAATGCATCTGACAAGCGAAGTTCTGGAAAAAACGCTGCGCGTGGCTCCCCGCGAACTGGGAATGCGTCTGGTATATGATGTCTGTCATAACATTGCCAAAATAGAATCGTTTACTATTGCGGGCATTACAAAAAAACTTTGCGTTCACCGCAAAGGAGCGACGCGTGCGTTTCCCGCCGGTCATGAGGCTGTACCCGATCGCTATAGAAGCGTGGGCCAGCCGGTATTGATTCCCGGTGATATGGGCACAGGTTCATTTGTTTTAGCCGGTCAGGAAAAGGCAATGGAAGCGACATTCGGCAGTGCCTGTCACGGGGCAGGGCGGGTGATGAGCCGTTCAAAAGCAATCAAATCCAGCAAGGGAAGATTTATTAGCCGTGAGCTTGCCGAGATGGGAGTTTTGGTAATAGCCGGCAGCAAGGGCACGCTGGGTGAGGAAATGCCGGAAGCTTATAAAAACCTCCAGGACGTTGTGCAGGTTATGCATGATTCGGGTGTTGCGAGGAGGGTGGCTAAACTTAAATCTATAGCCTGTATCAAAGGCTAAGAAGATGATTCCGTAAAATGCCCATATGCTGCGTTACGCTTCAGCTCTTGTCGTTGCAGCGTACGCAAAAAGTACGCCTCACTCCTATGGGTTTTGCGCGCCTTGCCTCTGGACATTTTACGAAGCCATCAAAATTTAAGGAATTCTGTTTAGTGAAAATAATATGGAAGCTGTTGTAAGTAAAGACAAGAATAAATACGGGAGGACAAAATGACGGAAATCATTTTTGACAAAAATGAAGACTGGGATAAAAGAATACTGTGCAGCGATGAATCCTGTATAGGAGTTATAGGTGCCGACGGTAAATGTAAAGAATGCGGCAGAGTTTATGAAGGAAAGCTTCCCTGCCAACAGGCAACGGGCAGCGTTCAGGCGGAAGTTTCTCGAGAACAAAAAGCAGTCCCTGCAGCTGATACGAAATCCGATGATGATTGGGATAAAAGAATATTATGCAGCGACGAGGCCTGTATCGGGGTTATTGGCTCTGACGGCAAGTGCAGGGAATGTGAAAAACCGCTGTAACTAAAATGACGGGCAACTATTTATAGTAAAATATGACTGTTGAAAAAACAAAAACAACAAGCACCCTGCTCTTTGTTTTCCGATGTATACCCCTGGTTGTGCGTAAGGGATTGTGCAGGATTGGATTTTCACTTTTTTACCATCTGGTTGCTAAAAGCCGCTTGATAGTTCTGCATAATCTCCAGCGTTCATTTCCGGAAAAAGATTCAAAGGAAATAATAAAGATAGCCAAAGGAGTTTACAGGCATTTTTCCATTGTTGCCGCTGAATTCTTCGATATGCCTTCCATTACCAGGGACAATATTGACCGGTGGGTGGAAGTAGAAGGTATGGAATATGCCGATGCGGCACTTTCCCAAAACAAAGGAGCTCTTTCCATCGTTGCCCATTTCGGAAACTGGGAACTTTTGACTATCGCTATCCCGATGCTGGTCAGGCCGATGTATATTGTCTACCGGCCGCTGGATAGCCCGGTTATTGATAATATGGTGGAATATGTGCGCACCATGCATGGAAATTCCCTGATTCCCAAAGGAGGGTCGGGGAAAAAGGTTTTGGAATTATTAAAAGAGAATCAGATTATAGGAATTTTAAGCGATCAAAATGTGGCCGCTTACGAGGGCGTGTTTGTTGATTTCTTCGAACGTCCTGCCTGTACCGGTGTAGGGTTAGCGGTTATGGCAATGCGCTCCGACTCACCCGTAGTCCCGGTTTTTATGGCCAGACAGAAATCGGGTAAATATAAACTTATTATTAAACCTTTCTTAAAGGCTGTTTGCACGGACGATTATGAGGCTGACTTACAGATAAATACCCAGCGTTTCACAAAAATAGTGGAAGATGTCGTCCGTGAATATCCGAACCAGTGGTTTTGGTTTCACCAGCGCTGGAAAACAAAGACTTATCAAAAATAAAAAAGTTTAACTTTAATAGCACATAGAAAAAGCCACCGAGTAAATCGATGGCTTTTTTATTCAGTGAAAAAAATTTTTATTCTGCCAGCGCTTTAATTCCTTTATATTGATTCAGGTCGGTATAGAGATCGCCTGTGTAAGGATTACGCTTTGTCTTGACAACTTTGTATATCATATAGCCGAATACGGCAATATTCGAAAGCAATGCCAGAAAACTTACAATAAACAATGCCGTGGTATCGGGTGTCGCGGACAAAACCGGATATAAGCCTTCTTTTGTCAATGAAATCCCTTTTGCCGCCGCTGCAATTTGCGCGCTGGCTACAGATTGTACCGCAAAAGCGCCCCTGTCGATAAATGCGGGGAACGTTTGAGCGAACATGCACCACAATGCAAGAGTCTGGGCGCGATGTTGCAGCCATGCGCCCTTACCGACTGTAAATGCGCAAAGGGTGGGAGCGAGCAACAATGCCAGTCCGGCGTACCATGAGTGGCCCGGGATGCAGTTGTATGTGTAGGCGAAGTTCCAAAGATCATAAGCAATAATCCAGAACCAGAGCATATCCGGCCACAACATATCCATGCTTCCGTCTGTGTTTGTCTTTTTACGTACACAGATTCCGAACCAGCCGGTGATTGTGATGATGTTAAGGATTCCGGCAATGCCGTTCATGTAGTTCCATGAACCGCCGATGTAATATTCGATCTGATTATGCAAAAACTCAATTGTAGGCACTGAATAAGTTGCGCCTACTTGAAAGTCACGAGTCACAGCTTCCAGAATGTTGATTGCCAGAATCAGCGGCGGGAAGCACAGAGCCCATTTCTTGTCACTTAGTTTCCAAAATTTCCCGTCTTTGCCTGTGCCGCGAAGGTGTCTGATGCACCAAAACCCGATACATCCGGCTGTTGATGAGTAAACCTTTGCCAGATGGAACCAGTCCATATAGGCCGTATCTTTCAATGTCGTAAGCCACAAAATCGTAAGGATGATCGGCAATACAACAAACATGGCAAAACCCGCCCATTTGAATCTGCGGCCCACCTCATTGGTAACAAACAAGGCGATGAAAGCCGCAATCCAGACAAGCCATACCAGAATTAAACTAACGTCTGTACTGAACGTAAACATATCATTACCTCCTGCCGATATTAAATTGTGGAATGTTTAAAAATTTTTATAAGGAAGAAATTACTTATCTGCTTGTTTGATGTGCATATTATAAGCGCATAAAGCTAAAACTCAAGAAAATATTTGAGATAAGCCGTTGCATATAATGGCAAGAAGTACAATATCTCAAACATTGATGATATCTATCTACTAAATGATGACACTGTAAAATGCCAAGAGATAAGCCGCGCAAAGCCTCAGGATCGAAGTGTACTTATAATGTACATCGCAATGACAAGGGCTAAAGCGCAACGTACCTTACGGGTGCTTTACGGTGTCATCAGAAGTCGTAGAGCTTTGCGCCCGGAATAACCGTGAACTTATGCTTTAGTAAAACTTCAATAGCTTTTTCGGGGTTATCGAAGCGGAAGATGATGACGGCATTCTGGCCGCTTTTTTCTACAAAGGCGTAAAGATATTCCACGTTGATGCCTTCTTTGGATACAACTTCCATAATGCTATGCAGTCCGCCCGGTTTGTCGGGAACTTCGACGGCAACAACAGGGGTTTTGCTTACACGAAAGCCGTTGTCTTTGAGCACTTTGTTTGCTTTTTCGACATCATTGACAATCAAACGCAAAATACCGAAATCGACCGTTTCAGCCAGCGAGAGAGTCCGAATATTGATGTTGTTCTCCTTCATGACTCGCGTCGCATACTCGAGCGAGCCGGGTTTGTTTTCTAAAAAAACAGATATTTGTTCTACTTTCATTGTAACCCCCTTATGTATTTATCAATAGCGGCGTTTATCAATAATTTTTGCTCCTGCTTTTTGTAGAGTATTAGGCTCGACAAGCTTTACACGTGCGGAGACACCCAAATAATCCTTCATGTCCTTGATAATCTGTTTTTCAATTTTCTGCAGTTCTTTGACGCTGCCGGAATCGCTGAATATATTATCGCTGACTTCCACCTGTAAATCCAGCGAGTCCAGCGCGCCCACTTTATCAATGATGATTTGATAATTGGGTTTCAATCCTTCGATACCAACTAAAATAGCTTCTATTTGTGAGGGGAAAATATTGATACCTCGTATAATCAGCATGTCGTCGCTTCTTTTCAAAACCCTTTCCATCTTGACGTGACTACGGCCGCAGCGGCACGATTCGGTAATCAGACGCGATATGTCGCCTGTACGGTAACGGATGAGCGGACCCGCTTCTTTGGTGAGAGTTGTAAAAACCAGTTCGCCCTCTTCTCCCTCGGGGAGAACGTCGCCTGTTGTGGGATTGATTGTTTCGACGATAAAATGGTCTTCAAAAACATGCATTCCATTGCGACCTTCTATGCATTCCATAGCCATGCCCGGGCCGATAACTTCCGATAAACCATACAGATCCAGGGCGGTTATACCAAAAGCTTTTTCAATTTCATCGCACGTCGCCTTATTCCATGGTTCTGCTCCGAAAATGCCCACGCGCAGTTTTAAAGATTTCATGTCCACGCCAAGAGCCTTTCCTTCTTCAACGAGGTGCAAAGCGTATGACGGAGTGGAACAAATTACGGTCGGACCGAAATCCTGCAAAATCATAATTTGCCTTTTGGTGTTTTCTCCGGACATGGGAATAACACTGGCGCCTATTTTTTCCGCGCCATAATGCAGCCCCAAACCACCGGTGAACAATCCGTAACCAAAGGCGTTATGAATAATATCGTTTTTTGTTATACCCGCGGCGACGAGCGAGCGAGCGATAAGATCCGACCATGTTTCAATATCGCGTTTGGTATATCCGAAAACAGTTGCCCTTCCGCTGGTTCCGGAAGACGTGTGCAAACGGACGATGTTGCTCATGGGTACGGAAAATAAGCCGAAAGGATAATTATCGCTTAAATCCTTTCTGGTGATAAAGGGAAGTTTTTGCATGTCGGCAATGGATTTTATAGCGTCAGGCTTGATTTTAGCGGCATCAAAAGATTTTTTGTAAAATCCCACCGTGTGGTAGACCCGTTCCAGAACCTGCTGTAGTCTTTTGACTTGCAGGGCTTTTATAACTTCACGGGGCATGGTTTCAAATTCTTCATTGTAGATCATGGGTTTGCGTCTCCCTTTTAGTATAACTAATGCCTGACTTGGCAGGAAGTCTAACAAAACTTTTTACCTCTGGCAAGAAACTTTCCAGAAGAAAAAGTTGTTTAGAACTAAAAGGAGAGAAATCGGAAAGTCTTTTTCATAAATTTATCCTGGCAGTTTATTGTTTAAATGAATTTTTTTACTTGGGGGGTTTTCAAAAGCCGTTCTTTAGATAGTTTTCTGCCAGCATAATTCCCAAAACGGTTTTAGCGTCAATTATTTCGCCATTTTTAATTAAATCCTTAGCATGTGCAAAGCTGACGGGTATGGTTTCAATGAATTCATCTTCGTCGGGAGTCAGCGGCGCATGGATCAAATCATTGGCTAGAAAAAAATACATGTATTCGTTGCAGTATCCCGGCAGCAGGTAACCTTCAAAGAGTTTGATAAGAGCTCCGGCTTTAAACCCGGTTTCTTCGGCCAGTTCCCTTTGGGCACAGACAACAGCAGGTTCTTCAGAGGAATCCATTGAGCCGGCGGGAATTTCCAGCAGATTCTTTTTAACCGCGTTGCGGTATTGTTTAATTAAAAGCAATTCGTTTTTGCCGTTTATGGCGACAATGGCAACGGTAGGATTATGGCTAATCCAGCTTTGCCTGGTTGATCTACCGTCTGGCAAATCATATTCTTCTTCCCGAACATCAAAAATTTTACAGTGGTATTTTACAGAAGTTTTATTATTTTTCATCAGCGAATTACTTCATTTAGTTTGTTTTGATGATGGATAACAGATGTCTTTCGATTTCTTCTTTCGGCAGTGCCCCGGTTACTCTATCTACTATCTTACCTTCCTTAAAGAAAAGCATGGTTGGAATACTGCGAATTCCATATTGGGAAGCGGTGATCTGATTTTCATCAACATTAAGCTTAACTACTTTTACTCCGTTGGCATAATCAGAAGCGAGTTCATCAATAATAGGGGATAATGTCCGGCAGGGAGCGCACCATGGCGCCCAGCAATCTACTAGCACGGACGTATCGGAAGTCAGCACTTCACGGGCAAATGTTTGATCCGTTACATCGAAAGGCATGATTTTTTGTTGAGGCATGATCAATGGTTCATGGCATTTGCCGCATAAAGGTTTTTGATTTAAGCGATCTTCAGACATTCTGTTTTTCGTGCCGCATTTAAGGCAACGAATAATTAATTCATCCAGCGACGCGCCGCACTTTCCACAGATAGACCTGCCCTGTAGTTTTTTATGCGGTATTCTGTTTTTTGTTCCGCAGTTAAGACAGCGGATGATTACATTATCAGGCATATTAATTAACCTTTGCTATATTATCTCTTTTTTACCGGAAAAAGGCAAATTATATAGCAACGTTCACCTCAACCGGTTTAAGTATTCTCACAATTTCAGCAACGGGTATCCGAGCCAGTAAACCGCGGCTACCCGCATTTATAAATATTTCCGGCAAATCATTTATGGTTTTTTCCATGTAAACAGGCATTGCTTTTTTTGTTCCGAAAGGTGAAGTGCCGCCTACTCTATAGCCCGTGTACTTTTCCGCCACTGCCGGATTACATGGAGAAACCGATTTGACGCCGATAGTCCTGGCCAGCGATTTTGTGGAAACTTCTTTATCTCCGTGCATTAAAATAATGAACGGTTTGCTTGTTTCATCCTCCATTATCAGTGTTTTGATAATACGGTGTTCATCAACCATCAATTTGCCCGCCGCCGTTTTTGTTCCGCCTCTTTCCTCGTATGGGTAAGTATGCAGAGTAAAATCAGCCTTTTGCGCTTTCATGGCTAAAATGGCGGGAGTTGTCGGAAACTTTTCTTTAGTCATCATGCATATAATAACAACTAAAAATAAAAAAGCAATATACGCCGATTTTGACAGAAAAATTTTAATGGAAGAGGTTGTTTTTGATCATGTTCCGCAGACAGAAAACGAAAAATAAATACTGTAAATATAAACAAATACGCATATATACAATATTGTCCTGCTTAAGGGGGCGGGTTATTTAACGTGTTTTAATGACATTTTGTTTGTTTATGCGGAGAAAATCTTATAGCTTGTTTCATTTTCTTGATTTTACTTTTATTTTAAGTTATTTGTGCCAAACATCTTTTAGATGGGGAAAATGACATTGCAAATAAATCCAAGCACTAAACATAAGTTGATCCGTGATTCCGTGCGGCATTTCGCAGAAACAGAACTTGCGCCTATTGCTGCCGAAATAGACCGTAAAGCCACTTTTCCTTTTGCCGTCATCGAGAAAATGAAGGTGCTTAATTATTTCGGCCTGCAGGTGCCCAGAGAATTCGGCGGTGCGGCCATGGATTCTGTCAGCTCTGCAATAGTTGTGGAAGAATTATCCCGTATCTGCGCCGCAGTAGGCTTGTGCGTTACCGTGCACAATGGAGTCGCGGTCTATCCGTTTCTACGCTTTGCCACACCAGAGCAAAAAAAACATTACCTGCCTAAATTAGCCAGCGGTGAAATTATCGGCGCTTTCAGTCTGACCGAAGCCAATGCGGGTTCTGATTCCGCCAGCGTGGAAACAACAGCTGTAAAAAAAAACAAGGAGTACATCTTAAACGGCACTAAAATATTCGTCACCAACGGCGGAATTTGTGATTTGGCCTTAATTTTCGCCCTTACCGGTTTTGATCCAACACGTCCGCAGAGCAGTGTTTTTATTGTTGAGGGCAAATATGCCGGATTTTTACGCGGTGAGTTGGAAGATCTTTGCGGAATGCGCGCTAACCCGGTTTCTTCATTATTTTTGGAAGATTGCTGTGTACCGGAAAAAAATCTGCTGGGAAGAATCGGTGACGGAATGAAAATAGGCATGACCACCCTGGATAACGGCAGGATCGGCGTCGCCGCGCAAGCTTTGGGTATTGCCCAGGGAGCATTGGAAGCGGCGGTTAAATACGCCAAAGAAAGGCAGCAATTTAAAAAACCCATTGCGTCGTTGCAAACAATTCAAAATTACATTGCCGATATGGCCACCCAACAAACCGCGGCGCGTTTACTTTTGTACCACGCATGCTCATTGAAGGATGAAGGAGTCCCCTTTGGCTGTGAGGCGGCGATGGCGAAACTTTATTGCAGTCAGGTTGCGACAAAGACGACCTCCCTGGCCGTCCAAATTCACGGCGGCTATGGATACAGCAAGGAATATGATGTTGAAAGATACTTCCGTGATGCTAAAGTTACGGAAATTTATGAAGGCACAAGTGAAATTCAGCGCATGGTTATTGCGCGCTCGATACTGTCTCAACTGATATTATAGATTCCCAAATGTTTCTGTGCGAAGTTATTGGTTGTTTCTCGCCGTTAAAGGAATCTGTTATGCAACTCGCATAAGCGAGCGAGAGAGGGAGGCTCGCAAGGCTCATGCCTTGTGAGGGGGCGACGTGAGTCCGTATGATAGACAATATGTTAAATCTCGTAGTATGTTTAAAACAAGTTCCTATGGTTACAGAACTGCCGTGGGATGAAAAAACCGGCACACTCAGACGTGACCTCGCCTCCGGTATGATGAATCCGGCCTGCAAGCACGCTCTGGAGGCCGCACTGCAAATAAAAGAAAAAATTTCCGCGAATATTACTGCCATAACCATGGGTCCGCCGGCTGCCGAGGAAGTGCTGCTCGAAGCAATGGCTTTAGGTGCCGACCGGGGAATCCTTATTTGCGATAAGCTCCTGGCCGGGTCGGATACTTACGCCACGTCGTTGGTTTTAACAGCGGCAATAAAAAAGAAATGTCCTAAATTTGATCTTATCCTTTGCGGTTCTTATACTGCAGATAGTGAAACCGCGCAGGTTGGACCGCAATTAGCTGAAGAATTGGATTTACCCGCGGCTGCCTATATTGAAAAGCTGGAAATTTACGGCCGGACATTGCGTGTTCGCCGGCTTGTGGATAATTTTCGTGAAACTCTCGAAATGGAATTCCCGGCGCTGGTGACTGTTTCCATGGAAAATTACAAACCGCGCTACACAAATCTTGTTGGTTTGGAAAATGTTTTTTGCGGAAATGAGGTGATTGTGCTTGATGCGGCGGCTCTTGGCATAAACGCTTTATCATCTAAAAGTAAAGGCTCACGCACCAAAGTGCGCAGAGTCTTTTTGAGAAAAGCACAGAAAGAAAACGTGCTCATACATGGAACATCTTCCGCGGTCGTTACTGAATTCTTAGACAGGTATCAAAGAAAAATCGGCACGGTAATAGGCAAATCTATTGAAGGAAACAAACTTGATGATGAAGAGTAAGCAAAAAAGTATCTGGGTATTTGGCGATTACCGCAATTATTATCAAAACCGTGTAACCCTTCAGTTGATTTCCAAAGCTATGGATCTTGCCAAAACTATCAATGCGGAGGTTTGCGCGTTGATTTTTGGTCATGAAATTGACGAATGGATTATGGAATATACCGCTCACGGAGCGGATAGAATTCTGGCAATTGATGATCCCGCTTTAAAGAGTTACAGCACGGAAAGATATCTGGCTATCATTGAAATTCTGGCCAAACAAAGGGATCCGGAAATTATCCTGATTGGTGCTACAGACTTTGGCCGTGAATTCGCGCCGCGGCTGGCCAAGCGTTTAAAGACAGGTTTATCCGCTGATTGTGTGGGGCTCGATATTGCACAAGACGGACTATTGTTGCAGATAGCCCCCTCGTTTGGCGGCAATATGCTGGCGGAAATCGTTACGGAACATCATCGTCCCCAGATGGCTACGATACGACCGGGAACATTTAAGGAAATACCGCATGATTATCAAAGAAAGGCTTTGGTTGAACGTCTGCCCTTAATGCAAAACCTGCCGAAACCCCGTGTTCGCCTTGTGGAGTATGAACGTTCTGTGGAAAAAGAACATACTATTGAGAATGCTTCGGTTATCGTTTGCGGTGGCCGTGGTATGCGCAATAGGGAAAAATTCAAAAAACTGCAGGAGTTGGCCAAGCTTTTAGGTGGTGATGTCGGCGCCACCAGACCGGTAGTTTACGCCGGATGGGCTGACCATGGCGCACTGGTGGGACAGGCGGGCAAGCACATAAAACCGAAAATCCTTTTTTCTTTTGGCATCAGCGGCGCTATTCAACATACAGCAGGATTGGGCGAAGCAAATTTTATTATAGCGATTAATAAAAATCCGCAGGCAACGATGATGAAAATGTCCGATGTGGCTATCGTTGGCGATGCCAGCGACGTTCTGAACAACTTGATTAAAGAACTTAAAAAACGAATCAGGGAATAAATTTAATTTTTTTGGTAATATGTATTAGGTATATTAATCGTTATGTAAGAAAATAAATATGAAAAAAATAATTGATATTATTACTCCACATAAACTAAGAATACGTACAATCCTATTTGGGGCAATATCTTATTTGTTAGCCATGTTGATCGGTATAATAATTACGGATACTACATTGACTATAAACATCATTTAACATTTTCTGGTGGTGGTGCAGAAGTAGTTGGATACGGAGTTGCAGGATCTGCTAGCATTGGCCTGCTCTATACTTTATATCTGCTTGTTGTAGCGATATAAAGAAAAACAAAGAAGAATAGCACATAACAAAATCAATACAGCCGATCGCTACGCTCTGGCTGATTTTTTCGATACGCTTATTAAAGGACTGAAAAAACTAAATAGAGGGGCTGTTCAAAAATGTTCAGGTGCAAGGCGCGCAAAAAGCAAATCGCGAGGCGTATATTATAATACGCTGAGCGGTGTGGTTTGCAGCGCAACGCAGCAGATGAGCGTTTTTCAACAGTCCCTTAGAGAATAATTTTATTATGGAGTTTCTTGTATGATCAAATCCAGACTTTGTGACCTGGTCGGCATCAAATATCCTATCATTCAGGCGGGTATGGGGCCATTCAGCAATAACAACCTTGCCGTAGCCGCAGCCAACGCCGGTGTTTTGGGCTTGTTCTCCACGAGCGGGCTCTGCAATAAGGATTTTCTTCCATTTATCTACAATGATTGGATCAAAAGCGCCGATGCTAATCCGGAAGACGACATTACGGTTGCGTTAGAGAAATTGCTGAAGAAAGCATATCGACTGACTAAAGACAAAAATGGAGTATTCGGCATCAATGTGATGGTGTCGGCTGAGTTGCTATTTCAGGCACAGATGATTATTGATACGGCAATTCGGGTAAGGGCGGCAAATCCTGGCATGGAAAAACACTTCAAAGTTATCTTCACCTCTGCAGGCGATCCGGTGCCCTGGCACGAAAAGATCAAAGGAGCGGGTTTTACATGGATGCATGTTGTTCCGTCGGTCAAGGGTGCCCAGCGATGCAAAAAAGCAGGTGTCGATGTCATTGTAGCTTCCGGACACGAGGGAGGCTTTCACACCTCATGGGAACCGGTTCACTCGATGATTCTGCTGCCCGCTATTGTGGAAGCGGTTTCCGATGAAAAGACCCTGGTGTGCGGAGCCGGCGGCTTTTGCGACGGTAAAACACTGGCTGCGGCCCTGGTGATGGGCGCAGACGGCGTGCAGATGGGAACACGATTTCTCGCAACGCAGGAAAGTGATTTCCCGCAGATTTGGAGACAAGGTGTAGTTGATGCAGGCGACAGGGGAACTCTTGTGGCGCGAGGTTTTGTCGGTCCGGCGCGCTGGATTAAAAATCCGCGCAGTGAAGAGCACGCCAAAAACACGCTGCAGAAATCACCCGGATGTTATCTGGGAGTGCCGGATGATATGGCGACGATTGATCTATCATTAATCATGTTTGAACTTGATTCAATGAAGGCTGCTTATGAAGGTGACAAGGATAAGGCGCTTCTGGCTGCCGGTGAAGCGGCACAGCGAATCAATGACATGCCCAAGGTCAACGATCTGGTGCAGGCAATGATGAAAGAGACCGAGGATATACTTAAAGGCGTGCAGACAAAACTGCTCGCGTAGTGAGCTGTTTAAAAACGCTTATCTGCTGCGTTGCGCTGCAAACCGCAACGCTCAACGTATATCTTTATACGCCTCGCGGTTCGGTTTTTGCGCGCCTTGCATCTGAACATTTTTAAACAGCTCGCAATCTAGTAGCCTCAATATCATCTTTGATTTAGAAACGGTCTAAGACAGGTAAATAAAAAAAGCCGGAGATCAACTTCGGCTTTTTTAATACAATCAAATCACTTTATTCACGGATATGTAAAGATACTATCCTCAAAATGCCTTTATGCACTATGAATTAACGTAATTCTGTTTTAGCTGATTCCGACAAGTAGGGCATGATTAGTTTACGGACTCCGATTTGTGATGTATGTTCCAAGAAACAAGTCGATACGGCGTCTTCGTGATCGTCGTCTCGTGATACAAAGTCGTTGATGATCGCACATAAGTCTCTAATCTGACATTCTGATGCGCATGTTAGGTTCATCTCCGAAAACTCTTGGAAGACAGTATGGTAGTTGTATTTTCCGTCGGCGGTGCCCAAGATTCCACCGAATATGCCGGCGGTAAGTCCGATTAATAAACTAATGATTATTGTTGTTGCCATTATGCATTTTCCCCCGCGCCAGCGATGCGAAAATACCGCCGCAGCAGACAACAGCCAGTATGGCAAAAATAAATTTGGTGCTCTTCAAAAGGAGAAAGCTGTTCGCTTCAGAAATTGGATGATCTCCTAAAAAAACGGCGAAAATGAGCATGGTGATTCCCATGCTGGACATTTGACCGATAAGCCTCATTGTGCCCAGAGTGGCGGAAGCAACGCCGAAATATTTTTTTTGCACGGAGCTCATTATGGCGTTGACATTGGGTGAGGAGAAAAGCGCAAAACCTATGCCCAGTAAAACGAGGCAAAACAAAATGTAGTCGACACTTGTCTTGCTGCTAAGATATATCAGCAGGATAAGGCCCGTTACGGTAAGTGTCATGCCTATAGATGAAATAACCTGCGGTTCAAAACGATCGGACAGTTTTCCGGCAAGAGGTGAAAGAAACGCCTGGACAACAGGAGCGGCAATAAGAATGATGCCGGTATGTGACGGAGTCAGCATTTTAATGTGCTGCAAATAGAGGCTAAGTAAAAACGTAACTGCAAATGTGGCGCAGTAATTAATCAAAGCGGCTAAATTGGAAAAAGCAAAAACCTTATTGTTTAAAAACAGATGTATATCCACTAAAGGAAATGGACTCTTCAACTGCTGAAATATAAATAGAGCCAGGAAAGTAATGCCTATGCCTATTAAAAAAACCGCGTTAAATGACGGCAATTGGGAAAAACCGTACATTAAAGCAAAAAGAGCGATTCCGTAAATCAGGGAACCGGTAAAATCAAAACCTTCGCTGTTTGTTCCCGACCAGTCTTCCTTAATAGTTGAAATAACAATTATTATAATAATCAAGCCCAAAATAGCCGTAAAAAGAAAAATATATCTCCATCCGAAATGCTCTGTAAGCAATCCCCCTATAAAAGGACCAATTGTCAATCCGATATATACGGCTGCCGTGTTGATTCCTATCATTTTACCGCGTTCTTCGGGAGGATAAGCTGAAATAAGCAAGGCAGTGCCGGTGCTGAAGATCATTGCCCCGCCGATCCCCTGCAGGACGCGGGCGGAAATTAAGAAAAATTGCGATCGTGATAAAATGCAAAGCGAAGAAGCCACAGTAAAAATCAAAGCTCCATAGAGATAAAATCTTCTGCGTCCGTATATATCGGCCAGCCGGCCCAGAGGAATAAGGGTGATAGCGGCGGCCAGAATAAAGGATGTCGCCACCCAGCCCAGAGACAAAGCTGTCATGGATAATTCTTTGGCGATAGCAGGCAGGGCAACATTGACTGCTGAGCCCATAAATGGCGTCAGAAAAGAGCTCAGCGTTGTAACCAGAAGAATATACAGTTGTTTTTTATTGTTGGCTATTTTCATTTAGCAATATTACCTGGCCGCATTCGTTGGCTAACTTTATTGGCTGCGTCGTCGGCTTCCTCGACGTATAATCAATACGACTGTGAAGCCTCCTCCTTGCCGAAGCGTTATCCTTTGAATGCAACCAGATATCAGTATCAGCATAAAGGAATAATCACCCGCGGGGGAAAGTTTTTTTAAAGAGTTCAGGGAATTTGTCCTTGCCGCAGGCCATCATGAGTGTGAGGGGCATAACTTTTTTTGCCTGTTTAAGCATTTTTTCTGTAAGGTCGCGGATATCCCACTGGGCGTGCCGGTCTGCGCGCATACGCGACAGATGATACATTTCGCGGGCATTGAATTTCATCAGCACCCGTTTGCGGTGGGCGTTGGTCAAAACATAAGCGGCAGCAGTGGGCGCTTTCTTCCGAATTTGTTCGTAAATGCTTTTTGTATGGCTCATAATTTCCATAAAATCCTTTTGCTGGCCGATGGCTTTAATCGAGGGAGGCACTGTCACTCCCAATTGCGGACAATAATCCTGAGCTATTATTGTGGACATGCGATGCCTTTTTAATTGCGCAAAACAACTTGAACTCAATATGAGTTCAAATTGCAGATCGACATTTTCTAACTCCCTTAATACGGCATCATGCGCCTGTAGATTCCCAAAAGCCGTTCTGAATAACAACTTTTTTTCTTGTGGAGTCATCTTTTCCGCCATGCTCAAACACGTGGAATAAGTTATGCCGGACGAAGAAAACAGCAAAGCGGCGGCAATTCTGTTATCGGCGGCGGGAGAAAAAGAAATCAATTGCGCGTCAGATAATATTTTAGAACAGGAGAGATGTTTTTCTAATAAAACAGAGGTTTGTCCACGCAGATTTTGTCTGGTGAATTTGTCGTAATCCGTCGCCTGAGTGTAACGTATAAGAGAGGGCGCGATTTCTTTTGTTGCCGCATATAAATTTTCGCTGTATTCCTTTGCCTCAACCAAAGGATGGGCGGCCAGGCGCCTAAGCATTAATTCCAGATTGCGGGCGTTGATGGTCATACCCAGTTGAGTTTGAGTTGCCATTGATATCGCGTAGCGGGCATCTTCCTTTGCCCAACCTTCCAAAAGAGATTTATTTGCCGGGTCTTCCGCCAAATCTTTATTTTTTTCAAAGATGTAAGGCTTTAGTTTCTTGTAAAGAGTGTTATAGTATTCATTTTGAGTTTGGACGGTGGATTTGAACAACTCTGTTAGATTTGACTGCCTGATTTCTTCAGGGATAACAAAATCCTCATTGAAGAGAACATAACGCTGCGATTTTTCCGTAAAGGAACATAAACGGAACTTTTCAATTTCTTCCACGAGCAGCCGGGATACACCGATAACATCAATATTAAATACGGCATGTTCGGCAACGGAACTGTGCCCCATTTCAAAAACGATATTGCGGTTGGAGAGGCGCGCCTTTTCCACTTCCTCGCGGGCGATTTCGCGCAGTTCATTGACAGGTTTCGGGCTGCGGCTGATACGGGCATAAGCCGCCGATATGGTTTCAGGCGTTAAATCCTGTTGTAATCCGCTTTTCTCTTTGAGCTCACGGATAAGATCGTAGTCCAGATTGTAGCCGGCAAGAAAAATTTTCATAATTTACAAGCTCACAAGTTCCAAGCGACCCAGCGTGCGTCCGAGAAATCGTTCGCCGATTGTCTGAAAGCGGTATGGCACATCACTTACGCAAAATAGATAATCAGGCGGTGTGTCGTTTGTATTGCCTATCTTTTGTTTATCAATCAAATCTGCGGCAATATCGGCCATTGCTTCCGCCGAATCAACCAGATTTACTGATTTTCCCGCGATATCCTGCAATAAAGGTTTTAAAAGAGGGTAATGTGTACAGCCCAGAACCAGCGTGTCAATTTGTTCGGCAATGACCGTTTTTAAATATTCCTGCGCTATAAGTTTTGTTGCCGGATGATCGAACCATCCTTCTTCCACCAAAGGCACGAAAAGAGGGCAGGCCTGCGAAAACACCTTCGCTTCTTTATCCAGAAGGTGGATAGCACGGGCGTAAGCGTTACTGTTGATCGTTGCCGGTGTCCCTATTACTCCGATTGCTTTAGTGATGGTTTTTTTAGTAGCAATGCGGGCACTGGCATCAATTACTTCCAGCACAGGCACAGGGGATAAATCAACAATTGTCTGATGGGCGACAGCTGCCATGGTGTTGCAGGCGACAATCAGTAATTTAACATCTTTCTTAATCAGGAATTCGGTAATTTGCGCCGCGTAGCGATTTATTGTTTCAACCGATTTGATGCCATATGGCACACGCGCCGTATCGCCGAAATAAATGATATTTTCAAAAGGCAGGCGTTCCATCAAAGAACGGACGACTGTCAGGCCGCCAATGCCGGAATCGAATACGCCTATGGCACAATTTGTTTTTGAATTCATTGGTTGTTCTTTAAGGTTAAATTTTAAATGCTTATTTCCACAATGTCGCCATCGGGAAAATGTTTATCATAACTCATCAAAATATAGCAAGATTTCTTATGGAGATTATTTATAAAGAAAGCGAATATTTATCGATTTGTAATTTAATTAATTCCTCATATAAACGCGGTGGAATACAATTCCGTTGCGAAAAAGTAAATTTACAGATATATTTTGCTACTCTGTTTTAGCATGCTCTCCCCGGTAATTTTTTCTATTTCTATCTTGAATGACCAGCTGTCAGATATATCATTTATTCTCAAAACATTTTCAGGGCAATTGTTTATACAGTCAAAACAGGCGATACATTTTTCTTTATCGGCGTCACCGGATTTGGCTTTCATGGCTCCGGTGGGACATGATTCCTCGCAGATCAAACACATGCTGCAATCCTGCCCGCCTCTGGTCGGGAGTTGTGTGAGCACGTTAAATCTGAACGATTCAAGCGAGTCAAGCTGTTCTTCAGTATAATGGGTCTGCTCCAGTATAGCTTTATCCTCACCGGTAAATCGCTTGTATGTTTTTATGGCATATTCTTTTGCCATTTCAAAACAGGATTCATCAGGTTGATCTTCCATAGCCCTCCGTCCGCGACGGTTGAAAGAATAGAAGCCCGTAAACTCCGCGGATGAAACAATGCTAAAGTTCTGATTTCCTAACAGTTGTCCTGTGGAATAATGAATCGGGTGAATGCCAAACCCGCCATAGGTGAAGAAGGTGGAACATTTTTTACCCTGGCCATTAAGAGTTTTGATCCAATCTTTTACAACTTTTGGAGCCCGCCAGGAATGAATAGGCACTCCGAACACCACCGCGTGATAAGACTTTAGATCAATTGTCCTTTGTCTATTTGCATGGGGAGTTATATCATACATGCTGACTTGGCCCCCCATCTTAACGAATGTTTCTCCAATGACCTTTGCTATTGTTCCGGTGATTCCTGTGGCTGAAAAATACAATATCAACAACTTCATGCTTTATCACAAAACATATGAACTTCGTTTTTTCCTTCTTTTATTTATACTTTAAAGCCAGACAATCTATTAAAGTCTAACGTAGCCAGATAGTCTTTTACTGTTTCGGCGCGGCGGATTTGCACAACCTCACCGTTTTTTCTTAACAGCAATTCCGCCGAACGAAGCTTGCCGTTATAATTGAAGCCCATGGCAAAACCATGCGCGCCGGCATCATGAATAACCACAATATCGCCGGATTCCAGTTTCGGCAAAGCGCGGTCAATAGCAAATTTATCGTTGTTTTCACACAGAGAGCCGGTTACATCGTAGATAAACTTATGAGGTTTATTTTCCTTTCCCATAACGGTGATGTGATGATAAGCGCCGTAAAGAGCGGGACGCATCAAATTGGCCATGCAGGCATCCAGGCCGGCGAAATTTTTATAAGTGTCTTTTATATGCAGGACGCGGGAAACCAGGTATCCATAAGGGCCGGTGATATAGCGGCCGCATTCCGTAAAAAGTTTAATGGGGGCAAGATCGTTGGCAACGATGATTTGTTCATATTTTTCCCTGATGCCGCGGCTCATGGCTTTTAAATCTATGCGTTTTTGTTCCGGCCGGTATGGGATACCCACGCCGCCGCCAATATTGACAAATTCAAATTTTATTTTAAGCTTTTGTGAAATTTCCACGATCAGTTGAAACAATATTTCCGCGGTTTCCACGAAATAAGCGGCATTGAGTTCATTGGATGCGACCATGGTGTGAATGCCGAATCGTTTGACGCCTTTTTCTTTGCAGATTTTATAACCTTTAAACATCTGTTCCCGTGTGAAGCCGTATTTTGCTTCCTCAGGATGACCGATAATATGATTTCCTTTTTTCAGACGGCCGGGATTGTAGCGGAAGCAAATCAATGAAGGAATGCCCGCGTATTTCTCCAGATAATTAATATGGCTGATATCATCTAGATTAATGATGGCTTTTAATTTTTTTGCCAGCAGAAAATCCTCCACAGGCGTGTCATTGGATGAAAACATGATTTCTTCACCGGTAATGCCGGTTTTTTGCGCCATGATCAATTCCGAAAGCGAACTGCAATCCGCGCCATAACCTTCCTTATGAAGAATTTTCATCAGGTAGGGATTGGGGGCCGCCTTGACAGCGTAAAATTCTTTAAAACCTTCATTCCATGAAAATGCTTGTTTGAAAGCACGCGCGTTTTCGCGAATCGCTTCTTCATCATAAATGTGAAAAGGCGTTGGATATTTTTTTATAACTTTTTCAATTTGATTTTTTGTAAAAGGCACCAGCTTTTGGGGCATGAAGCTCTCCTTCATTCAAGAAATTAAATTTATGCTAAATATATAACTCAATCAAATTTACGGTAAAATAGGAAATTTATCAATATTATTTTGAGGAATTGAAAGATATTTCTATTAACAGACAAAGAATTTTATGGAAAAATAGATAGCGGCAGAAATTGTAGCGGAAACAGGTATTGTTAAAATCCATGCCCAGATAATGTTTCCGGCAACGCCCCAGCGCACGGCGGAAAGTCTTTTTGTTGAACCGACACCAACAATTGCGCCGGTGATCGTATGGGTAGTGCTCACCGGTATTCCGGCTACGGACGCTCCAATAATAGAACACGCTGCAGCGGCTTCGGCGCTGAAACCACCCATCGGACGAAGTTTAGTTATCTTAGTTCCCATCGTTTTGACAATTCGCCAACCGCCAAACATAGTTCCCAGAGAAATCATCGTATAGCAGGCGATAATCACCCAAAGGGGAATATGAAAGGTCTTGCCCAGCAATCCTTTGCTGAAAAGAGCCATAGCAATAATGCCCATCGTTTTTTGCGCATCGTTCATGCCATGCGCTAATGAATAGACTGCTGCGGAAAAAAGCTGGAGTTTACGAAAGAGTTTATCAGATTTAGCCATATTGGAATGATGGCTAAGATTCATAACAAGAACCATGAAAGCAAATCCTAACACCATGCCTATAGCAGGAGAAACGACGATAAAAATAGTAGTTTTGGTAATGCCCGTCCAAATCAGAGTGCTTGTCCCGGCTTTGGATACAGCTGCGCCGATCAGACCGCCTATCAGAGCATGAGATGAACTACTGGGCAACCCGTAATACCAGGTTGCGATATCCCAGATGATCGCACCACCTAGGGCAGACAGAATCACCAGGTTATCGACAATGTCAATATGGACGATTCCTTTGCCGATAGTATTTGCTACCGCTGTGCCCACAAAAAATACGGCGGCAAAATTAAAAAAAGCCGCCCAAATGACAGCATATTGCGGCGAGAGAACGCGGGTGGAAACAACGGTGGAGATAGAATTGGCGGAATCATGAAAACCATTAAGAAAGTCAAAAATAAGCGCAGCAATGATGAGGAAAACGACAAATGCCATCGAATCAAGCATGTTTCAGGACAATCCCTTCCACGATGTTGGATACATCTTCACAAACGTCAATTGCCTCTTCCAGAAGCTGAAAAATATCTTTCCATTTTATAAGTTCGATGGCGTCTTTCTCGTTTTCGAAAAGATTGGCCATAATAGTTCTCAAAACAATATCACCGGCATTTTCCAGAGTGTTAATTTCCACACAGCCCGCGAGAATCATTTCGGAGTTTTTCATATTGCGCATCGCATGGATGATACTTTTCAATTTTTTTATAGAGTCATTTAAAATTTCAGCTTGTTTAATGATTTCATCAGCCGGCTTTTTAACCTTATAAAGATGGATGCGGACGGCTGTTGCTTCAATAACGTCCATAATGCTGTCCATTTTGTTGACTAGAGCGTAAATATCTTCACGATCTATCGGCGTAAGGAAAGTCTTGTGCATTTTTTCATATGTTTTATGGGTAATGCCGTCGGCTTCATGCTCAATTTCTTTGAGCTTGGCAACTCTTACGTCGGAATAATTCCTGGTTTTAGCCATTTCCAGAAAAAGCTTGCCACCCTCTTCAATTTTGTCTGCCAACTCTTCAAAAAGTTCAAAAAAATCTTCTGTTTTAGGAAAAAGGCGCATGAGAAAAGCCTCCTTGCTATCCTTTTAATAGTTTATAAAATTTCTGGCAGTCCTCTAGCTAATTATCGGGGAAAATGCAAGTATTAAAACGACAAAAAAAACGCAAAAAAGCATTAATACCTTTTATTTAAAGGTCTTAGAGTAAATAATTTTACTGTCGCCTTCGGAATAAAAATTCTTTAAAAAAGCTTCCTGATAATAACCGCAGCTTTCATAGAACTTATGGGTTGGTTTGTAGAGTTCACGGGATGATGTTTCCAAATATATTTGTCTGCCGCCACCGGCCGCAATGAGATTTTCCGTTTCGGCCATAAGCAGCTTTCCCAATCCGTGACCTCGCATATCTTTTAATACGGCGATCCAATAGATATCATAGCTGGAATGCGTTGCGGGTATGAGACCGTAACAGGTATATCCGAGCACGCGATCATCTTTTTCGGCAAATAAAAACTGATAGGAGCTGTCATGCGGCTGTGTAAGCTTTTCTTCCGCCAGTTCAAGTGCAATATCTATTTCCTCGGCGGAAAAAAAGCCGCTGGATTTCACAATATCGGCAATGGCTCCGATATCGGAATGCTTTATTTGCTGGCGGTAAATTAAATCATTCATAAAAAATCAACTTTGCGGCAAGCCGCTACGAAACACGAAATAAGCAGCTCCAACCAGACAAAGACCGGCCCAAAGGAAATCAAGTTTCAGGGGTTGTTTCATGTACATAACGGCAAAACCGGCGAAAACAACCATGGTAATAACTTCCTGAATGACCTTGAGCTGCCCTAAACTGTAATGCTGAAAACCGATTCGATTGGCGGGCACCTGTAAAACATATTCAAAAAAAGCAACACCCCAACTGAACAATATTACAAAAAATAAAGGCTTGCTATTGAAATTTTTCAAATGACCGTACCAGGCGAAAGTCATGAACAAGTTGGAAAAGAAAAGAAATACAATGGTTTTTAACACGGAAGCTAAATCTCCTAAAATTATTTCAAAGCGTTCTCGATTATCAAACCGATGGCTTCATGATATTTTATATTTGCATGTTGAAGCGCGGTGGCAAAACCGGCATCAGGCGATAAACAGGGATTGGAATTAATCTCCAATACCCACGGTTTGCTGTTTTTATCAACACGAAAATCAACGCGTGCGTATCCGCGGAGAGAAAAAAGATGCCAGCAGCGTAAAGCGATTTCACGCAAATCCGATATAAGGTCGGAATCACTTTCCGGGAAATCGTATTTTCGTATAGTGTTATTATATTCAAAGGAATCTTCTATCCATTTCGCTTTGTAGTCTACAATTTTTGGCTTGTCTGGGGCATAGTCCTGAAATATCATTTCCGCTATGGGCAATACCTCGACTCCTTCCCTGTCGGATATGAGGGCGACGTTGAATTCCCGTCCGTCAATATACGCTTCGGCATAACAGGAGCCGCCAAGCTTTCCTTTGCGAAGAGTCATTTCCTGTAAAAGATTTTCGTTATTTATATAAGGGATCAGAGAATCTTCATCGAGACCGATAGAGGCGTGTTCCCATGAAGATTTGATCAAATATATGTCGGCTGTATCTGTCCGGGAACCGAATCCCTTCTGATCCATCCAGGATGGAGTGGCAATGCCGGCATAATGCATGATTTTCTTGGACAGGGGTTTATTTGATGTCTGAAATACCGCTTCTGTCGGGCAGCCGGTATAAGGAATTTGCAATATGTCGAGGATAGCAGGCGCAAAATAAATTAAACTGCCGCGGGAGTCCAGAGTTTCCACGATATTGAACACCGCATAAGGTTTCAAAGATTTCAACATGGTTATGGTGTTATTCAGGTTGAGTTCGAACGGCAAAAGTACGGCTTCGTAATTAAGAGTGCGGAGCGCCCCAGCGATGGATTCAGCCTGCTGGAGGCAATCCAATTCGTCTTCACGGGCATCCGGCGAAATATCACTGTGCAGAATAACGATCTTTTTCATGAATAAACTCTGCCTTATTGAAGATTATTTCCTGTGGCGCTTTAACGCCGATTCAATTATAGCGCTGATTAAGTCATGATAGCTCATTCCTATTTTAGAGCACAAAATGGGCAAATCCGAACGAATGGGATTTAAGCCGGCAAGAGAATTAACTTCCATAAAATGGGGATTTCCATTGGAGTCCGAGCGTAAATCAATACGTCCTGCGTCTTTTAAATCCAAGCCGCGCCAGGCCCTAAGCGAAATTTCCATCGCCTGCCGGGCTTCATCATCGTTGACCAAAACATACTGAACCAGTTTTTCATAATGCTCTTTATTTTCGTAGGAATAGGCGTTCTTTTCCGCGTCTGGCCGGAGAATTATTTCCATTGCTCCGAGAGCGCGGGCATCCTGCCGTGTTCCCAAAATACCCACGGTAAATTCGCGGCCGGGCAGATATGTTTCAATCAATACAGGTTGCTTAAAGGTCTGCAGGAGGTATTTACAGATCTTTTGAAGATTTTTACGATTGGTTATCTTTGATGTCGCCGTTATGCCCTTGCCCGTTCCTTCGGCTATCGGTTTGGCAAAAAGAGGAAACGGAAGATCAACCTTGTTCATGTCGTTTTCACAATTAACTACGGCAAAATCAGGTGTAGGTATTTTCAAATCGCGGAGAACATGCTTGGTCATACCCTTCTGGAGAGAGATGGCGTGACCAAGTGGATCCGAGAAAGTATAGGGGATGCTATAGGCTTCCAATAAGGCGGGAACTTGCGCTTCGCGGCCGAAGCCATACATGCCTTCGGCAATATTAAAAACAAGATCCCATTTGTCTCCGGCTACCAGACGGCGAGTTAATGCTTTTATATTGCCAATTCGATCAGCTTGAAAACCATTGTCTAAAATTATTTTTTCAATGGCTTCTATGGTATCGGGAAGATCGAATTCCGCTGTTTCTTCCAGACCATATCCTTCTTTTAAATAGTCATCGCGTAAATCATAGGTTATGCCAATTCTTAGTTTTTTACCCACGCGACTCAATGTTAAATTACCTGCACTCTGCAATAAATTTCTGCCGATTTAATGTATATCCTTCAATTTTGCATGATTGTCGGGGTAACGGAAAATATTGCCTTCGTAATTGCGCAGCAGCAAAGCGCCATTTTCCCATCCGATAGCATATTCGGGAAGCAAAGGAATTTTACCGCCGCCGCCGGGTGCATCGACAACATAAGTGGGCACGGCATAACCGGTAGTGTGTCCGCGCATACCTTGAATAATTTCCAGTCCCTTACTGATCGGTGTTCGGAAATGAGAAGATCCGGGGATTGGATCGCACTGATATAGATAATAGGGACGAACTCTGATTTGCAACTGTCCATGCACCAGTCTCGTCATGGTAACGATGTCATCATTGATGTCGGAAGAAGCACAGTCTGGCTTCCCAAAGGAATGCCGGCGTCAGCCAGTCTAATACAAGCAGCGCTCATTTCCGGAGTCAATTCTTTTGGATGAGTTATATGAATGCTCATCCATAAAGGATGATATTTTTTAAGCATAGCCGTCAGAGCCGGCGTTATTCTCTGGGGCAAAACCACAGGCACTTTAGTGCCGATTCGTAAAAGCTCAATATGAGGAATTTTGTGCAACCGTTTTAACAGCCAGTCCAGCTTTTCGTCGGATAGGGTTAAAGGATCGCCGCCGGAGAGTAGTACG
>Ga0187887_10000246_pt1 | contig 56013 bp, 42 predicted proteins | sample June2016WEW_7_10_FD_132977 | JGI IMG/M metagenome (GOLD analysis project Ga0187887, IMG submission 132977) | Peatland microbial communities from SPRUCE experiment site at the Marcell Experimental Forest, Minnesota, USA - June2016WEW_7_10 | ecosystem: Environmental > Terrestrial > Soil >... | reverse complement strand
GCCAGACCAACAAGCCAGACCAACAAGCCAGACCAACAAGAATGACCTCTAGCGCCGATCCACCCAAATGCTGGCCTGCGCTGCCGCTGGCTTCGTGGAAAGAAACCTGCGCCACTTTGCACATGTGGACGCAGATCGTAGGCAAGGTTCGCCTGCGCCTGACTCCGCTGGTGAATCATTGGTGGAATGTTCCGCTGTACGTGACGGCGCGCGGGCTGACGACTTCGCGAATTCCTTATGGTGAGATGGCGTTCGAACTCTGCTTCGATTTCATCGGGCACCGCCTGGTGCTGGAAACGAGCGATGGAGCGGTCACGTCCATCCCTCTGTCGCCTCGCTCGGTGGCGGAGTTCTATCGGGAAGTCATGGCGATGCTCCGTTCCGCTGGCATCGAAGTGAAAATCTGGCGTATGCCGGTGGAGATTGCGAATCCGATTCCGTTCGATCAGGATAGAACTCACGCGTCCTACGACCCGGCGGCGGTGGAGACATTCTGGCGCATCTTATTGGCGGTGGATGCGGTCTTTTCGGAATTCCGATCGCGCTACATCGGCAAGAGTAGTCCGGTGCATTTCTTCTGGGGAAGCTTCGATCTCGCGGTGAGCCGCTTCTCGGGACGGCGCGCTCCCGAGCGCGCCGGCGCAGATTCGATCACCCTCGAAGCCTACTCCCACGAAGTCAGTAGCGTTGGCTTCTGGCCGGGCAGCGGCGATATCAAGGATGCGGCGTTTTATTCTTATATGTCACCCGAGCCGCAGGGTTTTAAAGAGGCTCGCGTGCGTCCCGAGGCGGCCCGCTATGACAAGATCGGTGAGTTCCTGTTGATGTACGAAGATGTCCGGAGAGCAGCATCCCCGACCGCCGCATTGTTCGACTTTTGCCAGAGCACTTACGAGGCGGGAGCAAACCTCGCCCACTGGGACCGCGCTTCGCTGGAGCGGTAAGTGATATCTCGCTAAGAGTTCGCCCAACCCGATTCGTTCCGGCCCTATCGTGATTCCTATCACACGCCTTCGTGATTTTAACCACGGAAGTGAACCGCCTGTTCTGCCAACATGCCTGAAGAATCCCCGCGGTGGTTGCGACTCAATGCCGAACTCGTAACCGGGATACATTCGGAACCACGACTTACCCAGCCAGATAAGTGTCTGGGCACAAACCTCCTGCGAACAAACTTGCCCTGGAGTATCGAATGGAAGACGAACATAAACATCATGTTATCGCTTGGTGGAGTGCGGGGCAGTCCGGCATCGCCAAATCCGATTCAGCGCCCCACGCGATTCATTTCGCGGCGCCCCCTGAGTTCGGCGGCCCGGAGGGCCGCTGGACCCCGGAAGATTTCCTGCTGAGCGCGCTGGCGAGTTGCTTCACGACTACTTTCCATACCTTGGCGGGATACTCAAAGTTTGAATTCACCGATCTGGAAGTGGAAGCGGAGGGAACAATTTGCAAGAGCGACGCTGGCTATAACTTCAGCAGAATTTTTCTACGGCCCCGCCTGACGATTTCTGGGGAAGAAAAACGAGAGCGGGCCCTCGGGCTCTTGCGAAAAGCCGAGGAGTTGTGTCTGGTTTCACGCGCGCTGTCGACTACGCCAAAAGTCGAAGCCCGCGTCGAGGTTAGAAAAAGCTCGCCAGCGTGATAGCGCCCAACTCCTTCCCCGTAGGACAATCGCTCTAGTGTTTGGACTCGAGGGGAACAGGTTTCCTCGCTCGTTCCACTTCCAAGCGGTGAATCGTGGTGCGCAGCCAAGCTCCCAGAGCTACCTCAATTTCCTGTTGCGTGCCGGTGCGGTAAAGCGATTCGAGGGTCTCTCCGTTGATCGACAGCGGAATATGGATGCAGGGAGTTTGTTCCTGGCGCGCATGCTCGGGGACGAGTTGCATCAACAGGCACTCGCTGCACGGCTCGCGCTCTTTGGAATTGAAGTTCATGCAGGTGGGCGAATCCTCGAAGACAAAACGGGGCCTCCAGGCTTCGCGGGGTAATCTCCCGTACCCACCCTGCTCCAGGAATTCGAGTTCAAACTTCAGCACTTCCAGCAAATCGCGCTTATCCGTCGGCATCATTCACCGCGAGTACTGGCTAAGTTTGTTCGATCTGCCGCGACTGCGCGGTGACAGGGATCACGCACCGCAGTGAGGGTAATCACGAAAGCCGTTAGCAATTCTCCGTTGGCTCTTAGCCCTGGTGGGACTAAATTTAGCTGGCTGCCAGTGACTCAAGGCAAGTGCCAAGTGCCATTTGCTAATTGCTGAGTTGCCGGATTCTTAGCGCTTTCTAACACTCCTATGTGACCCCGATCACAGCCTGCGTCCTGCAAAAGTTTCAATATTACCCAGGTTGCAGATATATTCTCCTGGGTTAGGCAAAAAGACGTGAACGGAGCTTCGAAAATGAAGAGAGTGGACCTTAAGCTGTTTACGATGGCAACAGCCGTCGCCGTGTTGCTCAGCATTCCTCTTTCCGCGCGGGCACAAGACGCCTCGGCGCTGTTTAAGTCGAAGTGCGCCGGATGCCATGGGGCCGACGGAACCGGATCGGCGATGGGAAAGAAGATGGGCGCGCATGATTTCACCTCCGCCGATGTGCAAAAAATGTCGGATGCGGAACTCACCGATGTCATTACCAACGGCAAGAACAAGATGCCCAAGTATGCATCTCTGAAGCCCGAAGAGGTAAAGGGACTCGTGGCTTACATCCGCACGCTGAAGAAATAGTCCCGGAGAATTGCCTTCAGTTTGATGGTTGCTCGAAGCGGCGGAGAATTCGCCGCCGATCTGGAAGTGTGTTTGGCAGGATTAAAGGGAGCGGAAGTTCCAATGAATCTGCGAGAACGATTCCGCGAATGGTCTCAGCCCATCTACTTTCTCGGGCAAAATCCGGTCACGCTTACCGGCGCGGTGATCACCACCAGCACGGCGCTGACTACGATTGCTTTTTGGTTCTACGACATTTTTCTGCCAGGGCCGCCGCATCCTTATATCGGGCTTCTGGTCTTTCTGATGCTTCCGGGAATTTTCATTCTCGGATTGCTGCTGATTCCCATCGGCATTTGGCTGAGGCGGCGAAGTTTACGCCAGAGCGGCAGCTTGCCCGGGACATTTCCCGCTATCGATCTTAGATTGCCCGTGGTGAAACGAACGCTGGAGTGGGTCGGGCTGGCAACCCTGCTCAACCTGCTGATCATCGCGACGGCATCGTATCGCGGCGTGGAGTACATGGACTCGACCAGTTTCTGCGGCACCACTTGCCACACCGTGATGGCGCCGGAATATACGGCGTATCAAAATTCTCCGCACTCGCGGGTGGCCTGCGTCGAGTGCCACATCGGCCCCGGCGCGGGATGGTTTGTGCGCTCGAAGCTTTCTGGTTTGCGGCAGGTGGCAGCGGTGACTTTCCATAGTTACTCGCGTCCCATTCCATCGCCGGTCAAGTATTTGCGTCCAGCGCGCGAAACCTGCGAACAATGCCACTGGCCGCAGCGCTTTACCGGCGACAAATTTTTGGTCAACAAAAGCTACAAGGACGACGAGAAGAACACGCCGCAGATTGACGTATTACTGCTGAAGGTCGGGGGACGCACCTGGCAAGGATCGGTCGGCATTCACGGCCATCATCTGGCGGAGACCGTGCGCATCCGCTATATCTCAACTGATCCCGAGCGGCAGACGATTCCGGCCGTCTACTACACCGACGATTCCGGCAAGACAACCGAATATCTCTCCACCGATTCGAAGCCCACATCGCAGCAGTTGGAGAAAGGCGAACATCGCACCATGGATTGCGTGGATTGCCACAACCGGCCCACGCACACCTTCGAGTTGCCGGAGAACGCGGTCGACAAACAGATGGCCCTCGGGCGCATCAGCCTCGACCTGCCTTTCATTAAGAAGAAAGCCGTCGAAGTGCTCAAGGTGGATTACCCGGCGCGCGATGTAGCCAAACAGCGCATCCTCGACGAACTCAACAATTTCTATCGCACGAATTATCCGCAAATCTACCAGACGAGGCGCACGCTGGTGCAGCAGGCCGGCGATGAAGTGGCGAACATTTATCTGCGCAATATTTTTCCCGAGATGCGCATGACCTGGGGCGTTCACCCGAATAATCTGGGCCACAACGATTCGCCGGGATGTTTTCGCTGCCACGACGGCAGCCACACCAGCGCCGATGGACAGACCATCACGAACGATTGCTCGGCGTGCCACGACGTTCTGGCCGCCGGAGAAGAAAATCCCAAGGTTCTGACGGATCTGGGGATGAAGTAGTCGAGAAGGAGAATGAGCGTGCCCGAGCGGACGCTAAGAGATATCGCGAGATGGTTTTCGATCGTTAGTCCATGGTTGGTCTGCGTTTTCATATTTACTTCGGTCGACGCACAGGGTGCGCAAAGCAAAGCAGCCCAGCCCCTCAAGCAAGACGAGAGCTGCCTCGCCTGCCACGGGCAGGCGGGGATGACTGCGCCCAACGGCAAGAGCATCACGATTGATCCCAGGAAACATGCCGTCAGCGTTCACGGCAGTCTCGCGTGCGTCGACTGCCACACTACGATCAAAGATTATCCGCATCCGGCGAAAGTAAAGCAGGTGCAGTGCCTGACCTGCCACGAAGACGAAGCCGCTCACGTTCCGATCAGCGTGCATGGCGCGCTGGGTGAGGCGGCGTGCGTATCGTGCCATGGCGATGCGCACGAAGTTTCCGCCAGCGCGCAGATCGCACCGACCCAATGCGCGCAGTGCCACGCTGATGAAGTCAAGGAATTCCGGCAGAGCATTCACGGGCAGGCGGCAGCGGCCGGCGATCCCGACGCCCCGACCTGCTTTTCCTGCCACGGTCCGGTGCACCAGATCCAAACCTCAAGCGACGCCACTTCCGCCGTAGCGAAGAAAAATCTGCCGGACACTTGCGCCTCTTGTCACAGCAACCAGCAGTTTCTCGCGCGCCACAAAATTCCTTTCGCGCACCCGGTTGAACTTTACAAGCAGAGCGTGCACGGCCGCGCCATTCGCGATGGCGACGGCGCCGCCGCAACTTGCTCGGACTGCCACGGAAGCCACGGAATTCTTCCCTCGCAAGACGCGCGCTCTAAGGTTAGCCATTTCAATATTCCGGCCACTTGCGGGCAGTGCCATACCGATATCGCCAAAACCTATCTCGAGAGCGTGCACGGGCAAGCCATGAAGAATGGCGTGGCGGGCGCGCCGGTATGCATCGATTGCCACGGTGAGCATCTGATTCTGGCGCCGAAGGAGCCGGCATCGCTGGTGAATGCGGCGCGGGTTTCGATGACGACCTGCGGCCGCTGCCACGGCGATGAGCGCTTGGCGCTGCGTTACAATCTGCCCGCCGACCGCGTCCCTTCGTTCGCCGACAGTTATCACGGCCTTGCTGCGCGCGGGGGATCGCAAAGTGTGGCCAACTGCGCCTCCTGCCACGGCGTGCACAATATTTTCCCCTCGGCCGATATGCGCTCTACCGTGAATACGGCGAATCTGCCGAAAACCTGCGGCGCTTGCCACGCCGGAGCGGGTGAGCGCTTTGTCATTGGACCGGTGCACGTGCGCATCACGACTGGGCCCGCGCACCCCGTCGTGAAGTGGATTCGCTGGACTTACCTGGTCCTGATTCCGATGACGCTCGGTTTCATGATCGTGCACAACCTTCTTGATTTTCTGGCGAAGCTCATCCGCAAACAGCCGCGGCACGAAACCGGCGAGCAAGTGACGCGCATGAATCGAAACTTCCGCATCGCGCACGCCGGCGTGATTTTGAGCTTCCCGACTCTGGTATTTACCGGCTTCGCATTGAAGTATCCCGAAGCGTGGTGGGCGCGCCCGCTGCTGATGGGGGAGAGTCACTTCGCATTCCGAGGCGCCGTGCATCGCGCCGCCGCGGTGATTTTGATCGCGTCCACCCTCTATCACGTGATTCATCTGGCGGTCGTCCGGCGCGACCGGTTGTTCCTGAAAGCCATGCTGCCGGATTTGAAAGACGTCACGGATTTGTTCCAGGTGTTCGCCTACAATCTGAGACTGACGAAGAAAGAGCCGCACTTCGCCAAATTCAACTACGCCGAGAAGGTCGAGTACTGGGCCTTCATGTGGGGCACAGTAGTGATGACCGTCTCCGGACTTCTGCTCTGGTTCAACAACTTCACGCTGCGCTATTTTCCCAAGTGGGTATCGGATGCGGCCACGGCGGTGCACTATTATGAAGCGCTGCTGGCGACATTCTCAATCCTGTTGTGGCACTTCTATATGGTGATCTTCGACCCGCTCGTCTATCCGATGGATACGGCATGGCTCAACGGAAAAGTTCCCGCGGATCATTACCGGCACGCTCGTCCCGCCTACTACCGCGCTCTGGCGCAGGCTCATCTGATCGAATTGCCAGGCGATCCCATCAACGATGCGAACGAACCAGAGAGTCCGGATCCCGGCGAAATCCCGCCTGCGAAGAGTTAATCGAACATGACTTTGAAACTCCGCGGCACACAAGCTTGCGTGTTTGACGCCTACGGCACGCTGTTCGACGTGAACAGCGCGGCGCGCACTGCTCAGGACGCGCTGGGCGAAAAGTGGCAGTCACTGTCCGAGTTGTGGCGCGCCAAGCAGTTGCAATACACCTGGCTGCGGGGGTTGGGCGGGAGGCATGCAGATTTCTGGCAGGTGACCGGCGATGCCCTCGACTTTGCCATGTCCACGCTGCGAGTTGAAGATGCCGCGCTGCGTGTCCGGTTGATGAATCTGTATCTGACGCTCGACGCTTATCCGGAGGTTCCGGCAACCCTGAAACGGCTGAAGCAAGCCGGAATGAAGTTGGCCATGCTCTCGAACGGGACGCCTGCGATGCTCGAAGCCGCGGCAGGGAATGCCGGCATCGCCGACTGGTTTGACGCGGTGTTGTCGGTTGAGGAAGTGAAGGTCTACAAGCCGCACCCGTCCGTTTATCAGTTGGCCTGTGATCGGCTCGGTACGGCTGCGGAGCGCACCTGCTTTCTATCTTCCAATGGCTGGGACGCTTATTCCGCCAAGGCCTTCGGCTTGCGCGTGGTGTGGTGCAATCGGCAAGGCCAGGCGCCAGAGCGGATTCCGGAGACACCCGACGCGCAGGTCTCTACCCTGGCGGAGTTGCCGGACATCGTGCTGGCGTGAGAGATGGATGCCGGTCCAGTCACGGCACGGCGGGAGGTGAGCGCGGGAGAACTCAGCCGTCCCCACGAGACTTTAGCCATTGGTCCCAACTTTTCCCGGCGCTGGGCTATGATCGGTTGCACCTCCCGGGCAGATGCCGGCCCCTGGCGGAGTTTCTTTACGCCATGATCAGAGATTCCAAGGCCACGCGGTTCGGGATGACCAAGGTCGAACCGCTCTGCTGAATCAGACGCTGTTTCTTGAATCCGGCAAACAGACGGCTCACCGTTTCGCGCGAGGTGCCGATCATCTGGCCGATCTCTTCGTGAGTTAACGCCAGCTTCATCTGGCAAGGGTTGCGGGCGGCGGTGTTCTGGTCGAGCCAGCCGACAAGCAATCGCGCTAACTTTTCGCTGGCGGAATCGGAAAGAATCAGGTCGCGGATTTCTCGGCAGGTGGCGGCGTAATCCTGGCTGATGTGCTGTGTGACCCAGAGTGCGATCTCGCCATTCAGCCGCATCAGGCGCAGCAAGTCGCTCTGCCGCAGGAAGCTGATCTCGCAAGGCTCCTGGGTTTCGGCGGTGGCTTCGTAAACGCGACTGGAAACCACAGAGGCGACTCCCAACGGGCAGCCCGGATCAACAATGCGCAGAATCAGGGTTCTACCGTCGCTGCCGCAGATCGAAAGTTTGATTCGTCCCCGGCGCAAGATGAATACGCCGCGCGGGGCCTGCCCTTCAGCGAACAAAACCGCTCCGGTGGGGTAGGTGGTGGTAACGGCTTCCTGCTCCAAGGCATGGGCTAGAGCGGCTGGGAAGTCGCCAGCGCTCTTGTCTGCCGCCAGTTTCTGCGTATTGTTTACGATGTGTGTGGCCATGATCGCCTCCGCTTAACACTGGGTATAGGGCACGTGGTGAGCCAATCTCTAAGGGTAGAGGCAAATCAGGGAGTTTCGTGTAAACCACACAAAAAAATAGGCTTAGCTTTCCTCTTGTGGGAAAGCCAAGCCTTTCGGACGCCCCAAGCCCGCCGGAAGATGAGTGCTTTCCCACAGCGATGTGTGATCTCCATCACCGGCGAGCAGGTTATGGAACACCGGGAAGGGTCTCTGTGTGGCGCGGGCGTGTGGCCGCGAAAATCTAACAAGAGCAAGGCCTGAAGTCTTGCCACAGAACCAACCAGCAGAACTGCGATTTTTATTCTCGTGATCGCCAGCCCCGATCGAGCCACCTACATGTTTGCTCAGGGCTAGATTTCGCGGCCAGGAGTGCCCGCGCCACACCGCGTCTTCAACCCAGCTTGGCGTGGATGGTGTTCAGCAACGCAGTCCTCGTAAAAGGTTTCTCCAGAAGCGTTATGTTGGACTTCAGCACTTCGCGATTCGCCATGAGTTCCCCAGTGTAGCCCGACATGTAAACCACCTTCAGGGCGGGATGGGAAGCGTTGAGCCGATCCGCCAGCTCGGGGCCGCTCATATGCCGCATGACCACGTCGGTCAGCAAGAGGTCCACGGGAGCGGGGTGAGTCTGCAGCCACTCCAGCGCAGACTTGCCATCATTGGCCTCGACGACGGTGTAGCCGTGCTCCTGCAACAGTTGGCGAGTCAGGCTGCGCATGATTTCGTCATCTTCCACCAGCAGGATGGTGGTTTCGTGCCGCTTCGGCGCTACAGTCTCGACTTCAGGCTTCGACCCGGCCTCGATTTTGTCTTCCGCGCTGGGAAGATAGATTTTGAAGGTCGTGCCTTGTCCGACTTCGCTGTAAACCAGAATGTACCCGCCACTCTGCTTAACGATGCCGTACACCGTGGCCAGCCCCAGCCCGGTTCCTTTGCCCGCTTCTTTGGTGGTGAAGAAAGGCTCGAAGACGCGCGAAAGCGTAGCCTGATCCATGCCGGAGCCGGTATCGCTGACCGCGAGCACAACATATTTTGCCGCCGGGACGGCCTGGTGCTGATCGGCGAGGGTTTCGTCAAAGCGAACCAGGCCGGTCTCGAGGATGAACTTGCCGCCGCGAGGCATGGCGTCACGCGCGTTCACGGCGAGGTTCACGACGATCTGATCGATCTGCCCGGCATCGGCCTCGACTACGGCGGAGCTGGTCTTGGGGACGACGAGAATCTCCACATCGTCGCCCAGCAGCGGGCGCAGCAGTTTGGTGATTTCCCCCAAGCGGTCGTTCAGGTCGAGGAGTGTGGGCCGGATGGCCGAGCTTCGGCTGAAGCTCAGCATTTGCTTGGTCAGCGAAGTTCCGCGTTCGATCGCCTTGCGGATGTTCTCCACGTAGAGCGACGAGTCGGAGGCGGGATCGACGCGGTCGCGCAGAAACTCGGTGCAGGCGTTGATAATGCCGAGAATGTTGTTGAAGTCGTGCGCCACTCCGCCCGCCAGACGGCCAATGGCTTCCATCTTTTGCGATTGGCGCAATTGGCCTTCCGCTTTTTTCTGCGCCGTAATATCGCGCGCAATCGCCGAGGCTCCAATCACCTCGCCAATCGCGTCGCGCAAAGGGGAGATTGAAACCGATACGTCCAGTTGCCGCCCATCCTTGGTGATGCGGACCGACTCGTGATGTTCAATTCTTTCCCCGCGCGCAATCTTGCGCAGGATTTCCGGAATCTCATCGGGACGCTCGGGCGAAGTCAGAATCGATATATGCTTTCCCACGATTTCATCGGGCGCGTAGCCGTAAATACGCTCGGCCCCGCGGTTCCAGCTGATGATGGTGCCGTCCAGCCCCTTGGTGAGAATGGCATCCTCGGAGGAATCGATAATTGCGGCCAGCCGGGAGCGGTATTCGCCAATCTGCTCGGCGGTGCGGCGATGGATTTCCTCGTTGGCCTGGCGCAGTTCCTCGGCGATGCGCTTGCGATCGCTGATGTCGCGGATCGCGCTCAGGACGAGCAGCCCCTTCTCCGTCAAGAGCGGGCTCAGGCTGATTTCCACGGGGAACTCCGAGCCGTTGCGGCGCCGCGCATAGAGCTCTAGATCGGCCCCCATCCGCCGCGCCTTGGGGTTGTTGGCAAAGCTCTCACGATGGCGCTGGTGATGCGCGCGGAAGCTTTGCGGAATGAGCAGCTCTATTTTTTGCCCAATCATTTCTTCGTGGGCATAGCCGAACAATTCCTGGGCCTGGGAGTTGGCTTGAAGAATGGTTCCCTCGCCGTCAACTGCGAAGGTGGCATCGGGAAGCGCTTCGAGCAGGTCCGTGGAAAGAAAAACCTCACCCATGGCAGTGGAAGAGAGTGGATACTGCTTTTGATCAATAGAATGCGACGACATACCAATCCCGCTGTCCAGCGGTCGCTCCCTAACCTATTCCGAAACCTAGCCGATGTAAAGCCGCGAGCCAAAGCGCGGACCTCGGACTCAGACCTCGGACCTTGGACTTTAGGCCCGCCAGTCTCTGTGACATTTTGCACCGCGATGGCAGTCATTCGTCACCGCGTTCGCAAAGCGGGTCGTGCTAACTTTTCTTTAGCCAGAGCGCCCGTATCCGGGAACCGCTGCTCGGCTTCCTGAAGCGAGGGCTCCCGCTGAAACTCCCCTGGTAAATCTAAATTCAATCGAAAAGGAGCACTATCATGTTTGCCCGTATTCTTAATTGCGAAGTGAAAGTCGAAAAGAAAGAAGAGTTCGTACGAGTCGTGAAGAACGAAATTCTGCCCCTCCTGAAGAAGCAGCCTGGCTTCCTCGAGATTCTGCCGTTCTTTCCCGAGAAGATGAGGGAAGAGAAGGCGTTCGCGATCAGCCTCTGGAATACCAAGTCCGATGCCGAGCGCTATGAGAGGGAAGTGTATCCCAAGGTGCTCGAAATCGTGCGGCCCTATGTGATCGCGCCAGTGTATGTGAATCACTACAAACTGGAGACCACCCTCTGCGAGCACTTCGTAGGGGCGCTGACTGCCTAAGATGCATGAGTTGCCATGGAAGCCCCGGGGCCTGAATTCCCCCCGGGGTTTTTGTCTTTCGATGCGCCGCCGCCTAACTCCCGTTCCACCGATCTCAATTTCAAAGTAAGATAAAGTTACAAAATAAATCTGAAGCTGCGCCCGAGGTCGGCCCTTGCTGGAGATAAAGTCCAAATGTCTCTTAGCGACCGTTTGTTTTTTTATCTGTACGGCTGCGCCGCTGGCGCTCGCTCAAGATCACGAGGGCTCCGAATCTGGAGCCTTACCTGCCAAGATCACTGCGGTTTCCGTCGCCCCCGGCGGAGGCGCGGTTACCTTGGAAATCACCTTTAGCAAGCCGGTTCAAGCTCAAGCTCAAGCTCAAGCAAAGATTACAACGCTCGAAAATCCCGGCCGGCTGGTATTCGACTTTCCCGGCTGCGAGTTGGCGCTTCCCAATCAGCGCCGGGCGGTGAACCGCGGCTCAGTTCTGGCCTTGCGGGCGGCCGCGTTCAGCGTGGCGCCGCCAGTTGCAAGAGTCGTGGTCGATCTGAAGTCGCCATCCGATCACGAAGAGACCTATGAGGGAAATAAGCTGATCATCAAGATCAAAGCCAGGGCCGAGGGCTCGGTTTCCGTAACCGAAGGCGAAGTTAGGCCGCTGGTCCCAGAGGTTCAGCCGCCCGCCGCCAAATCCGCTCGCAAAGCGCAAAGAGCCGCGAAGGAAGAATCGCCAACACGAATGCAACCGGTGAACGCGGGGGCTCGCAGCGCAGCGCCGACTGCATACGCGCTGCTCGCTAAGACGCAAACTCTCACCGTATCCGACCTTCAGCCATTGGAGGCAGGAGCCCGCGCTGGCGATCCCGAAGCGGAGACCACTCTTGGCCTCGCCTATCACGCGGGCACGTTGCTGAAACCAAATGACGCCGAAGCCCTCCGCCTGCTGCAGTTGGCGGCGAAGCAAAACTTTGTAGCGGCCGAGGAGGCCTTGGCAGTTTTCTGCCAGTCGGGCTTCGGTATGCGACCTGACAAAGCTCAAGCGATTTCCTGGTACACAAAAGCCGCGCACGGTGGCTCGCGCGATGCCGCAACCAACTTGGCGCTCATGTACTCGACGGGCGATGGAATTCCAAAAGATCCGGCGCAGGCTGCGACTTGGTTTCGCACCGCCGCCGATGCCGGCGACTCCACCGCGCAATTAAATCTCGCCGCCTTATATCACCGCGGCGAGGGCGTTCCGCAGGACGATGCGCAAGCGGTCTCGTGGCTCACCAAGGCTGCCGACCAGGGCCTGCTTCCGGCCATGATCGAGATGGCAAAATGGAATCTGCACGCCGAGCGTGGCAACAACATCGATGCGGCAATCGAGTGGTGCAAGAAGGCGGCCGCTCAAGGCGACGCCACGGCGCAGGCGGTTTTAGGAGATATTTTCTCCGACGAAAAGCTGGGCCGGCAGGATTACGCCCAAGCCGTCCTCTGGTACAGGAAGGCGGCGGATCAAGGGCAGCGCGAGGGCGAGTTCGGGTTGGGCTCGCGCTACTTGCTGGGGCAGGGGGTGGTACAGGATCTTGGGGAAGCGCGCCGTTGGCTGACTCCGGCCGCAAATCAGGGGCATCCCTACGCGCAATTCCTTTTGGCAAAAATGTTTGAAGAAGGACGGGGCGGACCCGCGGATGTCGCTTCAGCTCGAAAATACTATGAACTGGCGGCCGGTTTCGGAATCGCCGAAGCGCAATACCGGCTGGCGCGATTGCTGGCGCTCGACCGTGATCATGCGACCAGTCTGACATCCGCTTACAAGTGGTTCGTTTTGTCTCAGAATTCAATCAAGGAGAGCGCTCCGGCCGCAGAGGCGCTGCGCCATTCGCTCACCCCCGCGCAACTCGCCGAGGCCGAGCGTGAGATTGACGACTGGCGAGCCGCCCACCTTAAGCCGGCTTCGCAGCAATCGGCTTCGAAGCAAGCAGGCTCGAAGCAATCAGGCTCGAACCAATAGTGTTGCGCGGCGGATTCTAAACGGTGACGGCCCGCACCGCGGTTACCCTTCGCAACTTTCGTAATGTCATTCCGCCTAAACGTTTCTCAATTTCCTTGCAGCATCTGCCGATAACAACATTAGTCTAGCTTTCTGCGTCCACGCTCTGGCGCGCCTATGGGCAAACGCTTTGGCCATTTTGCTTTGACCTGGTTCATCGCGATGATCCCGTGCGCCTGCGGTGCCGCTTCCGCCGCGGCAGAAGATGGCGCTGAGGTCTTGGCGAAACCGACCTATCGAAGCGCGGTCTCGGAAGTGCGTCTGGTATTTTTTGCGACGGACGAACAAAATCACAATGTCGGAGACCTGCAGAAAAACGATTTCGCGGTGGTCGACAACGAGCGGGTGATTCGTGAATTCCGCGGTTTCGCGCGGGCGAATTTGACCCGGCTCAACGTGGTCGTGTTGATCGATGCCAGCGAATCGGTCTTGCCGCAAGTTCGCAGCGAAATCGCGGACACCCTGCAACTCATGGCGCAATCCTCCTGGAGTTCCGACGATAACATTTCCGTTTTATCGTTCAGCGGAATGGATGTGCAAGTTGTCTGCCGGGATGATTGCCGTGAAGTTGACGAGGCCTCCCGGTTCGAGAGTCTGCCCCGAGGGGGCGCGACGCCGCTCTTTGACGCCCTACAGGCGGCGACGAAACTCCTTGCCCAGCGCGCACAGCCAGATCGTTGGCCGGTCATCGTTGTCTTCTCTGACGGTGAAGACACCATCAGCAGAACCTCATTCGCCCAGGCGCTGCAGAATATTCTTGTGGCCGGTGCGCAGGTTTACGCGGTAGATGTTGCCACTCCTGCAGGCCAATCCAAGGGCTCCGCGACTCTGCAAAAAATAGCCGACGACACTGGCGGCCGCTACCTCCGCATCGGCGATGCTGGCGCTGGAGTCTTCGAGCAGTTCATTGAAGATCTCCACTCTGCGCAGGTGGTCACCTACGTATCGCCGGAATCACATTCCGATTTCCATTCCGTTCGCATCTACCCCACGCACAATCTGAATTTGCGATTTCACAGCCGCCGCGGCTACTACCGCGATTCTGATCGCGCCAGTTCGGAGGACACACGATGAAACGCGCTTGTCCCACACTTTTACTCTGTGCTTTGGCCACGGCCTCGGCCGCTCAAATCGGAGTGTATCAGCCCGGCTCCGTGGTGCGAATGCGCATGGGCGATTGCATGGCGGCACAACACGGCCTCATGGCGACGTTTGGCGCCCCTGCCAATGCTACAAGCCAGGAAGCATGTCCCGAGTACACTCTGGTCTCGAGCAGCGTTGTCTATGTGATCGTGGGACGCTCGTCCAATCAGTTGATCCCGCTGGCGGAAACCATCGACTTCCGCTTCCATAAAAACGAGCTTCTAGTGCGAATCGACGATGCCAAAAAAGAATCGAAGTTCACCATCAAAGAGATGCTCGTGCGTTCGGATTGGGACCGCCTGCAGCGGCACATCGACCAACAGCTCAAGGCCGACGATGTTCGCGAAGCCCAGCGCTGAGAGTGGCCAGCTTTACCCTGTGTTCCTCAGTGGTCTCTGTGTCGAAGATTGTTTGCTGGGTCTCAAAATCTTTAACACGGAGAAGCACAGGGTAGGGCTGCTTCTAGCGGTGAACTGGCGAATCTCGCTCCCAACGATCCCGCGGAATGCGGCTGATCGAAAATAAATCGGACGTGCGCGCGTACCATCCGGAGCCGTGCATGCGGCCAATCAGCTTCAGCTTGGGCGTATCGATGTAATGCTTTTTCGCATCGAGCACGCAATCTTCACGCACGTGCATGGCCAGCACCCGCCCCAGCACCAATCCACTGTCCGTTCCTAGTTCGACGATCTGCATCAGCTCGCATTCCATCGAGACCGGGCTCTCCGCGATGCGCGGAGGCTTGACCCGAACGCTCGGAATCGTGGTCAGTCCAGACTCGGAGATTTCGTCGGCCTCGGCCTCGAACTCGATGGCAGTAATGTTCATCGCCTCAGCAATATCTTCCGATACCAGATTGACCACGAACTGCCCGGTGTCTCGGATATTGCGGCGCGTGTCTTTCAGCCGTCCCGGCTCGTGACTGCCGATGCCGATGCCCACCACCGGCGGGTCACCCGCGAAAGCGTTAAAAAAAGAAAAAGGAGCGGCGTTGAGCCGGCCCTCCGGATTCTGGCTCACAATCCAGGCGATCGGGCGCGGAACGATGGTCGAGATCAAAAGCTTGTAGCGCTCTTTGGGTGGAATGGTAGCGAAGTCAAACAACATGAATGGCCCTCCCGAGGCGGAAGCACAGCTCTCAGGTTAGCAAATGAATTCCGTCCCTCACAATTAGCCAGAATGTGATGGGATTGAGAGGGCCGCAAGTTTTCGCGCGGGGAAGTCTTCCGGCCGCAACGGTTGTGATCTACGTCACATTCTCCTGTGACCGCGCCTGCTGCCATCCGCCGGCTGCGCCGCTAGATTAGACGGTGAAGGGCGATTCGATGGGTTCATTCGATCAGGGATCGTCCCATGACATCGATCGTCGGCGCGGGTACGAGGAGAAACGGCCAATGCCAAACGAAATCGTCCAGCAGGAAGCCGGTAAAGCCATCTGGCCGGCAAAACAGGTTTGCGCCATGGCGGCTCTCTGCTTGCTCGTGGGTTTGGCTGTCGGTTATCTCTTTCGTGGATCGCAGTCTCTCGCGCCGCCCGTTCAGCAAGCGATCGCGGCGGCGCCCAACGCAGCACCATCCAACGCACCGACACGCAACGCAGCGCCGCTAGGCACGGGCAATCACCTGCCCAGCCTGATGGATATGAAAGCGATGGCCGATAAGCAGGCGGCTCCGCTGCTCGAAAAGCTGAAGAGCGACCCCCACAACAAAGACCTGCTGCTGCAGGTGGGACAGATTTACAAATCGACTCACCGGTTCAAGGAGGCCGCCGGATATTACGGCAAGGCCGCTCAGGTCGATCCGAAAAACGTTGCCCTCCGCACCGAGTTGGCTTCCTGTCTGTACTACGACGGGGACGTAGATGGCGCCATCGGGCAGTTGCAGCAGTCGTTGCAGTACGACCCCAAAGACGCCAACTCGCTCTTCAACCTGGGCGTGATCAAGTGGCAGGGCAAACAGGACGCCAAGGGAGCGCTGGTGGCCTGGCACGAATTGCTGAAGTCGAATCCGCAACTGAGTTCCGATCGGAAAGTCGCGGTCCAGAACATGATCGCCGAGGTGCAAAAGACGGGTAAGAGTTAAATCAAAACGATCGCGGCTAACGCCGAAAAAACGCAATTTATAAGGAGCAAGGTCAATGAAGGATAGCAAGCAATCAACCTCGATCGAGCAATGGACTAGCGTGCAAGCCTACGTGTTAGCCGTGATCTGCCTGCTGGTGGGAGTAGCCAGCGGATGGTTTGTTCGCGGATCGCAAGGTCCAACTGCCGCTGCGGCCGTGACCACGTCAGCCCCCGCACTCGGGGATAATGCTGGCGCCCAAACGCCTACTTTTGCGCAAATGCAGAAAATGGCCGACACGCAAGCCGCTCCTTTGCTGGCCAAGCTCGCAGCCGATCCCAACAACGTCGAACTGATTGAAAATATCGGCAACGTTTACTACGATGCGCAACAATTCCCGACGGCGATTGATTACTACCAGCGCGCACTGAAGGAGCAGCCCGCCAATACCGGCGTTCGGACCGACATGGCGACCGCAATCTGGTACACCGGCAACCCGGACGGCGCCATCGCTGAATTTCAGAAATCGTTGTCATACGAACCCACCAAGCCCAATACGCTGTTCAATCTCGGCGTGGTCGAATGGCAGGGCAAGATGGATATCGACAAAGCGACGGCTACGTGGCAGAAATTGCTGGATACGAATCCGAATTATGAAGGTAAAGAGAAGGTTCAGGAATTGATGGCGCAAGCGAAGAAACACTCGGGCGTAAAGCCGGGCACGCAGGCGAAGGCATTACAGTAGCCTGCAATTGAGTTTGAAAGGGCGCTGCGTGAGCCGCGCCGCAATTAGCTCAACATCAACCGCTTTTTCCCCTCGAGGACGTCAGGCGAACTGGCTCTCACCAGAATCAGCGCGCGTTCTCATTCCCCGACACCGACCGGGCCGAAATTCAACCATGAGAATCTCATCGAACTCTCCCAGGATCCACCTCGTGCGTTTGCGCGCCTTGGACGCCGCTTTGGCCATTCGCTGCTGTTGATAACTAAGCGCTTATTGGCTTTGTTTGGTAAAACCGCTATCTCCCTCTTCTTAAATTGATGCTCAGCGGAGGCGGCACGGTTTCGCCCCTGCGCTGTCGTTGTAAACGCTCGAGTTGGTCCATAGCGCGAAAGGGCTGCCTATCCAGATGACTTCGTAGCGGAGCAGTTTGTCAGTCGCTTCGGCTGGGGCAAGTTGAAACTGCGCGCCTCCGCGTCGACTGGTCGAGATTCAGTATCTGCGAACCATCATTACCGACGAGCAGCGCGAGGAATTTGGCAATGTGGTCGAGAACACGGTCCAAAGAATCGAGGCGGCAGACTTCCTGCCTCACAATAGCATCCGCTTTCCCCAGAACCACTGCCGCAGCTGTCCGTATGTTGGACTTTGCCTGGGTAAGCAGGAGCTGGCCGACGCCAGCCTGGTACGGCGTCCAGGAGCAGAGAATCTTGATTGGCTTGACGAGCTTAATTACTAGGACTCCGCCCATGCCGCCGAAGTTCAATCGCCGCCGCGCCCAGTTCGTACTGGGCAAGATAGACGAGATTCTGGATTGGGAGCAGCGGAAAGAAACGGAGCGGGACACCAAGTTCGTGGAACTCGGGCGCTATCTATGCGAAGTACGGGCGGGACAGTACTGGAGGCTGGAGCACCTCAACTCCTTTGACGAGTTCCTGGAGCGACGGTTTCCGGAGTCGAAGCGGAAGGCCTACTACTTGATGTCCATCCATGAGCATCTGCCGCCGCAAGCGAGGAAACAATTGAAAGAAGTAGGCTGGACGAAGGGCTTGGAGTTGGCGAAAGTGGCGCGGCGGATCGGCGGCACTTCGATTGTGCAACCTGGTTGCACAAAGCTCGGGAGATGCCCAAGGACCAGTTCAAGCAGGAGGTGGAGAAAGCACTGACCGGGCGGGAAAGCGAGCCATGGAAGATTATCTACTTCAAACTGTACCGAAGCCAGACTCCGGTCATCGAGCGCGCGATCGAGACGGCAGCTCTGATGCTGGGAAGTGAATGATCCCGAGGTTACTGTTTGGAAATGATCTGTGCTGACTTCCTGGCAGGTCCCAACCTGGACCGCGGGGATCCAGAGATGCTGCTGTTTTCGATGACGAGATTCTTTAGGTTTCTGCCCGAAGAGCAGAGGCGGCAATTCCTGTCCTCCCTGGATCACCAAGCGTCATGAAAGGATTTCTTTCAAAGCGCCCACGCCCACGGTTAGATCCCCACTCGTACAAGGAACTCTGTGGTCAGGCACTGAGGCGAGACAACTGGAGATGCCAAGTCTGCGGCTCAAGAACTAATCTGCAAGTTCACCACCAACAACTACGGAGTCAACAAGGCTCGGATGAGGATTCTAATCTCATCACACTTTGCGCGGGTTGCCATAGCACAAATACATGGCAAACGCAGTGAAATTATCGGCTAAAGGAGTGAGAGGAATTTCCGTTGCACGAGCAGCATGCGTTCCGGTCATCGGGCTGATTGCCCGGGGATCTGTCTCATTCGCGAAATTCGTATGCTCTCTCTTTAGCTCTCCGCTCTGTGCGGGTGGATGTTCGATTCGACAAACCAAAACCCCAATAGGCCGCAGATGTTGGTATGTTGGTCAGACGTTTACGGTTCTTCGTCCTCCGACTGAGGTCATAGTGCGAGGAACATTGATTGCGGGGGTGTACTCCGGCACGTGTTGCGGTGGAAAAATTATCGTTCAGGTCGATTATCAGGCCATGGCCGACCGTTATGCTTATATTCCTTACATCGGACTCTTCATCATGCTGGCATGGAGTTTCGCCCGCATCGCGGAGAACCAACCCGTTGGTCAAATCGTATTGGCGTTCGCCTCTATGTGTGTAGTGGTGGCATTCGCCCTCGCCAGTAGCCACGATCTGCAATACTGGCAGAACGAAGTAACCTTGTTTACGCAGGCGCACAACCTTGCGACACGACCGGATGCTCTGATCGAAAATGGCCTGGCGGACGGTTTGATATCCGCCGGTCTGACTGACGATGGTTTGTCCCACTATCAAGTGTCATGCGAACTGGACTCCGAGAGCCCCTTCTGTCATTGCGGCATCGCACGGATTCTGTTGATTCTGTTTGATAGGAATCAATTCGCCCGGGCTATTGACGAATGCCATGGCGCAGCCCGCCTGACGAATAATCAGGTCGTGGCCGTCGCCTGTTACGACAAGTCCGGTGCGGTCATGTTTCAATTCGGTGAACTGGACGCGGCGGAGAGGGAATTTGAATCTGCCTTGGCCATCGATCCGTATGATCAGACGGGTTGCGTCTGCGCCAAGAAACTTTCCGGCTCAAACAAGCTGCCGGCCCTTAGATACTCATGCCTTAGACGAACGGTCTGATTCGACGTTGTGCGAGTGCCGGACTCCGCCTTTGCACAACGGCTGAGCTCGTTGCCTGATCCAGGGGAAGTTCCTTGATTCATGGACGTCCGCGCAATGGTCCCCCGGGCAGCCCCCCACCTTGATGGGCCTGGCCATGACACACCAAACTGCACGAATTAGTCGACCTTTGATAGGAAATTGGGGATCTGCCATTCGGAGCAACGACATTGGTGTCGAAGTTCACCATCCGCTCCCCCGAAACCATGGCACTTTGCGAACCCATTCCGTGTGCTGTGTGGCAGACGGAGCAGGAAAAACCATCGTGGATATGGCGAGCGTGTCCGTTAAAACTGGCGTTGCTGACAACACTGGCTAGATTGTGACATTTGGCGCATAGCGCATAATTACCCGTCGTGCTCAGATTGGGCGGCACATTCAAGTTGGTTATCGACTGTCCCGGAACGGGCGCTTGGCTCATGTCGTAGCGGCGCTCTAAAAGGTGCGCATACTTCGAACCATGCGGACCGTTTGGACCAGCTCCCCCAAACTCTCGGTTGTCGTCGCTGTTGTGACAGTCGGTGCACAGGATCTGCGAACCCATAGAGCGGCCTTGCCGGCTACCGTCGAGATCCAGCATGTTTGGCATCAGACTCGGCTGCGGGAACGGACTGCTGCGAACCTGCATGACTGGGTGTCGAGAGGTCGAAGTCATGTTGAATTGCGTCAGAACATTGAGTGGATCGGCGCCGGAAACGAGCCACCTGGGCAAATACCCGAACTCTTGCGGATTAGTCTTTCCGGTGCTTGTCCCGTGGCATCGCAAGCAATTCTCGTACTGGCTTACCGCCGGAGAAACGACACTATGCCCATCGGTCGCGCTAATTCCGTCGACACCGGTTTGCGATGGTCGAATCTCAGGCGCAGCGGGAAAGCTCAGCCCTACCTGTTTCGTAGCGTGTGGATTGTGGCAATCAGCACAGGTCGCGTGGCGGTTGTGATTCAGCAATTCGCTCTCGCCGGGTGAATGCGAGTTAATTCCGGCCGCCGCCTTCCCGGCGTGGCTAGTCTTGGGTGCAACTTGTTCCGCTGCAATATTTGGCGCGGGTGGAGAAACAGTGTTTCCGCCGCTATGGCAAATCAGGCAGCTCTGATCGTCGGTTCCCCGCAGCAATACCTTCGGCGCCGAGTTGTGAGATGTATGACACGACAAACAACCGTTCTGCCTGAGAGTCGTATATGGTCCCAGAGCGCCAGATCTCGTCAGTGTTTTTGGGATCAGGAGGACCTCGGATGAGACCTGGCTCGCGACCCGATTGTTTGCCGTAGCGTGTATGCTCGCGCTCCAGTATCGCAGTCGGTTCGGCGCTTTGGCGGAAGCTCCTCTAGCCGCCGGAGCCGTCGAAACCACGGCTCGCGCAAGGCTCGCGCTCAATCCCATGCCGCTGCCGCTCATCGTGCCGTTGTGGCAGGAAAGGCACAATGCGCTCTGAGAATTGTCAATCGCCAGGAAATCCCCACTGGAGTCAATATTCTGCACGTGCGGATTGTGGCAGCTTCCACACTCAACATTGCCGTTAATCAATTGTACCGCCCCCGTCGAATCTTGCGTGGAGGGTGGGTTCGCGCTCAGCGAAGGCCAAAGGTCCGGCGTAGCTTGCAGGGGTGTAACAAAGCTGAAGGGATGCGTAGTCGAGAGGTTGGTTCCCAGATCCGCGGCCGTGCCGCTGAGGCTGCTCGACATGGGCACCTGACCCCACGGGACCTGTGTCCCCACGGCAACCGTTCCGTCATGACAGCTCAAACAGAGCGTGCTGTTCGAGCCTAGCGGAGGTGAAGAGTTGGTCTGATTGACCATCGTCGGGCTGCTGAACGTTTGGTAGGACTGCACACTGGAAAGCTTCTGGCTCCACAGCGGCGTCCCTTGCACTCCTGCTGTTCCGTTGATTCCCGAGTGGGGGGCGTGACAATACATGCAGGGCTCCCCGAGAGTACCGGTAATCGTGGCCCCGCCACTCGGCGACATACTATGCTCGCCCAGCACATCCGCGCTGATCTGCGCCCCGGCTAATCCGCTGCCCAGGGCAACCACCAGCATCGTGATGAGCTTCGCCCTCAACGTTGCACTCCCGCGACCTCTTTCGCCAGCCCGTGATAATGAAACACCTGAACTCGCCGGTTGTAGGAATCCACCACCAGGACCCGGTCATTGCGGTCAATCCATAAGCCGGTGGGCAATTGAAATTCTCCGAACCCGGTTCCCTTCTGCCCGAAGAAGTAGAGCAGCTGCCCCTGCTGGTTGAACACCTGCACCAACCCGCTCACCGCCTCTACTACATAAAGGTGGCCCTCGGAATCCAGGCCGATTCCTTTCGGCCGGAACATCTGACCGTGTCCTTCTCCGATGCTCCCAATGGCATACTGAAAGTTCCCTTTGCGGTCCAGAACCTGGACGCGGAAGTTCATGGCATCAACCACAATCAGATTCTCGCCATACAGCCGCAGTTCCGTCGGATAGTTGAACTCGGCATTCCCGATCCCATTCTTGCCGATCGTCTGCAGCACATTGCCCTTCAGATCGAGCACGAAAATCTGGTTGCGCAGCGTATCGGTAACGTAGACCCGGTCCGCACCCGAATCCACGGCGATACCCGTGGGGCGCTTGAAATAGCCTTCCCCGCCTCGCAGGCTGCCGATGGTTCGCTCGAATTTCCCGTCGGGCGAGAACACGAAAATCTTTCCAGAATCTGAATCGGTCACGTAGATCCTGTCTTCTGCATCGACCGTGACGCACTGGGGCGAGACTAAACCGTCTTTCTCTTTATCCTTCCCGCGGGAGATGAACTTGTACTTCTGCTGTTCAAAATCAAAGATGTGGATTCCGCCAGCCCCGGGATCGGTCACGATAATCCGACCGTGCGAATCTTCCGCCAGCTCGTAAGGACTAATCAGCGCGTGGAAGTCTGCCGCCCCCGCCACCAGGTCCACCAGTTTGCTCCAAAAGCCGCGCTTCAGCTTCACCTCGGGTTCGGACCAGAAGCTGCGCTCGAAATCCAGCTTCCGCCCGCCTTCCAGCAGCAACTCCGGCACGCTCACCGGCTGGGTTTTGGAGTTCTTGCCGCCCCCGCCTGCTGCCGCCAAGGGAACCACCGCGAGCAGGCACACTGCCACCATCGTCCAGGTCTGCCCGAAACGGAACGCCCTTAGAAAAAGTTGAACCACCGTGAAACCCCAATATAGAACGATCCGCTCATTAACGGAGGTTGTCCAGAGGTGCTGAGAGCCTGGTTCAGCTTGAAGTAGCCACCCTGCATCCACAGTTGCCGGAACTTGTGCTGGAACTGGATAATCAGCTGCCCGTTTGAATTCCGTGATGCGGCGGCATTTCCGAATATGTCGTTCACTGCCCGCACATAGCTGGCGGAGAGTAGCATGCCATGAGTCGGATTGGCGAATACACTCGCAGAATACGAGTCCCCTTTAAGCAAAAGTGCGTCGGCCGTCGGAACCGGAAGCGGTGCTGTTACTAGGCCGGTCGGCGTGAGGATCGAATCTCCGCTCGACTTCGAAAACGAGCCGCTCACTCCATATTTTCGAACGGAAAGAGTGGTGGAATAGATCTGGGCGTAAGTTCCCGCCGTGTTCACTTGATCGTATTCGGTCTTCTCGCCGTTGGCAACGACGTTCCAGAATATTCCCGAACCGAATTTACGCGAAATCGAAGCTGAGTACCCATCCCCGGAACTCGTATATTCCAGCAGCGCGGTTTCCACGCTCCGCGAATAATTGCCGGAAACGCTCAATTCCCAGCCACGCAGGCCGCGCGTATAAGAGACGTTCTCATATGTCCCGATCGTTGTCTGGCTCTGGCTAAAGTCGACCATGTTCTCGCTGATGGAGGCGGTTGCATTCATGTAACCGCCGAACACCGGTCTGCTGTAATTTACCATCTGCGAAAGATTGTTACCCGAAAGCGAGGCACCCAGCACAGTTTGCTCCTGGTGAGTTTCGGTCGCCACCAGGTTCAGATTCTGGATGAAGTTGCCTATCGCATAAGTTTGCTGGCCGGTTACGGTGAACGACTTGGTGGCATAGCTCAGCAGAGATGAAGGAACCGCAGCCCCGGAAGTCACCAGCGGCGCGAAGACCGAACCCGAAAGATTATCGGTATATTGCGTGTTCACCGAAACGTTCAGTTTTTGAATGGGGTTGGAGCTGGCGCCCGCGGCCACAGTATCCACCGTACCGTTGTAGTTCCCGCCCTCGTAATTTGAATTCACATCGCTGCGGTTGTAGGAAACATTGAACGCTCCCTGCATTGGGAGCTTGTGGGAAGCGCCGACATTGAAGGAATTCGTCGATGAATCCGAAGTCTGCGGCGCCTGCCCGGTAACCAGCTCTGGTACAAGTTCGTTGGCACTGCTGTGGTCATAGCCTCCGACCAAAACGAACCCATCCAGCTTGTGAAACACCTGGACGCCGAATATTTTTGTATGCGAGCTGCTGTTTTCGCCGCTGCCCAGGAGGGAATTCTCGCTATTACCGTCATTAAAGTGGACCTGTACCTGGGGAAGGTCCGGGAGATGAAGGCCCCATGTGACGAATACGTTTTGCGTGTTCCCCTTGGTGGTTAGGCTTCCCGCTCCCGGCAGCGTGTAGCCGCCTTCGCTGTTGAACGTCTTGCTGTAGCCAACCGACCCCGCATAATGGCTTCCGCCGAAGAGGCTGACACTGCCCGCGACCCCGGTGGTCTGAAACACCGACTGCTCCGTCGAGTTCAGCCGCGACTGGTTGTAGTAGGTTTGTACGTCGAAAGCAAGGAAGTTGGGGTTGTAATAATAACCGCTGAGATCGGCATTGCCTCCTGGAGTGAAGCCGTGATCCGAAGGGGAGGCGTTGGAATAATCCGCGGTATACCCGGCCTGCAGATTGCCGTTCAGCCTCAGGCTCGTGTTATCCCCAATCTCCAGTTGAGCCGTCGCCGGAACCGCCAGAACCAATAGGATTGTGCCGATTGCCAAAATCGCGCGTTTGATGGCGCCCCTCATGACTACAGCTCTTCTACCTTTGCATTCTTTCTCAGTTTGGCATCCAGGTCCTTGCGCAGTTGCTCAGACTTATGTTTCTTGAGCCAGTCGCGCAGCGATGGCTTTACTTGTTCAAAGCTCCGCTCGCCCCCAGCGACATGCTCTTTCAGGCGCAGAATTGTGAGATTCGAATCAAACTCGATGATGTCGCTGACCTGCCCCGGCTGCATCGCCGCCAGCGCGTCTGCGATTTTCGGGGGCAGTTTCGAACGGTCTGCCTGATGGTGGTCGCCCATCATCACCCGGAAATCATCCTCCGAAAGCTTCTCCGCCAGCGTCCCGAATTCCTCATAACTTTTCGTCGCCCTAGCCTGCCGCAGCGCGTCGTCGGCGCGCTTGTGCGCTTCCTTCATTTGCGCGCTGGTGGCACTGGCCCCGGGCAGGAAGGAGATGCTCTGGAATACAAACGCCTCGCCATATTGGAACTGCTTTGGGTTCTTGTCGTAGTAAGCGCGGGCCTGCGCAATAGAAACCGCGGACTTGTCTTCCACGTCGAGTTTCAGCAGGTCCTCAATCAGCAGCGAACGCTTGATCTTGCTGCGCAAAACGGCCGTAGATCCTTTGAACTCGTTCTTCAACACTTCGTCATATTGCTGCCGGCTGGGAAACTGCTTGCGGAACTCAACTTCCGCTTTTTGCATGCGCTCGGGTGCGATCGTCATGCCGCGGCGCAAGGCTTCCTGGTAGACCAGCTCTTCAAACTCGATCATCTTCAGCGCGCCGGAGCGGATATTTGGCTCCATGCCGGCCGGAACTCCATTGTGCTGGCTGGCGTAGGGGAAAATCGCGTACTCCTCGCGCAGGAGGTCTCGGTCGGTTAACGCCGTTCCGTTCACCCGGACTACCGGCTTGCCAGAGGCAGAGGGCTGAACCATCACCACATCGCCGCTCCGCGGCACGACCGCAGCCGCGGTCGGCGTGTGCGAGCTTACCATCTGCCCCCATGCCGCACTCACCATCGCCAACATCAGGGCCCCGACTTTGAACGTTGCTTTCATCACGCTCTCCCGAAAATCGCTCTCCGAAAATCGGGGGAGGGAAAATCCCTCCCCCGAGCTATTGCAACCATGCGAACTATTGCGTTGTCACGCCGGTTAGGCCGTGCATTTCGTTCGACTCGCCACCATGGCAGTTGCGGCAGAATTGCGCTACCGCGTTGCCGCCGGCAAGAGGAGTGTATTGACCGTTAACGAAGAACATGGTCGAGAAGTTCTGGCCGTTGATTGAGGCCACGGTCATGCTGTGCTGATTGTGGCAGGTGGTGCAGGTGACTGCGTTTACTGTCGTCCCACCGAAGGAAGCCAGGGGGTTCCCTTTGTTATTCCAGAAGGACGATGGATTGTTGGTCATGAAGATTTTCTGATTCGGGCCAGGCGTGATCGGGGTGAGGCTGGCGCCACCACCGGTGCAATCCCAGTTGTAGCCGGATTCAGGTGTCGCCGCCGGGTTGCAGCTTACGTTCGCACTGCCGCCCACCGGGTGATCGTTGTTATATGCCGTGCCGCCCGACGGGGCTGCAGTAGCGAGCAGCGTGGGAGCAGTTCCGCCCACGATGGGCAACGTCTCAACCGTCTGTCCCTTCATCATGCCGACCTTGGCGGTTACGCCGTCATGGCAGCTGAGGCAGAACAGGATGACTGTGTTGGCGTCATGCGCGCTGGTGATGGTTCCGGATGCTGGCAGGGTGACTGGATAAGTCGCTGCGCCGTCGCCACTGAAGTTGTAGGACTTACCGAAGAGCGGAGTTAGGTTCTGGCCCCACAGAGCATACATACCGTTCTGGGGATCGGTGGAAGTTCCAAGCCCGTTGCCGAGGGAACCACTGTGCGGGGTGTGGCACATAACGCAGCCACGTCCGTAACCATTGTGCGCTCCGAGGACGTCGGTTTGCCCCATCGCTACGCCGATGGAAGCCGCGACTACGAGGATTACTAATGCTACTTTTTTCATTTTGAAGCCTCCTAATTAGGTGTGCCGCATAAAAGAATGCTTTTACGGTACTCAATGGTGCAATCGCCAAACCAGCGGCCCATCGGCCGTAAGTCAAAGATTAAAAATGTGTTGGTTACTTTAGGGTGCGGGGATAACAGGATGATCTAGGGGAAAGTACGCTCCAGGTGGGGCTAAAGACCCAGTTTGGAACGGTTTCCGATCGGTTGCTTTGTCATCCTGAACGAAGTTGCCGTCCGCGATCAGCGGATGGCGATGCAGTCGAAGGATCCCTACCTTGCGAACGGACCCGCACTCAAGCGGCCTCCATCCAACAAGGTTTCCGCGCGGTCGGGCATTCAGGGGGTTTGCCCATCGGTGGGGGCGTTGGGAGGGGACGCGAGCAAAATCCAGGCCGAGAAGTGCCCCTCAGTCAGGAAACCGAGGGAGACGGCGGTAGTTGCGACCTTTGGTTTTCACTGTCATCCTGAACGAAGTTGCCGTCCGCGATCAGCGGATGGCAACGCAGTCGAAGGATCCCTACCCTGCGAACGGAGCCGAAAAGATCTCCCGCCCAACCGGCTTGCCGCGTCAGCCAAGCTGCACCACGACCCAGAGCCGCCTAATTTTTCTTCGGAGCGGCATCTGGCGTGGTTTGCGCCTGCTGAGCTGCCGGCGGCTTTTGCCCGGTGGCGGATGTGTTGGCGGCCTTTTTATCCGGCTCACTTTCACGCTTCTTCTTCTCGGCTGCGGCCTCCTCATCGGTTATGTAACGGAACATTTGCACGCGTCCGGGAAACGTCTCAGAAACAATCACGCGGTGGAACTTGTCAATAGTAATGCCCCACGGCCCCATGAACTGGCCAGGGAAGTATCCCTGCTCGCCGAAGTAGATGAGCAGGCGACCGCTCTGATTGAAGACCTTGACCTGGCCTTTGCCCGCGTCCACCACCCAGATGTGGCCGTCACCGTCAATGGCGATGCTTTTGGGCCGCTCAAACTCCCCGGGAGCGTCGCCATTCTTGCCGAACATGCTGATGAACTTGCCGTCGGCGTCGAAGATCTCGACGCGGTCGTTAAAGGTATCGGTGACGTAGACGTTTCCGTCAGCATCCACGGCAACGGCTTCGGGCAAAGAGAACGTACCGGGATCAGTCTGCTCGTGCTTGTGGCTGGGCTTGCCGATCTGGCGCAGATACTTGAAGGTGTCGGCATCGAAGACATCGATTACGTCGTTGCCGGTATCGGCCACATAGAGAAAACGATTTTCGTTGTCGAGGGCGATGCCACCGGGGCGCACCAGCACATCGGCGCCAAACTGGCCTTCCTGCTCGTGCTTGGGGTTGAACACCAGCACGCGGCGCATTTTGGCGTCGCTCACAAACAGGCGGTCGACGTCGTCCATGGCCAGGCCCACGATCAGCCCGAAATTCGCCTGTTTGCCATTGCCGATGAGTTCCACCTTGTCTTTATTCTCAGGATCGAAAATGAAGATCGCGCCCACGCCCTGGTCCCCGGCGTAGATTCTTCCCTTGGAATCGACAGCCACGCCGTAGGTACGAATCAGCTGGAATGGAAGCTTGTCAATCTTTATGTCGTTGGTCTGTTGTTGACCGGCCATGCGGTCCATCCAGGTCTGCTTTTTTTTCTTCTTGTCAAACAGGCTGGGATCGATCTTCTCGCCGGTGAACAAATCCAAGAACTTAATGCGGGCAATCTCGGGAGGTCCCGGCCACACAATCTTGCTGACGTCGAAATATGCCTTAACCCGCTTGTCGCCGGGCTTGGTGGTGTCCGGCGGGGCGTTCTTTTTCTGCGCGCGTAGCGGCAATGCCAGCCCCAGTGCCAGCAAAACAACTATCGCTACCCAGTGACGCGCTGCGAACCAAGTTGGCCGATGCCTCATCATTTCCCTCCCATTCGAACATCTGTTAGGTCCAGCCCGTTGACGTGGCAACCCTTGCAGAAGTCCAGGTTATTTTTCTGGTCTTTCACCAACATATCTGCTTCCTTGCCCGAGTGTGGCTGGTGGCAAGTCAGACAATTGATCGGAATCGGGGCCTTGGTTTTCTTGTTGATCACATCAGCCACAGGGTGCTGCTCCGTGGGGTGTCCCCGGTCATACTTGAGGGGCAGGAGCCTAACCTTACTGAAATAGTTCTCGGGCAACTTCACCTTGCCGTCAAAGATCGTGACCAGATGCTCACTTTCCAGTCGCCTAGGCTCGGCATCCGGTCCGTGACACTCCAGGCAAAGCGCGTTCACTGTCGCAGCACGTTCCAGGTGTTGATTTTCTCCGCCGTGCGGCTCGTGGCAGGTGGCACAACCTTGTTCGAAAGCCGGTTGATGCAGATGCGCCTTCTTTCCTTGCTCTGCCTGATCCGTGTGACAACCCAGGCAGATGCTGACCGGATCGCTCTTTGGCAGTCCCGGATAGGGACTGGCATGCGGGCTGTGACAGTCTGTGCAATCGCCAGCCGCGCCAGGATGCTGGACCTTTGCTTTCGCGATTAATTCGGCCTTGTCGGAGTGGCAGGTGACGCAGAGATCCTTCACGCTCACCTGCGTGAGAACCACCTTTCCATCTTTCGCCGGAGCGTGGCACGTATCGCAGCTCTTCTCGGCAAACGGCGGATGGACAAACCGCGCCATCAGCTTCGGCGACGCCGATTGGTGCGGATCATGACAGCCGGTGCAGTTCGCGGAGGCGAAGGGCTGATTCTGGTGCGCTTTCAGTAGAGACGCATCCTTGACATTATGACAGTCCACGCACAGAGCAGGAACTGCCTTGGTCAGATGGAAGTTGTTCTCTTGTGTGACATCGGCGCCGGACTTGTGCGTAATGTGGCAAGTATCGCAACCCATGTCGAGGGCTGCGTGTCGGCTACCCTTTGCCGGAACATTCAATCCGGTCGTGTGGCAACTCAGGCAGAGGTTCTCCTTCTGATCGCCCGACTCCGGCTTCAGCAACTGGTTCTTATTATCGGAGACGTGCGCGTCGTGGCACTTGAGGCAATCTCTCGCCGCAGGTGGGTGAACCTTACCTTTGATGTCGGCGGGATTTTTGTCGGCGTGGCAGGTAAAACACAGAGCGTAGGGAGTGGTCGTGATCAGCTTGACGTGGGTTATATCTCTAACGGTGCGGATCTCGTGGCAGCTGGTGCAACCCATCGCGATGGCGGAGTGCACCGACTTGCCTTTGGTCTTATCTTCGTGACAGGCCAGGCAAGTGGAAGGATCGGCTTTCGGATCCAGCGGCACTGGATGCTGGGCCGCCGATGCGCGGCCCGTAAGGCTGACGGCCACGATAAGACAGGCGAGCGCTCTAAAGAGAAAGAGATGAGATGGATTATTGAAAGTTCTTTCGACGTTTGAGTTGAATGAATGCAGCTCCACGCCTGCCACCCCTTACGGCCTGATGTGCACGAATCTTACCTTAGTTCGGTGGCCCGTTGATTTTTTCAGCAGCTTTTGTAACAGACTGCAGTATCAAGGGGTTGAGGGCGTAGTCCCAGCGAGAGCCGAGCGCAACAAAAAACGAATCGCGAACCGATTTGGGGGCTTATGCCCCAGCGCGATGGTCAAAATCACGCACGAAGGCATAGAGTTGTCTTGGGTGAAATCCCCGCATCCACTCCCCTCGCTGTGTGATATGCCTCACAGTTTCTCCGCTCACAACTCACTCCAGACCGGCGTTTGCTCAACCGGCTCAGTCGTTTAGCGGATAACCGCGACAATGGCGGGCGACGTGCTTTTCCTCTCCGCAGAAGGGGAAATCATGGCCGCATCCGTCCCAAGGAAAATCTGGCAAACCCTCGGCGGGATTAAGACCGGTGTCATTCTACTCATTCTCGTCGTAGTCTTGGCTGCGGCGGGTACAGTGATCCTACAGCGTCCGGCAACCGACGCCGAAGAAATGCAGCGGGCGTATTCGCCGCAAATGCTGCGCTTGCTCGACGGCGCGGGACTGACTGACGTCTTCCACGCCTGGTGGTTCGTGCTGCTGCTGAGCCTGGTAAGCCTCAGTATTATCGCCGCCTCGATCCAGCGCTTTCCCAACGCGTGGCGATTTTATTCCCGTCCTTATAAGAGTCCTGACGAAAGCTTTCGTAAAGCGCTGCCGACGCACGCCCTCATCCCGATTCGCGATGAGGAAGGCGCACTAAGCGTGGCTGATCGCGTGTTCCATAAAGCAGGACTGAATCCCGAGCGGATCGTTCATAAGAGTAGTTTCTCGCTCTTCGGCGAGCGCCATCGTTTTTCTGAGATGGCGGTGTACATCGTGCACGCCAGCCTGCTTCTGATTTTTCTAGGCGGCATCGTCGACGCGCTCTTCGGATGGCGCGCCTTCGTCATGCTTACCCGTGGCCAGCAGTCGAGTCAGGTGGAGACGCAGGCCGGCAGCAGACGCAACCTGCCCTTTGCCGTCCGCTGTGACGGCGCAGGGCAGGAAAACTACACCGACGGCACGCCGAAGAAGTGGTGGTCCGATCTGGCGGTGGTTGAGAACGGCAAAGAAATCCTGCGCAAGCAGATTGTCGTCAATGAGCCTCTGGTCTATCGCGGCATCCGTTTTTATCAGGCGAGCTACGGCAAGACCAGAAAGCTCGACCGCTTGCTGCTTACGGCCACACCGCGAGATAGCAAGGCTTCTCCGGCACAACCCAAAAACGCTCCGGCCAAAGAAATCGCGATCGGCCTAAACGAAACTCTCCCTCTCGACTCCGACACGACCGTTCGCCTGGCCGAGTTCATTCCCGACTTCGTGGTGCAAGATGGCCACGTTTACGCGCGATCGAACGATCTCGAGAATCCGGCGGTGCGCCTGGTGGTCGAATCCAAGAAATCGGGTCAGCGGGCAAACGTCTGGCTGCCGCGTCTCGACGGTCTGCAAGAGAACCCCGAGCAGAACGATGCAGCGCCCTACGAATTCGAAGGCAAAGACGTGCAGATGGCCTACTTCACCGGCCTCGAAGTCTCGCACGAGCCGGGGCAGTGGGGAGTTTGGGCCGGAGTTCTCGTCATGGGCCTGGGCCTGGCGATGGTTTTCTATTCCGTTCATGCCCGAGTGTGGGCGGTTCCGGTAAGAGATGCAGGCGGCCAACTCATGCTCTGGATCGGCGGCGCCGCCAACAAAAATAAAGATGTCTTCGAGCAGCGCTTTCGCAGGCTGGTCGAGCAAATCGAATCCGAATTAAAAATTTCCGCGAAGCCGCGCGCCGCAGCGCAGGTGATCGCACTCGCCGGAAAGTAATCGGTAACGGAGGATGATTCTATGGCACGAGTAGCAAGAGCCGAAGCGCATCCAGTCGCAACCGGCACCGGGCTGGTCGTATTGGTAGGACTGGGCGTCGCCTTTCTGCTGTTCATGGCGTTTCTAAACGTGGTCAAGAGCGGCAACCTGCTCAACGACTCCAACCTGCTCTACGCAGCGCTAATTTTTTATTCGGGAGCTGGAGTGCTTTATCTCGCCTTCGGCATCACCGGGCTGGCTGCCTACATCCGCTTCGCGTCGCTCGCCACTTGGGCGGGATTGCTGGCCAACACCGGAGCGGTCGCGCATCGTTGGTACGAATCCGGGCATCCGCCCTTCGCCAGCATCTACGAGATGCTTCTCAGCTTCGTGTGGACGCTCGCCGTTCTCACCCTCATTGCCGAAAAAAAATATGGAGTCAAAGTGATCGGCACGGTGACCATGCCGGTGGCAATTGTCGGCGTCGTGCTGATGCAATTGCTGCGCACCGAAGTCCATCCACTCGTGCCGGCGCTGCAATCCACCTGGCTGCACGTTCACGTAACGCTCGCCATGCTGGCCTATGCCGCCTGCGCGCTCAGCTTCGCGCTGGCGATGATGTTCTTGATCCAGGACAAAATGCAGACCGAAACCTTCCTGGCCGCCACCAGCTTGTTCACCATCGCAACCTACGCGGGCATCCTGACCCGCTTCGAAAAATGGGGTGGACTCAGCGTAATCGCCTGGGATCCAGAACAAAAGTCGGAAATATTTCTATCCAAGGGCGTACGGCTTTTCGTCGTCATCCCCGATCTCGGCTGGATGCTGCTCCTGGTTCTCGCCGCAGTGGCAGCCCCGCTGGTTCTGTATATTCTCTGGCGCAAAACTCACAATGACACCCTGCTCAACATCGCCAATCGAGCCGTATTCCTCAGCATCCTGCTGCAAGCAATGGCGCTGGGTTTCTTCCTTCTTCGAGCCCGTGACGGCCGTTATGCCTCTCTCGATGCAGATGGCCTCTTCTCCACCGCGCTGGCGGCCAGCCCGTTCCTTCTTTCCGGCCTGGTCGGCGCAATCTTCGTTTCCCTGCTTTATTTATTACTACTGTGGAGGCGCGAAGACCTACAGCGCATGTTGCCCAGCGCCGACGAACTGGACCGCATCACTTACAAAACCGTCGCCATCGCGTTTCCATTACTCACCCTGATGATTGCGGCGGGCGCCTACTGGGCCAATCGCACCTGGGGTTCTTATTGGAGCTGGGACCCCAAAGAAACCTGGGCCGCGATCACCTGGCTGGTGTACGCCGGCTATTTGCACATGCGCATCACCCGCGGATGGCGAGGCCGGCGCGCCGCCTACTTCGCCATTCTCGGATTCGCCATCGTGATGTTCACCTTCTTCGGCGTCACCTACCTGCTGCCAGGATTGCATGCTTATGCCTAACTTGACGTACTCCACGGCGGCCAAGGCATCCCGGCCGATTGCGCAAACCGCGCAGTCGCCGGCTTTGCCTCACCCGCCCCCGAAATTATTGAGCGGCGACGAGAACACCATGCCTGAGCGTATTCAGCAAGAGCCCGGCTCCCCGCCAAGTTCGCTGCGGGTAAATTGGCAGATCAAAGCGATCCTGCCGATCGCTTTCGTTTTGCTCGCCGGGCTTTTGCTCTTCACGCTGGCAACGGTATCTCTACGCGACCCCGACCGCCACATCGTGCTGATCGTCGCGGGCGCGGGCGCGGTGGTCATCTGCGCCGTCTCTATGCTGGTGCTGGCGTACTTCATTCAACGCCCCATGGTCGAATTGCAGGAGAAAATCGCACAGGTGAGCGCAGGCAGTCTCGACGTGGCAGTCAGCTTCGCCGGACGCAACGACGAAATTGGCGACCTCGGCCAGAACTTTAATCACATGCTGAAACAACTACGCGAGAGCCGCGAGGAGATCGAGCGCCTGCACCGCACGCAAATGTCCCGCGCCGAACATCTGGCGACGCTGGGCGAATTGGCCACAGGCCTAGCCCACGAAATTCGCAATCCGCTGGCCGGCATCGCCGGAGTGATCGAGATTGTCGGCCGCGACCTGCCCGCGACCAGTCCGGCCCGCGCCGTGGTGAAAGACGTTCGCCAGGAAATCGCGCGCATCAACCGCACCTTATCCGATCTTCTCGAAACTGCCCGGCCTCACCCGCCGCAGATTCGCCAAGGCAATCTCAACACCACGGTCGAGCACGCGGTCATGCTGGCACGCCAGCAGGTGCTCTCGCAACCCATCACCATCGAACTGCGCAAGGCGCCCGATCTGCCCGAAGTCGAGCACGACAGCGATCAGATCCATCAGGTACTTCTGAATCTGCTTTTGAACGCGGTCCAGGCCGTCGAAGGCCCAGGCACGGTATTGGTCGAGCTTGGCTCGCGAAGCGGCTATGCAAGCGTGATGGTCAGCGATACGGGCCGCGGCATCCCGCAGCAACATCTGCCCAACATCTTCCGCCCCTTCTACACGACGAAAGGAAACGGCACCGGCCTCGGGCTCTCTCTAGCCCGCCGCATCGTGGAAGAACATCAAGGCCGCATCGAAGTCGCGAGTGTGGTAGGCGATGGAAGCAAGTTCACGGTGCTTTTACCGTTTAAAACCCCAGCTCAAGTTGCGATCTCGTAGAAAGTAGCGCCGACGGCCCGGCGGGCGTACTCGCCCGCCGTGCGGCTTCGATCCGCGCGATCCATGGTTTCGGGAAGGGAGCGGCTTCAGTGGCCTGGCAAAGCGCCCGCCGGACTGGCCACAGGCTCGGCCGCGACTCCCGTAAAGCCCACCCCGAGCCAGCAAATCCTCATCCATTCGTAGTAAATTAATCACCGATGCCCGCCGAGAAAGTAATGATCGTAGACGACGAACGTCTGGTCCGCTGGTCCCTTCGCCAGAAATGCGAGGAGTGGGGCTACCACGTCATCGAGGCCGATTCCGGCGTCCCCGCGCTGAAGTTGGCCCAGCACGAGTCCCCCGACCTCGTCCTGCTCGACGTGCGCATGCCCGATCTGACCGGCATTGAAGTGCTCGATCAACTGAAGAAAAACGGCGACGCCCGCGCCGTAATCATGATCACCGCCGATCCTCAACTCGACGATGTCAAAGCCGCTCTCAAGCTCGGAGCCTACGACTTCGTGGGCAAGCCCGTCGATTTCGACGAACTCCACGTCACCATCAAGAACGCGCTCGAAGCCACCAGCCTGCGCACGGAAGTCCAAACGCTGCGCAGCGAAGTTCGCCGCGGAGTCGGTTACGAGAGCGTGGTCAGCGTGTCGTCGAAGATGATCGAGCTGATGAACTTCGTCCGCAAAGTAGCGGCCAGCGAAGCTACCACGATCCTGATTCAAGGCGAGAGCGGTACCGGCAAGGACCTTATCGCCAAAGCCATCCACTACGAAAGCTCGCGCCAGGAAAAACCCTTCGTCGCCATCAACTGCTCCGCCATCCCCGAGACCTTGATGGAGGCCGAGCTCTTCGGCCACGAAAAAGGCGCATTCACCGACGCCAAGCAGATGAAGAAGGGCCTCTTCGAAGCCGCCGATGGAGGCACGCTCTTCCTCGACGAGATCGGAGAGTTGTCTCCGCTACTGCAGGCCAAACTGCTGCGTGTGCTCGAAGATCAGGTCATTCGCCGCGTAGGCGGCATCAAAGACATGCAGGTTGACGTGCGCGTGATCGCCGCTTCCAACCGCGATCTCGAAAAAGCGGTGCGTGAAGGCCAATTTCGCCAGGACCTCTATTATCGCCTCGCCATTATCGCCATCTTCATCCCTCCGCTGCGCGACCGCAAAGAGGACATCATGCCCCTGGTCGAGTTCTTCATCGACCGCTACAACCGCCGCTTCAAGAAGTCGATTCGCGGCATCACCGAGGACACTCGCCGTCTCATCCTCTGTCACAACTGGCCGGGCAACGTGCGCGAGTTAAAAAACACGATCGAGCGCGGCATGATTCTCGAAGACGAGCAATTCCTGCGCCCGCTGTACCTGCCCTTTTCCGTCGGCGAATCCGGCGGCCGCACTGTCTTCGAACGAACTTCGCCTAGCGACGGCGGACAACCCTTGCCCAACGGCCGCATGCTGCCGCGCCTCTACATCCCGGAGGGCGGGACCTCGCTCGAAGAGGTGGAGCACGCCATGGTCGAACTGGCCATGCGCCAGGCCAACGGCAATCAGACCCACGCCGCAAAATTGCTGGATATCAGCCGCGACGCTCTTCGTTACAAGCTCAAGAAATTCGGCCTGATCGGCGGAGACGAAGAAGGCGCTCAAACCGCCGTCGCCGAGGAGTAGTCATCGCAGTGAAAGCGCAATCCCGCTCAGCCCCATTCACTCCCGACGACCGCCAGCGCGAAGCGATCGAGCACGTTCACGGTCCCATGCTCGTGGTGGCAGGCGCCGGCACGGGAAAAACATCGGTATTAATCCACCGCATCGCCCGCCTGGTCGAGCAAGCTCACGCCCAGCCCGAGCGGGTGCTCGCTCTCACTTACACCGTCGCCGCCGCCAACGAGATGCGCGATCGCGTGCGCGAGCAGGTGGGCAAGAAGATTCATTCCTTGACATTTCACGACTATTGTCTCGGTCTACTGCAGCGCGCTGGCAGAGACTTTGGCGTGCTCGACGAAAAAGATCTCTGGATTTTCCTGCGCAAGAGAATCCGCGACCTTCACCTGCAGCATTACGTTCGCGCCGCCAACGTGACCCAGTTTCTCAACGATCTCTTGGGATTCCTCAGCCGCTGCCACGACGAACTGGTGACCCCGGAAATGTATACCGCATACCTGGCGCGCCTGGAGCGAGGCGAGCTTCCCATTCCCCGGGTGGCAAAATCAAAAGATCAGTTGAGCGACGCCGAGGTGATCGCGCGCTGCCAGGAAATCGCCCACGTCTTCGTCACCACCGAGCGCTGGCTGCGCGAAGAGAATCTGGGCACCTTCGGCCACATGATCACGCGCGCCCACCATCTGCTCTCTACCGACAGGAATCTGTTGGCTGAAGAGCAGGCGCGTGCCCGCTTCATCCTGGTCGACGAATTTCAAGATGCCAACTTTGCTCAGATTCAAATCCTCGCTGCACTGGCCGGAGAAGAGGCGAATCTGTTCGCGGTCGGCGATCCCGATCAGGCCATCTATCGCTTCCGCGGCGCTTCCAGCGCAGCCTTTCAATTGTTCCGCCGGCATTTTCCTCAAACAAAATTGGTGTTGTTGGGGAGAAACCGCCGTTCCACCACCTCGATTCTGCGATGCGCGTTTGCCGTGGTCGATAAGAACCCGCCCGTGTTCGCCGCGAACCAGTTCACCGCGAGTCAGCCAGGCGCTTTCGCTTACCAGCGCGCGCCTTTGCTCTCTGCGAAGGATGAAGCCGCCAAGCTGGAGGGGAAAGCACTCGCGGCATTTCCTGTGGAGGCGGTTTCCTTTGCCGTCAAGGATGCCGAAGCGCCCGACGTGGTCCGCAGCATCGAAGAAACCCAACGCCGTTTGCGCTGCAAGTGGAAGGACTTCGCCGTTCTCTACCGTTCGCATGTGAACCGCGACGAAGTCGTGAATCAGCTCGCCGAGAGGCCGATTCCATTCACCATCGAAAACATGGACGTCAGCGACACTCCCGAGGTCCGCGACCTGTTCGCCTGTGTCGCCGTCGTGGTCGACCTGGGCTCGGATGCCAGCCTTTTTCGGGTAGCCGCGCTGCCTCAGTTCGACGTGGACCCCGAACAGCTTCGCGCCGCACTGCGCAGCATCGCGAAAGAATCGAAAGAGGGAGTCGTAGTCCCGCTCGCTTCTGTGCTGGAGGGCGTCGCAGGCGGTCGCGCCGTGCTGGAAAACGTTTATCAGGCCAGAACCGACGTCAGCCGGACAGAAGCCAAAGCTCGCGCAGCGCTGGAACTGATCGCAAAGCAATTTCATCTCGACGTAAACTCCCGGATTCTGCAGGCAGCCCTGGTCTTCGCCCGCGAATGGGAGAAAAAGAAAACGACAGAAACCAAAGAACTCGGCGAGTGGATCGAGTATCTCGATTATTTCCGCCAGGCCGGCGGCGTAATTCCTCTGGCTTCAAATGACGATGAGGATGCCGTTCGCCTGATGACCGCGCACGGTGCCAAAGGCCTCGAGTTCGCACATGTCTTCATCGTGCGCGCCACCAGCGGTTCGTTTCCCGCCAGTTATCGGGAAACGTTGGTCGAGTTCCCGCAGGAACTGGGCGACCCGGATTCCGCCGTCGACGTCGACGACAAAACGCTCTTTGGCCAGGAAGAGCGTCGCCTTTTCTACGTGGCCATGACGCGAGCGAAAGATTCGCTGCACATCTATGGCAAGCAAGGAATCGGTCGCGACAAAACGCCCGCTGGATTCATGCGCGAGATGATCTGCAACCCGTCGCTCGAACCCTGGCTCAGGGCGCGAGCCGCGCTCCCTTCCCAGCCCGAGTTGCTTGATCTCAGTATTGCCGCGGGTGCCGACCCCGCCTATCCCGAAGTTTCGAGGCTGCCCGCCTGGCTCGCACTTCCGCCGACCCCGGGGCTCGAAGCGCGCTTGAGCGCCTCGGCCATCGACACCTACCAGAACTGCCCCTTGCGCTTCAAGTTCGAACGCGAGTGGAGACTGTCGAAAGAACTGCACGCGGCCATGCAGTACGGGGCCGCCATTCACCGCGTACTTCGCACCTATTACGATTCTCAGCGCCTTGGCCGCACGAGGAGCGATGAAGAGCTTCTGCAATTATTTCGCGACGATCTGACTGCCTCCGGAATTCAGGACGAATATCAGCGCGACTTGTATTTGAAGCAGGGGCTGCAGCAGTTGCAGGATTTTCTCACCGCGACCACTGCCACCGCTGCGCCGGAGGTATTGCACACCGAAGAGTGGTTCGAAGTCGAAATCTCCGGAACGAAAATCGCGGGGCGCATCGACCGCATCGACCGTATGCCCGACGGCAGCGTCGCGGTCGTCGATTACAAAACCGGCAAGGCGCGCTCTCAGGAAGATGCCGACGACAGTCTGCAGCTCTCCATCTACGCCATGGCGGCGCGGGAGAAGTGGGGATACGAGGTCAGCCAGTTGGTGTTTCACAATCTCGAGGGCAACGTGCCGGTGGTTTCGCGGCGCACGGAGTTTCAATTGGCCGAGACGCGCAACCAGGTGGGGGATGTAGCGCGCAACATCGCCGCGGGGAATTTCAAACCTAAGCCCGATTATTACTGCAATTTCTGCGCCTTCCGCGGATTATGCCCGGCGCGAGAAAAACGAGTTCCGAATCTTTCGAAAAAATCCGAATCGTAAGGGCGGGATGTGGGGCCTTGATGAGCGAAACTTAACATGTTCTTCGGCAAAAACTTAGGGGACGCTTTCCGCGTCCCCTTTTGACTCCTACTGACTTCTCTTAGTGCTTCTTTTTCTTCTTTGCCTTTTTCTTCGTTGCCATTGGTTCTATTCTCCCTTCCATTGTTCATGGAAAAATCTGCAACGGTGATTTGTTGCAACTATTTGATTGTATAGAGTTAATGAAAAATGAAGTCAAGAAAAAAATGCATGAGGTGTAGCTTGCGTTGGTGTACCAAAGTCACTGCGAAGCGAGCATGAAACGCGATGCGAGGAGAAATGTCCTGCCAGTCTCCGTCTGATGTTGCCCTGAACACGAGATCCCAGAAGCTGAAGAGCCGCTTGCGTTGCGCGAGCGCGAGTAAGTTGCGAGAAACTGGTGCCTGACATCGCGATGCGAAGCGTCTGTGGAACCCCATCGTTTTCGCTTGCCAGGCATCTATAATAGGGGTCGCGAAATCTTCGCGGGAGCATGATCTATGGCGGCTTTCGACGATGTTGTCATCCTCTCTGGTTGTCGCACTGCAGTAGGAAAGTTTCAAGGCAGTCTCTCCGATCTCAGCGCGCCGCAGTTGGGTGCGGTCGTAGTGCGCGAAGCGGTGAAGCGCGCCGGCTTGAATTCCGATCAGGTCGACGAATGCATCATGGGCAACGTCCTCCCTGCCGGTCTCGGGCAAAATCCCGCGCGTCAGGCCGCCATCTTCGCTGGACTCTCTCCGGCGACAGGTGCCATGACAATCAACAAAGTTTGTGGCTCCGGATTGAAAGCGGTCGCGCTCGCCGTGCAAGCCGTGCAGACCGGCAACAGTTCCATCGTGGTCGCCGGCGGCATGGAGTCGATGACCAACGCTCCCTATCTTCTGCCGCAAGCGCGCAAAGGCTATCGCCTCGGCAACGGCCAGGTGATCGATTCCATGGTCCACGACGGCCTCTGGGATATTTACAACGACTACCACATGGGCATCACCGGCGAAAATGTAGCAGAGAAATACGGCATCACCCGCGAAGAGCAAGACGAATTCGCCGCACACTCGCACCGCAAAGCCTTAGCCGCGATGAAGGAATGCCGTTTCAAGTCGCAAATCGTCCCAGTAGAGATTCCGTCGAAGAAGAAAGGCGAAGCCCCGACGCTGTTCGACAAAGATGAATCTCCGCGCGAAGACAGCACTATCGAAGCCCTGCGCTCACTGAGGCCAGCCTTCAAAAAAGACGGCACGGTAACGGCCGGCAATGCCCCCGGCGTAAATGATGGAGCGGCGGCAGTGGTCGTAACCAGCGCGCAACGCGCCAAAGAATTGGGCGCGCAGCCCATGGTGCGAATCGTGGCGCAAGCCACCAGCGGCGTCGAGCCCAAGTGGGTGATGATGGCCCCCGTCGATGCCGTGAGAAAAATCTGGGAGAAGACGGGCTGGAAAAGCGACGAAGTCGATCTTTACGAACTCAACGAAGCTTTCTCCGTGCAGGCGCTGGGTGTGATGCGCGAACTTGGCCTCGATCCCAACAGAGTAAACGTAAATGGCGGCGCCGTTGCGATCGGCCACCCCATCGGCGCCAGCGGCGCGCGCGTGCTGGTGACGCTGATCTACGAGATGGCTCGCCGCAACGTAAAGCGCGGCATTGCTGCCCTGTGCCTCGGCGGAGGCAACGCAGTCGCTATGGCGGTAGAAAGAAACTAGATTGGCGTCCTGCTCCCAAAGATTGTCCGTGCTTCTCTAGTGCTCGCCAGAAGCCGAAAGCCGCTCACCTGACCGTGCGCAACGTAACCGTGAACACCGCTCCGCCCCCCGGCGCGTTGGCAGCTTCAATGTTGCCGTTGTGTTCCTTCAAAACTGACTTGCAGATGCTAAGCCCCAGCCCGGTTCCGCGCCCCGGTCGCTTCGTCGTATAAAAAGGATCGAAAATGCTGCTCAGGTTTTCCACCGAAATCCCCGGCCCGTCGTCCTGAAACGTAACCCAAACCGTATCCGCGCCGGCCCCGACCCGGATGCGCAGCGTGCCGTGATCGCGGGCTTCGCGAATGGCCTGCTCGGCGTTCAGGATCAAATTCAAAAATACCTGCATCAGTTGATGCGGATCGCACTCCACATAAGGTAGCCCCGGTTCGCGAAGATAGTCGACGGTAATATTGTTTTTCCGCAGCGAGTAGGCGTGCAGGTTCAGCGTTCGCTCCACAATCTCACCCAAATTCGCCCGCGTCTTGCCCGGCGCCGGTGGGGTGGAAAAATAAGTAAGGTTGTGCACGATCTCGGCCGCCCGCCGTGCCTGCTGCTGCAAAATCAAGACTTGTTTCCGCGCCGCCTCCGTAGTCTGGCTATCCTGCAGAAGTTCGCTGACTCCCAGAATGCTGGTAAGCGGATTGTTCAATTCATGAGCTACCCCTCCAATCATCGCTCCCATCGCCGCCAAGCGCTCACTCTGCACAATCTGCTGCTCCAGCTTTTTCTCCGTGGTAATGTCGCGCACGGAAACGATCACCCCGCCCAGCTTCGAATCGGCGTCAAAGAACTGGCTGGCCGCCGCCCGCATGGTGCGCCAGCTTCCATCGCGATGCCGCGCCCCGTATTCCGCTGAGCCAACGACGCGTTTGCTGGAGGCGACATCCTGATAAAGCAGGGTCAGCTCGGAGGAGTGATCCTGAATATCTGAGATCTTCCTCCCCACCAGATCCTGCGGTTCGTATCCCAACAGCTCCCGCACGCGCGAACTCACGAAGGTGTAGCGTTCCTGGAGATCGATCACGAGGATCAGGTCCGGGAAGCTCTCGAGCAAGCGCCGCCGGAATTCCTCCTGCTGCAGCAATTGCCGCTCCAGCTTTCGCCGCTCGGTCACATCCACCAGCGTGCCTTGATAACGAATCAACTTCCCGGTAGCGTCCCAGACGGCGCGCGAAGATTCGAGAAAGACGGCGGCGCTACCATCTTTCTTTCGCAGCATGATCTCGCGAGCGCGCACACCGCCGCGGTCATCCCGGGCTCGCCCCAGCACGGGAGCCTCGCTCGAATCCAGGTTGAGCTGTCCAGGTTCCAATGCAAGCAACTCTCCTTTCGTGGCATACCCCAGGATACTGACCAACGCCGGATTCGCATCCAGCAGCCGGCCCTCCGGTGTACTGAAGTACGCGCCTTCCTGCAGAGTCTCGAACAACTCGGTGAAGCGCAGTTCCTTTTCGTGCTGGCCGGTCACGTCCCGCCCCAGCACACTGACCCCAACCACCTCGTCGCTCTTCACGATGGCATTGAGTACGCAATCGAAATACAGCGGCCGGCCATCGTTGTTGAAACGCACGCGCACCGTGCCCGCCCAGTGCCGGCGCTCCAGAAATCGGCTCAGGCCGGCCTCAACACTGGCGCGTGTGGGTTCTTGCACGAATTCGAAAAACCTGTGCCCCACAATCGCGGTGTAGGGAACCCCGAGCAATTCGCTCACCCGCTTGTTCACGGTGCGCACCGTGCCGTCGAGCGAAGCCGCGCAGGCCGCGTCGTCGAGGGAGTCGATCAACTCCTTGAAGCTGCGGTTGGAGCGCGCAATCATCTCGTTGAGCTGATCGAGTTGCTCTTCCGATGGCGCCGCGCCCACGTGCTCCTGCAAATTCTGCAGCAGCACCTTAAGCTCGCCGACCTCCCGGCGTCGGCCGTAGGCATACACAGCCAGAAGCACCGCCAACACCAGCACGCCCAGAGCCATTGGCCCTAAGTGATAAGGCAGAGTCTCAAGGCGTTCCCACGCAAGCACAGCGAAGCCGACCGCGAGCAGCACCATGAACCACAGAATCCACCGCCAAAGCTGCGACTCTTCGCGCTCCAGATTCTGCGAAGGGCGCTTCTGCGTAGGGACTGAGGGCCGAGGTGCACCGGGGGAGGACGGCATATGGGGAGCTGTAGGGCTCTTCGTCAGCAGGAACGAAAAACCTTGCATCGCTGAATCATAGTAATTCCACCCGAAGCAGCGGACAACCATGCTTGTTGGAGATGTTGGTACGTGGCGAGAATCCGCAAACTTCGGCGGAGCTTTACACGGTGATCCCCCGTGCCCTCTGTGTTAAATTCCAGATTCCTAAATCGTGGCGCACCTCGGGACTGTGCCGTTCCGGGATTTCCTCAGCCTCAGCGACCCAGCTTTGAAATCCATCACAACCGAGCTTCACTCCGGGAGCGTAACCTGTCTCCATTCCGGAATCAGGCCTCAGTGTGCCGACGGCCGCACGGAAATGTCTCGCCCGGAGCACGCATGCTCTACAAGACCTAAGCGCCGCGGTCTAGGGCATCGACGCCAACATCATTCAAGTAGAAGTCGATTGCTCCGGCATCAAAACCGATCAGGATCCCTTCCACAACGTCGGCTTGCCCGACGACGCCGTAAAGCCGCGTCCGCGCCACTCTAAAAATTGCGGCTACGACATTCCCCCCCCACGCACATCACCATCACCTCGCTTTCGCGGATAATTAGGTAGGCATTTCCAGGAAAAGAATGTCCCTCCCAAAAAAAAGAGAAGCTGAGGAACTTCCCTCAGCTTCTCGAATTTTGCAATGCGAACTGACTAGAGTGGCTTCGTCGGCGTCCCGGTCAAACCAAAGGAGGCGCCGGAGCACTGCCGTGAGTTGAGCCCCAGAGCCGCGTCGCACCAGTTGGCCCAGGTGAACTCGAAGAAAAGCGAGTTCAAAAATACCTCATGCGCCGGTTGATACTGGCCGGAGATGTTGTTGGCTTTTTGCGTCGTGTTGGAAAAGAAAAATCTTCCGACACTGCAGCTGCCATCCGTGGCTGCGTTAGTGCAGTTGGGGGTGAGGTTAATCCAGTACGCGCCCGGATTTAGGGTTAGTGGCGCCGATAGCGGCACAAAGACGGTGTATTCGTTCAGCCCGATGAAGTTACGGCCTGTGGCCGCCACGGAAACGCTTCCCGAGCCCGAGGCCAAGCTGGTTCCGCCGTTGCCCTCGGAAACTCCAGTACGGATGTCATAGCTGCCGGTGACCGGATCGAAGTTCGCATCCGCTTGGACATTGACTAGAATTCCAGTCACGGTGACTGTGCTGGTTGGGGAAAAAGCCCCGTAGGTGGAGCTGCCGGGAATAATCAGGGTATCTTCATCGGAAAAGCCGGCAGCATTCAAGTCGGACGGGTTGAGGTCCCCACTGTAAAACAAGCATGGGTCGCATAGCGCCGGAGGGACGGCCGTGCCGTTCCACTGACTGCCCCCTTTGTTGCTGCCCGCCAGGTGCTGCGACATCGCCGGTTTATTCGTTGCCGCCGCTGCGGAGAGGGTAAGCGCTACCACGAAAGCTGCTGCGAAAAGCGTCGTTTTCACTCGAATTCCTCCTGTTCGATTTTTTCGCGATCTCTTTCAGGATTGGCCGTTCCGCATCAATCCCGGAACCGCTCCTGTCCAAAACAAGCTCAAGTCACGTTCTTATTTCGTTTCCGCTCCACGCAGCGCAAACGACATGCCCGCACACTGCTTCGAATTGAGACCCAGAAACGAGTCGCACCAGTTCGACCAGGTAATCCCGAAGTAAGTGGAGTTCAAATACATCTCGTGAATCGGCTGCCAGCTGCCGTATAGGTTGTTGGCCAGTTGGCTGTTGGACGCGAATTGCCGGAAAACATTGCAGCTGCCATCGAGTGTGTTAAGGCATTCCGGGGTCACGTTGAACCAGTATGTTCCCGGAGTGAGCGTGATCGCCGGAGACCACGAAACTTCTACCGTATATTCGTTCAGTCCCAGAAAGTTCCGCCCGGTTGCCTGAACGACTGCGGCGCCAGAGCCCGACTGCACTTCGGTTCCGCCGTTGCCTTCCGAAACGCCCTGGCGGATATCGTAGGTCGCAGTCATTGGATCAAAGGCGGCGTCAGCTTGAATATTGAACATAATGCCGAAAACATTCGAAGTTACCGGAACGTCGACCGCGCCATAGGTGCTGGATCCGCCGGGGAGGAGCAAAGTATTTTCATCGGACAATCCCGCGGCGTTGAGATCGGCAGTGTTGATATCGCCACCGTAGAACAGACAGGGGTGGCACAGGGACGGCGGGGCGGGGCTGGGGCTGTCGGTGAACGCCGAAGCCGCGCCCGGGGTGCCGGCCAGGTGCTGCGACTTAGCCGGCTTTTTGGTGTTCGCCGCCGCTGCCGTAAGGCTGAGCGCCACCACTAACGCTACTGCTGAAAGCGTTGTTTTCACTATATTCCTCCTCTGGGTTTTTCACCGCTGAGACCAGAAACCAATTTTGCGAAGCGCAAAACCGTTCGGCGAGTCTATGCCGCTCGTCTGTGGATTGCAATGGAGAACAAAGTACCTACAAGTCTCAAATGCCTTACTGCGCAAGCTTTTTGCAATATGCGGCGCGAAAGCGTAGCGATCTCTTCTTGACAATCACGAAGCGAAACTCGCTGCCGGTGGTGCAGGGCGAGAAAATCGCGATGGGGGGACAGCCGACCCGGGCTGTCCGTCGAGCGCAGCTCGACCTCTTCTTCGAGCGACAAGCTGCATTACTTCGGTCGCCGTTATCGCGGCTCGGGTCAAAAAAAGGATTCCTATCATGGATCGCTTCGGCGGTGCCAACAGCGGCTGAGGCAGGAGCGGCTTTAGCCGCCACTCGCCCGCATGGCGCCGCATGGCGCGCATGGCGTGCCGTCATTGACCCTCGCACGCCAACATGTTATAAATGCCCGTTTTGCACAGGAACGTCCGGAGCAAAGCTCTAAAGCTGCGGGCGAACCTGGGCGCGAACTCCGACGCGGCCAAGCTCCAACACTCCGTTCCAGGTTTGCGGTGGAAGCGTGTTCGGAATTCCGGTGATGATTTCGCTCGACTGGGTGTCGTCTATCCTAGCTGCTCGAAATTCTTCTCCCGGAAGGCGGTGCCTAAACACGTTTGTATATTCCTGAAAACCGATTCGATGGAGGACTCATCATGCGAACCTTGCTGGCATCTGCTGCGTTCCAATCCTGCCGTACCGTCATGATTATGAAGAAGATCATTCGAAAAAAAAATCTAGCGCTAGCGGCCTTGCTTCCCCTTTGCACCTCTGTCTTCGCTCAAGCCGCTCCCGAAGCCGGCGGTGAGGCCTCTCTCAAGCTTCCCGACCTTTCCTCGGTCAGCTTCCTCAACGGCGCCATCGACGGCCATCGCCTGCTCCTGATCGGCATTCTGTTTTGCATCTTCGGGCTCGGCTTCGGCATGGTCATCTATATGCGCCTCAAAAACCTGCCGGTCCATATCTCCATGAAGGACATCTCCGAACTCATCTACGAGACCTGCAAAACCTATCTGGTCACCCAAGGTAAATTCATTCTGTTCCTCTGGGCCTTCATCGCCGTCATCATCCTGCTTTACTTCGGCGTACTCGAGCACATGGAAGCCATGCGCGTTGCCATCATCCTGGTCTTCAGTCTGGTTGGCATCGCCGGCAGTTATGGCGTGGCCTGGTTCGGCATTCGCGTAAACACCTTCGCCAACTCCCGCACTGCCTTCGCCTCGCTCCCCGGCAAACCGTTCCCGGTTTACCAGATTCCGCTCGAGGCCGGCATGAGCATTGGCATGATGCTGATCAGCGTGGAACTGCTCATCATGCTCATCATCTTATTGTTCATCCCCGGCGACTACGCTGGCCCCTGCTTCATCGGCTTCGCCATCGGAGAATCCCTGGGCGCGGCGGCCCTGCGGATCGCCGGCGGCATCTTCACCAAGATCGCCGACATAGGCTCCGACTTAATGAAGATCGTCTTCAAGATCAAAGAAGACGACGCCCGCAACCCTGGCGTCATCGCCGACTGCACCGGTGACAACGCCGGCGACTCGGTCGGCCCCTCTGCCGACGGCTTCGAAACCTATGGCGTTACCGGCGTCGCCTTAATCACTTTCATTCTTCTCGGCGTGAAGAATCCCACCGTGCAAGTGCAGCTTTTGGTGTGGATTTTCGTCATGCGCGTCATGATGCTCGTGGCCAGCGCGGTTTCTTACTTCCTTAACGCCGCCATCGCCAAAGCCCGCTTCGGCAACGCCGACGAGATGAACTTCGAAACTCCGCTCACCACCCTCGTCTGGCTCACTTCAATCGTCTCTATCGCGTTGACCTTCCTGGTTTCCTACTTCATCATTCCCGACCTCGGTGCCGACCCCTCCCAGTGGTGGAAGTTGGCGGTCATCATCTCCTGCGGAACGCTCGCCGGTGCGCTCATCCCCGAATTGGTGAAGGCGTTCACCTCGACCGAATCGCGCCATGTGAAAGAAGTCGTTACTTCCGCCGAAGAAGGCGGAGCGTCGCTCGGCATTCTCTCCGGCTTTGTGGCCGGAAACTTCTCCGGCTACTACTTGGGCTTGTCGATGGTGCTGTTGATGTCCATCGCCTACTATTTCAGCACCAAGGGATTAGCCACTGCCGCCGACATGTTGGCTCCGGCGGTCTTCGCCTTTGGACTCGTAGCCTTCGGCTTCCTCGGCATGGGCCCGGTCACTATCGCGGTCGATTCCTACGGTCCGGTCACCGACAACGCGCAATCGGTCTACGAACTCTCTCTCATCGAACAGGTCCCGAACGTCGAAGCCGAAATCAAGAAAGATTTCAACATGGGAGTCAACTTCGACCGCGCCAAGCATCTGCTCGAAGCCAACGACGGCGCAGGCAACACTTTCAAAGCCACCGCGAAGCCAGTACTGATCGGCACCGCGGTGGTGGGGGCGACCACCATGATCTTCTCCATCATCATGGCGCTCACCGCCGGCCTCACCGAAAACGTCGACAAGCTCTCGCTGCTGCACGCCCCATTCTTCCTCGGACTGATCACCGGCGGCGCGATGATCTACTGGTTCACCGGAGCCTCCACCCAAGCCGTCACCACCGGGGCCTATCGCGCCGTCGAATTCATTAAAGCCAACATCAAGCTCGAAGGCGTGGTAAAGGCCTCGGTAGCCGACAGCAAGAAGGTGGTGGAAATCTGCACAAAATATGCGCAGAAGGGCATGCTGAACATCTTCATCGCGGTCTTCTTCGGCACCCTCGCCTTCGCCTTCGTCGAACCGTTCTTCTTCGTGGGCTACCTAATCTCAATCGCGATCTTCGGCCTCTACCAGGCCATCTTCATGGCCAACGCCGGCGCCGCCTGGGACAACGCCAAGAAAATCGTCGAAGTAGAAATGAAGCAGAAGGGAACTCCTCTGCACGACGCCACCGTAATCGGTGACACCGTAGGCGACCCCTTCAAAGACACGTCCTCGGTTGCGCTGAACCCGGTTATCAAATTCACCACGCTGTTTGGATTGCTGGCGGTAGAGTTGGCAGTCACGCTCACGCACGATCAGGGTCCGATGATCACCGATGTGCTGGCGCTGGCCTTCTTCGCAGTCTCCTTCTTCTTCGTCTACCGTTCCTTCTACGGCATGCGAATCCGAAGCGACAAAGCCGAGTAAAGTAGCGTCGGGGCTGACGAGCCAAAAATAAATGTGGGGACAGCTCCCTCGGCTGTCGGCCGGACGCAGCCCGGCTCTGCGATCTAGATAGCTCTCAAGAACAAAGCGCCATCCGACGAATTCGGATGGCGCTTTCACCTCTGCGAAAGCAATTCTCAATCACCTAAGCGCGCAATGACTAAGGCGGCGGAGTGCAGCCACAAGTTTTACCCCGTGAAACCCGGTGACCTCTGCGGTTAAGCTCTTGAAGCTGACCCGAGAAAGATGGCTCAAAGGCGAGGGTGACCCGATGGCAAAATCGCCCGATAATTAGTTCGGCCCTTTCATCTTCTCTTTCACGCTATGCGCCAGCTTCTCGATCTCCTCCGCCTTCTTCACCACGTCCAGCGAAAGGATATTCTCGTTCGACCGATCCACATAGTCCTTCAGCTCGGCGGAGAGTTTGAGTAGTTTGTCGGTGTCTGCCTTGATCGAAGCCTGGCGCTCGAGGTTGGCTCTCTTCGCCATATCGCGATCAAGTTTGGCCCGGCTCTCATCCACATCGGCCGGAGCCGCGGTGCCATCAACGCTCTGCCGTGCTCCACGTTGGCCGTCAGCACTGCGGGGAAGGGAAAACAACAAGCAAAAGAAAAGTAGCCACGCTATCAGTTTGGGTCGCATGGTGTCCTCACAAAAACGGCGCTAGGCTCGCGCTTGATCCCAAAGTATGACACTTTCGCGATGGCGGAAAGTGGAAAAATATCGGGGCCGGAGGGGTCAGGGAACGGAGTCAGAAATCGATAGGGAAAGACTCGTGGGGGAAGGATCGGGGCGGGGAAGGGGCGGTAGGAAAAGAAGGAAAGAATCGGGAAGGGCACAACATTCAGTCGTGCCGTATCCGAGATAAATTGATTTCGGCTTTCGCCGCCGCCGAGGTGAGCCGCTACAGCGCGCTCATATTCGACAGGAACTCGCCGTTAGCCTTGGTCTTGCTCAGCTTGTCGATCAGCAACTCCATCGCCTCCACCGGCGACAGCGGATTCAGCACCTTGCGCAGCACCCAGATGCGCGACAAATCCTCCTTAGGAATCAGCAACTCTTCCTTACGAGTACCGGAGCGTTGAATGTCGATCGCCGGAAACACGCGCTTATCCACCAGCTTGCGCTCCAGAATAATTTCGGAGTTGCCCGTGCCCTTAAACTCTTCAAAGATCACGTCATCCATGCGCGACCCAGTGTCGATCAAGGCGGTGGCAATAATGGTCAAAGATCCGCCTTCTTCAATATTGCGCGCCGAGCCAAAAAACCGCTTGGGCCGCTGCAGCGCATTCGAATCCACGCCGCCCGAAAGCACTTTGCCCGAAGGCGGGACAATCGTGTTGTAGGCGCGCGCCAGCCGCGTAATCGAATCGAGCAGAATCACCACATCGCGCTTGTGCTCGACTAGCCGCTTCGCTTTCTCGATCACCATCTCGGCCACTTGCACGTGCCGCGCCGCCGGTTCGTCGAAGGTGGAAGAAATCACCTCGCCCTTCACCGAACGCTGCATGTCCGTAACCTCTTCCGGCCGCTCATCGATCAGCAGAACCATCAGCACCACTTCCGGATGATTCGTCGTAATCGAGTTCGCCACATTCTGCAGCAGCATGGTCTTGCCGGCTCGTGGCGGAGACACGATCAACCCGCGCTGCCCTTTACCGAGCGGCGTAAGCAAATCCATCACGCGCGCGCTCGCGTTCTCGCGCGTAGTCTCCAGCTTCAACCGCTCCTGCGGATACAGCGGCGTCAAATTGTCGAACAGAATCTTGTTGCGCGCCTCATCCGGCGACTCGAAGTTCACCGCCTCGATCTTCACCAGCGCAAAATATTTCTCGCCCTCATGCGGAGGCCGCACCTGCCCGCTGATCGTGTCTCCGGTCTTCAAATCAAATTTGCGGATTTGCGACGGCGACACATAAATATCGTCGGGGCCCGGCAGGTAGTTGTAATCCGGCGAGCGCAGAAAGCCGTAGCCGTCGGGCAAAATTTCAAGCACGCCTTCGGCGAAGATGTGGCCTTCTTTTTCGCTCTGCGCCTGCAGGATTTTGAAGATGAGATCCTGCTTGCGCAGTCCGCTGGCACCGGGCAGCTCCAAGGTCCTTGCGATTTTGGTCAGCTCGGTGATGTTTTTTTCTTTCAGTTCAGCAATGGTCATGATTTGTCCTAGAAACGATTCACCTAAACCCGTGCACTAAAACTTATTCGTTAGTGTCTGCGGGAGATTTCCAAAGGAAGGGTATTCAGGGAAGACAAAACACCAAGCAGGCGGGCGGGGCTGTTTTAAGCAGCCCGCCGTTGTGCCTCTGCAAAATTTTCCGGCTCCGACAACACTTCTTGCCGCTCCGCGCCTGCGATCCGGTCCAGCACCCCATTCATCGTTTCCTGGATTCTGGTGCTCGGCCGGTGGAACTTCCGCGTGGCCTTCGAGGCAAGCTGGCACAGCATATAACGATTCCGCAAGGTTTGTAAAGCGTCAAACACACGATCAGATCTCATGGTGTGTCTACTCCTTCCTTATATATATGGGCATCCGCTTCCGCCCTCGTTCCCTGGTCTGCCAGTCGGCGCCCACAGCCCACCCTAACCGACTGATTCCACTGAGATTTTAAAGGAGTTAGCGCAATTCCTACCCAGAATAGATGCGCGACCGCACTCCGAAGATGCTCTACTTTCCTGATTTGGCTTCGCAGGTCGGAGTCTCAGAACGGGACCTAGAGTCTTCGGATTGCCCTTGGAACAAGTCAATGTATAGGGAAAGCGCAAACACGTCAATACTTTTCTTAACTGAGAGCTTTAGAGTCGAAGTGCGATTCCTAAAAAGGTGCTCCGGACCGCAAGTTCCTGCATCTTGACACCGGGGAGAAGCTGGCACAAAATTGCCCCCTGCTTGCCTTTTAAGCCTTTGTTTTCATCGCGGGCAACGCCGTCGGCGATCGCCGTTCTGCGGAGGGTTCCGGTGTATCGGTCTAGAGTGCGCTGGTTTACTATTCTGGTTCGCGCGCTTGCTATCCTCCCACTCTTCTGGTTGGCCAACCCGGCCTTCGCAGACTGCCTGGCCGCAGTGGGGGCAGAATCCTCAGCACACCGGTTATCTTTCCGTTGCCGGCCAGGCCCTGCCAAACTTGCGGACCAGGTTTTCGATCCCTTCGTTTCCCAGGAAGTCGCCGAGGCAGGCGATCGCCCGCGCCATCGCCGCGTAAGCTCGTGTGGAGCGGACACTCCGGTCCGCTGCCTTTGATGTTGGTCTTGACGTTGACTTTGGGCGGCACAGAGCTTTCAGGGCTGCCTAGATCGCGCCTTATCTGGTCTCGTGTTTGACCGGATCGCCCTCTAGCGGCGTCCCCCGCCATGCGCACCACCCCGATATCCGGGGAGCGCGTGTTCGTTCCTCGCATCATGGCCGGCCTCGCCCATGTTACCTCGCCCATCGCGCGCCTCGTTTCCCTGGAAGTGGTTGAAGCGCTGCGCCCCATGGTCCGGCAACGGTCCAACGTAGCCGTGGTGAGGATCAAAGCGGTTATCGACATGGCCGTAAAAGCCGTGAGGCCCGTGAAACCAGGGGCCAGCTCCAAGAAACACTCCGCCCACAAACCAATCGGGCCCGTAGTAGCCGTAGGGAGCACAATCATACGGGGCATAGTCGAAGTACCCGTAAGGGCACACGGGAGCCGCTCCGATGTTTACGCCGACAGAAACCTGGGCTGGCGCCACAGATGCACAGCATAAAAGGCCAGCTATAAGAGTTGTGAAAGCAAGAGCACTGACTTTGAACATAATCTCTCCTTATTTCCCATATTTCCCATCGATCGCACAGAATTTTAACCCAGACAACTGAACGCCAGCATAATACCGAAGGATCAGGACCGGCAAGTCGGCCATGGGAAGTGATCGCCACTTGCTCCCAGAGAGGCAATTGCCGGAAGTGAATTGTGAGCGCGATTGCGGTAAGAACCCTGTTGGCGAGTGTAGCGGCGATTTCACCAACACATGAAAGGCGTGGCGACTTCTATTTGGAAGGAGGCGCCGGAAGGATGGGCTTTATGCTCTTCATAATCTCGTCGATGGGCGAGGGAGCGGGAGTGGGGAACGACTCGATCCGCATCTCATATTCGCACGGAATCTTGAACAATGATGGGTTGGAAGTCGTGCGTTGGAGGTCAGATAGTTCGGTGATCGTCTTGCCCGCGGGCGGATCGTCAAAAACGCTGGGCACGAGGACTCGAAGGCCGGGAGATATCCAAAGCTCAACCGTCCGCGTGGATTGTGATTATTGCCATCGCCGCCGGACCAAACGCTCGTGGTCCGATATCCAAGGCAGGGATGCCGTTGATGGTAGTCGGCGCAGTTTTTCGATGGTTTGACCGGAAGAATGCCTGACTTCGTCCTGTTGGGACAACGGTAGCTGGCATGGCACCGGCCCTTCCCTGTCTGAGACAGGTCGTATTTCACAATTTTCTTCGCCGACGGGTCGGCGGCTGTCGTCTCGATGCTCCAGAGGTAGAGCGTCCTTGCGAGCGGATCATTCCCAATTGTGGACGGCGCTCACTGCCGGAGCAAATTTTCTCCGCAAGATCCGTCCGCACGCGGCCCTCGGCGTTGCGCCATACAAATTGCTCGCCCTTTTGCTCGGTCGTGGTCCCATTGGCCAGCGCCTTTACCACCGTCGCCGTTTGCTTGCCGAATATGGCAATCCTGTGCATCCTCTAGCGGAGGTTACAAGCGCGGGGTGTGCCCGCGCCGCAACGCCCTGAAATTGCGGCGGATCGATGTGGGCGCCTTGCGCCTACTGCTACGACAGCCAGGATCAGAGCAACCTCAACTGGCCGTTAGCAGGTCGTTACACTCAAATCGAGCCATTGCGGTCCGCGGCAAGCCATCCCTTCATGTCATTTGCGATAAGATCGCGATTCACCTCACCCCCAACTGCCAAAACAAAAACGAATAAACGTCCGTACTCTCCTCAATCTGCTTGGTGACCGGCTTCCCTTGCCCATGCCCCGCCTTACTCTCAATCCGCAACAAGATTGGACGCGTACGACTACTCCCATTCTTAGCTGAAGTCTGCATCAGCGCGGCCATCTTTTTCGCGTGCATGGGATCGACGCGCGAGTCGCTATCCGCGGTCATGAATAAGATCGCGGGATATTCCGTCCCCGCCTTCACATGGTGATAGGGCGAGTAGGCGTAGAGCCACTTGAACTGCTCTTCGTTTTCGGCGCTGCCGTACTCTGGAATCCAGAGCTTGGCAATCTGGAAATCCTGATAGTGCAGCATATCGAGCAGCGGAACCTGGCAAACGACCGCGCGAAACAGGTCAGCACGCTGTGTGATCATCGCGCCCATGAGCAGGCCACCGTTCGAGCCGCCCTGAATGGCTAGATGATTCTTGTCGGTATATTTTTCGGAGATTAAATGCTCGGCGGCCGCGATCATGTCGTCAAAGACATTTTGCTTGTTGGCGAGCATGCCGGCGCGGTGCCAGTCTTCTCCAAACTCGGCCCCGCCGCGCAGATTAGCTACAGCGTAGACGCCGCCGTGCTCCATCCAGAGATAGGCGTCACGCTTGAAGGAGGGAAGCAAGCTGACATTGAATCCGCCGTAAGCCGTGAGCAGCGTGGGATTGCGCCCATTTTTCTGCAAATCTTTTTTGTGCACCACGAACATGGGCACGCGCGTGCCATCTTTCGAGTGATACCACTCCTGCTCCACGTCATAAGCCGCGGGATCGAGCGAAGGCGCATCCACCTTGGCCCAAAGCGTGGTTGCGCCGGTCTCCAAGTCATAGCGATACACCGAAGGAGGCACCGTGAAAGATTGAAAGCCGTAGAAGACCTCGTCGCGATCCCATTTGCCGGCCGACCCGAACACCGTGCCAATCGCGGGCAGAGCGAGGTCGCCGAGCTTTTTTCCTTCCAGATCGAAGAGCCTTAGCTGCGAGCTAACATCGTGCTCGTACTGCGTGAAAAGTTTTCCTCCCCATACCGCCGCGCCCTGCAGCACGGCGTCCGTCTGCGGGATGATTTCCTTCCAGTGCTCGCGATCATAGTCTCCGGCATCGGTCACGAATACGCGGTAGCGTGGAGCATCTTCATTAGTAACGATAAAAAGTTTTCCTTCGTAGACGGATGCCCGGTAGAGAAAATTCTTGCCCGTAGTCACGCGCGTGGGCGGCGTGCCCGCCTTTAGGTCCATCAAGAAAAGCTCGGTTTTAGTCCAGCCTTGCGACACGTGAATGATGAGCCAGCGGCCGTCGTGCGAGAGATCGACGCCGATCATATCCTCGGGATCGCGGCCTTCGCCGAAGATGGGCGAGTCTTTGGCGGGATCATCGCCGAGTTCGTGATAGAAAACGTGGCGATTGTAGTTTTCCTGGCCGGCGGCGACCTCGCCTTTCTTGGGGTAACGCGTGTAATAAAAACCAGAGTTGTCGAGGAGCCAGGCCACGCTGGCGTAGCGCGTGCGCTCGATGGTGTCGGGCAGCAGCAGGCCGGTTTTGGTTTCGATGACGTGCAGCGTGCTCATCTCCGAGCCGCTAGACGAGGTGCCGTAGGCCACGTACTTGCCGTTTTCTGATGGATGGTACCAGTCGAGTGCGACCGTGCCATCGTCGGCGAGCTGGTTGGCATCAACCAGAACGCGATCTTTTCCCTCCAGTCCCTCGCGCACATAAAGGACGGGCTGGTTCTGCATGCCGTCTCGGCGTGCGTAGAAATAATATTTGCCGGCGATTTCCGGCTGGCTAATGCTGCCGATGCTGAGCAATTCCGTGAGCCGCTTGCGGACGGCCGCGCGCCCCGGCAGAGGATCGAGCAGCGAGCGCGTGTAGGACATTTCTTCTTCCACCCACTTGCGCGTCTCGGGACTGTTGCCGTCTTCGAGCCAGCGGTATTTATCGGCAACTTTGGTGCCATGAAAATTCTCTTCGAGTGGCTGCGGCTCGGCCGTGGGAGGAGCAGAAGGCTTGGCGTTATCCGAGGCATGAACCGCCGCCACCAGAACGAACAGGGAGGAGAAAAGCCAAAATAAATTCACCGGCAAACGAAACCTCCAGAGGCTCGACCTCGCAAGAAGCCAAAAGCAACCACAACGTCAAAAACTCCGTTCGTTCTGATGTTCTCAAGCACCGGCTAAATTGGCAAACCCCAACCCCCACCGACATGGAGTAACAGCGCTACGAATGTTCCCCCTAGCCAAAGATTCTCGGCGGGACCGCGGTACCAACGAGGCTGTTTTCAGTGTTACCAAACGTACGAGAGTGATGGTTGACTGCCTGCGGCAGGATGCTATGATAATGATGCGAACGCACTCAGTGCGCGCGCCTCACAACACTCCTCAGTAGCTCAATGGCAGAGCATTCGGCTGTTAACCGAAGGGTTGTAGGTTCGAATCCTACCTGAGGAGCCATTC
>Ga0187887_10000242_pt1 | contig 56356 bp, 48 predicted proteins | sample June2016WEW_7_10_FD_132977 | JGI IMG/M metagenome (GOLD analysis project Ga0187887, IMG submission 132977) | Peatland microbial communities from SPRUCE experiment site at the Marcell Experimental Forest, Minnesota, USA - June2016WEW_7_10 | ecosystem: Environmental > Terrestrial > Soil >... | reverse complement strand
GCCGAGCCCGCCTGCACGACCGGCGGTGGTCGACCGCCGCATGCCTCTGCTGTCTGGTGTGGACGAACGGCTTACACTCTGCGTGCCGCCGCGGTCCGGCGGGGGCGAGGAGAGGATCAGAGTTGACCTTCGGATGGCGCATGCACCGGCTGGCCGCTGGCTGTGCCGTTGTCCTGCTGGGTGGCGGCCTCGCCCTCGGGGCTGTGCCCGTGCAGGCTGCGCCCGGGCCCACGCGGCCTCCGGCGGCGGCTGCGGCGCTCGAGGTGGCGCACGGCGGCTCGACCCTGGAGAGAGTCGGTGGCGCACCGAGCGAGCCAGTGGCCGCTGCGGCAACCGCGACGGGGTCCGAGGACTCGGCTGAGAGCCCACTCTCGACCGCCACGGGGGCGTACCAGGCGCTCTCTCCCAGCCGGCTCCTGGACACCCGGGCGACCGGGCAGACCCTGCCCGCGAACGGCAGCCTCAACCTGACCGTCACCGGGGGCAGCGTGCCGGCCGCCGCCACCGCGGTCGCTCTCAACGTGACCGTCACCGACACCACCGCGAGCAGCTACCTCTCCGTCTACCCGGCCGGGCAGACGCGGCCGCTGCTGTCGAACCTCAACTGGGTCGCCGGCGAGACGGTGCCAAACCTGGTCATCGTCCCCATCGGCTCCGGCGGTCAGGTGACCTTCTACAACTACCAGGGCCGCGCCGACGTCCTGGTCGACCTGGAGGGCTACTTCGCCCCCGAGGCCACGGGCACCACCGCCGGCAGCTATGTGCCCCTCACGCCGGCCCGCATCACCGATACACGGCCGGGGAGTGGCGAGCCCAACAGCGGCGACACCCTGGGGCAGGGGACCACCCTCGACGTTCAGGTGGCGGGTGCGGGCGGCGTTCCCGTCACCGGAGCGGGGGCGGCGCTCCTCAACGTCACCGTCACCGGCACCACCGCCTCCAGCTACCTCACCGTGTACCCGCAGGGCTCGCCCTTTCCCGGCTCGTCGAATCTGAACTGGGTGGCAGGCGACACCGTCCCCAACCGCGTGGTCGTGCCGGTCGGCCCGTCCGGACAGATCGCCGTCTTCAACTACCAGGGCAGCGCCGACGTCGTGATCGACGTGGACGGCTACTTCACCGACGGGAGCACGACGCCGGCCGCCGCCAGCCTGTACAGCCCCATCACCCCGGTCCGGGTGCTCGACACCCGCAACACGGACCAGACGCTCGGACCGGAGGTCTCCCTCACCCAGGTGATGGCCGGGGTGGATGGGATCGCCCTCAACGCCGACGCGGTCGTGACCAACGTGACCGTGACCGACACGACGGCGAGCAGCTACCTCACCGTCTACCCGGGAGGGGCGGCACCGCTCGCCTCGGACCTCAACTGGGTCGCCGGGCAGACCGTTCCCAACCTCACCGTGGCCACCCTTGACGCCGCCGGGGACGTGAGCGCCTTCAATCAGAATGGCGGTGCCGACGTGATCGTCGACGCCTTCGGGTACTTCGTCCCCGAGACGCCCACCCTCCTGGTGATCACGGTCGCGTCCCTTCCCTCGGCGACGGTGGGGGGCCCCTACTCGGCCGCCCTCAGCGCGCAGGGGGGGACCCCCCCCTACTCCTGGGCGGTCATCTCCGGTTCACTGCCCACTGGCTTGAGCCTCACCTCCGCCGGGACGATCTCGGGCACGCCCGAGGCGGCGGGCCTCGCCAGCTTCACGGTGCAGGTGACCGACTCCGGGACGCCTCGACCGCAGACGGCCGCCGCAGCGCTGTCGATCTCGGTGGCACCGCCGTCTGTGATGGGGGCGACCAACTGGTCGGGTTACCTGGTGCAGAGCGGGCCGTTCACCAGCGCGACCGGGACGTTCACCGTCCCGAGCCTGGTCGATCCCGTCATGACGGGCACCTGGGTGTCGCAATGGGTCGGCATCGACGGAACCGGCGGCGGCCCCAACGGGCCGCTCATCCAGGCAGGCGTGTCCGAGTTCGCATCCAGCGCGTGCGGTTCGCAGTTCTGCGTGGCTCCGTGGTGGGAGATCCTCCCGACCGACCCGACCGCGACCAACATCCCCGTGGCCGTCGCGCCCAATGCTCAGGTCACGGTCACGATCGTCCAGGTCAGCGGGACGGGATGGAAGATCACCCTGACCGACGACACCACCGGGCAGACGTTCAGCCAGGCGGTGACCTACGCCGGCACGGGGACATCGGCGGAGTGGATCGTCGAGGACCCCACCGATGCGCAGACCCAGGCTCTGCTCCCATTCGCCGACTCCACCACCACCACCTTCAGTGGGCTGGGCGTCAGCGGACCGCAGTCCACGCTCACCGAGATCGTCATGATCCAGAACGGAGCGCAGCTCTCCACGCCGTCGCAGTGGACCGCGAGCGGCTTCACCGTTGCCTATGGGGACGTGGCCCCGCCACCACCATGAACTCGGCCCAGGGCCGGATCGAGCGCCCGGCCCTGACCTCGCATGGCTGAGCTGGTCCGGCGGGGAAAGCGGGTCGCCCGGGCTCCCGCCGCCTCGATCCTCATCCCGGTGCTGGACCGGATGGATCTGCTCATCCCCTGCCTGCGGTCCCTGGCCGCACTGCCGGCCACGCCCTCGCATGAGGTCGTCGTCATCGCCAACGGCACGCCGGAGAGCGCCCTGGCCACGCTGCCCGGCCAGGAGTCCCTGGTCCTGGTCATCTCCTCCCTCAACCTCGGGTTCGGCGGGGGCTGCAACTGGGGGGCGCGATTCGCCCGCGGGCGGTACCTGGTCTTCCTCAACGACGACACCGTGGTGGAGCCCGACTGGCTTCGAGCCCTGATCGAGGTGGTCGAGGACGACCCGCGGATCGGGGCTGTGGGCAGCCGGCTGCTCGACCCCGATGGGACCCTCCAGGAGGCGGGGTCGATCCTCTGGAGCGACGCCTCGACCCACCAGGTGGGGCGCGGGCTGCCACCCGGCACCCGGGCTTACGACTCGGTCCGGGACGTCGACTACTGCTCCGCCTGCGGTCTGCTCGTCAGGCGGGAGGCCTGGGAGGCGGTGGGCGGCTTCGACGAGGCGTACTTCCCCGCCTACCACGAGGACGTCGATCTCTGCCTCTCCCTGCGGGCGCGGGGATACCGGACCGTCTACGCGCCCGGGGCCCGGGTCGTTCACCACCGGGGCGGCAGCCTGAGGGGGGAGCGTCGCGTCGCCATCGGGGTGCACAGCGGCCTTCACTTCATCGCCAAGTGGGGGGAGGCCCTGAACGACTTCGATCCCCCGCCGCCCGGTCGAGCGCCGGCCGCCGCGGTAGCCGCGGCCATCGCCAGGACGAGCCGGCGCCCTCTCCCCCCGCTCCGGCCGCCGGAGGCGGGAGGGGAGCCGGCGCGACCTCCGACCGAGGTGGACCTGCTCCAGGCGCAGGTGCGGGCGCTCCAGGCCGCCGAGGCAATCGCCGCCGACGAGCTGGGGAGCCTGCGCCGGGAGCACGCCCGGGTGGAGAGGCTGCGCCACCTGGTCTGGCGGCTTCCCCTGGGCCGCCGGGCGACGGCATGGGCGTCGCGACGCCTGGGCGGCACCCGCTGAATCGCGCCGGCTCGGCGGGTGCCGAGCGCGCTTCTGCGCGTCTGCTAGTATCCCGTCCGTCCCGGGGCCAGAGGAGCGCCTTCCGTGAGGCGGCCGGCCCCTTCCGCGTCCACGGCCGGGAGCTCCGGCGGTGGAGAGGGAGCAGATGAGCAAGGTACTGGTAACCGGCGCAGCCGGCTTCATCGGTGGCTACGTCGTGGAGCGGCTCCTGGCGAGCGGTCACCAGGTGGTCGGTATCGACAACCTGTCGAAGTACGGCCGGGTGACCAAGTCCTACGACACCCACCCCGGCTACCGCCTGGTCGAGGGCGATGCCCGCGATGTGGGCCTGCTCGAGAGCCTGCTGGCCGACTGCGATCACCTCATCGCCGGCGCGGCGATGATCGGCGGCATCTCCTACTTCCACACTTACGCCTATGACCTCCTGGCCACCAACGAGCGGATCATGGCGGCGACCTGCGACGCCGCCATCGAGGCGCACCGCAGCCATCGCCTCCAGAAGGTGACCTACCTCAGCTCCTCGATGGTCTTCGAGTCGACCCCGTCCTGGCCCTCGTACGAGGGTCAGGAGCGCGAGATACCTCCACCCCTGTCCTCATACGGCTTCCAGAAGCTGGCGGTCGAGTACTTCGCCCGCGCCGCCTGGCAGCAGCATCACCTCCCCTACACCATCGTCCGCCCCTTCAACTGCGTGGGCGTCGGTGAGGGCCGGGCTCTCGGTGACATCGAGGTGATGAGCGGCAACGTCCGGCTGGCGATGAGCCATGTCGTCCCGGACCTGGTGCAGAAAGTCCTGGGCGGCCAGGACCCGCTCCACATCCTCGGTGATGGCAGCCAGCTCCGCCACTACACGTACGGCGGTGACCTGGCTCAGGGCATCGTCGCCGCCATGGAGCACCCGGCGGCGCTCAACGAGGACTTCAACCTCTCCACGGCGACGGCGACCACCGTCATCGAGCTGGCGGAGAAGATCTGGAAGCGCATCCGCGGCGACGGCGTGCCCTTCCGCTTCGTCTCCGATCCGCCCTTCGAGCATGACGTGCAGCGCCGGGTCCCCTCGGTGGAGAAGGCGCAGCGCCTCCTGGGCTTCACCGCGACCGCGTCGCTGGACCAGATGCTCGACGAGGTCATCCCCTGGATCGAGCACGCGCTGGCGGTCGGCGCGATCTGACCGGGTCCGGCGGGTGCCGGTGGGGCGGGAGTGAGGTGGCCGGGATCCTCAGCCGGCTGGCGGGCGCGCGTCGACCTCCGCGCGCTCGTGGAGATAGGCGCGGAGCCCGACCCGCCAATCCGGCAGGGGTGGCTCTCCCAGCTCGAGCCAGGCCCGGTTGGCGAGGACCGAGTAGGCCGGGCGCGGGGCGGGCGTCGGGTACTCCGAGCTGGAGATGGCTTCGACCGGGACGTCCAGGCCGGCCTCCTCGACGATGGCCTGGGCGAATCCCTGCCAGCTCGTCGTGCCCGAGTTGGTGAGGTGGTACGTGCCGGGGACGCCCCGCTCGACGAGCCGCACCAGCGCCGGTGCCAGGTGCCCCGTCCAGGTCGGGGAGCCCCACTGGTCGGCGACGACCCGGAGCCGGCCCCGCTCCCGGGCCAGCTTGAGCATGGTGAGGACGAAGTTCGGCCCGTCCTGACCGAAGAGCCACGCCGTGCGCACGATCTGGTGGCGTGGCTGCAGGGCCCGGACCGCCGCCTCCCCCGCCAGCTTGCCCCTGCCGTACGCGCTCCGTGGATTCGGCGTCGCCCCCTCATCCACGGGCGTCGACGCCGTCCCGTCAAAGACGTAGTCGGTGCTGAGCTGGCAGAGCAGGATGTCGCGGGACCGGCACGCATCCGCCAGCACGCGCGGACCGTCCGCGTTGACGCGCCAGGCCGCCTCCGCCTCCGCCTCGGCGGCATCCACGCGCGTCCAGGCGGCGCAGTTGATCACCACATCGGGGCGCACCGCATCCAACAGGGCGTTGACCGAATGGGAGGCGCGGATGTCGACGTCCTCGATGTCGTGTCCGGAGCCCTCGTGCGCCCCGCCCCTGAGTGTCCGCAGCAGCTCACGCCCGAGCTGCCCCTTGGACCCGATCACCTCGATCCGCATCGTCGGTCTCAGCGGGCGCCGGACTGCAGAGGCCTGTAATTGCGCCGGTAGAAGTCCCAGAACTCACCGCTCTTGAGGGGGCGCCACCAGGCCTCGTTCTCCAGGTACCAGGCCACGGTCCGCGCCATCCCGTCCTCGAAGCCCATCTCCGGCGCCCAACCGAGGCCGCGGAGCTTGGAGGAGTCCAGCGCGTAGCGGCGGTCGTGGCCGGGACGATCCTGTACCGGCTGCTTGAGGTAGCTCGGCTTGTCGAGCAGGCGCAGGACGGTGTCCGCCACACGAATGCCGTCGACCTCCCCGCCGACGCCGATGTTGTACTCCTCACCCGGGGTGCCGAGGCGCAGCGCGGTGTCGATGCCGCGGCAATGGTCGCGGACGTAGACGTAGTCCCGCACCGCGGTGCCGTCGCCGTAGATGGGCAGCGGCCGATCGTCGATCGCGTTGGTGATGAAGAGCGGGACGATCTTCTCCGGATACTGGTTGCATCCGTAGGTGTTGGAACCGCGGGTGATGATGGCTGGGAGGTCATGGGAGACGCGATACGCCTGGACCAGCATCTCCGCCCCCGCCTTGCTCGCGCTGTAGGGGCTGCGCGGACGGAGCGGATCGCCCTCGCGGCTGCGGCCGGTCGGCACGTCCCCGTACACCTCGTCGGTGCTCACCTGGAGGAAGCGCTCGTGCCGGCACACCCGCGCCGCCTCCAGGAGGACGTAGGTGCCGTAGACGTCGGTGAGGATGAACTGCCCCGGCGCCTCCAGGGAGCGGTCGACGTGCGACTCCGCGGCGAAGTTCACGATCACGTCGGCGTCGCGCGCCAGGGCACCGACCGTCTCCGCGTCGGCGATGTCGCCCTTCACGAAACGGAAGCGCGGATCGCTGCGCACCACATCGAGATTGCGCTCGTTGCCGGCGTAGGTCAGCTTGTCGAGCACGACCACGGTGTCCTCGGGGTGCTCGCCCAGAGTCATGCGCACGTAGTCGCTGCCGATGAAGCCGGCACCTCCGGTGACGAGCAGCCGCATGTCAGATGTTCCCGATGCTTCGCTGGATGGCAGCCCCCACCGGTCGTCCGGCAGGCCTCCTCCCACTATCGCACCTGGAGCGCCCGGCCAGCCCGCTCCGGTCGGCGTCCGCGCTGTTTGGTAGAGTCCTGACCTTGTGGGTGGCGACCGCCGGGCTCCATCATCAGGCCAGGCAGGGGTTGGCACCTCGATCTCACCTTCGAGGCATCACTGATGGGAGCTGCCGCCGTCCCAGCCGATGACCGAGGGACCGCGGCCCCGGACACCGCACCCCCGCAGGGTCCGCCGTCGTGGCGCGAGCGCGTGTCGGCCGCCGCTCTGCCGGTGCACTTCGCCTCGCTGGCGGTTGCCTTCGGCGTGCTCCTCTACATCGACCGGGGCCTCTGGTTCTTCTATGACGAATGGGACTTCCTGGCCGGCAGTGGCGAGGGTGGCCGGCCTCTCAACCTCTTCGTGCCCCACAACGAGCACTGGTCCACCATCCCCATCCTCATCTACCGGGCCCTCTACGCGGCGGTCGGCCTGCACACCTACATCCCGTATCTCGTCGTCCTCCTGCTGGCGCACGTGGCCCTCGCCCACGTCCTCTTCCGGGTCATGCGCCGGCTGGGAGTCGATGCCTGGATCGCGACCGCCGCGGCCGTCGTCTTCCTCTTCCTCGGCGCCGGCGCCGAGGACCTCACCTGGGCCTTCCAGATGGCGTGGATCCTCACCCTGCTCCTCGGCGTCGCGGGCCTGCTCCTCATCGACCACGACGGGCCCGGCATCGGACGTGACCTCGTCTACTGGCCGGTGGCGGTGCTGGCTCTGATGTGCTCCGGGATCGCCGTGCCCCTGGTGGCCGTGGCCGGCCTCATCGCGCTGCTCGAGCGGGGATGGGTCGCCGCCCTTCGCGTCGTGTCGGTCCCGGCGGTCGTGTACGTCGTCTGGTTCGCCCTGGCCGGGCACGCGGGCTACTCGGTCACGCACCCCACCCGGGCGGAGCTTCTCCAGCTTCCCCAGTACGTCTGGACCGGGCTGACCACGGCGGTCGCCAACACCCTCGGTTGGTCGGGGTCGGGGGCGATCGTCGTGCTCGCCCTCAGTGTCTTCGTCGCCCTGCAGGGGCCCGTCGCGTGGCGGCGCTGCGCCGTCGGGGTTGCCATGGCCATGGGCGCCGTCCTCTTCTTTGCCATCACCGGGGTCGGTCGGATCGCGCTCGGCATCGACGAGTCCACGGACTCCAGGTACGCTTACGTCGCGATCGCCCTCCTGCTGCCCGCCGCGGTATGGGCGCTCAGCGCCCTTGCCGGACGCGTTCACGGCGGCCGTGTCATCGCGGTGGCCCTCTGCGCCATCGTCGCCATCAACGGGATCGGCGTGCTGACCGCCTACGCAGAGGGATCGGCGACGCTGCGCGACACCGACAGATACCAGCTGCTCGCCGCCGCGCATCTGATCGTCGGTGGGGCACCCCTGCTCGCCGGCGATCAGGCGGAGCCCGACCCTGCCATCGCCCCTCAGCTCACCCTGGGCGAGCTGCGCTCGATGATCCGTGATGGTGCGGTCCCTCTGGACACGCCCGTGCCTCCTGACGCCGTCCTGGGCGCGGCCCTGCAGCTTCAGGTGGCGGTCGGCGAGACGGCACCGACGGGCCCGGGCGGCAACGCCACCATCGCCGGCAGCGAGGGCCTCTCACTGGCGCCGGCTGGAAGCTGCATCTCGGTCACGTCGTACTCGGACAGCGCCGTGTTGCGCATCGACTTCCCGACTCCGGGCTGGCTCGCTCTCACCCCCGACGAGAACGGCACCCTCGGCATCTCCCTGGCCAGGACCGGCGACCCCGGGGTGGTCACAGCCCCCCGAGACTGGACCGTGGTCGCCGGCCGCGCCGCCTACGTGGAGCTGGCCGTCGGCGGCATGACCCCCGGCTTCTCGCTGCCGCCCGGGGTGTCGCTCCTCTGCGGCACGACCTGAGTTAGCCCCGGCTCACGGTCACGCCCGCGCCGGAATGGCGCCGACAGCACGCGTCCCATCCGATACCAGAGCCCGAGCAGGCCGAAGAAGGGGACCCGCAGGTAGCGCCGGCGAGCCAGTGCCGCCAGTGCCGCCTGCTCGCTGCCGCTCAGCGTGGCCAGCTCTCCCATCGGCCCACCCCCGACCAGGCTGATGCCTGCGTCGACGAGCTCCCGCCCCAGGCCCACCTGGCGGGGATCATCGGCGGCCAGCTGATACACCGTCATCAGCCGCTCCGCAACCGCGTCCCATCGGTGCCTCTCACCCCACCCCCGGACCGTGGCCACCAGGGCCTCGATGCGCCTCGGGTCTCGCAGCACAGCCATGACCTCGTCCGCGCTCAGGGCGGGATCCCACGCGGTCAGCGTGGCCGCCTCGATGGGAAGGACCTCGGCGAGCGATGACTGGGCCGCGAAGAAGCACGGTATCCCCGCCGCCGCAGCCTCGAACGGGACCAGTCCAAAGCCCTCGTACACCGTGGGGAAGACGACACCCACCGCGCGCTGCAACAGCCACAGCTTCTCCGCCTCGCTCACGCCGGCGAGGTGGACCGTGGCCGAGGCCACGGCGGGGTGCCGCCCCAGGAAGTCGGCCTCCTCCGGGGCCGAGGACCCCCAGGGGACACGGGGCCCGACCAGCGCCAGTCGCCCGCGCCAGTCGTGGCGGCGCTGCAGCTCATCCACGAGCTGGAGCGCAAACAGGCGATTCTTGTGGCGATAGTCGGCACCGAGGCAGAGGAGGAAACCGCCGTCCTCCAGATCGCCGGCGCCCTGGGGCCGCTGCGGCGCGCGCTCCAGCATGGCCAGGCGATGATCGGTCCCGACACCGACCACATGGGTGCGCTCCGGCGCCACCAGGTCCTCTGCCAGCGCGTCCGCTTGGGCGTGCGCGGAGTAAAAGACGACCGCGTCCGCCATGCCCAGGGCGAATCGGCTCGCCTGCCGGTACCGCCACCAGTCCTGGAACTTCGGAAAGTAACCGGGATTGCGATAGGCGATCATGTCCTGCTGGGTGAGGATGAGACGATCCCCCAGGCGATGGAGCCTCTCCAGCTCCCCCTCGCTGCCCACCTGAAAAGGCCGGTGGACGATGTCGGTCCTGGAGACGTCGGTGCCGGCGCTGTCGCCGCTGATCACCTCAACGGTACCCAGCTGCGCGAGGAACCGCTGGGCATCCTCGCCGTAGCTATCGGGCACGACAACGCGGAGACGTTTCACACCGCTGCGGCTGAGGGCGTGAATCAACTCGAGAATCGCAACCTGGGTTCCCGTCATGTCCGGTCCCAGGCAGCTGCCGTCGACCGTGACCGACATGCCGAGCAGAGCACGACGGGCAGCCGCGAGCGAGCGTGCCAGAGCCCCATTCTCCTGGATGGCTGTGGCCGCCACCAGGCCGGGGTAGTACGGGTAGCGGGACGCGAGGAGGCGCTCATGGCGCTGGCGGAGGTCGGCGGCGGCGGGCCGCAGCGCGAAGGACGCTCCGCCCCGGTGCCATACGAAGACCTCGTCAGCCGCGACGTGTGACAGTCCGCGGAGCAGGCAGCGCTGCGAGAAGTCGACCTCCTCGCCATAGCCCGGGGAGAACTCGGGATCAAAGTCTCCGACCAGGTCGAGCGCGGTCCGCTTGACGTACATGCAGTGGCCGATGGCGGTGGGTAGCCGGGGCCGCAGGCGCGGCGACGCGTCTCTGATCGCTGCCGCCGCCGCATCGACCGTCCAGTCCCGGGACAGCTCTCCGGGCTGATTGCGATGCGGCACCGAGAGGATGGTTCCGTGGTTGGTCAGCGCGCTGCTGGTGGCTATGCCGCTGTCGGACCAGGCGGCGGTGCGCAATCCCTCGAACCATCCCTCGGCCACGACGCAGTCGCTGTTGAGGACCAGGACATCGGCAGGGTCACAGGCGGCGAAGGCGCGGTTGACGTTGACGACAAAGCCGACGTTCTGGCTCTGCCGGGCGAAGTAGACGGTGCGATCCAGGGCTCCTCGGCTCTCGAGATCTCTGAGGAGCGGAAGGACCTGGTCCTCAGGGCTGCAGTCGTCGGCGATGAGCACGCTCACCCCGGCCGGGGTGTGCCGGAGCACGCTCTCCAGGCACTGTGTGAAGAGCTGATAGCCGCCGTACACGGGGATGCACACCACGCAGTCGCCGCGGGCAAGCCGCAGCGGATCGCCGGGGTCGATCACGCGTATGGATGGGGGGTGCTGGGCCACGGGGAGCTTATAGCACGGCGGGCGGCGCTCCGGCCCGGGCTTCAGGCGGCCCTCGCTGGCCGCCGGCACGCCCCTCAGCGGATGCGTTGACTATCATCGCCGAACGGTGCGCGAACCCCCGACCTCACGACATCTCTGAGTTTGTGCGTTCACCCATCCCTCCTCCTGACCACGAGCCGCAGAGCCCTGCGGATGCTGAGCGGGCTCCCTCTTCCGCCCGCCTTCGCCATCGCCCTCCTCTCTGGCTCTGGCCGGTGTCCATCGCGCTTCAGATTGGAGCCGCCCTCTGGCTCAATGCCTCCACCTCCTTCTTCCAGGATGACTTCCTCTTCCTGGAGCAGGCCAGGACGCAACCCTTTGGCCTGACCTACCTGCGCGAGGGCCTCTTCGAGCACTTCTCCCCGGTGAGCCGTCTGCTGGACAGCCTCCTCGCCCTGACCACGCCACCGAGCTTCGCACTGGCTCGCACGCTCCAGATGGTGTTGTTCGCGGCCACGCTGGCGGCCTTTGGCTGGGTCATGGTCACCATCCTCGGCCACCGCTGGTCCGCCCTGGTCGTGACGGTCCTGTTTGGTCAATCGCTGTTTCTGATGCGACTTCTGATGTGGTGGACCGCCACCGCGAACATCCTGCCGGCAACGTGCTTCGGCCTGCTCGCGATGGGGTTCTACCTGCGCTGGCGCCGGGGTGGCTCCGCCTGGCAGCTCGCCGGCTCTCTGCTCGCCTTCGCCGTGGCCCTGCTGGACTACGAGGATGCGATGCTGCTGCCCGTCTTCCTGCTCCTCATCCGCCTGCTGGTCCTCGAGGACAGGCTGACACCGGTGGCCTGGCTCCGCGCAGTGTGGGAGGAGAAGTGGGCGTGGTTGGCCTACGGGGTCATGGATATCGCGGCGCTGGCCAACTACCTGCTGGGTTACTACGTCCGTATCGCCCGACCCAGCCTCGGCCAGCTCGGCCGCTTCCTCGAGCTCGGCTTGTTCGAGTCGTTCATTCCGGCGGTGTTCGGCGTGAAGGACCCCCAGCTCCCGGCCACGAGCCGTCTCGGCCTGGTGGTCGCCCTGGACCTCATCGCCGTCCTCGGGGTGGGGATCGTCGTGTGGCGGCGTCCGCGGGCGTGGCGGTGCGTCGCCGTGTTTGTGCTCGTCTTCCTGATAGCGATGGTGCCCCTCGGGCTGAACCGGATCACCCTGTTCGGCGTCGGCATCGGTCAGGAGCTGTACTACCAGCAATCGGTGCAGTTCATGTTCTGGATTCTGGTCGCCTTCATCCTGGCATTCGCGGGGCAGCGGGCACGCTCCGTCGTTCCCCGGAGATGGCGTGGCTTCCGCTTGCCGATCCAGGCCTGGGCTGCCGCCACCCTTGTGGTCGTCGCCGCCTACAGCGTGGCCTATGTCAGCTCGGTTGGCGCGCTGGCGGCATCGAACTCCGACCCTCAGCAGTCGAGTCAGTATGTGAATGGGTTCCTCCGCGCCGCGAACCAGCTGCGTGCGACGAGCGGGCAGGAGGTTGACCTGGTCGACCTGTCAGTGCCCGGGAGCGTGCTGGCCACCGCATTCTTCCCCTACACGCGATATGACCTGTTCCTCGCCCTCGTGGACCCCGGTGTGCGCATCGATCAGCCCGCCTCCGAGATCTTCACGGTGAGCCCGTCGGGGGGTCTCGTGCCGGAGAGCTTCCACACGGTCACGGAGGGGGCCTTGAACCACGCCACCGTGTGGTCGATCGACGGGTCGGAGGTCGGGCCCGCTCAGCAGGTCGGGTCCGGAGAGGCCTGCGTGCCCCCCGGGGCGGGGATGTTTCGTTTGGTGGTACCCCTCTCACGATCGGTGAACCTGGTTGCGAACGCGCCGCCGCTGTATGGCGTGTCGGTGAGATATGTCGAGCCCGTCGCCTCATCCGTGACGGTGCTGGTGACCGAGCCCGAGGGGATGATCGTCGACCAAGCCGTGCCCCACCAGTGGGAGGCCGGCGCCGGCGGCGATCTCTTTCCGCTGCTCGCCCCTGCGGTACGGCAGCTGGACGGGCTGGCGTTTGACCTTGTGGGTGGATCCTGTGTCACCGGCCTCTCGCTCGGTGAGTTCGTGGCCGCGGGACAACCCGGCTGAGAGCCGCGCCTTGCCACCGGTTCCCGCGCCGAGGACGCGTCTCAGATGTTCTCGATCTTCCAGTCGAAGCCGATCCGGGGGTCGTCCCAGGCGATGCGGCCCTCGTCGGGGTCGGCGGGGTCGTAGGGCTCGGTCACGTAGTAGGTGAGGATGACGTCGGTGAGGTCGAGCGCCTGGTAGCCGTGGGCGACGAAGGGGGGGATGGCGACCATCCGCGGCGCGTTCTCTCCGAGCATCACGGTCTGGATCCGCGCCTGGGTCGGCGACCCCTCGCGCAGGTCGACCAGGACCACCCGGGCGTTGCCCCGGACCACGTCCCAGTAGTCCCACTGGCGCCGGTGCCAGTGGAAGGCCTTGATCAGCTCAGGGGGGTTGCCGCCGCGGGCGTAGGCGAGGCTGCGCGACATCTGGGCGAAGGGCAGAGCTGGGATGAAGGGACGGCCCTCGTCGTCGAGGTCGCCGCGCTTCAGCTGTTCGATGAAGTAGCCGCGCTGGTCGGCGTGCTTGCGGAAGGTCTTGACCATCACCCCGTCGATGCTTCCGCTGCGCTCCGCGGCGGGGACCCCGGCCATCGCCTGGAGCACCCGCTCCACGGAGTCGGTCAGCGGCATCCAGGGCATCAGCCCAGCTCCACCTGGGATTGGTCGCCGAGCATGAGCCGGTGGGCGCGCGGCCGGCTGACGGAGCGGCGGACCACGCACTCCTTGCCGATCAGCGAGGAGTCGATAGTGCCCTCAACACCGTCGATGACGCTCCTCTCCAGGACGATCGAATTCTCCACCTCGGCACCGCGGATCACGCACCCCGCCCCGACCGAGGTGAAGGGGCCGATGTAGGCGTCCTCGACGAGCGCCCCCGCCCCGATGATGGCGGGACCGCGCACCCGGCAGCTGCGCAGCCGGCCCCCCGTCTGCACCACCACCCTGCCCTCCAGGCAGACGTCGTCGGCGACCTCGCCGTCCATGGCCGGGACCAGGGTGTCGAGGATGATCCGGTTGGCCTCCAGCATGTCCTCGAGGCGGCCGGTGTCCTTCCACCAGCCGGTGATCACGTGGGGAAGCACCTCGGCCCCGTCGTCGATCATCCGCTGGATGGCGTCGGTGATCTCCAGCTCGCCACGGGCGCTGTAGGGGATGCGCTCGATGGCGTCGAAGACCCGGGGAGAGAAGAGGTAGACGCCGACCAGGGCGAGGTCGGAGAGCGGCACCGGCGGCTTTTCGACGAGCCGGGTGACCCGGCCGTCGCGCAGCTCGGCGACCCCGAATCGCTCCGGCTCGGGGACCCGGGCCAGCAGGATCTCGGCGTCCGGCCCGGTGCGGCGGAACTCCTCGACGAACTCGGTGATCCCGTCCCGGATCAGGTTGTCGCCGAGGTACATGACGAAGCGGTCGTCCCCCAGCCAGGCGCGGGCGGTCAGCACGGCGTGGGCCAGGCCGAGCGGCGCCTCCTGCGGGATGAAGGTCACCGTGGCCCCGAAGTGAGAGCCGTCGCCGACCGCGGCGCGGACCTCTGGACCGGTCTCCCCGGTGATGATCCCGATGTCGGTGATCCCGGCGGCGACCACGGCCTCGATCCCGTAGAAGAGGATCGGCTTGTTGGCGATGGGCACGAGCTGCTTCGCGCTGGTGTGGGTGATCGGCCGCAGCCGCGTGCCCTGCCCGCCGCTCAGGATCAGGGCCTTCACGGCGCCGATGATAACAGCGCCAGTGCCGACGTCCACCGACGTCGCCGGTATACTGCCGCCAGCGTGCGTATGGACCTGGGACCATACCCGGAACGAGGAGATCGCGTCGCAGTGTTCGAGCGCAACATTGCTATTCTCGGTGGGTGCGGGCACGTCGGGCTGCCCCTGGGGATGGCGTTCGCCGACCGCGGCCAGAGCGTCGTTCTCTGCGACACGAACGCTCGGGCGGTCGAGATGGTCAACCAGGGCCGCATGCCCTTCAGGGAGGACGGAGCCCAGGAGCTGCTTCCCCGCCTGGTGGCCGGCGGCCGGCTGACGGCCACCCTCGAGGGCAGCGCCCTCGGTACCGCGGAGGCCGTCGTCGTCGTCATCGGCACCCCGGTCGACGAGTACCACAATCCGGACGTCGGCGCCGTGCTGCGCGCCCTCGACGGCGCGTCCGAGCATCTGGTGGACGGACAGCTCCTGGTGCTGCGGAGCACCGTCTACCCCGGTGTGACCGCCCTTGCCGAGAAACGCATGACGCAGCTCGGCAAGGCGCTCGACGTCGCCTTCTGCCCGGAGCGCATCGCCGAGGGCCGAGCGCTCGACGAGCTCAGCTCGCTGCCTCAGATCGTGTCCGGGCGCAACCCTCGTGCCGTGGAGCGCGCCGCGAGCCTCTTCCGCACCCTGACCCCGGAGATCGTGGAGCTCCTCCCCGAGGAGGCCGAGCTGGCCAAGCTGTTCACCAACACCTGGCGCTACATCAAGTTCGCGACCGCCAACCAGCTGTTCATGATCGCCAACGACTTTGGCCTTGACTTCGAGCGCATCCGCCATGCGGTGACGTACCGATACCCGCGCGCGGCCGACATGCCCGGCCCGGGCTTCGCCGCCGGCCCCTGCCTCTTCAAGGACACCATGCAGATCGCGGCCTTCAACGAGAACCGCTTCACCCTGGGGCATGCCAGCGTGATGGTCAACGAGGGCCTTCCCCTCTACGTGGTGCGCAGGCTGGAGCAGCGCTACGACCTCTCCACGTTGACCGTCGGCATCCTGGGCATGGCCTTCAAGGGGGGCTCGGATGACACCCGGTCCAGCCTCAGCTACAAGCTCAAGCGACTGCTCAGCATCAAGGCGAACTCGGTGCTCTGCACCGACCCGTACGTGACCGGTGACCCCGAGCTGATCCCCCTGGATGAGGTGCTGGCCCGGTCGGGCCTGCTGGTCGTGGCAACCCCTCACCCGGAGTACCTGGGACTGACCGTCGACGTCCCCGCGGTGGATCTGTTCAACGTCCTCGGACGCGGCGTCATGGTCTGATGGCCCGCGTCTCCATCATCGTTCCGGTCTTCAACGAGGGCTCTGGCATCGTCCCATTCCTGGACCGCGTCTTCGAGGCGGTGAGCCTCCCATGTGAGCTGATCGCCGTCTACGACGCCCCCGAGGACACCACCGTCCCGCATCTCGCCGCCTACGCGCAGCGGGAACCGCGGCTTCGGCCCCTGCTCAACAGCTACGGTCGGGGCCCGGCGGCGGCGATCAGGTACGGCATCGACCACGCCCAGAGTGCCGTGGTGGTCGTCACCATGGCGGACGGCAGCGACGACCCCCACCAGATCGACCAGTTGAGCCGGCTGGTGGAGCGCGGCGTGGTGGTGGCCGCCGCGTCGCGCTACATGCGTGGAGGTCAGCAGGTCGGCGGACCGTGGGCCAAGGGGATGATGTCGCGGGTTGCCGGACGGTCCCTGCACCTGCTGGGCCGCGTGGGGACGCACGACGCGACCAACTCCTTCAAGGCCTATTCCCGCGATTTCGTCCGCGAGGTCGGAATGGAGTCCGACTCCGGTTTCACCATGGGGATCGAGATGGTCGCCAAGGCGAAGCGGGCGGGATTGCCCGTCGCCGAGATCCCCACCATCTGGCTCGACCGTGCCAACGGGACCTCGAACTTCAAAGTGTCACGCTGGCTGATGCGCTACCTCCGCTGGTACGTCCGAGCCCTCCAGCCGAGCGGCAAACGGCGCCGGCCCCGGCCCCAAGGGGACGCGAGCGGCGGTGCCGCCGAGTCAGGCCGCCGCCCCTGATCCGGCGGCAACGTCAGTCGGGCATCCGCCACGTCTCCGGTGTCTCGCACCGGATGACGAACTGATAGCCGAAGAGCGTTGGCCAGGCGCTCACGGCAAGCCGGTCGGCCGCGCGCACCCCACGCCATGCCACACCGTCGCCGGTGGAGAGCACCTCGACGGGCAGCCCCGTGGCCTGCTGGCGGGTGACCGTGAATCCGGAACGCCGGACCAGATCCAGGAGGCCCCGCCGAGTGAAGAAGCGGACGTGGCCGCGATCGAGGATGCCCCGCTGGTCGTAGTCGAAGAGGCCGATCGCTGTCCGCACCCGGGGGTACCAATGCCCGAAGTTGGGAACCGAGACGATCAGCGTGCCCCCCGGGATCAGCACGGAGCGGATCTGCTGGAGCAGGCTCTCCGGATCTCGGACGTGCTCGAGGACATCGGCTGCCACCGCCAGGTCGAAGGGTGGATCCGCCTCGAGGTCGGGAGGGAGCCCGCGGTCGAGGTCGGCTTGCAGGAAGCGGTCCACCCGCTCGGTGACTCCCGGCAGCGCGAACATGTCGACGCCGGTGACGTGGTGGCCGAGTGCCCGGATGCGCTCGGCGAGCAGACCGCTGGAGCAGCCGACGTCGAGGACGCGGCCGGGGGGCATCTCCCCGAGCCAGCGCAGGACGATCGAGTGCGAGCTGTTCTCAGCGTTCTTGAGGCCGTACTCGTCGCCGACCCCGCCCAGGTGTCCGGAGAGGTAGCCCTTGCTGGCGAGACGGAGTCGCAGCACGTCGAGCGAGGCGTCACGGACCCTGCGCAGGGTGTCGGCGGCGTGAGCCTCCTCCTCCTTCACGCCTGGTACTGGCACCTCGGCGATGCGTTTCCCAGCGCCGAGGAGCTGGAGGACGACCTGGAGGTCGAAGTGATCGTCGCCGGCGTTGCCCTCGAAGGGGATCGAGCCGAGTGCCTGGACCCGGTAGGAGCGCCAACCGGAGTGGAGATCCGCGAGCTGCGTGCCCAGCTTTCGATCGACCTGGGCAAGAAGGCGGCCGCCGATCCGTTCCCCGATCGGAGCACCGGGGGCGTGGTTCCGAGACGGCACCCGCGTCCCGATGACGGCGTCGAACTCGTCCCGCTCGAGGGGGGCCACCAGCGACTCGACGAGGCCGGACGGGTACGGTCCCGGGCCGCGGAGCACGACGATGATGTCGAGATCGCCCTCGACCGCCAGCCGGTACGCCGCCTTCTGGAGGTCGCCCGCGCCGCCGCGCCCGGCCAGGTGGATGACCCGAGGCGCGCCACCGGAAGGCACCGCCGCACGCTCCGCCAAACCGGTGGTGGGGCGGTCCCCGCCCTGGCTGAGGAAGACCGCGACAAGCCCTGCGCGCAGTCGCTCGGGCACGGCGTCCAGAACCGCGGCCGCATTGCACGGGGCATCCCCCGCGATCACGAGGACGCCGATCCTTGCCTGGCGGGTGCGGCCGTGAGGCCCGCCGGGGTGCCCGTCGAAGGTGGAGGCGTGGGCCATGAGGAAGCCGAGGATACCGCACTGGCTGAGGGCTGCCAGAGCGACCCGGCTGATACACTCCCGCAGGCTATGACCGTCCCGCGCGCGCCGTCGGTCCGTGGCGGAAGGCGCCCCGCGGAGCCGCCGCCAGTGCCGGCGAGCCCCCCCGCCGGGGATGGGCCCCTCCCGACAGATGCGGCCGCGTCCCACCCGCACGGTCCTGCCCAGGGCCACTTCACCGTGATCACCCTCCCCGCCTACAAGGCCGAGAAGACGCTGGAGCGGACCATCGGCACCCTCCCTCCCGGCGCCGGTGACCACCTGCTGCTGGTCGACGACGCCTCCCCCGACGGGACCGTGGCGCTGGCCCGCGGTCTGGGCATCGACGTCCGTGTCCACGACGTCAACCGTGGCTACGGAGCCAACCAGAAGACCTGCTACCGGGAGGCGCTCGAGCTCGGCGCCACCGTGATCGTCCTCCTCCACCCTGACTACCAGTACGATCCGTCGGCGGTCCCGGCGCTGATCGCCCCCATCGTCGCCGGGGTCGCGGACTTCACCTTCGGATCTCGTTTCGCCTGCACCGGGAATCCGCGGGCAGGCGGCATGCCCTTCTACCGCTATTGGGGTAATCGCTTCAGCACGGTGGTGGAGAACTTCCTGCTCGGCGCCCACTTCACCGAGATGCACTCCGGGATGAAGGCGTACGGCCGGCGGTTCCTCGAGTCGGTCCCGTACGAGTCGTACTCCGACGACTTCATCTTCGACACCGAGATCCTGGTGGCGGCGGTGATGGGTGGCTTCCGGATCCAGGAGGTGGCGATCCCCACCCGATACACCAAGGAGTCGTCCTCCATCAACGTGCGGCGCTCCCTGGAATACGTGGGGCGGAGCATCGAGGTTTGCTGGCGGTCCTCCGGAACACGGCGGCGCCAGCGCCGCCGAGAGGGTGCCACCCGGCCGGACTGACCGGCGGTCCGGGCCCTCTGCGTTCTCACACTACAGTGCCGTGTATCGACGATCTCCCAAGGTGACTGCGAGGCTACCAAGCGGTGGGTGCTGAAGATGGACTCGGCCGTGGAGCGCCTCCATCCTCCGAGCCGGGCCTCCCTCCGGGGTGGAATGACACGGCGACCGTGTACGAGCGCGACTCCACCCTCTACGAGGTGTTCGCCGAGAGGGTGGCAGAGCGTCCCGACGCCCTCGCCATCGAGGATGACGATCGGTCCCTGACCTATCGGGAGCTGGATCGTCGAGCTGCCGATGTGGCCCTGCGTATCGGCGCCGTCATCAGTGGTCCCGACCAGTGTGTCGGGGTGATGGCGGAGCGATCCATCGAGGCCGTGGTGGCGTTTCTCGGGGTGCTCAAGGCCGGCGCCGCCTACGTTCCGCTCGACCCTGAGTTTCCGACCGATCGCCTTCGATTCATGCTCGAGGACACCGCCGCCCGGGCCGTGCTCGCCCCCTCCCGTCTCGCCGGCCGCTCCGGCGAGGTCGCCACGGTACCGATCCTGACCCTCGAAGAGGCGGTCGGGTCCGGCGCCCCCGTCGCCGTTGGCGCCGGGTGGGGCGATGACAGACGGTGCGGCCCACGCTCCCTCGCGTATGTGATGTACACGTCGGGCTCGTCGGGGCGGCCAAAGGGAGTGGCGGTCGAGCATCGGGGGGTGCTCCGCTATGTCCGAGGCGCCCGTGGGACGATCCCGGAGTCGGCTGACGCCGTGCTTCACACGAGTCAGCTTGGGTTCGACGCCTCCACATACGAGATCTGGGGTGCGCTCTGCAATGGTGCTCGCCTGGTGGTGCAACCCCACGGCCGATTCGACCCGGTGGCGGTGGGTCGGACCATCACGCGCCACCGGGTGACCGTCGGATTCTTCGCCACCGGGTCACTTCACCAGATGATCGACGCCGCGCTGCCCAGCCTGGGTGGGCTCCGGTTGGTGCTGGCGGGAGGTGACGTGCTCTCGCCCGGCCATTCCCGGCGTCTGCGGGAGGCGCATCCCGGCACCCGGTTGGTCAACACGTATGGGCCCACCGAGGCCACGGTGACCGCCTCCGTCCATGAGGTCGTGGAGGTCCCCCTGGGACGGTCGGTTCCGATCGGCCGCCCCCTGGCCAACACCCAACTCCACGTGCTGGACCCCGATCTCCAGCCGGTGGCGGCGGGCGAGACGGGACAGCTGTGCGTCGGCGGCGACGGGGTTGCCCGCGGGTACCTCGGACTGCCCGAGCAGACCGCGGAGCGGTTCATCCCCGACCCGTTCAGCCCGGACCCGGACAGGCGGCTGTATCTGACCGGAGACCTGGTCCGGATGTTCCCGGACGGCGTGCTCGAGTTTCTCGGCCGGCTCGACGACCAGGTGAAGATCCGCGGCTACCGGGTCGAGCCTGCAGAGGTGGCGGCCGCGCTCAGCGGGCATCCGGCCGTGGAGGCCGCCGAGGTGGTGGCCCGCGAGGACGTCGGTGGCCACAAGCGCCTGGTCGCGTACGTCACAGCAACCTACCCCGTTGACCCCCAGCGCCTCCGCCGGTACCTCCGGAGGCGGCTTCCCGAGTACATGGTGCCGTCGGCATTCGTGGTGCTCGACGGGCTTCCCCAGACCCTCATCGGCAAGGTGGACCGCGCCGCCCTTCCCGCGCCGACCCGGTCGGGGAATGGCCGGCCGCCGAGTACGGAGACGGAACAGATCGTGGCTCGCCTGTGGGGGCAGGTGCTCGATTCGAACGACGTGATGACCGACGACGATTTCTTCGAGTCGGGTGGCGATTCGCTGCTTGCCCTGCAGCTGATCGCGCTGATCCGCGACACCCTGGGGGTGGAGCTGCCCCTCGAATCGATCTTCGACAACCCCAACGTCGGAGCCCTGGCTCGACGGATCAACCTGGAGCAGCACTCTCCGGACCCAGGCGACGACGCCCTGCGGTTGCCACCGCTGGTTGCCGGTGACCGGCGTGATGCGGTTGCGGCCTCGATCACCCAGGCTCAGGCGTGCTTCCTCACCGAGCTGGCCGGCGAGGCACTTCCCTACCAGGCCCAGGCGGTGATCCACTTCGAGGGACGCGTCGACGTGGAGGTCCTGCACCGGGCCCTGCAGACGGTGGTCGATCGCCATGACGTGCTCCGAACCACCTTCCCCAAGGTTGGCGGGACGTGGATGCAACAGGTCCACTCCGGGGTGGCCGTGGCGCTCCCGGTTGTGGACCTTCGCGCCGATCCGGACCCTGAGAAGGCCCTGCGGACGCTCTCTCAGGAGAGGTTCGCCGAACGGATCGACATCACCGAGCTTCCGCTCTTCCGTTCGACCCTGGTCCGGCTGGCCGAGGATCATGCCGCCCTCATCCACGTCGAGCACCACGTGATCCATGACGGCTGGTCCTTCGCCACCTTCCTTCGCGAGTTGGGCACGTTGTACCGGGCATATGCGACCGGTGACCCCGACCCGCTTCCCAGCCTTCGCGTTCAGTACGCGGACTTCGCCGTCTGGCAGCACGCCTTCTCCGCCACCGACTCTGGGCGCCGGCAGCTCGAGTACTGGACGCGACAGCTGACCGACCGCCCTTCGCCGCCACGACTTCCCACCGACCGGCCGGCCCCGGCGACCCGCACCTATCGGGGTCGGACCTTGCGCTCCGATCTTGAGCCGGAGCTGATCGACGCCTTGCGGCGGGTCGCCTCCCGCTCGGGCTGCACCCCCTACGTGGTTATGGCGGCGGCCTTCTTCGTCTTCCTCTCCCGCCTCAGCGGTGAGACCGATCTGGTGATTGGTTCGGGGCTGGCCAACCGCAGAGTTGCCGGCAGCGAGCCCCTGATCGGCATGTTCGTCAACACCGTGGCGCTTCGCGTCGATCTGTCGGGGGACCCGACCCTCGACTCGGTCCTCTCCCGGGTACGGTCGGCCAGCCTGGGAGCCCTGGCCCACCAGGAGCTGCCCTTCGAAGAGGTGGTGCGCGCGCTTGCCCCGGAACGGAGAGCGGGACGCAATCCTCTGTATGAGCACCTCTTCTCCTTCCACGACACACCGTTCCCCGAGATGGAGTTCGACGGTCTCGAGGTGAAGGCACAGGACACGCTGAGCAACGGCTCGGCCAAGGCCGACCTCAACGTGCTGGTGGTCAACCGCCGGAGCCGCAGTGCTCGCCCCGACCTGCCGGACGGGGAGGAGATGTCCGTGGTCTGGGAATTCGCCACCGACGTCTTCGACGAGTCGACCGCGGAGCGGCTGCTGGCGATCTACCTGCGTCTGCTGGCTCAGGTCGTCGAGCATCCCGGCCGCCGCGTCTCCGAATTGGAGCTGACCACCGAAGCTGAACGCGCTCGACTCCTCGCCAGTGGTGGGATCGCCGCGGCGTACGAGCGCGAGGCGACCGTTGACTCGGTGTTCGCCGATCGAGCCCGGGAAACACCCGATGCCATCGCGGTGGTGGGCGGCGAGCGGCAGCTGTCGTATGGGGAGCTCGACCGCGCCTCGGGGCGGCTGGCCAGGCAGCTCGCGTCCCGCGGCGTCGGTCGTGGCAGCTGCGTCGGGGTGCCCGACCGGCGATCGACGGCGATGGTCGTGGCCTTGCTCGGGATCCTCAAAGCCGGCGCGGCCTACGTCGGCATCGACAGTGACCTGCCCACGACACGCTTGGGCCGGCTGCTGAAGGATGCCGGGGTGACCCTCGTCTGTGCGCCTTCGGAGGACGCTCACCGGTTCGACGCCACCGGGGTCACCCTGATCGACGTCGAGGGCGAGGCCGATGAGATCGCCGGTGGCCCCGAGGTGCCGTCCGAAAACGAGCACGGCGCAACCGATGTCGCCTATGTCTCGTTCACCTCCGGCTCGACGGGCGAGCCCAAGGGGGTGGAGATCCCGCATCGGGGAGTGCTCCGGCTGGTGAGGGGCGCCGGCTATGTGAAGCTCGGTCCCGGCGAGGTGGTGCTGGGTGTCGCGCCGCTCGCCTTCGATGCTTCCACTTTCGAGATCTGGGGACCGCTCCTCAACGGTGGCCGCCTCGTGCTGGCCCCCCCGGGGGCGCTCTCGACCGCAGAGCTCGCCGACGCGATCACCAAACACCAGGTGACCACCGCGTGGTTCACGGCGGGGATCTTCCATGAGATGGTGGACCATCAGCTGGGCGCCCTCTCCTCGCTGCGCCAGGTCCTGGCCGGGGGTGACGTGCTGTCGCCGGTGCACGTCAACCGCCTTCTGTCGGTCCTCGGTCCGGAGTCCTCGGTGATCAACGGATACGGGCCGACTGAGGGCACGACCTTCACCTGCTGTCACCGGATGAACGGCGGAAGTCGGGTTGACGGGGCGGTGCCGATCGGCCGGCCCATCACCAACACCTGGATCGCCATCGTCGACCCTGGTGGTCGGCTGGTGCCCGAGGGCATCCCGGGCGAGCTCTGGATCGGTGGCGACGGCTTGGCTCGTGGCTATGCCGGGCGTCCCGACCTGACCGAGGAGCAGTTCATCCCCAACCCGTTCCCCGGGTTGCCCGGCGACCGCCTCTACCGCTCAGGCGATCGGGTGCGACGCCGGACTGACGGGAACCTCGAGTTCCTCGGCCGAGTCGACCGGCAGGTCAAGGTCCGGGGCCACCGGGTGGAACCTGCCGAGACCGAGGCCGCCCTGCTCGGACATCCCGCGATCGCTCAGGCCCACGTCATCCCCATGGACTTCGGCCGCGACGACAGGCGGCTGGTGGCCTACCTGGTCGGCGCCTCTGCGCCGGACAGCCGCCCATCCAGCCCCGGCCGGGCCACACCGGCGAGGCGGGCAGACGGGCCGGTGAGCGACGCCGCTCTCCGGGAGTTCCTCGGTGGCGTGCTGCCCCGCTACCTGATCCCCGCCCGCTTCCTCTGGCTCGAGCACCTGCCCTTGCGGGCCAATGGCAAGGTCGACTCGGAGCAGCTGCCCGCACCCCCGTCCACGTGGTTCCCGGAGGGTCCGGATGCGCCGGAGGTCACCCCCGCGTCAACGTTGGCCCGCACGGTTCGCGGAGCCAGCCGTCTGGAGAACACCCTCCTCGCCATCTGGCAGGAGGTCACCGGCGTGCGCGACATCGGTGTCAACGACGACTTCTTTGATCTCGGCGGCCACTCCCTCCTGGCTGTGGAGTTGTTCGCCGCGATCGAGCGGTCCACGGGAGCACGGCTGCCCCTGGCCACGATCTTCGAGGCCCCCACGGTGGCTCGCCTCGCCGAGCTGATGCGCTCCGACGGGTGGGACGCCCGCACCGGATCCCTGGTGCCGCTCTCCACCTCGGGGTCCCGACCTCCGTTCTTCGCCATCACCGCGGGCGATGGCAATGTCGTCGGTTTCGGACCGCTGGCGCGACGGCTCGCCCCCGATCAGCCGTTCTATGCCCTCCAGCCATTCGGGCTGGACAGCGCGGCCCCGCTGCACCGGACCATCGAAGCGATGGCCCGCCACTACGTCCGCCAGATCCGCAGGGTGCAGCCGCGTGGGCCGTACCTCCTCGGGGGGCGGTGCTTCGGCTCCCTGGTGGCCTATGAGGTGGCGGTCCGTCTGGAGTCGTTGGGTGAGACGGTGGCGCTGCTCGCCTCCATCGACTCCGTCGGGCCCCTCTCGCGGACCCGACATCTGGCCAACGGAGTGATCCACGATCCGATCATGAATGTGGCGCGGGTGCGCGCCAGGGACGCCGGGATCGAGCTCGGCGATGTGTTCGGAGACCGGACGGCAGCCGACGCGTTCATCACCTGGCTCGGAGAGACCGTCACCGAACACGACGGAGTGGCGGTCAGCCGCTACGTCCACGCCGCCTACCTGGCGCGCCCGGATCTCCAGGCGGCGTACCCGCTCGGCGAACGCGGCGACGGTCGGGCCGAGCACGCTGGGCTCATGTACTGGGCCGTTGTCAACGGCCCATCGGAGATGGGGATGCAGGCTGGGCTCCTGCCCCCACCCACCCGCGAGACCCGGCGCGTCCGCCCGAGTGCCGACCCCCGGGTGCAATCACGCCGCCGGCACGCAGCCGACCGGGCGCTCGACTGGCTCAACTTCGCCACTCGGGGATCCATCGGGGCGCTGGCAACCCGCCGGCGCGACGACGTGCTGCGGATCGCCAGCGAGAACGTCGTTCGTTACCGGGCCGGTCGGCTCGCCGCCACGGTGGTCCTGCTCCGACCCGAGGAGGACGCCGACGGTCAGCAGAAGGCGCAGCTGGCTCGCTGGTACGGACTCGAGGTGGGCGGTATCGAAGAGCATGTCGTCGCCGGCTCCCATCACGCCATGCTGCGCGAGCCTGCGGTGGCGTCGCTTGCCGACTGCCTCGACCGCTGCATCGCCACCGCCCTCGAGCGAGCGAGGTCAGGTGACAGCCGGCTGGAATAGGGTTCAGCCGGGTGCTCCACCATCCCTCGGTCCCGGCGAGCTCCATCTGTGGCGGGTGCCCCTCGATGGTCCCCTTGCCGACACCCCCAGCGCCCTCTCGCCCGACGAGCGGCGACGAGCGGTCCGGTTCCGCTCAGAGGTGGACGCGCGTCGATGGATGCTGTCCCGAGCCGCGCTGCGCGGAATCCTGAGCCACTATCTCGGAAGCGGGGCCTCCGAGCTCTCCTTTGTGGTTGGGCCCCACGGCAAGCCGGCCTTGGGGGGTGACGCCGCGGGGAGGGTGCATTTCAATCTCTCCCACTCGGGCGGTGTGGCCCTGGTGGGAGTGTCGTCGGACCGCGAGGTCGGGGTCGATGTCGAGCGGATTCGAGCCGACCTGGATGAGATGGCGCTGGCCCGGCTGGCCCTTGGAGTCGAGGCGGTCACGCGTCTCGAGGCATCCGAACCGGAACGGCGCACGGTCGAGTTCTTCCGCTTCTGGGTTCGCCACGAAGCGGCCATCAAGTGCCGCGGGGTTGCGCTGGGGAAGGGGAAGCAGGGCGGTGAAGATGGCCTGCTCGTCGAAGACGCGGCCGTGGGTGCCGGCTATGCGGCCGCGTTCGCGGTTGCGGTCGGAGTGGAGGGGGTCGAGCGGTGGGATCCTGCTCTGGTCGGCTGCTGGGCGTGGGACGGGTGACCGGGCATGTGGGCTGGCGTCCAGGAACGGGACGCCGAGGTCGGCCTGCGCCCAGGCCCGCCTCGGCGACTACTGGATATACTGCCCCGATCGCAATGAGCAGGGTCGTCGACCCGTGCCGTGTGCTGGTGGTCGGATGGGGATTCCTCGGGGCTGCCATCGGCAACCGGCTGTTCGATGACGGTGCCGATGTGGTCGGTTTGACGCGATCTGAGAGCGCACGGACCCATGCGGCTCAGTCGCGAGGGATCAATATCACCATTGGCGACGCCGGCGATCACGCCTTGGTCGACGAGATGATGGAGGGGATCGACCAGGTGCTCTTCGCTGCCGGTGGTCTGGCGCCCCCTGCGGCGGCGGTGCGCGCGCATGACGATCTCATCGGCAGGCTGGTGCCGCTGCTCTCCCTCCTGGACGACCTCTGCCGACACCCCGGGGCCGGCATCACGTACATCTCGTCCGGGGGCACCGTGTATGGCAACCCGGAGCGGATTCCAGCTCGAGAGACCGACCCGGTGCGACCGGTATCGGCATACGGAGCGTCGTGCCTGGCGGCCGAGGGCTACGCCGAGATGTACGCCCGCACCTATGGGCTCCCGGTGCAGGTCATCCGGTGTGCCAACGCCTACGGCCCCGGTCAGTTGCCTGGCGGCAACCAGGGCGCCGTCGGCATCTTCCTCGACCGGGTTTCCGCCGGCCTGCCTCTCAGGATCATCGGCGACGGCTCGGCTGTCCGCGATTACGTGCATATCGACGATGTCGCGTCCGCGGTCTCGCAGATCATCCTCGGACACCACGACGTCGGCATCGTCAACCTGGGCTCGGGTCGCGGTCATCGCGTCCTGGAGCTCGTGGAGTTGGTGAGCAACGTCGTGGGATGCCCCGCGCTCCTCGAGTTCCTGCCCCCGCGCTGCTACGACGTCAATTCCATCGTCCTCGACATCTCCAAGCTGAGCTCGTTCATCGACTACGCGCCGATGGAGTTGAGCGAGGGCCTGCACCGGACCTGGCGGGGTGCGCTCACCGCCGCTCCCGCCTCGGCCTTGTCTGGCGCTCTGCGTCTCACTGCCGATAGCGCGGCCCCGGCGCGTGACGCGGTCCACTCGTAGTCAGCCGCGGTGGTTTCGCCGCCTGGCCCGGAGAGTTCTGCCACTGCGGTTCCGCCGCCTGGTCCTCAGAGTGATGCGGCAGCGTGGCTCGTGGCTGCATCCGGTCTGGGGATCGTTCGACGAGCCGCAGGGTCCCACCCTGGACTGGGGTCAGGTTCACTTCTCCGGATGGGCTCTGGAAGGGGACACGCGCCCGGCCAGCGTCGAGCTCACCTTCAACGGTGCGACCACGGTCACGGCGAAGCTGGGCCACCAGCGTACGGACGTTCCCAGGAACCTGAGGCAGCCCCGCGCGACCTCGGCATGCGGGTGGTCAGCTTGGGTGGACGTCGGCACATTGCCGCAGGGTGGGCTGGAGGTAGCAGCCACCGCATTCCCCAGTAGAGGACGTCCCGTCAGACTGAGCAGCCGGAGCTTCCGGCTCACCAACGACCTGACGGGGAGCATCGACATCCCCGGGGATGGCCAGGAGGTCTACGGGGACAGCCTGGACGTGCGTGGCTGGGCCTACATCGACGGCAGGAACCCCGCACGTGTCGAGGTCAGCATCAACGGTTCGCCGGTCGGCCGTGCCAGTCTCCGGCAACCGCGTCCCGACCTGGCCGACATCCGCCGACGTGGGTCTGGGCTGCTGAGCGGGTTCGAGTTCCGCGGCTCCGTCCCGCAGGGCGCGTCACCGGTTGCCGAGATCAGCGTCGAGGTGCTCGGATTCAAGGGAGGGGAGGGGCACCTGCCGCTACGCAGGGTGCGCCGAACCGTGCGCAGCTGCTCCGCTGAAGAGGCGACGCGGGCTGCCACCCTCCGGCAGCGCACCGAACGGCTGATCGCGCGCATCGAGCACCGCCCGCACGAGGCGGATCTTGGTCTACTCGTCTTCACCCACTCTCTGAACCTCGGTGGTGGCGAACTCTATCTGAGTGAGCTGTTGCACAACCTCGCTCCACGCCTGCCTCGCTGCACGGTGGTCTCGCCCGTCGACGGCCCGCTTCGCCAGGTGCTGGAGGAGGAGGGGATCGAGGTGGTCGTCACCGGCCGCACGTGGACCAATGATCCCGCGACCTACGAGGGTCATGTCCGCGAGCTGGCACTCTTCATCCTGGGTTCGAACCCGGACGTGGTGCTCCTCAACACTCTTGGGGTATGGCCAGCCGGGGACGCGGCGGAGCGCCTCGGTCTTCCCACCATCTGGAGCATTCACGAGAGCTTCGACGTCGAGCATTGGCTGGCGGTGGCGCTGGGCCGTCCCGATTGGCATCCGTACCTCAAGGAACGGCTGGTCGCCACGATGGCTGCCGCGGATCGGCTCGTCTTCGAAGCTGAGGCGACCAGCAGGATATTCGCGCCCCACGCCGGCGACGAGCGGCGGATCGTCGTGCCATACGGGGTCGACGTCGAAGCCATCGTCCGATACCAACGGGAGCTGGACCCGAGCGCCGTCCGCACCAAGCACGAGATCCCCATGAATGCGCCGGTCCTCCTCTCCGTCGGGGTCGTTCAGGAGAGGAAGTCGACAGCGTGCCTCGTCGAGGGGTTCATCGAGGTCGCCCGTGCCCACCCCACAGCCACGCTTGTCATTGTCGGCGACCATGAGGGGACCTACTCGCAGATCCTGCACCAGATCATCGAGGAGGCCGACCTCGGCAAACGGCTTCGCCTCCTCCCCATCACTCCCGACATCTGGGATTGGTACGCCTCGAGCGACATCCTGGTGTCGGCCTCTGACATCGAGTCCCTGCCCCGTTCGATGCTGGAAGCGATGGCCTTCGGCGTGCCCTGCCTCTCCACCGACGTCTTCGGGGTTCCGGAGGTCATCGACGACGGACACAATGGCTGGCTCTTCCCGGCGCGGGACATGGCGGCGCTGGTGGCGGCGCTCCATCGCGTGCTCGGCCTTTCCCCCGAGCAGCGGCGGGCCGTCGGCGAGGCCGCCCGGGAGACAGCCGAGAGAGACCACCGGTCGGGGGGGTACGGCGAGGCGTATTGGCAGATGATCGGGGAACTGGTACGGAAACGCCGCCGGCGCGCGAGCCTCCGAGCGGGAGGGCTGGGCGGCGCAAGGAATCATGAGCCATGACCGTGTGCGTGCTCATCAATGGCTGGGATGATCCAGTAGGGCGGTGAGCGGCACTCTTCGCGGTATCTCGGGTTCGCCGGCTCCGCCAACGTCAGCGCAGCCGGTGAAGGGCCCGCGGAGGTTTCACTGGCCGTGGCCAGAGCTGGCACTGGGGTTTGCAGCCGTGTCGCTCGCCGCAGCCAATGGATGGTGGGTGTGGACGGCGCGCCGCGGGCTCCCCTATTCCATCGACGAAGCAGGGTATCTGCAGCGCGCCATCCGCGATGGGCAGGCCCTCCTCCAGAGCGGCCCTGGCGGCTTGCTGACCGCGATCCGCACTCCTGACATACAGGCTCCGCTGGTACCGGTCGTCGCCGCCCTGGCCTATCCCTTCGTGCACACGAATCTCCTCGAGCTGCTCATCAGCCTGCAGGTCTTCTATGTGGCGACCGCCGTGACAACCTACTGGCTCGCCCGGCAGGTGCTGCCACGCTGGTGGTCGCTGCTCGCCGCTCTGGCCGTTGCATGCAGTGCCGGAGTGCTGGATGAGTCGCGCAGCTTCATGTTCGCCGAGGCTGCGACCGCCATGTTCGCTGGCGCGGTGGCAGCACAGGTGGCGGCCAGGAACGGCCGTGACACCCGCCTCGTGGTGCTGGCAGGCGTGCTGAGTGGACTCACGATGCTTGCCCGGACCATGATGGTTCCCTTCATCGGCGTGCTCTGGCTCATCGGGGCACTTGCAGTCGCGGCGGAGTCGGCGGATCGCGGGCGGAGACTCGCCCGGTTCCTGGTGGCGCCGATCGTCGGCTCGCTCCTGGCCGCTGTCTGGTACTCAGCCCAGTGGAGGTACGTGCTGGACTACCTGACTCAGTACGCATACGGCCACACTGCGCAAACCTATCAACGCGGGGCCATGTTCTACCCCCTGCTTGGTTCCCTGCCGGTGCGGCTCAACGATCTTCTATCGCAGGATCTGTACCTGCCGCTCGGCGTGGTGGTGCTCTTTGGGATCGCCATCGGTGGGTGGTCGACGATGAGAGGACGGCACCGATCTGGCGGAGAGGGATGGGGCGTGGTGTTCAGGCCGGCTGGGCAGATCGCGTTGATAACAATCGGGAGCCTTGCTGTCCTCTCCAGCACCTCGAATCCAGGCGAGCGTTTCGAGCTGCCGCTGGTCCCGCTCTTGGTCGCGCTGGCTCTCGTCGGATGGAGATCGGTCACCCATCCCGAGAGATTCAGGGTCATCAGAAGGTGCGTGCCGGCAGTCGTCGCGGCGACGTCGGCCGCGACGCTGGTGATCGTCACCAGCCCCGCCGTTCCGCTCATGACCGTCACCGCTGGAACACGGTCCTACTCTGCGGTGGTGGAGTCTTCCTACTCCGTCATAGGACAGTATGTGTCGGAGTTAGAGGGAAGCCGCTTCGTGCTCCCCGGGGCGACCGGAGAGCCATGGCTGGCGGATTCGTGGCGTGCCGATGCCTTCATCTACAGCTACGCGGCGGCTCGCGGGTACCTTCCGATTGTGTTTTTCGCGACGGAAGGACCACTGTTCAACACCAACACGGTTCAGCTGGAGGAACAGGCCCACGATGGCCGCGTCCTTCCGGTTGGGGTCTTTCGCGATCCGCAGCAGGTGGGGATGAGCCTCGTGCAGCAGCTCTACGCGCCTCAGTACGGTGTTCCCAACTTCCTGATCGCCGTCTCGGGAACCGAGGCAACGAGCTTCACCCTCGTCCCCGACGCAGACACGGCGCAGACGGCGAGAGAGGCGGGGTTTCAGAGTGTGTGGCGGCTCCGGTTGCCGGATGCGACCTGGGTGACGGTCTACTGGCGGGCGGTCGGGCCGCTGATAGCCACCGCGAGTCCAGGGACCTAGGAACAGAGGTTCGCCTCGGACGATCTTCTCTAGGCCAGATCCGGCAGCGGGCGCCGCTCCGGCTCCGCGTCCACGCGGCTCACCGCCAGGTAGGTGACACCGGCGGCGATCAGCGCCGTGAAGAGCAGGCTCACCGCGCCGTGCCCCCAGCCCAGCGCGTCGTGGACGGTGGTGGGGAAACCCATCCAGTCGGCGAACGAGGCGCCCAGGGGCCGGGTGATGACGTAGGCGAACCAGAAGGCGAGCACGGGCCTCATCCCGGCGAGGCGATGGGCCAGCGCCGGGATGGCGATCACCACCGCGAAGAGGATGCCCGCGGTGAGGAAGCCCAGGTTGAGGGTGAAAGCCATGAGGTCGCCCCACGCCGTTCCCAGGGCAAAGGTGGCGAGCACCGCGGCCCAGTAGAAGAGCTCGCGGCGCAGGGTGACGATGCTGTGGATCGAGAGCGTGCCCTCGGTGCGGTGCCAGGCGAAGAAGACCACCGCCACCGCGATCGCGAAGGCCGCGGTGGTGGCCCAGTACGGCACCCCGAGCTGGATGTGTATGGCGTCGGCGCACATGGTGCCGAACACCGCGACCATGGTCACCGCCAGCCAGTACACCGCCGGGATGTAGTGCTGCACGCGCAGCTGGAGCGCCATGGCGGCCACGAACACCACAAAGCCGCCGGCGACCACGGCATAGGGGCTGACGCGGGGGAGGTGCACGAAGTAGTCGGACGTGGCTTCGCCCTGGGCCGTGGTGAACACCTTGACGACCCAGAACCACGCGGTGATCACGGCGGGGACGCGGGTCAGCCCGGGGCGGGTGAGCAGGCTCGTCCCGGTCCACGCATCCGCTGACCGGGGATCGTTGGGCGCGCGTGGCGGGCGCGGCGAGGCGGAGCTCATCGATCCAGTCGGACGGCGCCCGGGCGAACGGGGAGGATGGTGGGACGCGGCGGCGCAACGCAGCCGCCCCTGGCCGGTCCAGCGGTCGGGCTCACAACCAGGAAACGGTAGCAGCCGCCGCCCGCAACCCCGGTCTCCCCTAGAGGAAGCCGACCAGCTCCTCGACCAGCGCCGCGAGCTGGGTCCCGTCCACCGGCTTGCTCACCACGGCGACGGCGCCGAGCTGGTGGGCGCGATCGCGGGAGGCGGTGTCGCCGGGGTCGGCCAGCACCACCACCCCGGCCGGCGGGCAGTCGGCCGTGAAGCGGATCGCCTGGAGGAACTCGAGGCCGTCGGTGTCGAGGGTGACGTCGAGGAGCAGGAGCTGGGGGCTGAACGCGGGCAGCTCGGTGCGCAGCTCGCGGACGGCACGGACCCAGCGCACGTCGTGGCCGCGGCCCCGGAGCGCGACGATCAGCGGTCGCGCCACGACCACCTCGTCCTCGGCCAGCAGGATGCGGGCGCCCACCATGCCAGGGATCGTAGCGACCGGCGCCGAGGACCTGCCACGATCGGGCTGCAGCGGCTATGCTGGCGACCGAATGGGCTGGGCGCGGCCGATCTTCCCCGCCGTGAGACGCCGACGTGGCGATGTTGAGCGCGCTCCCCGTCCCGCCGACGCTCGAGCCGGAGCGCTCATCGCGACGCGACCGGCGAGCCGGGTCCTGGTCGACGCCGGCACCCGGACCTTCTGGTCGCGGGGGGCGGACGGCCCGGTGACCCTGATCGAGTCCGACACGCCGGTCGCCGCCCGCCCACTGCGCGACCGGGTCCGGGCGCTGGTGGCGGCCCACGATCGTGGGTCGCGGCGCGGCGGCACCCGTCCGTCGGGAAACCCCGCGTTCAGCGAGGCGCTCTTCGTGGAGCTGGTCCGGGGTGGTCAGCATGCTCGCGCCTTCGCCCTGCTCGCACCCGAGTGCCAGCTCCGCTGGGGCAGCGCCGAGCGCTTCGCCGCCGCCCACGCCGAGGCCTCGCTGCAGCGGCTCGAGGGCGTGACCGTCACCGCCGTTCGCCACCTGGACGAATGGGTCGATCCCCATTGGGGGGACTGCCACCGCCAGGTCGCCGAGCTCGATGTCGAGTACAGGTTCGACGTGGGACGGCGCTGGGTGAGGCTCTCCCGCACCGTCCACCTGGTGGCGGTGGAGGGACGCTGGCGCTCCCTCTCCTACCCGGTCGAGGCGGCCGCCGCCTCCTGACGCCAGTGCCGGAGGTGGCCGGTGCGCGGCCATGCGCCCCTCCCGTGGACGTGATGGCTCGCTGCCGACGGGCGATCGTCACCTCACCCGCACGGCCCGGAAAGGCCCGGCTATCTAGAATGCTCAGATGATTTGCGCCGCCGTGCTGCGCAGCCGGCCCGGCCCCCTCGCCGCCACCCGCGCCGAGCTGGTCGACATCGAGTGCCGGGCCCGCTTCCGTCGGGAGCGCCTTTTCCGATCGCGCCTGCGCCTTCGCGAATCCGACACCCTCCTCGACCTGGTCGAGGAGTGCCGCATCCGCGGTATCCGTCCCCTCCCACCCTCCCTCTGGAGCGCGGTGGTTCGCCTGGTGGGGGCCGTGGAGCCGGGGCTGCGTGACGAGCTCGGGATCGACCGTGGCGCCGACCACGTGAGCGATGTCCTCTTCGCCGCCCAGGAGATGCTCCAGGAGGAGGCGCGGCGCGAGCGGCAGCCTCAGCTCGCCCCGATCATCCCCCTCTTCCCGGCCGGCTGAGCGACGCGGGAGCGGCCGTCGCACCCATGCCCTGGGAGATCGCGGTCGCGGGCACCGTCCACCTCGACGACATCACGACACCCCACGGGCGGCGAACCCGGCAGATCGGGGGATCGGCCCTCTACTTCGCCCTCGCCGCGGCGCCCCACGCCCGGGTCCACCTCAACGCCATCGTCGGGGAGGACGCCGAGGCGGAGCTGCGCCAGGATCTGGACGGCCTCCCGGTCGACCTCAGCGGGCTCACCGTGAGCCACGACCCCACCTTCCGCTGGCACGCCGTTCAGGACTTCCAGCGCTGGGTGGCCGAGACCGTCGCCGAGGAGCCCGGCTGCGAGTCCGAGTGGCGACCTCGGCTCAGTCCCGAGGCGGCCCGTGCCGAGGTGCTCTTCCTGGGCAGCATGAGCCCTGGGCTCCAGCGCGAGATCCTAGCCCAGTCCTCCGCCCGCCTGATCGGGCTGGACAGCATGACCTGCTTCACCGGCCCGGAGCGCGAATCGGTCCTGGAGGTGGTCGGCGGCTGCGACATCGTCTTCCTCAACCGGACCGAGCTGAGCAGCCTCGTCCCCGAGGCGCCGGACTGGCAGGCCGCGGCGGCGAGCCTTCGGAGCCGGGGACGGCTGCGCGCAGTGGTGGTCAAGGGCGGGCCCAGCGGGGCGATCCTGGTGACCTCATCGAGCACGCTGGTGAGCCCCCCGGCGTCGGTCGACGCCGTCATCGACCCCACGGGCGCTGGGGACGCCGTCGCCGGCGGCTTCCTCGGTCTCTGCGCGGCGGAGGGTCGGGACGACGAGGGTGTGTTCCCCGCAGCTCTGCAGGAGGGGTTGGTCCGTGCCGCCGCCGCGATCGGCACCTTCGGGACAGACGGCCTTCGCCGGCTCGCCGTCGAGACCACCTGAACCGCGTCGCCCTCGTCATCTCCCCGAAAGATGGTCGGGGTAGAGTGGGCTCATGTTCATTCGCTACGGCTACGGCGGCTTCGGTTTCCCGCTCTGGTTCAGCATCATCGGGCTGGTCCTCTTTGCCCTGATGATCGCATCGATCATCTGGCTGGTCGTCTCCCTGACCCGGTCCGGACGCCACGTTGGCATGCGATGGTACGGCGGCGGCGGGGGCTACGGGCCCCGGTTCCATCCTCCGGCTTTACAGGAGCTGGATCTCGCCTACGCCCGCGGGCAGCTCACCCGGGAGGAGTACTTTCGGCGCCGCGCCGACCTCACCGGCTGGGGCCCCCCCGGCGGCCCTCCCGGTTTCGCCGGTGGCCCCGGACCGGGCTCCCCGGGCCCCGGCGAGGATCCTGGAGCGCCCACCTCTTCGTAGAGCCCAGGCCTCGCATCCCCACCTGATCTGCGGCGGAGCCCGGCGTCAGCCGTCCCCTGCCGGGACGTCATACCAGACGACGACCCCCCCCGTGCTGATGCCCTGCCTGCCGAGCAGCTCAGACATGAGGCGCACCACCTGGGTCTCGCCCGTCGAGGGTCCCACGATCACCGTGGTCACCTCGTGAGCCCGCATCTCGCCGAGGTAGGTGGCGCGTACCGAGGAGGAGAGCGTGACCGGCGCCGGCCGGCCAAGGTCTCCCAGCGCATGCAGCTCCTGGCCCAGCGCGTCCGGGTCGGGACCGATCAGATGGCCGCCCTCCCCCGCCGGGGTGTAGACGCTCCCCAGCTGGGTCTTGAAGGCGAGGCCCGACATTGCCTCCCACAGCTCGGGGGGGTCGTCCGTGTTCGGGTCGTTCCCGTATGGGGTCATCAGCACCGAGCCGGTGGCCGGCAGCCGCTGGGCGGAGCCGTCGGTGAAGAAGGCCGGGATGTCGAGCCGGCTGGACTGGATCGGCAGGGAGGGGATGAGCGGGATCAGCGCCACCGCGACGGCGGCCAGCCCCACGATCCGTCTCCGGCCTGACGTCTCCAGCACCCGGTCCAGGAAGACCGCCACGATAACCGCCAGGGCCAGGTAGCCGGCGACCATCAGCCGGACAGGCAGGAGGCTCTCGAGCACCGGCAGGTGAGCGGGGATCAGCCAGGGCAGTGGGATCCGGGTGGCCGGCCCGTGGATGGTGAGGCGTCCGCCCAGCGCCAGCACCATGCCGCAGACGACGGTCACCGCCGACGCCACCACGACGGCGCGGCGGCGCATCCGGACAGCGACGACCATGGCCAGGACGAGCAGCGGTACGCCGATGTAGACGCTCGAATCGAAGACGCTGGCCGGCCCGCTGATCAGCTGGAGCTTGGTGGGGATCAGGAAGGACTCCGGTCGGGCCACGAATCCGTATCCCTCGAGAGCTCCCCCGGGGCGCTGCGGTCCGAAGGCGAGCAGGTAGATCGGATACCCTGCCGCCACCACGAAGACCGCCAGTGCAGAGGCCGCCGCTCGGAGAGCGTAGCCGAGCCGCTCCTGGAGCTGAGCCCGGAAGATGATCGCCAGGGTGATGAGCGCGGGGATCGCCATGATCGCGGAGATGGTCAGCACCTCGGTCCCGGTCATCAGCTGGCAGGCGGCGGCAAAGCCCAGCAACCCCCCCATCAGCCAGGCCCGGTGACGCTGCCGGACCAGGATCTCGTCGCCGAAGATGATCACCAGCGGCGGGAGGACGGCCACGAACATGTGGGCGTGGCCGGTGATCTGGCTCGCCATGTAGGGGCTGAACTCGTAGAGCAGCCCCCCTATCACCGCCGAGACCCAGCGCTGCGAGAAGCGACGGATGGCGAGGAAGGCGCACCAGCCGGAGAGCGACATCCCCAGGAGGGCCAGCACGTTGTAGGCGACGATCGGGCCGAAGAGGTTGGTGACCGGCGTCAGCAGCAGCGCCGGGAGGATGATCCCGCCGTTCCACATCAGGTTGGCGCCGCCCGGGTAGTGGAGGTAGTCGGTCAGGAGCGGGTTGAGGTGGTGACTCAGCGCAAAGGGGATCCATTGCAGCTGCCAGATGAAGAAGGAGGGGTCCCCCGCGTTGCCGACGATGGTGTCGTGCCCGGTGAAGAGGCCCGGCCACATCGCCGCCAGCGCCAGCGCCAGGTAGAGGGCCAGCGCCAGCACGGCCGGCCGCATCCGGCGCAGTCGCCCGAGGCCCACGCCCATGTCAGCCGGCGGCGAGCCACCGGGTGCCGGCGGGACGCTCACGGCCCGGTCAGCGTGGGCGCGGGGGCCGCCAACCCCGGTACCGTGCCAGCGCCGCGACCGCCCGAACCCCGTCCATGGCGGTCAGCTTCTTGCCCTCGGCGCGGGAGCGGGCGGTGTAGCTGATCGGGACCTCGTAGATTCGATGACCGCAGCGGAGCAGCTTGGCGGTGATCTCGGGCTCCAGCTCGAACCCGCGAGCCTGCAGGTCGAGGGAGAGGGCGATCTCCCGGGGCACCACCTTGTAGCCGGTCTCCATGTCCGAGAGATAGCAGTTGTAGATGACGTTGGTGGCGAGCGTCACCAGCCGGTTGCCCATCACGTACCAGTACGAGTAGGCCGTGTGGCTGCTGAAGGCTCTCGAGCCGTAGACAACCGTGGCCTTGCCAGTCTCGATCGGCTCCAGCAATCGGGGATAGTCCGCGGGGTCGTACTCGAGGTCGGCGTCCTGGATCAGCACCACCTCGCCCCGCGCGTGCCCCAGCGCGGTGCGGATCGCGGCGCCCTTGCCCTGGTTGCGCTCGTGACGGAAGGCGTGGACCCGGGGGTCGGAGGCCTCGCACACCCTCATCAGTTCCCAGGTGCCATCGGTCGAGCCGTCGTCCACCAGGATCAGCTCGAGGTCGACGGGGGAGGCGAGGACGGCGTCGAGGACCTGCGAGATCGTCCGCGCCTCGTTGAGAGCGGGCATCAGGACCGAGAGCAGGGGCGCTCCCATGGGCGTGGGCGCCCTACTCCGACGTCACGACGTGCTCGGGCATCTCCGGCGACGAACCCGGGCCCGCGTCACCCGCGCGCCACCAGGCGATGGTCCTGGTGAGGCCCTCCTCCAGCGGGACCCGGGGCTCCCATCCGAGGAGGCTCCGCGCCAATCCGATGTCCGGTCGCCGCCGCTTGGGGTCGTCGACCGGCAGCGGCTCAAAGACGATCTCACTACGGCTCCCGCAGAGATCCCGGACCGTCCGGGCCAGCTCGAGCATGGTTATCTCGTCCGGATTCCCGATGTTGACGGGGAGCGGGTGATCGCTCGCGAGCAGCCGGTCGATGCCGTCGACGAGGTCGTCCACATAGCAGAGGCTCCGGGTCTGGGAGCCGTCACCGAAGACCGTGAGCGGCTCGCCCGCAAGGGCCTGGCCGAGGAAGGCGGGCACCGCGCGCCCGTCGCGCCGCCGCATCCGGGGCCCGTAGGTGTTGAAGATGCGGACGATCCGGGTCTCCAGTCCGTGGTGGTTGTGGTAGGACATGGTGAAGGCCTCGGCGGCCCGTTTGGCCTCGTCGTAGATGCTCCGCGGACCCACGGGGTTCACGTGTCCCCAGTAGGTCTCGGGCTGGGGGTGGACCTCCGGATCGCCGTAGACCTCGCTGGTGCTGGCGAGCAGGAAGCGCGCTCCCTTGGCCATGGCCAGTCCCAGCGCCCGGTGGGTGCCCAGGGTGCCCACCTTCATGGTCTGGATCGGCAGCAGCGCGTAGTCGATGGGACTGGCCGGCGACGCGAAATGGAGCACGGCGTCAACCGGGCCCTCCACCTCGAGATACTCGGTGACGTCCTGTCTCTGAAAGCTGAATGCCGGGTTTCCGGTCAGGTGAGCGAGGTTGTCCAGGCTGCCGGTCACGAGGTTGTCGAGGACCACCACCTCGACTCCCTGCGCGACGAGGTGATCGCAGAGGTGCGAGCCGAGAAAACCGGCCCCCCCCGTGATCACCACGCGCTCCATGCGCCACGTGTTACCGGACATCGCCGTCGATCCTAGCGTGGTCTCAGGGACGGACGTCGAACCAGACCACGACGCCCCCGGTGCTGTCCCCGGGCTGCCCGGTCAGCTCGGTGAAGAACCGCGCCAACTGGTCCTCGCCCGCCGACGGGCCGACCACGATGGCGTCGACACCGTGGGCTCGCATGTCGCCCAGGTAGATCTCGCGCAGGGAGGGGGAGAGTGCCGCGGGTGCCGCGGTCCCGCCCCCCAGCGCGGTCAGCTCCTGCCCCAGGGCGTCCTTCTCGGGGCCCCACTCGAATCCGCCCGGTCCGGGGGTGAAGACCATGCCGATCTGGGTCGTGAAGTCCATGCCCGAGACCGCCTGCCACACCTCGGGGGGATAGTCGGGGGCGACGCCGCCGTACGGGGTCATCAGCACCGAGCCGGTGGTGGGGAGCTGGCGGGCAGCGCCTTGGGTGAAGAACGGGGGGATCACGTACTGAGCCGAGGAGATCGGCAGGGTGGGGATGAGGGGCACCAGCGCCACCGCGGCGGCGGCCAGCCCTGCGATCCGCCATCGCAAGGTCGCGTCCAGCGCCCGGTCGAGGAAGACGGCGATGATCACAGCCAGAGCCAGGTAGGCGGCGACCATCAGGCGGACCGGGAGGACGTTGTCGAGCACCGGAAGGTGTTGGGGGATGATCCAGGGCAGCGGGATCCGGGTGGCGGCGCCGTGCAGGGTGAGGTGGCCGCCCAAGGCCAGCACCATGGCGCAGGCCACTGTGACCGCCGCGGCCACCACGATCGGGTGCCGCCGCATCCGGACGGTGACCACCACCGCCAGGATGAGGAGGGGGACGCCGACGTAGACGCTGGAGTCGAAGACGGTGGAGGGACCGCCGATGAGCTCAAAGCTGGAGGGGACGACGAAGGACGTCGGACGCGCGACGAAGCCGAAGCCCTGGAGGGCGCCGGAGACCCGCCCGGGTCCGAGGAAGAGGATGTAGAGGGGATACCCCGCCAGCACCACAAAGGCCGCCGCGGCGGAACCGGCGGCTCGCAGCACGTACGGCAGACGCTCCCGGAGCCGGGCGCGAAAGATCACCCCGAGGGTGATGAGCGCCGGCACCGCCATCAGCGCCGAGATCGCCAGCAGCTCGGTTCCGGTGAGCAGCTGGGCCGCCGCCGCTGCTCCCAGGAGGCCGCCGATCAACCAGGCGCGCTGGCGCTGCCGCACCAGGATCTCGTCCGCGAAGAGCACGAGCAGGGGAGGGAAGACAGCCACGAAGAGGTGGGCGTGGCCGGTGATCTGGACCACCAGGAACGGGCTGAACTCGTAGAGCAGTCCCCCGACCGCCGCGGAGACCCAGTGTCGCGAGTACCGGCGCACCGCGAGGTAGGCGCACCAGCCGGAGAGCGACATCCCCAGAACCGCCAGCACGTTGTAGGAGACGATCGGACCGAAGAGGTCGGTGACCGGGGTGAGCACCAGGGCCGGGAAGAGGATCGACGTGTTCCACATGAGATTGGCGCCCGTCGGGAAATGGAGGTAGTCGGTCAGGAGTGGGTTGAGATGGTGGCTGAGGGCAAAGGGCAGCCACTGCAGAGACCAGATGAAGATCGAGGGGTCGCCGGTGTTCCCGACGATGGTGTCGTGCCCGGTGAAGAGCCCGGGCCACATCGCCGCGACGGCCAGCGCCAGGAAGCCGGCCGGGGTCCCGAAGCGCCGGAGCACCCGCGCCTGGCGCATCCCACCCCACCCCGGCGACCCCCGCGATGCCGGTGGTGCGTCGGTCGACCTATGCATCGACATCGAACCAGACCACCACGCCACCCGTCCGAACCCCGGGAGTCCCGAGTAACTCAGTGAAGAACCGCGCCGCCTGCACCTGCCCGCTCGACGGTCCGACGACGATGGCCCTCACGTCGTGTGCTCGGAGGTCGCTCAGGTAGGTCTGGCGCTGTGAGGTGGGGATCACGGCCGGTGCGGGCTCTCCCAGGCTGTCGAGTCGATTCAGCTCGATGCCGAGCTGATCGAGCTCGGGCCCCTCCATGTGGCCTCCGGGGCCGGGGGCGTAGACCACCCCGACCTGGGTGCGGAAAGCCATTCCCGACAACGCCTGCCAGGCCTCCGGCAGCTGGCTCTCGTAGGGGCTCACGAGCACTGAACCGCTGTGGGGGAGAAGCTGGGCGGAGCCGTCGGTGAAGAATGCCGGGGCCACATATTCGCCCGCTTGAAGAGGCAGGCTGGGGATCAGGGGGGCCAGGGCGGCTGCGGCGGCCAGCAACCCTGCCATCCGCCAACGGGGGGCTCGGCGCCAGACCGCGTCCAGGAACACCGCGAGCAGAACCGCGAGGCCGAGGTACCCGAAGACCATCAGCCTCACCGGGAGGATGTTGTCGAGGACGGGGATCTGGTTGACGGCGTCCCAGGGGAGCGGGAGCCCGCTGGAAACACCGTGAACGACGAGGTGCCCGCCGAGCGCGCAGACCATCGCCGCGGCGACGGCCACCGCGGCGGGGACCACCGCGGTGCGTCGCCACAACCAGACGACGACGAGCGCTGCGAGCAGCAGCAGGGGCACTCCGACATAGACGCTCGAATCGAAGACGAGCGCATGCCCTCCGATCAGCTCGTACCTGGAGGGGACCACGAACGCGGTGGGTGTCGCGACGTAGGTGTCGATCCCCTGGAGGGCGCCGTGCACCGTCTGCGGGCCGAGGAACTGCACGTAGAGCGGGTACCCACCGACAACGAGGAAGGAGCCGAGCGCCCAGACGGCGGCGCGAGCCGCATGGCCGAGGCGCCCCCGAATGTCGGCACGGCGGATGATCAGCAGGGCGATCAGGGGCGGCAGCGACATGATCGCGGTCATCGCCAGCAGCTCCTCGCCGGTCAGGAGCTGGGCCACGGCGGCGAGCCCGAGCAGGGTGCCCATCAGAGCTGCCGGTCGCTGCTGTCGCACCAGTATCTCGTCCGCGAGGAGGAGGACCAGCGGCGGGAAGAGAGCGATGAAGAGTTGGGCGTGCCCGATGATCTGGAGGGCCATGTACGGGCTGAATTCGTAGAGCAGGGCGCCGGCGGCGGCCGGCAGCCACCACGCGGCATACCGGCGGAGCGCGAGGAAAGCGCACCACCCCGATAGGCTCACGCCCAGCACCGCGACGACGTTGTAGCTGACGATCGGACCGGCCAGGTCGGTGATCGGCGTCAGGACGAGCGCCGGGAAGATGATCGTGCCGTTCCACATGAGGTTGGCGCCGCCGGGGTAGTGCAGGTAGCTGGTCACCAGCGGGTTGAGGTGATGAGCGAGTGCGAAGGGCACCCACTCCAGGTCCCAGATCCAGAGGGAGGGGTCACCGGTGTCTCCGACGATGGTGTCGTGGCCGGTGAAGAGCCCCGGCCACATCGCCGCCATCGCCAGTGCCACGAAGGCGAGGAGCCCCAGGGCGGCCACGACGGCTGCCGGCAACCCGCGGCGCGCTGCGTGAGGCACGGTGTCGGGCGTCGGGGGGGATCCTGGCGGTGGATGCGCCGACCCCCCCACGGCCGGCTCCAGCTGTGCCCTCATCGCGGCCGGATCATATCCGTGCGCCAGGGAGGAGCTGTCCTGACGCGCCGGCGGCTGGCGCCGGGTCCGGGACGGGAGAGCCCGGATGGAGGGGATCCGGCGGGTCACGAGCCCCGGCCCGCGCGACCGGCCGCGCCGCCGCTAGAGTCCAGTGCGATGACACCGCAAGCCGACGATCAGGTCATCTGCATCATCGGAGCCGGGTACGTCGGGCTCGTCACAGCGGCGGGCCTCGCCGAGGCGGGCCGCCAGGTCAAGGTCGTCGAGGTTGACGCCGATCGTCGCGCCGCGGTGGCGGCGGGGATCTCACCCATCTTCGAGCCGGGTCTCGACGAGCTTCTGAGCGCCGTGGTCGCGTCCGGTCATCTCCGGGCGGTCGAGACCATGAGCGCGGGGGTCGCGGGGGCCGGGATCGTCATCGTGGCGGTCGGTACGCCGCCCACCCATGACGGGGAGGCAGACCTCTCTCAGGTGCGCCAGGCCGTCGACCAGGCCCTTGGCGAGGTAGCCCCCGGGGCCGTCATCGCGATCAAGAGCACCGTGCCCCCCGGTACCACACGAGCCCTCGCTCGCGGCAGCAGTCGCAAGGACGTCGCCTTCGTCATGTTTCCCGAGTTTCTCCGCGAGGGCTCCGCTCTCGAGGACCTCCGGCACCCGAGCCGGGTGGTGGTCGGCGGTGAGGACATGGCGGCGGTGCGGCGGGTCGCGGCACTGCTGGGCGGGCCCGACACGACGCGGCTCCTCTGCGACAGCGTCAGCGCGGAGCTGGTCAAGTACGGTTCCAACGCCTTCCTCGCCACCAAGATCAGCTTCATCAACGAGATGGCCCAGCTCTGTGAGCTGACCGGGGCCGACATCGAGCACGTGGCCGACGGGATGGGCCTCGATCCGCGCATCGGCCGCAGCTTCCTGAGCGCCGGCCTTGGCTGGGGCGGCTCGTGCTTCCCCAAGGACGTCCGTGCCCTGGAGACCTCGGCCGGGTACCACGGTCAGAGCTTCTGGCTGCTGAAGGCCGCCATCGAGGTCAACAGCCAGCAGCGACGGCGGTTCACCGCCAAGCTCCTCCAGGGTCTGGGGGGAAGCCTGGAGGGGCGGAGGGTGGCCATCCTCGGTCTCGCCTTCAAGCCGTTCACCGACGACATGCGGCAGGCGCCCGCTCTCGAGGTGGTGCGCCAGCTCGAGGACCTGGGGGCCATCGTGGTCGCCACCGACCCGGTGGCCCTGGCTCGGGCCCGGCCCCTGCTGCCGGGCACCAGCCTGGTGGATGACCCCTACGACGCCGTGACCGGTGCGGACGCCGTCGGCCTGGTCACCGAGTGGCCGGTGTACCGGGAGCTGGACTGGGGGCGGGTCTTCGCCCAGATGCGAGGGCGGCTGGTGGTCGACGGCCGCAACTGCCTGGACAGTCGGGCCATCACCGGCCGCGGAGGGATCTACGTGAGCATGGGGCGTCGCACGCGCGGTCTCCCGGAGACGACCCCGGGATCCGCCTCCGAAGCGGCCACCGCCTCGGTGCCACCCGTCCCCCTCGGTTAGCGAGCAGCCCCCGCCGCCGGAGCGGCCCGCACGGAGAGGCAGCCGACTCTCCCGGACGCTGAGGGCGTCGATCCTGGCCACGAGCCGTCCGAGGGGATTCGAGCGCTGCCGCGCCGCTCTTGAGGCGGGGGTGGGAGAATCCGCCCCGAAGGATGATGGCGCGGCTCCGACCCGGGAAGAACCTGACCCGGCTGCTCACCCCCGGCCTCCACGTGAAGCGCTGGCTGCTTCTGCTCATGGTCGGGATCGTGATGATCAGCCTGGCGTTCGGCTACGTCCTGCGCGACGTGTACAAGACCGGAAGCTACCCGTCGTGGGTCCAGACCGCCACCCTCCAGTTCCTTCCCGAGACCATCCGCGGGATCCTCTTTCTGGCCCTCGGGGTGGCCATCATCGGGGTCAGCTTCTATTTCCTGGGCAAGTCGGTGCTCGGGCCGTTCCTGCCCGGGGGGACTGGAGAGGGCGGGTTCGTCCAGCAGCTCTACGCCTATCGCCTCCTCTCCAAGGGTCCGCGGGTGGTCGCCATGGGTGGTGGCACCGGGCTGTCGTCCCTCCTCCGGGGCATCAAGAAGTACACCGGGAACATCGTGGCGATCGTCACCGTCGCCGACGACGGGGGCTCCAGCGGCCGGCTGCGCGACGAGTTCCGGGTGTTACCTCCCGGGGACTTCCGGCAGTGCCTGACCGCGCTCGCCGAGACCGAGCCGCTGATGACCGAGCTCTTCCAGCACCGCTTCTCCGGCGACGGCGAGCTGGGTGGCCACTCCTTCGGCAACCTCTTCATCATGGCCATGGCCGAGATCACCGGCGACTTCGAGCACGCCATCCGGGAATCCGGGAAGGTTCTCGCCGTCCGGGGCGCCATCGTCCCGAGCACCCTCACCGACGTCGTCCTCTGCGCCACTGCGGGAGAGGAGCTCCGGGTCGGGGAGTCCAAGGTCCCGATCGGCGACGGCAGGATCGACCGGGTCTTCCTGGAGCCCGCGGCGCCGCCGATCAACCCGGAGGCGGAGGCCGCCGTCCTCAACGCCGAGATGGTGATCATCGGTCCCGGCTCGCTGTACACCTCGATCCTCCCCAATCTGCTGGTGGATGGGATGGTCGAGGCGCTCCGGGCCAGCCCGGCGGTCAAGGTTTACGTCTGCAACGTGGCCGGCCAGGCGGGCGAGACCTTCGGCTTCACGGTGAGCGAGCATCTCGACGCGATCCAGGACCACGTCGGGAGCAACCTCTTCGATTACGTGGTGGTCAACAGCAACGTCACCCCGCCGCTCCCCGCCTCCGCACGCCGCGCCGGCGTCAGCCGGGTGAACTTCGACCGCCAGCGGGCCCAGCAGTACCCGGTGCGCTACATCCTGGCGGATGTGGTCAGCACCAGCGTCAGCTCCCACCACGATCCCGACAAGCTCGCGCGGGTCGTCATGAAGAGGATCTGGCACCAGCGCTAGCGGGCCGGCACCCCGCCGCCGCTAATACAGCAGGTCGCTCCGGAACCGCCAGCGCAGCCTGCGGACGAGCGGCTCGCCGGCCCGCCTCCAGAGCCGATACCTGCCCTTCTCGAGCACCAGGTCCCATGTCCCCACGAACTCGCGGATGTCGGCGGTGAAGCCGGCCTTGAACTGGAGCAGACCCCCGAGGGGGTGGCCGCCGGCCGCGAGCTGCTCCTGGCTCGGCACCGCGAAGAGGTCGTAGCTCCGCACCCCCCGCGCTCGCAGCCAGCGCATGGCCTCCCACTGGACGAGGTGGGGCGCCATCACCTCGTGCCGGTGGGTGATCGAACCGCCGTCCTTGTACCAGGCCCGGTCCCCGAGGTGGATGACGAACGCGCCTGCGAGCACCTCCTCCCCGAGCCGGGCCAGGAAGAGCTGTCCCTGGCCGCTCGCCTCGAAGAGGCGCCAGTAACCGGAGTAGTAGAGCCGGGGGCGGAGGGGGAATCCGGCCCGCTGGAACGCCGCCCCCATCAGTTCGTACATCGTGGCCACCCCGACCTCGTCGCAGGGGACGGGTTCGACGGTCACCCCGCGCCGGCCCGCCAGCCGGATGTTGTACCGGGTCTTCGGCTTGAAGGAGGCGAGCAGGGCGTCCTCGTCCGGCGCCAGGTCGACGATCGCGGTGGCCCGCGATATCTGGACGTCCTCAGCCTTGCGGAGTCCGAGCGAGGTGAGCGCCAGCCGGTTGGCCGCGGTGTCGGCCAGCTCCGGCTCCACCTGGACACAGAAGGCACCCGGGAAGGCGCTGCGGGAGGCGAGCATCTGACCCAATTGATCCACGGAGGTGGCGGCCGGCCCCTTGGGCGCGTACCACAGCCAGCCGAGCCCGGGGACGTGACGGCGGAGAAAGAGCGCCGCCAGGGGCATCCCAGGGTCGTCCGAGACCAGGTAGGCGGGCCACCAGCCCCAACTCCGTTTGAATTCGCCCCAGGCGCGGGTCTGGAGCATGTTGCCGCCGTCGGGATTGGAGAGCACGAGATCGTCCCAGCGATCGATCTCGCCGGAAGTGGCCGGTCTCATCAGGGCGGACGGTCTCATGCGCCGGCCGGGCGTCGGTCCGCTCGCCGCGCGGCGCGCATCTCTCGGGCGGCCTGGTAGGCGCGGTAGCGCAGCGGGCGGAGCGGCAGGTCAAAGGTTCCGGGACGGGTGATCATCCGGCCGCCGAAGGTCTTCTTGAACCTGCTGAACCCGGCCCACGGGTGGTCGGCGGAGTCGTCCGGGATCACCCCCCAGAAGTCGAACGCGGTCCGTCCCTCGGCACGGCAGTCGCGCACGATCTGCCATGCGAGCGGGGCTGCGGCGACGATCTGGCGCGAGCGCTCGGGGTCGTCGGCGGCGTGGGCGTAGTACCCGGTGGACGCCGACTCGAAGGCGATGACACCGGCGACGCTGACGCCCTCCACCTTGGCCAGGTAGAGAGATGCCGCCCCGAGGCCAAACAGGGTCGTGCACACGGTCCGGTAGTACGCGTCGGCATGGGGGTCGAAGCGGTTGCGCTCACCCGTCCTGTGGATCAATCTGAGGAACTCCTCGACCTCCACCGACTCCCGCGTGCGCTGGATGGAGATGCCCTTCCTGGTCGCGGCGTTGATGCTCCGGCGGCGCCCGGAGAGCATCTCGCCGCGCAGCTCCTCCTCTGAGCGATGGAGGTCGAGGACCAGGGTGTGCTGGGGCTGGACGCTGCTGACGCGCACAGCTCCCCGGGCGCCGAGCGCCGCCTCCGTCTCGGCGGCCAGGGCGGCGAGCGCTGCGTCCGTCGCCACGCCATCGCCGGCGACTGCCGGGACCGGCACCTTGCCGGCCGCGTCCCCGGGCTCTGCGGCCGCCATCGCGGTGGAGGCCACCACGAGGTCGGGCTCCACTCGCACGAAGTCGACGCTCAGCGATCTCCCCGCCGCTCTGATCGCGTCGAGAGCGTCGCCGAGGCGCCCGGGACCTTCGAGAGCAGGGCCGTAGGGGAGGTAGAGGTAGCTGACACCGCGCCGGCGATGGTGGACCCCGGCCCAGCGCCAGCCCTCGCCGCGCTGGTGGACCACCCGGTCGCCGAGCGCCTGCTGCACCGCCATCCACGATCTGCTCTGCATGATGTGACCGCCGCCGGTGAACAGCTCGCGATCCCATTCGCTGTCGGGCAGGCCCGCTGAGATTCCCTGCACCCGCGCAAGGTAGCACGGGGGAGAGTTGAGAAACCTGTTGCGCGACCTTACAATTCGGGCCATCAGAGCAGCGGTTCGAGATTGGAGAGTGAGCATGGTGAAAGTGATTACGCGCGACGTCCTGGCCTTGGCCTGGAAGGCGAAGGTCGAGGAAGAGGAAGGCGGGACGTACGCGATGACCCGGGCGCGCGACGACGTGCGCTGGTTCTTCGACGCGATCACCGGCGCCCTTCAGAAGGGCGACGAGGTCCACATCCACGGATTCGGCAACTTCAAGATCCAGCAGCGCGCGGCCCGGGTCGGGCGCAATCCACGCACCGGCGAGGCGGTCAAGGTGCCCGCCCACAAGGTGGTCCGCTTCTCTCCGTCCGCCACCCTCTCGGCGTCGCTCAAGGGGAACGCCCGCCGCGCCAAGCGCTGACGACCGCCCGCGCGACTCCCGATCCCACGTGAGCCGCGACCCGACGTTGCCGCGTCACCCGTGGCTGCTGCCGCTCACCTTTTCGGTGATGGCCGCGCTGGTGCTGGGGGCAGGCGCTGTGGCCGGGGTGCGGGTGCTGGGCACCCCACCCCCGCCCCGCCTCGCCCTCGGCCTTCCCGCCACGTTCGCCGTCGCTCCCGGGGCGGCGCCGGCGATCCCGCTGCCGTCGACGGGAAGCTTTGACCTGGTGTCGACAGACCAGGGCCAGCTCGCCGCGGTGTCCGCCACCTCGGTCCTCCCCATCGGCTCGATTGCGAAGGTCATGACCGCCCTGCTGGTGCTGCACCAGAAGCCGCTCACCGGCGACGACCCCGGCCCCACGTACACCATCACCGGCCAGGACGTCGGATTCTTCAATGCGGTGGTCGCCGAGGACGGCTCCAGCCTCCCCGTGACGAGCGGCGAGCAGTTCACCGAACGGCAGCTGCTCCTCGCCCTGCTCCTCCCCTCCGCCAACAACATCGCCGAGACCCTGGCGGTCTGGGTGGCCGGCTCGCAATCGGCCTTCGTCGCCGACCTCAACACGGAGGCGCAGATCCTGGGGATGAGCCGGACGGTCTTCGCGGACGTCAGCGGCTTCAGCCCGCAGACCGTCTCGACCGCCGCCGACCTGGTGAAGCTCGGTCAGGCCGCCCTGGCCAATCCCACCCTGGCCGCTCTCGTGGCCACCCCGTCGGCGGTCATGCCTGGAGGGAGCACGATCCAGAACCTCGACACCGACCTGACGGCCGACCCGGGATGGCTCGGGATCAAGACCGGCTCCACATCGCAGGCCGGCGGCTGTTTCCTCTTTGCCGCCGACCACCCCGGACCGCTGGGGGGCAGTCCGGAGGTGACCGTGGTCGGGGCGGTCCTCGGCGTGGTGACGCAGGGCGGCACCCTCGACGAGGAGCTCTCCACCGCCCTGAGCGCGGCCGCCGCCGCGGTCAAAGCCGCCTTCGGAGCCTACCGGAGCGTCGACATCGGGACGCTGGCGCCCCCCACGCTCTCGGGGGCGCTTCGTTCCGCCTGGGGCACGAGCGCCCAGCTCCAGGTCACCCTGGAGAGCGGCGGCACCTCCGCGGTCTTCCGGGTGGGCACCAGCCTCCGGCTCTCGGCGACCGTGGTGCCCATCCGCGACGCATCAACGGTGACGGCGGGCACCGTCGTGGCGCACGTGACCGGGCGCATCGGCGGCACCACCGTGGCCACCTGGGAGGTGTCGGCAACCGGTGGCCTGGGACAGCCAAGCTGGCAGTGGCTACTGACCCACTGAGCGCCAGCTACCAGGAGGCGTCGGTCCGTTCGGCGGCGTCGCGCAGCGCCTGCACCGCGGCGGGCGCCTGGGTGGCGAGGTCCGGGGCGACCCGGATCGTCTCCAGGTGGTCTCTGGCGACGATCATCTCGATCTCGTGCAGGCCGAGGTGAGGCCGGGCAGAGGCCTGGGAAGCGTAGGCCTTGACTTGCGCCAGCCACTTCTGCCGCAGCGCCCGGGGAGCGATCTCCCCCGCTTTGATGCGGAGCCCGACGCCGCCCGGTCCGGGGGCGAGGCGGAAGCGGATCGCCATCCGGCCGGCCTTGACGCAGACCTCGCAGCGGCCGCTCTTCTCGTCGGGGATCTCAGGGCGCTTCTGGCAGACGCGGCACATCGCCCACGATGGTGGCAGATCGGGGTCGCGGTCGCCCAGCCCCGCGGGGCCCGCCCCCGCCCCGGCCCCACCTGGCCGCGCGCTGATGCGTTGACGAAAACACTGTCAGGTACTACATTGTGCCCATGAACGTCGAGGTACGCGCCACCGGGCTCCGCGCCATGCGAGACAGGCACAAGCTGACCCAGCGGGAGCTGGCCCGCCGCCTGGGGGTGACTCAGAACTACATCCCGGCCCTGGAGGCGGGGACCCGCAACCCCGGCCCCAAGCTCCGCCAGCAGCTCATGCAGCTATTCGTCTGCGACTTCGAGGACCTCTTCCAGGTGGTGATGATCAATCCGGTCGACCACCACGAGACCCTGCTGAAGCCCGTCGAGGAGCCCCGCTCCGCCTGACCGCCGGCCGCGCCCGCAGCACCTCACTACAATCGGGCGGGTGAGCCCCACTCCCAGCGCCTCGGACCCCGCCGGTGACCCCGGGCCGCCGGACGGCGCGGTGGCCGGCCACGACGTGTTGCGGCTGGAGGGGATGCGCTTCTTCGGGCACCACGGCTGCCTCGCCGATGAGCGCAGCGCGGGGGTGCACCTCGACGTGGACGTGGAGGTGAGGACCGACACCCGTGGGGCGGCGCGCACCGACCGGGTCGAGGACACCATCGACTACGCACGGCTCGTCGAGAAATGTCGGCGGGTGGTCGAGGACGACAGCTACCACCTGGTCGAGACGGTTGCGGAGCGGCTTGCCGAAGGGCTGCTGGAGGAACCGAAGGTGGTGTCGGTCCTCGTCCGAGTCGCCAAGAGACCCCCGCTCGCCGTCGCCGTGGACCGCTTCAGCGTGACCGTGGAGCGGCGGCGCGGGTGAGCGCGACCATCATCGACGGCAGCGCCATCGCCAAGGCCATCCGAGCCGAGATCGGGTCCGAGGTCTCCGCCATGGTCGCCGAGGGGCTGGCCACTCCGCACCTCGGGGTGGTGCTCTGCGGCGACGACCCGGCCAGCGCGACCTACGTTCGCAACAAGGGCAGGGCCGCCGAGCGCGCCGGCATCCGCTTCACGCTGCTGACTCCGAGTGCGGATAGCAGGACAGCGGACATCCTCGGCCTCTGCGCCCGGCTGAGTGACGACCCCGACATCGACGGCATGCTGGTCCAGCTGCCGCTGCCGCGCCAGATCGACGCCGGCGCCGTCCTCGAGGCGGTTCCCGCCGCCAAGGACGCCGACGGCTTCCATCCCCTCAACCTCGGCCGCCTCGCCGCCGGGGCGTCGCCTCCGGTGCTGCCCGGGACCCCGCTCGGCTGCATGGAGCTGCTCCGCCGGTCCGGCGTGCCCATCGCCGGGAGCCGGGCGGTGGTGGTCGGCCGGAGCGTCATCGTGGGGCGACCGCTCGCCCTGCTGCTGGTAAACGCCGACGCTACCGTGACCATCTGTCACTCCAAGACGCGGGACCTGGCGGCGGTCTGTCGCGAGGCCGACATCCTGGTCGCGGCCATCGGCCGGCCCGGGATGATCACGGCCGAGTACGTCAAGCCGGGGGCGGCGGTCATCGACGTGGGCACCACGCCGGTGGACGGCCGGCTGCTCGGCGACGTCGACCGCGCCTCGGTGGAGCTGGTCGCGGGCTGGCTCACGCCGGTGCCCGGCGGGGTCGGCCCAATGACGGTGGCGATGCTGCTCCGCAACACGCTGGCCCTGGCACGGGCCCGCCGCCCAGCACCCGTCCCCTGATGCCCGCGTTCCACATCCGCTGGTCGGAGCAGGAGGCGAGCAAGCCGTATGCACGGCCCTTCATGGTCAGCTTCAGCGACGATGCCGGCGAACCGGCCGGGGCGGTGGCGGTGAGCGGGGCCGACCTCCTCTACTACCACCAATTCCAGATCGCGGTCCTCGCCCTCGCCGGCGAGCTGTTCGCCGATGACGGCGTGGACTCGCAGGCGGACCCTCAGGCGGCCTGGCTGGAGCGGCTGTCTGGACTGCTGCCGGCGGTCGAGAGCCTGGAGCTGCATCCGGTCTCCAGCTTTGACCACGAGCGCGGCCGGGTCTTCCACATCGAGGCTCGGGTCCCGGGATCCCCGGAACCGGCGCGCCTCGAGGCGCCGACCGTCTTTCAGTACCAGGAACTGCAGGCGATCCTCGCCCATCAGACCGGCTGCCTGTACCGCAACCGGGCGATCGAGAGCATCGCCGACGCCGTCGAGCGCCAGCGGGTGTGGATGAATGTCCTGGGCAGCTCGCTGGACCGGCCGGGCGAGGACGAGGCCATGACCGCCACCTGGCCCTGGAGGCCGCGGCTGGCACCGTGACCTCGGGGGAGACCAGCGCCGGCGCCGATCCGGAGGCCGAGCCCATCGCCTCGACGATGGCGCGTCTGGAAGCGGCGGGAAGGTTCGGGATCGTGCCCGGCCTGGAGCGGACCCGGTGGTTGCTCGGCCGGCTGGGAGACCCGCATCTCGGGCTCGCCGGGGTCCTCGTCGCCGGCACCAATGGCAAGGGCTCGGTTGCCGCCCTGATGGACTCGATGGCGCGAGCGGCAGGACGCCGGACCGTGCTGCTCGCCAAGCCGCATCTGGTCCGCTGGGGCGAGCGGATCGTCCTCGATGGAGAGCCGCTGGGCGACGTCCGCTTTGGCGCCCTCGTCGAGGAGGTGCTCGGCGCTGCCGAGCAGGCTCCGCCGGGGGAGCATCCCACCCAGTTCGAGCTGCTGACCGCCATGGGATTCCTGGCGGCCGCCCGTCATCGGGCGGAGATCGTGATCTGCGAGGTCGGGATGGGGGGGCGGCTGGACAGCACCAACATCGCCGACCTCGGGGGGTGCGTGATCACCAACATCGCTCTCGACCATCGCGAATGGCTGGGCGACACCGTGGAGGCGATCGCCGCCGAGAAGGCGGGGATCATCAAGGGCGGTGACTGGGTTGTCACCGCCGCCACCGAGCCGGCGCGCTCGGTGATCGCCCAGAGGGCACGCTCGGTGGGCGCCCGGTTGCGCGTCCTCGAGGCCGGACGGGACTGGCGGGGCACCGGTCGTGGGCTGGCCGGGGTGGAGGTCGAGCTGGATGCCGGTGGCGCTCCGCCCACCGGCCGGCCGGCTCTCCTCCGGTCGCCGCTTGTGGGCCTGGTTCAGGCGGAGAACCTTGCGGTCGCCGCCGCCGCGGCCGCCATGCTGGGCATCCCCGACGGGGCGATGGTCGCCGGGGCGGCGTCGGTGCGGTGGCCGGGCCGCCTCCAGTGGGTCGACGGCGCGCCACCGCTGCTCCTGGACGGGGCCCACAACCCCGCTGCCGTGGCCGCGCTCAGCTCCGAGGTGTCCGGGCTGGCCGGGGGTCGCCGGGTCGTCGCCCTCTTCGGCGCCATGGCCGACAAGCAGCTCGACGAGATGCTCCCCCATCTCTCTCAGATGGCGGACGAGGTGGTGCTGACATCCGTCGGGGGCGGGAGGGCAGCTTCAGCTGCTCTGCTCAGGGCGATGCTGGGCGGGGGGACCGCCGCGGAGCCCGTGGCGGCTGCGCTCGCTGAGGCACGACGGCGTGCCGGCCGGTCAGGGCTCGTTCTCGTATGCGGGTCGCTCGCCCTGGTGGGCGCGGTGCTTGCCGAGCTGGATCCCGGCTGAACCATCCGACGGGATCTCTCCGCGAGATCCGGCTGCCGTGGTGAAGCTCAGGCCACCCCGACCAGGTGCAGGAGGTTCTCCACCGGAGCGACCAGGCTGAGGACCGCGAACAGCGAGATCACCACCAGCCGCAGCCGCCAGCGCAGCCGGAGTGTCAGAAGGATCGTGACGACGACCGCCGCCAGGGCCACCTTGACCCCGAAGGCCGCCGCGGGGTGCGTGTCGAGGACCCCACTCAGGAGCGGGTTCTCCTCCTGGAAGCGGTGGGAGGTGAGGGCCAGGTAGGTGGTGACGCCGTCGAGGAGCTGGGCGGCGCAGAAGAGGGCGACCACGACGCGCACGTCGCGCCAGGCGAGCGCGTCTCGCATCAGCATCGCCCTCTCGCGCGCAAGCGCAGCCACTCCGGCCCTCCCTGGTCACGCCATCCCTGCGTCCGACTGAGGTCAGTTTGCCGCAGTCGCCCTGAAGTTGGCAAGCGCCTCGTCCGGGCTGGGTCGCCCGGGATCAGCTCAACGGGTGGGCGTCAGGATCGCGTCGAGCCGTGCCTTGAGCGCCGGCTTGGGCTGGTAGCCGACGATCCGGTCGGCCGCCTTGCCGCCCTGGAAGACCATCAGCGTCGGGATGCTCATGATCCCGAACATCCCCGGGGTCACCGGGTTGGCGTCCACGTCCACCTTGCCGACCTTGATCCGGCCCTCGTACTCGGCGGTGAGATCCTCGACGATCGGGGCGATCATCTTGCACGGGGAGCACCAGGACGCCCAGAAGTCGATCAGAACGGGGACGTCGGACTCGAGGACCTCCGCCTTGAAGTTCGAGTCCGTGATGGTGATGGGGTGCGCCATGTGGGTCTCCTGGTGGTGACGGCCCCCGCCGTCCACGTGAACCATGCTAACAACGCCGCTTCGAGTGGCGACCTCAGGACGGGGCCGGGCTCCCCGCCGTGGATGCACCGCCTTCTTTCTTGGCGATCGACGTGCTCTCCGCGGCCGGAGCCTTCTCCACCGCCGTGGTTCGCTCGCCGCCACCGGCCTTCTCGCCGGTCTTGTCACCGGACCGGCTCTTGCCATCGCTGGATGCCGCGGCTCCGCCTGCGGGAGCAGCGCCGTTGACCGAGGCGGTCGCCGCCCGTCGCGAATCCGTCTTGTAGAACCCGCTTCCCTTGAAGACGATCCCGGTCGGGAAGAAGAGCCGCCGGCCGGGCGTTCCACAGCGAGGGCAGCTGGCCCCGGTGGCGTCCGTCATCCGCTGCAGGACCTCAAACTCGGCCTCGCATCTGGGGCAGTGGTATCCGTAGGTGGGCACGGGACTCTCGATTGGACCTGATCAGCTCATACCCGGGGTGGCCGCTCGCCAAACCCGGGGCGCGTCAATTCTCCCAGGGAGGGGGCAGCGCACGGAGCCGGGGCCCGTCCACCCGCCGGGAGGGAAGCTCCCCTGCGGCAATCCGCCGGGCCATCTCGGTGGCGGGGACGTCGACGTGGACGCGACGCCTCTCATCGCGGAGCAGCCGCCGCAGCGCGATCGCGACGATCTCGCTCCGCGACAGCGGGGAGACCTGGGTGTGCTGGTTGAGCGCCTCGATCAGGTCGTCGTCCAGGTAGAAGGTGACCCGCTGTCCCATGGCGGCATCGTAGCGCCTCGTCCGAGTCGCGGCGTCAGCCCACCTGGTCCCGGCCGCGCCAGCCGAGCGAGCGCAGCCGCCCCTCGTCGAGCTCGTCGAGGGAGGCCAGGACCAGCTCAGCCTCGCGGTAGCGCGGGTCCCCGGAGAGGTGGGGGTCGGGGACGGCGATGCAGCGCATGCCGGCGGCCCGGGCGGCGAGCACCCCGTTCGGGGAGTCTTCGATCGCCAGGCAGGCAGCGGGGCTCAACCCCAGGCGGCGGGCGGCGGCGAGATAGACGTCGCCGGCCGGCTTGCCCCGCAGCTCGTCGTCGGCAGAGCAGCGGATCTCGATCCATGCGAGTCCCAGGCGGTCGCAGACCGCATCGATCAGCCGGTGGGAGGAGGAGGAGGCAATGGCGACCCCCAGCCCCAGCCTGCGGAGCAGAGCCGTCGCCCGGTCCACCCCTTCCATCGGTTCGCCGCGGGCCCGGACGTGGGCCACCATCCGGTCGATGACCCGGTCCGCGATGACCGCGTCACTGGGCTCTCCCGTCTCCGCCCCCGGCCAGGGGCGCTCCCGGCGCCAGTGGGCCACCAGTTCGGCGATCCGCCGGCCCATGGTGGCGAGCATGTCGTCCTCGCTGAGCTGGAGACCCAGCTCGCCGAAGACCGCCCTCTCGGCGGCGCGCCAGGCCGGCTCGGTGTCGATGAGGAGCCCGTCCATGTCGAGGACCACGGCGTGGATGGCGGGTGCGGCAGCGGCGTCGCTCATGGTCGCGACTTTGCCAGGTCGGCGCTGCCCGCGGTCCTCCCGGCCCATAACGGTGGGCGTCGCCCCGGTGCCGGGTCGATCGGAGGGGACCGCCGCTATCCTTGGCCGATGGACCCGAGCAGGACGCTGACCTTCGCCGGGGTGGCGCTGCTGGTCATCCTCTTCCCGGGCCCGAGCGTGCTCTTCATCGTCAGCCGGTCGCTCTCGCTCGGGCGGCGTCCGGCGCTGGTCACGGTCGCGGGCAACCAGCTCGGCGAGTTCACCCAGGTGGTTGCTGTCGCCCTCGGCATCGGCGCCGTCATCGCCGCGTCGGCCACTGCCTTCACCGTCATCAAGCTGATCGGTGCGGCCTACCTCGTCTACCTCGGGGTCCAGACGATCCGGAGCCGGCGCGTGCCAACCGACCCCAGAGCCACCCCGGTGGCGCTGCGCCGGCGGCGCGTCTTCTGGCAGGCGTTCGTGGTCGGCGTCAGCAACCCCAAGACGACGGTATTCTTCGCCGCCGTCCTGCCTCAGTTCGCCGACCCGCGGCTCGGGCACATCCCCATTCAGCTGCTGGTGCTCGGTCTGGTGTGGGCGGCCATCGCTCTGGTCTCCGACACCGCGTGGGCGCTCGCCGCGGGCACCGCCCGCGGCTGGTTGACCGGCTCGAAAGCGCGCCTCAGCCGGATCCGGGGGGGCAGCGGGGCGGTGATGATCGGGCTGGGCGTGGCGCTGGCCGTCTCCGGGCGTCCGACCTCGAGCTGACCAGGTCCAGTACCGGATATCGAATCCTGACCGGTCGTCCGGTCGGGATG